>Ga0315277_10006143_pt1 | contig 15783 bp, 28 predicted proteins | sample YL17G05_15_MG_FD_203695 | JGI IMG/M metagenome (GOLD analysis project Ga0315277, IMG submission 203695) | Sediment microbial communities from Yellowstone Lake, YNP, Wyoming, USA - YL17G05_15 | ecosystem: Environmental > Aquatic > Freshwater > Lake > Sediment | place: USA: Wyoming | collected...
ACAATAACGCGCTATGCGTCAGTCAGTATTTTGCGGATTTGTTCTTTGCTCAAAGGTTCTAATCTAAAGAACCAAGAAACAAAATGGGCTTCGTAGCCCTTGAGATCACGACCTTGCTCATATTTTGTTATCGCTTTTCTTTTGCGTCTCTTGGAAAGTTTCATACTTTTTCTACGGATTATTTTCAATCATGAAGCTCGATAAAAAAAGATACCCCACTCTTACAAGTATCCTGGCAAACGAAAAATCCTCCAGAAAAGGGCAATTCATTACCGACAATACTAAAGAGGTAGAAGTATTGGACGAAGACGGCCAGGTTACTTGGACTCTACCTAGATACGGTGTTTGGGGTGAAAAAGGTAAGAGAAAACCTGAAGTGCTTGAAACCTCAAACGATCTTAACTATCTGCAAGAAACGTATGGGCCAAATCTTCCTGTAATTATTACAAAATTATCTTAGACTTAGGCTGGTTCGCGTTCTTCCAAATTTCAAGATTATGCTCGTAGGTCGATACCATCTCGGGCGGCATCTCGCCGCCTTCTGTACCCAGTGGCTTGAGATAGAATTCATGAAACCCCTTCAAGAGAGCGGCCAGTGCGAACGGCCCCGTGCCGATCGGGATTCCTAGCGGCATCGGCTCATTGATGACGGCTTCAGGATCTTCCTCGGGAGGTTTTGCAAAACTAAAAATAGTAATTTCTTCAACGCCTTGTTTTGGAAAACGGTTGTTCATTTTTTCTCCTTAGAAGAAGTAAAGGGACTAAAAGCACCTCGAATAATAAACGCTAACAACATCAATCGCGTACAATCCCAAAAAGGGATGTAACGCCAGATTGCAGGCAAAAATGTAAAATAGACCGGTGCCAGCCCGTTCCAAAGAAAATAGAAAGGGATCGCGATGAACATTGCGATCGCGGCGCCTGCCATCAATAAGAAAATTGGACTGAATAGAAGTACAATAAATGCCATGATACCCTCGTTAGATTCTTTTACCAAAGTGAGCACGCCATTCTGGACTTACTCCACACTCAATACAATCGGAGCCGTCTATCGATTGACAGTTCTTACAACATTTCTTCGAGCACTTTTTACAATCCCGAATCGGTTCATCCGTGAAAAGTTTACAAGATGGGCAAATAAGGAATTCTCCATCCGCAGAATTCAAATCTAAAATATTATCCGCAATCTCCTGCGCTAATTGCTCATGGGTTTTCTTGCTCATTCAACCGTCTCCTCATACTCGCGCCTCTCTGGAAGCACTTCCAGTATCGTGCCTTTATCTACCGTCCAATAAGCATCGAATGTACCGTCGGATGCCGCTTCCGAATGCGAGATCACGATTACTGTATCGGCACGTTTTCTCAACTCTGGTAACGTGTATTGAACAAAATCTTGTTTACGGTCAGCGTCAAAATGTGCCTCCAGCTCGTCGATAATCTTAACGCTCGTCCTCCTATCGGGAGGCAACAGATCGTCCAGAGCGAACAGGAACGCAAGCGACAGCGCCCCCTGCTCCCCACCTGACATGAACTTCACATCGTAGGGAGTACAGCCGTTCTTACTCGTCATGATATCGATCCCGTCGTCCACGTCGATCGTGAAACGATGTTCAGGAAGCTGGCGAATCGTATGGGCCAAAAGGGCCTCTTCCAAGTAGTTGGAAAACTTCTGAAGCATCCCTTTGCGGAGACTTCCAGCTTTGCCAAAACCTTTAGTCAGTAGGCTGTACTTGGTCTTCTCACTTTGGAGATAGTTCTTGGACTCAATAGAGTTTCCAAGGCATTTGATATCCTCTGTCAATTTTTTGACTTCCTCAATCTCGCGGAGAGATTGCCCCAACTTTACTTGAAAATCATTCTGCTCAGTCTTGAACATATTGATTTTATTGGACATATCCTTAGAGTCCTGCAGTTCCTTCAATTCCCCTTCAATCTGTGCAATCTCTTGAGTTTGTCGGATCTTTGTTTGAAGTGCCAGAATATCTGGTGCGACCGAAACGCCTTCCGCGATCTCTGACAGATCGTGCTCGATCCGAGTTTTGGTTTCCACGTAGCGGACGTAGCTTTCCTTCTGCTTAGCGAGCCGCTGGTAACTCACCTTGCGTTGATACTGCTCACGAGTCGAAATCAAACCAGGGAGCCTCTCCACTTGCTTCTTAACGGCCTGCTCCTTCTGATACCGTTCTTCCAGGGCCTGGACCGCCTGATACCGCTTCTTCGTCTTGTAGCGCTCAACAGAAGCCTCCAGGGAGGGAATTTCACCCGTCTCATCAGGACCGAGTGCATCATGAGCAGCCCACGCCGCGTCTTGAGACTTCAGATCCTCTAAAATCTTTTTGGTCTTTCTATGCGCCTCTAGGATGGCTTCGAGTTCTTCTTTCTTTTGTATCAATTCTTCCGCACGGTGCTGCACGTCAAGATGCGTCCCGCAACGATCACATTCCGCTCCACCAAACTCCAGATGCTTAATGACCTTTCCCAAGTCAGCACCTTCTAGGAAAAGATTGAGCGCCCGCTCTTCGTACATTTTAATTCTCTCAGGAGCAGGGCGCACAAAATCTGGAGGAGACGGGCGTTCTCTTAATTTCTTAAGGCGTTGCCGCGTCATGAACTCGTCAAGATCTGGGGATGCCAGGACCTCCTCAAAGTCTTCTGGAATCTCAGGGGGCGCCAGATTACAAATACCCAGACTCGCTTCCTCTAGCGCCAGGATCTCCTGCGTTAGGGCTACCTCATTCTGATCGGGGGTTTCTAAGATTTGTTCGTAATCTGACGGGATCTTTGGGTTCAGTATGACGGGAAGCGCTTGAAGTTCTGTTTCAAGTTTCTGTCTACGGTTAACCCCGGCGCGATAAGCAGCTTCTTGTTGCTGAAGGTTTTCAAGCTCGACTTGAAATTCACCCAACGAATCGGTCGAATACAAAACGCTTTTAATGGATAACTGATGCTCCAACAACTTCCTGCGATCAAAGGCGGCTTGTTTGATCGTTAGTCCTTGGAGTTGTTGTTCAAGAAAGGTAATGGCGTCACGACAATCCTTAACAACATCCTCTGCCCGTTCGGAAGAACGATCTTTCAGAAGTCCAATCTTGATCGAATATTCCTGCTTTTCCCGATCTAGATCCGCCAATTGCTGATCAAACGATATGGATTTGGTTTTGCAATATTCATGAAGCGTATCGAGGGGGAGTAGATTGAAGAGTGCCGACAGATAGGATTGTCTTGCTGAGCGCGTCCCGTTGATGAGCGTGTGGGACGTAGACTGCGCCAGGTAGACGTAGCCGTACCATTCCTCAAGCGTCCAGCCCATCGTCTGCTTGATCAGCGTGAGCGTATCGGGGTCTTTATGGAGCGAGATATCTTTGCCGTCTCGATAGAGCGAAACCCCGCTTCCGTAAGGTGTACCGCTCGGGGAAAGGGTTTTGGATTTAACCGCATGTGCTGCCGTATAGATTGAATTGTTTTTCTGGAAAGTAGATTCGATCAGGAAGTCTTTTACATCCTCATCGTGTTGGAAGTCTGCTTTCTTGGCCCCATTGGGCGATGCGCCGTAATGCGTTTGAGTGAAGAGATGCCACGCGGTACTCTTCCCAGATCCGTTCGGACCCATCATGCGAACGAGCCCTCGCTTACGTAACGAAAGATCAAAATTGAAACCAGCGGCATTCGTGACTCTGAAACGTTCAAAGATGAGCATCGCAAGTTGATACAAACCCTACGGAGGGCTGTCCATATTTAATTCCGTATGGTAAGGATTTTTGATCATGAAAGAAAATCTCCGTAATCCATTTTTTAAGGATCGTTCCCCTGGTCCTGAGAAATCAATCTCCTTGCAGCAGATGCTGAATCTCGCGCTGGGTTACCGCCCCTGCGGCGGGTCAAAGCGCCTCAAGAATGCCATTACGGTTTGTAACGGGCGCCTGTACGTGGGGGATCAAATGCTCTGGGATGGCGATCTTAATATTTATGAGAAGAGATTCTTGATCGAGCACATCGCATCTTTCTTCTCCGTAAAGATCGATCTACTTCAGGAATCTGGGGAGTGTGTTGTCTGGACAAGCGAGTTCCCTCATCTCTGGAGCTGCTGGCCTGCACCTTCTGGTAACTCGATGCCTATCGAGGCCGCTTACCCGGCAATTGATGCTGAGTGCCGTAAGCAGCAAAAACAATGGATGATCGACCATGGGTTGGCGAAACCTCCTACTAAGGCTAAGAAAAAGAAAACTACTGTGAAGTCTAAGCGTTAATCCTCCGTTGCTTTATCCGTAAAGTACATGTACCCTTATCAGTAAGGAGATCACAGTGCTTCCAAAAATATTTCTGCTCGTTCTGATTTCGGGCTCGTTGAGTGCATGCGGAGACAAGGCTGGAAAAGATCCGTCTAAGAAAGAAATTAGCTATTGTATCATGCTGCCCAGCATCCGTGAAATATGTTGCCAACAATACGACTCTCACGACGATATCCACAAAGTACCCATACTTCGAGACTGCACCAATGGTGCTCCAGAAGTAATCAATCCCGTAAATGTTTATATCCGTAGGAGATAATATTGCGCGGTAAGTCATGTGCTGATCTTTGGTAAACCCGTAATAGGAGATTCCAGTATGACCTTAGAAAAAGTAAAAACAGCAAAGAAACGGGCAACGAAGACGAAACAGATCTCTTTCAAAAGATTATTTTCGGTACCTCATTTTGTTGAGCGTAAAACTCAACGAACCTTCAGCAACGGTTGGTTTGCGCAGCTCCTGGACCGCCAGATCGAACTGCATGCTCAACTCTCGCCTTATTTGCTCCAGTTGATCCTAGAAGATCTGGATGCTCGCAATTTCCTAACGAAAGCCCAGAGTAAATCTTGGAAAAATTATGAACCCAAGAAGTTCCTCCGTCGTAAGTTCATGAAGAATAAAAATAGGCTCCGTTTTGAATTATCGTTCCCTACTCAATTAAAATGGGTAGCAGATGTTCTGACTGAATTCGAAGATAAGGGGCATATTCACAATCAATCGAACTACATCTGGGATGTTTTGATCCGTAATGAATTGCGGGAATTCATTCATGCGAAGTATGAAGATGATGCCGTGCGTGAGATTAAGTTTTCACTTTGGATGGGTGAATGGGAAACGCACTGCACGGAGTTCAATAGAATGAGATTTGATTGTGAAAAAATTCACCCAATTAAAAAAGAAATAACTGCGCAAAAAGCTGCATAAAACATTTGCAATGCCGGGAAAGTCTCTGTAAGGTTGCGGACTAAACACTCAACAGGAACTTTCGCGACTTCCCCTCACACCAAGTAGCTGGAGATCCCGTTGAGTGTTTTCTCATCTAATCTCCCTTGCATATCCTTAATCTTTGTATAAATTTCACTCATGAAAAATATTGCGGTAGAACATTTCGGAACGCCATCTGAGATCTTCATGATGGAACCTGCCCTTGAGGCATTGCATTACACATACCCTAGGCATCAGATCACGGTCTACGGAACGGTACCTCTTCAAGAAGTTCAACCCCTCTTTGAGGGGCACCCTCTAGGATTTCGATATCTCGAATATTCAAAATATTATGACGATACTCATGATCTCATCTTTACTTTAGATGGCTACGCTAAACTTCGGCCCCACTTAGTTCACCAATATGCCTATCGTTTTGGGGTTCATTTACTTCGGGATACGCCTTCCCTTGGAAATTACCGCCACACCCATTCTCTGGTGGCTAAGGCGGCTGTGACGGACATCCTCGATCCTGCGGTGGTATTGGCTTTCCCCGCCACGTGGAACTTGTACACACTTCATCCCGACTACATACTTCCCTTGAAGATTGAAATTATAAAAAAGGCCGAGATCTTCGTTGGTTCTGATCCTCTGAATCTTCAGATTGCTCACGCAGCAGGGGTACGAAAAATCATCGGGGTTTATCCTGACGGCATAGATCATCGCCTCACTTCCTACCCAGGGATGCAAATCGTACAAGGGGCGAATTCAGAGCGCCAACTGCGCCATGCGATCATTACGGCAGTGGAGGAGGAAAAATATCCCGCTTTCCTTAACCAAGGTAACGCATGCGATTTCATCAAGAACACGGCGCTTCAATATTGCCGTGGATATGGATTGGATGTTGGATCGAACCGCAAGGAGTGGGCGCTACCAGGCGCCCTCCCTTCTGATGCAGATTCGCGGAAGTTCGACCAGGGGCCGTTCGATTATATCTTCAGCTCCCATTGCTTGGAACACATCAAGGAATGGGAAAAGGAACTTCAGATTTGGGATAAAGCCTTACGACCTGGGGGCGTCATGTTCCTCTACTGTCCTCATCCCGCGATGGAGATGTGGCATCCTGAAGGGGATTGGGTGAAAGGGGGGTGGCACGTTCACTCTCCTGAACCAGTCGAATTGGTCCTACATCTGAATCAGCACACGAACCTCAAGGTCGAGAGGTACACGACCTACCCTGATCCAGCGTGGGGCTTCTATATTGTCGCCAGAAAAATTTAAGTTATTCTTTTTGTAATGACTTTTTAAAATTCACGGATAATTTGAAACGTGTGAGGGGGTGCATGCTGTGAAACAAAGTGTTTGGAATGGTGACGTTATTCTTGGGGCAAACCCAGAATGTGAAGTGTGCGGCAGGTCTCGACTTAAAGATGAAGATGGCAACATCTGCATCTGCGAAAACTGCGACCGAATTAAGACCAATTTAAGCTGCCTGAAGCGAGAATTGATGGAGCAGGCGGTGGATCGCGCCTACGAATTCAATCGCAGCAAGATTTGGTATTGAGAGTGGACCTAAAACATCAGCACTTGATGGTTAGGGCTTGGGTAAAAAATCCGCCTATGAAAGAGGCTGCTTTAGAATCTTGGTTCACGGAGTTGGTTGCCGACATTAAAATGAAAATGGTGATCCCCGCCCGAGCATCCTATGTCGAAGCTCCTGGCAATAGGGGGTTGACTGGCAGCGTTAACATCGAAACGAGTCACGCCGCTCTGCATTGCTGGGATGAGTCCTCTCCAGCCTTCATTCAGCTCGATGTTTATTCGTGCTCCTGTTTCGACGTGCAGACCGTTCTATCTAAATTGGATGAATACACATTGACTAAATATGAATACATCGTCATCGATCGCGGGGATGGCTTTAGAATCGTCGATAAGGGGAAAGCCACACTATGACCATTACAAAATTCATCGATTCGAACTTCAAGCACTTCAACGCCGCCACTCTCCGTGATGCCGCGATTGCCTATAAATCCCACATAGACTCTGGCGGTAAGATGATGGTCACGCTCGCGGGCGCGATGTCGTCTGGACAGCTCGGTATCAGCCTAGCTCCTATGATTAGAGAAGGTAAAGTTCATGCTATTTCTTGTACGGGGGCTAATCTTGAAGAATCATTATTCAGGCTTGTCGCAGGAAGTCACTATAAACGCATTCCTGACTACAGATACTTAACCAAAGAAGATGATTACAAACTCTGGCAAGAACATAACAATAGGGTTACCGATACAACCATACCTGAAACTGAAGCGATGAGAGTTTTGGAAGGGTTTTTAGATGATTCTTGGGGTCGTTCCAATAAAGATGGAGAGTCTCTTCTATGGCACGAACATTACTACAGGATCATTAAGGAAGGACATCTTGTTAAACATTATCAAGAAGACCCTCAAACTAGCTGGCTCATTGCCGCATGTGAAAAGAATTTACCTATCCTCGTTCCAGCGGCGGAAGATTCAACCACGGGAAATATGTTTGCCGGGAGAGTCCTTTTAGGAAAAATAAAAGCGTCTGTTGTTAAGTCCGGCATGGAATACATGGTGGATTGGATGAAAATGTTCCTGAAAGAAGCCGGAATTAATCCTGAAACAAAGAAAGTTGAATCCAAAGCCAATTCATGGGGAATGTTCCAAATTGGTGGAGGTACGTCTGGGGATGCGCCTATCTGCATAGTGCCTACCTTAAACCAAGATATGAGGGGTATTTTCCCTCCCGTACCACTTTGGGATTATTTCTGTCAAATTAGTGACAGTGTGACGAGCTATGGTGGTTATTCAGGCGCTACCCCAAATGAAAAAATTACTTGGGGGAAATTAAGGGTAGATACCCCCATGTTTGTCGTGGAGTCAGACGCTACTATATGCGCTCCTTTAATATTTGCTTACGTCATGGGCTTGTAAACAGGATTGAAAAAATGATCACTTCAGAAAAAGTTTCAATAAAAGAACAAGACCTTATAGAAACAGGGTGGGGTACTTTGGATTTAGAGAAAATGATGTCTTACGGGACTCTGGATCGTGATTTGGAACCTGGGTATGGAGGTGCCTCAGAACCTACCTCGTATCTCGCTTTCTTTGAAGGTAAATCTGGCGCCGTTTGATTACTCAAAATACCCAGAATCGTCGCCCTCGCCGAATCCTAACTTAGCCATCTTGTTACGGCTCTTTGTATTGTCCACCCAGATCTTCCAATCAGGGTGGGACTCTAATCGTTGGGCCATGGCCTGCTCTGCTTCTTGCTTCGTAGCGTGCTTGGAATCAACTTCCATGACGCCTGGGAAAGGAGGTTTGATCCAAACTTCCCAAAGTTTTTCAACATCGGCTTCTGCCGAGATCGCGGCTAGCATAGGGAAACGTGCCAGGGCGGCTGTGATCTGTTTTTTCTGATCTTCAGTTAGGTGTTTCATGATTTGATCGTATTTTTCAGATCGTTTCAATGCAGGGAGCCGATTGATCAATTTGACTAAATCCCCTTCTGCTAATTTTACTCGGATTGGATTGGCGGCTAACGCTTCCCCTAGGTCTTTGAGAAAGTTCTGGTGTGTCTCCCCTGACGCAGTAAGCGCATCTTGTAGCGCTTTGCCATAGGTCTCTACCTTATCGCTACTTAAAACCACGTCCACCATCTCTTTGATTCTATTCAGGTCCATACTTTAAAATAAGCAATTTTAAATTCAATTTACAATAGTTGACTTTATAGGTTAGTTATACTAACCTTACTGATATGACCCAAATCCCCTCTGGCTTCAAAGTATTCTGGAAACCCTACCCAGCAGTAAATCTGAAAGGTGGGCATTATATGGCAGAAGGTCCTGTCCCTGGGAACAAGTTCCTACTGGAGATTGAACAAATGCCTCCAGGCAAGCCACTCACATTTCAAGAAGCCATGAATCTCATGCATGCTGCTTATGCTCGTGCTGTCTTCGGATCCTCCTTCGGTCTAGTCTCAGACACGGAAAAAGGTCTCTACATAAGATATAACTTCGTCGAGTGGCTCCAAAGTCAAGGCTATCAGGTTATCCTCACTGGAGACGAATGGTGCCTCGTGGAGGACGTTCTAGAGCCTCCTGCCCCTCCTGTAGAGAAAGGTCCTGCCATCCAACTACAGATCAAGGTGGGAGGTCATGCCACATCTCTTATTACGCATCGTGAACGCCCGCCGATCCAACGGATTTTAGCAACTGGCCCCAAGCAGATCGAGATCCAATACGAAACGGGTGAGCGCGAAGGGGCGCACTTAATGGAAGCCGACAAGCCCTATTACTTGGTCGATGCGTTAGTTGCCGAGACCTTGGGTGGTAAACCATCTTCGATTAAACCTTACAAGTGGGTAGCATAATATGAGTCCAGCCATCTTTTTCCTCTCCGCAGCTTTATCCGCCACCATTTCACCCCAGCCCGTGGTTGATAATGGTCCTACCGTCGTAACGCTCTTCACGCTTGCGGATCTGTTCCCAGAATCCAAGCCAGAGCCCGTTGCTGCGGTCAAGGAAGAGAAAGTAGCCCCTGCAGCCCCTAAGCAGCCTGAACCTTCAGAGGAGACGGGGTCGTGATCAAAGGGAAAGCAGAAGCCATCTTCGGGCATGGAACCGTTTACCTCACGAAGCCTATGCCGGTTGAAAACGGTGTTGTGATCAAATTGGAATGCGGGACTCCCGAGCAAGTCGGAGGCGCTTTCAAAATAGAAAATGTTCTGGGAGATGATTCAATCGATCTTGTGTTCACTTCGAAAGAAAGCATTGATGTGTTGATCGATAAGCTGCAAACAGCCAAAGAAATGCTGGAAGCGCCGATCGACCCTAATGCGTTGTTATTTTAGACGGTGAGCGGCTTATTCTTCTGCGGGTTCTGCTTTTAACCCTAACGCCTTCAGTGCATCCGTATAGATGTGGGGGTTATTTAAATCCTCTGGATCGTACCCCTCCTCCGAGCACCAGTTATAGTAGTCTTCGCGTTCATGTTCCCATACATACTCTACACAGAGCAGAGCTGCGTTAGCGTCCCGGAAATTTTGACCTGCCAGAGCTATATCTGCAAGCGCAGGGTATTTTTTCTTATCGAGTTTCATAATTAAAAATAACTTTGTTTGCCTACGATGTGGGATTTGAACTCACGTTCCCGATCAAAATCGGGTCTTTGCCAGCTAGATGAATCGTAGGACTACACACCGATTAAAGTAATGTTGCGCCGAGCTTAGCACGACTTGCGCACCAAGCCAAAGAATCTTTCTTGCAATCCTTATCAAACCTCCTAATTTCTAAGGTGCGACTTCAACCCGAGGTCCTGTCGCAACCTCTTAGGAGATTCACATGTCAGCTTATTCACTTCCTGGTTATGCGCTCAGCGTTATCAATTCCAAAAACCAAATCATCCGCGAATCCAACCAAGACAACCTCCGTACCGCCTGTCTGGAATTCGGGGAGGAGTACCGCCTCAGGATCAAGAACAAGACCGACCGCCGCGCCTACTGCACTGTCCAAATCGACGGGATGGATGTCTCGCCTGGCGTCCGCTTCCTGCTCCAGCCCAAACAAACGCTCGATCTGGAGCGCTTCGTCCTAGACGGCGACCTGACCAAAGGCAAACGCTTTAAGTTCATCTCGCTCGAAGCGGGCACCCGTACAGGGGAGATTCAGGATCCGACCAATCCCTCGAACGGGTTGATCTCGGTCGTATTCTTGCCAGAATACGTGGCTTCTCATTTTTCATTCCAGCCCGTTAGTGCGCCGTCCTGGACGTTTCAAAGTATTCCGACTGTTTTTACGAATAGCGTCCTCCAGAGCGTCGTCAACGCGGGGGTGTTTAATACTAGCAACGAAACCCTAACCTTCACGTCAACTTCAGGGAGTCAATCTCCAAACAGTGATCGTCCTGTTCTGGAAAAATCTTCCGCAGGCGCGACCGTAGAAGGGTCAGATTCTAACCAGAGTTTCCGCACGGATATTTCCTGGTTCCCTACCGAATCACCCGTCACGATGATGATCCAACTGAAGGGGAAAGTTCAGACGATTCCGAAACCCAATTCTGAATGGGTAATCAACGAAAAAGGGAAGGTTTTTTATCGTGGAGAAGCGGTATCTTTAGATTCTTACAGGATACAGGAAGGAAAACTCCATCTTCATGGATTGCATCTTTCGGTGGGAGATTTTAGCTTCATAAAATGAAAAAATCGCGGAGTGGTTCGGCACCCCGCGATTCCTAATACCTCAGAACTTAAAATCTCAGAGGCAAACATTGACCCCTACCAATTGAGCTACCTGGGACAAATTTAATTACGCGTTGTGAAGCAGGCTCTGCATCTCTCTATTCTTCTCAGCAGAACTGCATCCCGATCAGGATTGTCCTGCATGCAGGACTGGCAGACCCAACGGGTTGGCTTATCTCGAAGCCTCAACTCTTCGATCTGATGCAAGGCTTCCGTGAGCGCGTCGTTGAGCGCCAAAGTCTGGCGGCACATGAGGGCGAAGGGACCAGAAACTTGCTCCCTCGGCTTGTCCATCTCGGTGAAATTTTCATAGAGTTTTCGTTCCTCTGGTAACAGAGGCCGCTTCTGGTCTCTGTCTATCATGAATTTTTCTCAGAGTGCTGTTTCACCAAGTTCTCGGTCAGAGACAAGTTAAATGCCTTAAGGGCTTCTAAAGGGTCTACTTCATCTTTCGGCTTAGCGACTTGATCATGCAGCGCCTCAAGTTGAGCCTGTATCATCTTTACTTTCGTCTGCAGATCCAGCGCCTGTTCACGCCGCTTGGGACTGAGTTCACTCGTCATTACCAATCTTTCCATCTTATTGATGAAAATATCCATTTCATTCATGGATTCTTGGATCTTTTCTAATTCATCCATGCAGTTTTTAAATTCTTCGTTTATCATGTGTCCGCCAATTTTACGTAAAGACGTGAGATCACTTCCTTCTGACCCCACGCGAGTTCAGGATAAGGTTTCTTAATACTCTTGATGAAAGACGTTTCGAAATCTGACCAGAAGGCTGGGTTCTCTTCGTAGGATCTTACGATGCCTTCCCACATCTCTTGCCCATTTTCGTGATCTGGAACCACTGTGGAGGTCATGCCTCTGCTCCAAAGTTTTTTACGACCAAGGGGGGAAGAGTTTCCGGTATTTTATTCTCCGAAGAACATATCCAACCTGTTTGAATCTGCTTGGGTTCGTATCCGTCCGTGCAACAGTACGCAGTCGTTACATTGACTTCGCAGCTCCAAGACTCCTTCACAGGGAGCGTATGGACAAAGTTTTCAATTTGAATGGGGCTTAAAGAAAAAGCAAGCAGCGCGAACATGGCTTAGATTCCTATCGAGTAAGAGTGTTAAACAACGAACGACTATCTTACGGAAATTAAAACTGTCCGCAACACTAATCTTCCGCCATAACCTCGCTTACGCGAATTTTTCGTGAATAGTCAGGATACCAGCTTTGGAGCGTCTGCTTTTTGTGCCAGGCATTTAGAACTTTTTGGAGCCCATCGATATCGAGAGAATCGGCTGCATCTTCCTGGAGATCGCTTAGGTGACCTTCCAGTAGATCGACGGCATCCAGCATTGCCAAACCTTTAACTGAACAAGGGAAGATCCACTCAGGGATTGCCGCATCGTGTTCGTCTACAAGGTCTTCCAACTGCTCCGAAACCCAATCGCAGAAATCACTGAGACTTGACCAATATTGTTCCCGCGACTCATCGTAGACAGGTCCCTTAAAAGCCCAAGGAGCTTCTATTTCGACCGCTTTCTCAGTTCGATCATTATCTGATTTCCATCGGTTACATGGCGAGCACAAAGGTCCTGTGTAACCGCGATCGATCTTGTTACCACAGGCGCAATACTTCTGAAGGCAACATTCCGTAGCCCGCATCTTCTGATCCGCCGTACCTTCTTCCCCATAGACCCAGCGGGTATGGAGCGTCCCGCATTCCCCACAAGTCCATATCTCGGATCCTTGGGTAGTCATGAGGACGGTGAACTTCTTCCCCTCTTTCCGATAAAGAAGGAACGGAGGTTTAGGATTATCGACTAATATTTTCATTATCTAACGTCCACATAATGATGAAGAAGCGACAATACCTCGTCGTAGCTACCGCATTCGCGCGCCTTGTCTTTAAATTGCTTTGCCTGATCTTCCATCCCAGCAGTTTTCAAAACTTTAGAAACTTTTGAAATAATAGAAAAGACATTTCCATCCATGCCGATTAATTGGCAAATAGGTTTTTCAGTGCTCATTACTCAGTTTCTACTTCTACATTTTCTACCGGTCCTTTATCGCTCTCGATCACACACCCCTTCAACTTAGTCCAAATGATGCACTTCTTACTGATGCAGACCTTGTCTGGAGGGCAAGAAGGAATGACGGGCGCAGGCGAAGCACACACGACCGGGGAAGCGACTGGACAGGCTTTTCCGTCCTCTTTATCTCCACAGCTAAAAGTGAGAACAGAGAGTGCAATAAGGGAAAGTACAAGTTTAGTTTTCATCGTGCCTCCTAGGCTTTTAAAGAATTTCTTCGGCTTTGATATCGAATCCGCTATAATATCCATTGTGTTCATTGTGATTAACTACGGTAAAAGAACCTCGATCTGTCGTGACAGTAAGGAACTCAGTATCAGGTACATACCCTTCTTCACCTATAGGTGTTGGGCTTCCATTCCCTTCTCTAATTTCAACATTCATTAAAGTTGAACCTATAAAATATTTTAAATCATCATCCGTGCTCATGTACCGTAATTCGCAACACTGTTGCCCTGAGTCGATCAATTTAATATTTAATCCGTTTTCAAATTTTAAGAATAGTGAATCTCTATCAATACTGAGTTCTGATATTTTTTGGCCCAGCGATTTTGCTACGATTTTATCTTCAAGCATGATTATACCTTAAACACGACCACGGATTTCTTTGGATATCCGTTTCTTTTGTCTTCTTCATAAGACGCAATACCCATGGAACCCAAGCCCACAGAGATCATGAACTCCTTGTCATGCATCATCTTGGGATAATGAACCTCTATCTGGTAATTCAGAACTTCTTTCCCGAACTTTTTCTGAACTGTAGTGATAAAGTTTTTAATGTCCTGAAGCGTCGGGCGACCGTCTATTACTAAATCTTCCTTGGATTTGATCTTCGCAGACGCCGGGTAACCTTTTGGCATATTGCTTTTCCTAACGTAGAAATCTTTGCAAGTCTACAGCCCAGAGTTATTTTTAAATATGCGTGCTCTTACCTATCCCACCATCGAGAGAATACTCGCTGGACTTTCTCCCATCCTTTACCACCGCACCGAGTTGTATTCTGCCGCGTCCATCTTGAAAGAAAACCAGTTCAAGCTGACTTTTTCGAATAGCAGTGATGATCTGCATCGTACTGATAAATCCAAATGGTTTTACTTGAGTTGCACCCGCACGCCTCTCGGAAGTTACAGCGGACCCGCCACGCTCGTCCTAGATGGGACTAAGATGGCGGAGCGTTACTCAGGGAGTCCGGTTGATTATTGGGGGGAAGAATTCCGAAAGGTTCAACCCGACAAAAGGGAATTCGAGGATCGGGTCTGGAGTAAAAATCAAATCATCCCTAACGCTAAGCAATACATCAAAGAGGTCCATGTCAAACTTTACTCTGAGGATAGGGAAAAGGATTTCGCCAAACACGGGGATAATCAGTACCGTCAGATGCTGCGTACCCTTGCGTTAGAAGCCAAGAAATCTGGTATCCCTGTCTACTTTTACCGAGATCCCAAGGCTTACGAGTTGCTCGACACCCGCCAGGCCATTACCCCTGATTTTGAAACCACTAAGCGCGAAGAAACCCCTGCACGTTTCAATTTTGGGGGCAGAGAAGATTACGTGGACGGGGTCATAAAACTTTACTGGATGCAGGATGTGTCTGATCTTGAGAAAGAAAAGTACGATTCAATCCTGGTTAGAACGCTGCGCAACATTCGGGGGATCGACCAGGGCAGCGGCGTTCTAACAGGTATTCACAATGACAAGCGGCACCCGAAGATGGAATCCCTGGCGCGGGTACTGCGGCATGGTAAGTTCAAGAGTGTGAAAGAATTGTTAGAATTTATTCGGGATAAATTTAAAGATGTCCCGAGGTGATTTGCGCTCTTGGTATTTTAAATATACTCTGTGTACTCTATGATGATGGAGTCCCCCTGATGAACAATTGGCGCTCGTCAGGGGAACTTCAATTACCTACACCACTCAAATGCACCCACACTTCGCGACACCTCAGACCACTTTACCAGGACGAGATTGCACAACACAAAGACCTTACCTATAACCGAAGCGCACCTGACGATAGACTAGCCGTACCGCTGCTATGCGCAACTTTGTTTAACCGCAAAAACATTGTGTCACTTAGCCATGACTTGGCATTATCTCAGCTTGCTCAACCGATACTTTATCCTGTTTACCGCCAGGGAGCGTGTTAATTCAAACCGAGACTATTCCTTTATCTGTACTTGGGTTCCTGGGGAATTCTTGGACAATTCACTCAGGACTCGGAACGACAAGGA
>Ga0315277_10006145_pt1 | contig 15781 bp, 22 predicted proteins | sample YL17G05_15_MG_FD_203695 | JGI IMG/M metagenome (GOLD analysis project Ga0315277, IMG submission 203695) | Sediment microbial communities from Yellowstone Lake, YNP, Wyoming, USA - YL17G05_15 | ecosystem: Environmental > Aquatic > Freshwater > Lake > Sediment | place: USA: Wyoming | collected...
TGGTCGACAGGTACTCGTTCTTGAAGATCGGGATGGACTCGTACCCGATGGTGGAGCGGCCGTCTGGCAAGGTCACAACCCAGTCAGCCGGGGTGCCACCAAGAGCGCGCAGAAGGATCTTGTAGGACCGGATGGTCCGGGCCGGCATCAGGATAAAATCGACCTGTCCGTCCTTGGACTTCACGAGATCCAGAAGCTCGTCCAACAGAACGAACTCAAGTTTACGGGTCGTCGACGCCGTGCAGAACTGGGTCGGGTCGCATTCGGTGTGCAGCGAGCGCATGTCGCCGGAGTTGCCGCCAGTCGCCATGCCCGTCTGGAAGAGACGGCTGATGCTCTTTGACTTGGACGCGATTTCGAGCGCCACCTGGTCGACACCGGCGCCGATGGACTGCACCTGGACCAGGCCGTCCATTTCAGCGTCACCGATCAGCTTGACGGCGGTGACGGTCTTGGTGGTGAAGGTCGCGGCCGCCTTCTGGGTTGCGGTCAGTGCAACGCCGATGGAGCCGTAACCGGTCCCGCCGAGGGTCAGCTCGCGGGGGATAATCAGGCCCTGCCCCTGGTAAGGGGTGAACGGGATCACGGAATAGATAGGGTTTACGGAAATGATGTCTTCGGCCACGCCGCGGACAATCTGGTCGTTGATGAGTCTGCCGGCTTCGGCAAGAGTTTGTGTAGCCATTTAAAAACCTCCTGGTTAGATGTGTCCGCACCAGGCGTGTCCGAAATTACGGTCTGCTGAAATGTCCTTTGAAACGCTGGTTCAGACCTGCCTTGATGCGCTCTTGTGGTGTCAATTCTTCTATGTTTTTGCCATCGATCTCCAGGTTCCCGTGGATCGTTGGGCCACCGGCCCCCGTTCCCCTGAGAATCTGGTACTTCTTCGCTCTGGTATCGACAAGTTGTGAAATGGCCTCGTCGAAATCCGCAACGTCTCCATGGTTCTTTTTGCTCATGATGACGTTGCCATTTGAGTCTTTTGCAATCAGGTTGACGTTGTTGTCTTTGATTTCGACCTCAAAGTGCTTTCCGAAAATTAGGGCAGCGTCTTCGGCCGGGTAAATGGTTTTTGACTTATCGGTTCCAAACCACTCGGTTGAGTTTGCGAACTTGTTTTTCAGGACAAGGTCGTAAACCAGGTTTTCGTACTTTTTGGCGACGGCCTTTTCCTCTTCGACCAATGTGGTATATTTTCGTTCGACAGCCTTTTTCTCCTCGTCGAAGGTTTGACGCATAGTGTTCTTCAGCGTCTCAATTCCCTTTTGATCAAGAAGTTGCTGATCGTTCAGGTTCTTCACGATCTTCTCGTACTCTTGGTACTTCGTCGGGTCGATCGTTTCAAACGGCTTCAACTTGGTTTCGTAATCGGTCGCCTTTTTGAAAAAGCGTTCCTTCTCCTCCGTGACATTCATGATTCGCTTGTTCAACCCATCAAGGGTCGCTTTTGCATCGAATGCCGCTTCGGTCCCGTCGTCGTAAATGTAAACGGGGAGTCCCTTGTCCAATACAACCTTGTCGTCCACAACTTTGATCTTCATGGCTCACGCCCTTTGCACGGATCACCCATGCTGTTGATGTTATTGCCAAGATACCCAGGTCACCTGAATATCACAATGATTTCAACATGTTATTTCATTTCATTAAAATCCGGTTATATGTGTAACCGCTGAAAATCATTGACACTTTATCCCACTTATAGTAAGAATTGTCAAGAATAAAATAAATGGGTAATATTTTATGAATGACATTTGCCGAAATTTCACAAAGAAAAAGATTTCGAGTCTGGATCGACAGCACCGGATTCTTGAGCACTTGCGTAACGATCCTTCGCTTACGAACGCCCAAATAGCGTCCATGATGGGAGTTGACAAGGCGACTATCGGTAAGGATCTCAGGCTGTTGTCAGAAGAATTCCAGACTTCGAATATTTCCAATTTTGAACTCCAGCGCTCACGTATCCTGAATGAAATTAGGATGAACAAGATCGAGTGCATGCGCCGGCTCCGAAGTTTGGGCAACGAAAAAGGTTCCCGCTGGATGGAGGAATGGACGAAACTCACAGAGAAAGAAATGAAAATTGTGGGTGTCGGGCTGAACGAAACACTCACTATCGAACGTGGAAAATCGTTTGATAAAATCCAACATGATGCCGCAATCAATGCCATGTTGGCCATGCAGGCCGCTGGGGTTCAAATCGAAGAAGACGTACAGGAGGCAGAACTCATCCTTCCTCCCGAACCTGAAAAGGTTCCTGCCAGCAAGATAAGAGAAATAGTGGAAGCGGGAATGAGATGACATCGAAACAGCGACTCGAGAATGTTTCGCCATTTAATCTTGCCTTCAAAAATCTTGGGGCCTACGTCGCCCTGCAAAACCCAAATTATATTTTTGCAAAACACTGCATCGCTATCATCAAAGCGTTGATGCTGGTTGAGCAGGGAAAGATCAATCGACTGATCATCAACATGCCTCCTCGGCATGGAAAAACTAATCTAATTAGCGAATTTTTTCCTGCTTGGTATCTTGGGCGCAACCCATCCAACCAGGTTATTTTTGCCACGTACTCATTCGAGCGATCCGGAGACGTTGGCCGAAAGGTCAGAAACCAACTTACGGATCCAATGCACTCCATGATTTTTCCAGGTATCACCGTTTCGAAAGACAATGCCGGGATGAATCGCGTGTCGACTACTCAGGGTGGGAATTTCTTCTCAGTCGGTGTCGGCGGTGCCATCGTCGGCCGCGGTGCGCACTGCTTTATCATCGATGACCCGGTCAAGTCCCGCGAGGAATCTGAAAGTGAGCTGCAGCGTGAAAAATTGATCGACTGGTTTCGATCGGTGGCCTACACTCGATTGATGCCGGGGAACGCCATTATTGTCGTCATGACCAGATGGCACCACCAGGATTTGGCTGGGTTCATGGTCGACGATTTGAAGCATGAAAATTGGCATGTGATCAGTTTGCCGGCGATCGCCGAGGAGGATAACGACGCAATCGGCAGAATATCCGGCGAAGCTCTTTGGCCGGAACGATATCCGCTGGATACTCTTTACAAGATACGTGAAACGATTGGCACTCGTGAATGGACGTCGCAATATCAGCAGTCACCTGTCCCGTCATCCGGTGGCATGGTGCATCTGGATTGGTTCAAGCGCTACAAACATAACGAAACACTTATGAGGCTTGAGCAATGCAAGCATGATCATAAAATCCCATTGCCATATGAGATAAATCGAATCGTTTGCTCGTGGGATACGGCCTTCAAGGAAAGCCAGTTGAACGACCCAAGCGCCTGCACTGTCTGGGGAATCACCAAAAGCAATACTGAATTCTACCTGCTTGAAACATTCACGGATCGTCTGGGATTCCCGGCTCTTAAAAAGAAAGTCCGTGATATGTATGAAAAGTATCGTGCAATCTCCGGCAAGCAAGTCGCTGTCATCGTTGAAGACCGTGGATCCGGGCAGAGTCTGATTCAAGAGATGCGGAAAGAAACCGGGATGCCGATCATTGCATTCCCGCCTGAAAACAGTAAGCAGATCAGGCTTGATTCGGTTGCGCCGTTGATCGAAGCAGGCCGTGTGTTTCTGCCAGAGAGAGCCCCGTGGCTTGTTCAGTATGAAACCGAAATATCACGGTTCCCTTTGTGGAAACATGACGATTTAGTAGATTCGACTTCCCAGTTTTTGCAATGGGCGGGGAAACCTAGATTCATCAGAAGCAAACTCAAATTTTGGAAGTGACTTGTGTACGAAGAATATTGCAGACAAAAATCCGATATCAATGAACATCTGCCGATTTTAAAAAGACTTGCGGCTCAATGTCGACATGTTACCGAATTTGGGTTCAGAACCGGGATCAGCACGGTTGCCTTGATTGCGGCAGAACCTGAAAAAGTAATTACATACGATATCGACCCAGTTTGTTTGCAAACATATAAAAACCTTAAACCTTATGCAGATAGCCTTGGTGTCGAGTTTGAATTTCATGTCACGGATACCGGGACATTGATTGCCCCCGAAACCGATATGCTTTTTATCGATACATGGCACAACGCAATTCAAATAGAAAAAGAACTTCTATTTTCTGGGAATAGATCCAAAAGATTTATTGCATTCCATGATACGGTAACGTTTGGGGTTGTTGGCGAGAAGGGCGGGGAGGGCATCTTGCGGCCTATAAACCAATTTCTTGAAAATAATAAACACTGGAAAGTTAAACATGAATACTTCAACAATAACGGACTGCTTGTTATCGTGCGAAAAGGGGGTGAATAACAATGGCCTGCAAAAAGAAAAAGGGAAAGAAGAAAAAATAGATATCGCAATGACCGCAACGAGACGGCCTGAAGTTCTTCGTAGGACGCTTGATTCGTTTATTGAAAATGTATTTAAGACTACGGATAACTTCAGGCTTGTTATCAATGTGGATCCAATTGGGCTTCCAATCGAATCAATGGCGGTAGTTGATACCGCCTACGAATATTTTGATGATATCGTTTTTAACTTACCTGAAAAACCAGATTTCAATACCGCCTTCAGATACGTTTTTTCTGTCGCAACTTCAGAACTTGTTTTTCATTTGCAGGACGACTGGCGGGCATGTTATCCTATTGATATAGATGAAATGATCGCAATTCTTAAAAAGAATCAATCTCTTGCTCTTTTAAGACTTTCGATGTTTTCATCTGAAAAAAATCATCTTATGAATTGGGACCATCATCGATTCCCATGGAATGGCAAATATTTCCAATGTCCCATTACTCAGCGAAGACAATTAGGGTTTTGTGGGCATCCGTCTCTTATAAAAAACAGATTCCTTAAAGCGACTGTCCCGGTGATGGACAAAAAGCAGAATCCAGAGAATCAATTCCATTCATTCTTCAGGGTGGTTCAGGAAGTGGAAAAATGGGAATACGGAGTGTATCTCAAGCCGAACAGCTCCCGCAATATCGAAGACATCGGGCGCGACTGGATGCAAGAAAACAACTGGAGGAAAAATTCAGACAAGAGCCACACCGTCTGGAACCCTATTACGCCGACTATTCCATCGACAGCGACGTGCTCGTTGTCGCATTCAATTGCCACAACGCGAAGGCGGCCACGTACGAGTGGGACTATCGTTTCGGCACTTGGTCCGAGTTAAGTTTTAAACGCCTTTATTTATTTGATCCTCGAGCATATTGGTGGGTAGACGGGTTTGAAGGATATCCTGGAATCGATGGTTGGGGAAAATTTGTGAGGCAACAGATCAAGAAATCAAAGGCAAAATATGTTATCGCAATGGGAGCTTCGATGGGTGGGTATGGAGCGATAGCAATTGGCGCATTGGCAAATGTGGATTGTGTATTTGCATTTAGCCCTCAAACATTAAAAACAGATGGATATAAAAAAATAAAATTTGATTGTCGTAAAATAATCGAGAAGCAGGAAAACGTCAAAACCATTTTTCATATTTATTATGGAAAGTTTTTTATAGAAGATGCCGTTCATGCAAAGAATTTGAAATTGATCAAGGGAGTCGTTTTACATCCGATTAAGACGCATCAGCATAATACGGCAAAACTACTTGTTGATGATGGTCGAATGCACAAAATCCTTTCCAAAGAGGTGATAAAATGGCAAACTGGATTGGAAAACTCAAAAAAGGCGCCCTGACATCGCAAGCAAAAAGGGCAAAAATGTCTATATCCGAATTTTGTTCTCAACCAAAAAAGAAGCTCTCGGGGATCGCTCGCAAAAGATGAGCTACCCGTAAAACGCTTCGCAGGTTGGCGAAGAAAAGGAAAAAATAAATGGCTGCCAAAAAACAAGTGATGACCAGAGAAATCCTTGAATATAAGCATGAGACATATCGACAATTCGAGGCGGATTGGCAACTGTATGGCGTTGTCTACGATGGCGGCAGCGATCTTATAAACTACGCGCTCAAGCGTAATCCGCGTGAATCCGTCGCAAACTTCGAGTCGCGTGTCGCCGATGGGTATGCCTTCAACGACGGAAAGACTATAATCAGTCTCTACAACTTCTACATGAACCAGAAAGAGCCTACTCGTGACATGGGTGATCTCGTCAATTTTGAACCGTGGACGTTGTTTCAAAAAGACGCCGACCTGCAGGGAACCGATTATAACAATCTGATCAATGAAGCCCACAAGTTCGCATCTGCCTACGGCGCCATTGGGATCTTGGTAAACAAGCCCAGCAGTTCCGGGCCGACGCTTTCGTCCGACATCGAGAAGTCAGTCTATCCGTATTATTCACTTTATTTGTTGCCGAACATCTACGACTGGGTATTCGAAAAAGACCCAAACACCCACCGCATGATACTCACCTACCTGAAGTTGAAAGAATCCGACGGCTCTTTTACCATGTGGTATCGGAGTTCATGGGAACAGTGGGGATTCGACAAGCAGACCGGAAAACCAAAGCTGATCGCCCAGGGGGTGAATCAGCTTGGCGAGATCCCATTTGTTTGGATGCAAAACATTCGTGATTTAAAAAATCCGACAGTGGGTTCTTCCGATTTGGCGGACATCGCGCACATCGTTACGTCCATCGTAAGAAATTTGTCCTGTGGTGAAGAGATCATCAAATTTGCCGGCTTCCCGATCATGCGTCGCCCGATGGAGCGCGAAGGCGAGTACCGCGAGGGCAATACCGAAGTCCCGGTAGGCGTTACCGCGGTCGAGGAGTTCGACGCCAGTCTGGGCGCCAACGCCAAGTCCGACTGGATGCCGACCGAAATCCTCGAGCCAATCGATGCAATTTTGAAGTGGATGGACAAGAAGGGCTCCGAGATCGACAGACTCGCACACGTCACCGGTGTCCGTGGACAGCGCGTCTCCAGCACCGGCCCAAGATCCGGAATTTCCGTACGATTTCAATTTAGCCAGCTCAATGCTGTTCTTCTGGCAAAGACGAAAAATTTAAACGAGGCTGAATATCAATGTCTTCGATATTGGCTGATGTGGGTCAAAAAAGAATCTTCTTACAGCACCGTTCAGGTCGTTCGGACGACAGAATTCGCAACAGATGATCTTGCAGTCGCTCTCGACAATGCTTTGACTTCTATGGGCGCCGTCAAGTCCAAGCGGTTCCGTGAAATCGTGCAAGACAAAATCGTCAAGAACGTAACTCCTGATGTGACCCCAAACGATCTGAAACAAATTACATCTGAAATCTCCACCAACACACCGGAGGGTAATGTCGAAATGATCTTGCCTGGGCAGAAGGGTGGTGTTCAGCCGCCGTTCAAGACTGGAGCGAACGCCGTCAAAGATACCACTCCTAAAAAATAGTGTTTAACAACATATTAAAATTGGGGCCGAAAGGCCCCTTTTTTTTGGAGGTGTTGATGGAATCAAAGAAAAGTCAGATAACCAATTGGATTAAGAACTATTTTTCGACAAATAAGACGTGGCCCACAACCATGCTGGCGGCGACCGAAATAGGGTATGATCTCCGGGAGACCCGTAGGGTTCTTTCGGAATTGAAAAAAGAAGCGGGCGATGTCGATCCAAGGCAGGATCAGACAATCAGGAAGATTCTTGAAGACAATAATTTGCATTTAACAATAAATTCGTTAACGATTAACACGGTTGAGCAGGCATTAACAGTAGCAGATGTCGATCTTGAGATGTGGGCTATAAAAAGTAGCAGGGTGAATTCATGGCAGGTACATGTGCGGATGCCAAACGACGAAATAGTCCCTAAAACAAATTACCAGGTAAGTATCGATTTGGTTCCCAGGATCAAAAAGCCCGTCGATGTCGCTTTATCAAACATGATCGACCGGTTGCTTAAAATGAGTATCAAGGTCCAGCAACGATCGTTTAAGACGTCGACAGATTCACATATGCTTGAAATTGCTCTATATGACGCCCACTTTGGAAAACTCGCATGGGCCAAGGAAACCAGACAAGAAGACTACGATACGAAGATTGCGGAATCTGTCTACGTAGACGCTTGCGAGGAAATCCTGACCCATGCGACCACGCATAAGATTGATAAGATTATTTTCCCGATCGGTCAAGACTTCTTTCACATTAATAATCCGGAAGGCATGACTCCGCAGGGGCGTCATCAACTGGATGTCGATACTCGAATGCCAAAGATTTTTGAAGCCGGCTTGATGGCCGTGTTCAAAGCAGTCGACATGTGCCTCGAGGTGGCGCCGACAGAATTGATTTGGGTTCCTGGGAATCACGACCCCGAGACCAGTTATTTTCTAATGCGGGTTATCAAGGCTTTTTATGAAGGGCGCGGAGAGAAGAATTTGAAGGTTGATATTTCGCCTGCGCACCGGAAGGCCGTAGTTTACGGGAATTCGCTCCTGGCGTTCGCACACGGACAGAGCGAGAAGATCAACAAGTTGCCGAACTTGATGATGATCGAATGGCCGGAGTTGATGGCGAAATCTCGATTTAAAGAGTGGCATATCGGGCATATCCATAAAAAAGACGAGGAAAAATATTTTCCGGTTCAGACGGTAGCCGGAGTTTTGATTCGCCGGATCCCGGCCCTTTCAGCAATCGATGCATGGCATTATAAATTCGGATTTGTCGATGCGGTGCGAGCAGCGGAAGGATTTTTGTGGGATAAAGAACGCGGGGTGGTGAATCATATCACTTCGAATCTTTTGGTTTGATTTCGTCTTTAAACACGAATTCTATTTCTGGTTCTTTTACAAACCATCCGCACGATCCGCGTTTGGTAAGGGTTACTGTTTTTCCTTTATATTTTCCAGAAATTATTTTAATTTTTTGGCCTGGTTGCATATTCAAAAGCTTCCTGTTCGGATATATATGTATTTTTTAATTTCACTTTTAATATCGTTTTATAAAATCCTATTGCTGCTTGTGTTAAATATTTATCTTTTGAGAAGAATGTAGTTCCTTGGTATCGACAACTCATACCATAATGTTCACCACGAAGTTTATTACAATTTCTGCATACCGACAGATAACTGATTGATAGACTATCTTCTGCGTATTCAATAATTGATTTAATCGTTTTTTTTGATAATCTTTTTACCATTCGAGTTGTTTGAATCCGCTATCGGCTAGGGCCTCGAAGAGAGTCCGTTCGCCATCTTTTGATAAGATATATGGCATGAAAATCTCGATAGTACATGCTTGACCAAGACTTACCAGTGCCAGTTGGACATCGACCCAGTCCGACAGGTTCTTCCAGGCACACCGTTCTGCCTGGGCAAATAATTTATCGATTGTTTTTTTGTGCGGCCGCTTGATCTGCCGCGCCAGGACGTTGCGCACGTCATCGACTCGTGCCGGAAGTTTAAAGGTCAACTCCCCACGGCCGGGTGCGTAGATAGTGAATGTAATCCCCGACAATTTTCCATCGACATAAAATTTTGTGATGTTGTTGGCTCCAGCCTCAACCAGGCGTTGTTCCATTTTTACAACTGACTTTGTAGCGGGAACTGTAGAGGTGTAATTCCTTATCATAAAATTTACCGCCTATTAATGCGAAAAAGGCTATTGCCAATTTTGTTTCTTGACGATGTTCATGGAATTCTTGGTTTGGATATTCTTCGTGAAATTTTTCTGCAACATGTTCTCCATAAAGTTTACCGCATAAACCGCAAACCCTTAGATGGCTTTTATAATCTATAAATCTTGAAGATTTAGAATCTTCGGCATATCTGGTTATGACATCAACATTTTTCATATAAGACTGGGTCATAACTTAAAATAAATTCTGCCAATTTTTTGCGTTGTTCATTTGTGAGGTCAACGGCCCAGAAGGTCTCGTGATCGTGTAGTCTGTAATTTAGTACGAAGCAAAGATCGCCGCCTGTCCTGATGTCTACGGTTAGTATACTGCCGAAGCCGTCTGGTTGGCCAAAGCCACCAGCGAATCGCATCGACGCTACTTTTGATCCGGATCTTGGTGTTAATTTACCTTTTTCCATGGAACCCTTTCTATGCATTTATTAAAAGCATGCATATTTACAAATTTATGTGGTTGAGCTGTTTTTATTAATCCAATGTCCATTAAATCTGGTATATATAGACCTCCTATTGGAAATTTATCTATCGTAAATGAAAATTTTTTCATATTATCTACAAGAAATATGTAACAAGTTTCTTGTGAATGTCTATCTGGAACTAATGCAATGATTGAAAAGATAGGTGGGAACCAGTCGTCTGTGCAAAATTTATTAAAAACAATTGCCGTTTGTATTTTAATTCTCATTCCTTTATTTCTCTTGTCAGAATATCCGTTAAGAATTCGTTCCTGGCGTGCTCTACTATTTGTTTTATTAGAGGCCGGTCATCCAGGATCCCCCCTAACCTGCTGTCCCCCCGTTTGAGCATTTCGCAGATTGTTTTGATATTTGTACCATTTTGTATCAGTAAAGAAATATCGACGATTGTTGATTTTTCTATGATTTCTATTATATTTTTTTCGTCGTGCGTATCTCCACAATGACTTCTTGAATCTCCCAAATCGAATGAGTAACAAGTTGCAAGTGTGCATTCTTGATGATTTTTTGACCAAGTTGAAAAATCAAAATCTTTCAATGACCGTTTTCTCCACGATCTTCATCTTGTGAAGAGCCAGTTCATAGATCGCCCGGTTGAGGAGCCAGTTGAAAACGGCCGACTGTTCAAAGAATTCCTTGTGGGGTGAGGATTGTCTGAGAACAGCCAGCCGTTCGATTACGCCGATGTTGTTCAATAGCGACTCAAACTGCTCTGAATCGCAAACTTCAAGGCATTCGATATCGGTGAATTTTTTACCAGGGTCTTTGGTGTATAATCTATCGCTCAACTGTGAATATGTCCATTTCTTCGTGAAGGTCGTTCAGTTCATAACAAAACGAATATTCCGACGATTCGTTCCACTCGCGCCTGGGCATGATGACACCGATTCCGCGTCTCAACAGCTCCTGTACTTCTTCTGGATTATCCTCCACCATCCATTGAGCTTTGCCGATATAGTCTAATTTACAAAATGGTCGGTTGGCAAATGATATCGTGAAGGGGCACTTCAGGTAGTGCCGCATCATTTTATGCGTTGCCGTTGCATGTTTGGCGTTTCTTGATGTGATGAAATGGATTGGCTTCTGGGTTTTACCATGAAGCTGTGTCAAGAAATCAATGGCGCCTGGATATGGCTTTGTGTTTTTATAATCAGCGAATACCGTTTCCCAGAGTTCAACCCAATTTTCGTCTGTCAATTCAGGACTGGTTTTCATCCAGTATTCGCCTGGGTTGAGGTGCTTTATGCTACGAATGAACAATTCAAATTTCATTCGCGGCATGACATCTATCACGCAGCCATCGATATCGAAGGCGATGTTCATTCGGCTTTCTCCTCTGCGAGTTGTTTCTTCGATTTACAGACTACGGTTTTGCCGAATGGGACTTCCATGTTTTCGTCGGTATTTGAATGCACAAGCCACAACACCGGGATTCCGGGATCTTCGCCGAAGGCATTCGTGCCTAGATCTGTGAAGAAGATCACTCCCTGTGGTGGCGTATCGCTTTGGACGTATTTTTCCTTGATCACCTTCATGATGTCGCGGAAGTCCGTGCCACCGCCACCTTTGGTTTTCAACTCGACCGGCAGTTCCTCAAATGACACTGTTTGGATATTCCGGACTTTGGTGTCGGTATAAATGACGGTGTAACTCGACGGAAATTCTTCCAATACCGAATTAATGTGAGAGGCAAATTCTTCTTCCTCTTCTTTTGTGATCGACCCCGAGGTGTCCATTGCAAAGACAAAATTCGGCTGATCGTCTTCCGGGGCGAACCCTGGCAGGCAGAATCCACTGCCGATGTAGCGCCTGTTCGGGCAGGCCCATGAATAGTTGCCTTTGTAGAGGCTTTTCTCCATCCAGTCGCGCAGCAGCTCTCTATAATCGTTTATTACTCGGCGACGGCCTCGAATAATTTTGTCCATCCATCCTGGTACGACGCCGGTCGATTTGGCTGCCTGGTAGGCCGCTTCGACGTTCCCGTCGGCTTCTTCCTCGAGATCCCGCTGTTTGTTGATATTCTTGGGATCCATCTCCGGGTGATCAAGGACGCCACCTGGAGTTGGAGGTGCTTGGCCCCATTGGTCACCGCCTGGTGACTGTGGTTGATTCGGGTCTGGTGGTGGTTGATTTGGATCTGGTGATCCTCCAGGGCCGCCATCGGGAATCAATCCATAAATTTTTTCAGACGACATGTCAATGTATTGTTTCGCTTTTGCCTTCGCCGCATCGTCGTAGTCTGGCAGCGAATAGCCGGCTTCCAGCAGGTGCGAATTGATGGCCATGTCGCAAGCCGTGTTCCATTTCATCAGATGTCTGGGCCCGCGTCTCAAATGATGCTTCAGCGCGACGTGAGCCGCCTCGTGCGCGAGCACGCCCACGAGATCGTTTAGTTGCTGGCGGGAAACCCATTCAGGATTATATCGAATAGATTTTCCATTGGTTGACATCGAAAATTCGAACTTGTTATTTTTCTTGAAATCCTCCGCAAAAGCCGGGGTGATCGCCTCGACCTCAAGCCGCATGGCCACACAACCGAAGAATGGGTCATTGGTGGTCAGTTTGATCAGGGCCTTGCTCATCATTCGTTCCGGGGTCAGTTCTGCCATCAGGTATCTCCTCGTATTTTGAACAGCTAACTATGAATGGATGTTTTCTAAAAATTGAAAGAGGGTCTTGTAATTTTAAACGAATAAAATCCGCTTCTTTTCTGTGTGGGTCTACGTAGTCTGTACATCTAAAGAAACAATGTTTTTCGAGTTTTTCTTTTTCGTTAAAATATATTGAAAAAGAATGGATTTTTATTATTCGGATAAGTTGCATATTTCTTCGTATTTAAGACAGCTAAGTGAAAAGTGTGATTTTCTGAAAAGTAAAAGTGGGTCTTGGATTCTTACAAGAAAATCGCCTCCTCTTATATGTTTACCATTTATGATATCTTCACTTTCAGTTAACAAGAAAAAACAATGTCCCTCTATTTGTTTTCTTTCATCCCAATATCCAGAACCGTCACTTATTTCTATTATTCTGACAATACGCATTGGAACTCGTCGACGCTGATATACCATTCGGTAACCAATGACCTGAATGGCAGGTTATACATCTTTAATGGATCGCATATTCTGAATACCGCTTGACCGGTTCTGCCGGTTGATTCTGTATCCGTGAGGAAGACATTACCTTCGAAGACATGACGATTTGCGTACATTGCCGAGTGTTCAGATACTTTCAGGATTTTTATAAATTTCATATTCTAAAACGCTTACAACTACCCAGTCTGGATGTTTTTTTGAAATAAAGTCTATTGGTTCATAAATAGTTAAGAGCCCGTCTTTGTGTATTCTTGCAATAAAAATTTTGTCCTCATATTCACTCTTTTCATAAAGAGCCGGATGGACTTTGATAATCTTGATTAACTTCACGATAAGATTTCACTTTTACCGAGAATGGTTTTTTACGATAGACACCGATAGGGTCTATCAGTGTCAGATACTGATATGATCTGAATTTGGAATTCGGGAAATAGATTCTGCTCTCACCCACCAAGAAGAAGCATGTTGTCTCTATATACTTTTCGTGTTTAGAGTCTTTGCAGAGTTTTATTTTGACAAGCCTCATGTTACGGGCGGGGACAATTTTGCTGCGATCTGTGAAGCCTCTGTCCCAAGCTTTTCCTTTAAACGTGGGTCCCTCCTGATCTGGCCAGCAGTGTAGCCGGTCAATTTTTCTTTTACGTCTTTTAAAGTCTGGGCAAGTATGGAATCACCCAAAGATACTGCAGACAACTCCGTCAGCATCGTGGTAACGTCTTTCACATCCTGGATCATCGAGTCGAACACGTTCTTGTCATTGCTGCAGATATCGGCCATGTGCGATACCGATTTCAGCAGGCGTTCGTACATGTCGCGGTTGGCGCTTTGGATCCGCTGGTTGTTCTCTTTCTCCAGCATCGCCTTCAGTTCTTCCACAACCGAGGCCTCGATGTCAAGCACCAAATGACTCTTGTCGGGCACCGGGCTGATCTCGTGCGCGAACGAGAAGAACTTCAGCAGGTCGGACTGGTGCGGGTAGTCCGCCGCGTTCCAGAGCTTCGTTCCCAGCCGCTGTTGTTCCGACGCCAGTACCGATTTCCAGGTCATCTTCAGGTCGTTTGCGGCATTTTCGAACCCGATCTTAAACGACGACATTTTATTCGTGTATTCCATCGACTTCGCCGCGGCGAGGAGCCTCCAGTTCCCATCCCATGGAACCGTGACTTGCCGGTGGTAGATCCGGGCCACATGTGCCGCCGACCGCACCGCATGAAAGTGCCGCTTGTCGATCTTGCACTTGTAATAGAAGCCGGCCTTGGCGACGTTAAGGTAATTGATGTTGACGTCGGTCGATAGCTTTTTGTCGCGCTCTTCGATTCCAAGCATTTCGATCTTCAATGTGACCAGGACTGTCTTGTTCGTTATCGACATTGGCGTTCTCCTTGAGGTTGATGCATTCCATGCCTATGCGGCGGGCGGCGTTGAGAATTGCCGCGTAATAAATTTCTTTGGCCTTTGCTCGGAACTGATCCGGCATGAGATCTACCAGTTCCCAGCGCATGAGTTTCATTTTTTCCAGACACTCTAGCGCGGGGGTCCCAGTCTGACACATGATCAGGTTGACGAATGTGATCTTATTCGTTCCTGATTCCCGAACGGCGAATGGCATTCGGTGAACGTAGATAAAGACCGCGCCTTCGAGGCCCACTTGGACGGTGGTCTTGTTCCACTCGTTGAATTGGAGCATTATATTCTCCGGAATCTAATTATTCTGGTTATGAGCGGGTCGTTATTTCTTATTGACCAGATTGTTCCAGGCGAGAAATCCTCATTTGGAAGTTCAGCTTGGATTGCGGTCCACAAATCGTAGCGTCCTGTAAGGCTGTCGGTTTTATCGCACAGCTCTTTTATTTTACGAGCCCTATCGCCTCTGAAGACGAATTCGACGTCAACAATTTCTTTTTGGGGCGATTTCTCAATACCTAAACATCTAAAGATGATACCCATCACGCGTGTACCTCCATGTCTTGTTTGATGATTGAGAGATGCGCCGGGGCGGTTAGGTGCACCCACCAACGTCCGATTCCAAACATGTGAATGCATTCGTCTTCGCAGTCGTCGCCGGAGAGCCACACCGAATGCTCGGATTTAACGGTGAAGTGGCCGATGTATTCTCCTATCCGCTCTTTTGAAATTCTCGGCTTTTTAATATAGACATCGACGGCCGTGCCGATGTCGCCGATGTTGTTGAAGAAAAACAACGACACATCTTTGGTGAAGATTTTGACCATGCCCATGTCGCAGTGGGTAATGTAGCGTTTTTTCATATCGTGCCCTTGTATAACGCCATGACTTTTTCGGACACCTGCTTGTATAGTACGAGCAGGTCTTTAGGCTGTAACGAATCGATGTCGATTTTGGTTGCAATCATTTCGAACTGTTCGGCCACCGCTTTGGCCTCTCTGGAAACTTCTCCCAGGCAGACAACCAAGTGATTCAAAATTTCGACTGGTCCGTCGTTTTTCATCGAATCGGCGACGTCAAAACAAAAATTAGCGATTATGATTTGTTCCGATTCACCGGAGGCTGCCATTGACCTTAGAATTCGCTTTGCTTTTTCAGGGAGCATGTTGTCTCCTAAAGTTTTATAAAATGATCTTCAAAAACCGGATATTCACCAGTGATGTCTTCCGACTCCGCATAAAGAGGCGTATTGGGATGTCCTGTGTCCA
>Ga0315277_10006146_pt1 | contig 15780 bp, 19 predicted proteins | sample YL17G05_15_MG_FD_203695 | JGI IMG/M metagenome (GOLD analysis project Ga0315277, IMG submission 203695) | Sediment microbial communities from Yellowstone Lake, YNP, Wyoming, USA - YL17G05_15 | ecosystem: Environmental > Aquatic > Freshwater > Lake > Sediment | place: USA: Wyoming | collected...
GCTGGGAAACAGGGTAGCTAAAAGACTAAAGGTGCCGCTGTAAAGGTTTTCCAGCACACTCATCTCCCTTTTGGACCGTTTTTTTGCAACTGCAAGGTCGAGCGTATTGATTTTAAAGAATATCTTAGGAGGTGTTCTGTGATACTGAAGATGTTAGTGGTGGGACCCATTCAGGCAAATTGCTATATTCTTGGTTGTGAACGGACGAGGCAGGCAGCGGTGGTCGATCCGGGTGGTGATGCGGACAAGATATTCATGGCACTGGCCAAGGATCATTTGGGGTGTGTCTATATCATCAATACCCATGGTCACTTTGACCATTCAGCAGAGAATAAGCGTTTAAAAGAGGTGACTGGGGCTCAACTCATTATCCATCGTGCCGATGCTTCCATGATCACGCATCAGGCAGCCAGTGGAGGGATGTGGGGCATGAAGGTTGACAATTCTCCGCCTCCGGACCGTTATGTGGAAGAAGGAGATCTCATCACCTTTGGCGACATCTCGCTTAAAGTCCTCCACACCCCTGGCCATTCAGGAGGCGGAATTTCACTGGTAACTGACAAGATGGTATTTGTAGGAGACACTCTTTTTGCCGGCTCCATCGGAAGGACCGACTTCCCTGGGGGCGATTATGAGGGTCTTGTCCGTAATGTGCGGGAAAAGATCTTCCCTCTCGGTGATGATGTTGTCATCTATCCGGGGCATGGACCAAAGACCACGGTTGGGAGGGAAAGACGAACGAATCCATTCTTCGCCCGGTCCATGTAGAAGTTTCGGTGAGGATTTCCATCTCATAGGTTTAGGGTTATAATAGAACCGAAGCGGAGGTTACGTGTCAATCCTGTTAGCTGGTCTTGGTGTGGCGATTATTCTGATCGTTCTCGGGGATGCTTTTGAGACGATCGTCCTCCCCCGTCGTGTGACACGCCCGATCAGTCTCGCCCGCCTGTTTTATCAATACACCTGGCTATCCTGGTCTGTGGCAGTTCGTTCGATATATTCGGGTAAGCGGCAGGAGACCTACCTCAGCTTTTACGGCCCCCTTTCGTTGCTTTTGTTGTTGATTCTTTGGGCTACCGGGCTGATCATTGGTTTTGCGCTCCTGCTCTGGGCATCTGGTTCGGCGATTAAAACGCCGGAAGGAACGGCTACTTTCAGTAGTTATCTTTATCTAAGCGGCACCAGCTTTTTCACACTCGGGTTGGGTGACGTCATACCCAACAGCCCGCTGGCCAGGGGACTCATTGCATTTGAGGCAGGGATGGGCTTTGGCTTTCTTGCACTCGTCATTGGTTACCTGCCTGTGCTGAGCCAGTCTTTCTCGCGGCGCGAAGTCAACATTTCATTGCTGGACGCGCGGGCCGGTTCGCCACCCACGGCCGCCGAGATGTTACGCCGACACAGCCACGACCGTGGTTTAGAGGACCTCCAACAACTTTTTCACGAATGGGAACGCTGGTCAGCGGATTTACTCGAAAGTCATCTCTCCTATCCCGTGCTGGCTTATTTTCGTTCTCACCACGATAATCAATCCTGGCTGGGTGCCCTCACAGCAATTTTAGATGCCAGCGCCTTCGCCATCGTCAGTTTGGAAGGCCCCTGTGAGCGTCAGGCGCAGCTGACGTTTGCGATCACACGCCACGCCATTGTGGACCTCGCTCAAGTCTTCAACTGCCCTCCTCATAAACCCAAACATGATCGACTTCCGTTGGATGAGTTGTCTCGTATACGCACCACCCTCACGGAGGCAGGACTAAAGCTCCGGGAGGGAAATGTCGTCGATCAAAAACTTTCAGAGCTTCGCCGGATGTACGAACCTTATATCTATTCCCTTTCCAACTACCTGAAGATTGCTATTCCAGCCTGGGTTCCCAAAGCCGGCCACATCGACAACTGGCAGACGAGTGCATGGGGACGGAGTAAGGGTTTTCAAATAGATGATCTTTTAGGCGAAGGCCACGATGAACATTTCTAAGACGGGTCTGTTGGCACAGTAACGGAAACCCAAATCTCTATGCCGCCGGTTACCCATCCAAGAAAGCGGCCTTATAAAGCCTCGAAGAGGGGTTCGGTCAAGGGATAAGAGACATCCATTCAAATCAGCGTTGTCGAAAGGAAGAAGACTGGGGGTAAGGAGAAGGGAGCCAAATTCTCAATGGTGCCCCCGGTTTTCAAGCTTGTTGCACAAGAAGCGTGAGACGCTCCAATCGGTTATGTAGAAAATAAAAGTCTTTGGTTGAAAGGTTAGGGTAAGGATGCCAGTTTTGTCAATGGGTTATGTGGTTGGTATTTAAACAAGAGAGTCAGGAAAGGACTCAAGATTGATGAGCCAAGGAGATTATTACCAGATTCTGGGGGTGGACAGAGATGCCACCCCTCAGAATATCAAAGAGGCTTACCGGAAACTGGCCTTCCAATATCATCCGGATCGGAATAAAGAAAATCCTGCCGCATTGGAGAAGATGAAGGAGATCAATGAAGCCTACGCTGTACTCTCCGACCCAAGAAAAAGAAGGGATTATGAGACATTGCGGGAGCGGTACGGACCTTCCGGTTACGATCGGTTTAGACAGAGTTATTCTGAACAGGATATTTTCAGAGGTTCAGACATCCACCAGATTTTTGAAGAAATGGCGAGGGCGTTCGGATTCAGAAATTTTGATGAGGTTTTCAGAGAGTCGTATGGCCAAGGTTATCGCACCTTCGAATTTCGAAGGCCAGGAGTCTTCGGCAGAGGATTCATATTTTTCGGTCCGGCCCACAGAGGGGGGCATCAACCCAAAACTCTAACTTCTTCTGAAATCTTTCCAGGACAACTGGGTAGATTAACCCAGTATCTCTTCAAAAAGGTGTTGGGAATCGAAGGAACCGAGAGGGGGAAAGACTGGCACGATATCATCGCTCTCGATCCCCGGCAAGCCCAGGAAGGAGGGAAGGCCAAATACGTTCACCGGAACAGGTCCAAAGAGCTGATGGTCACCATTCTTCCCGGGATAAAGGATGGTCAGAAAATAAGACTGAAAGGGATGGGAGCGGAAGGGAAGGGTGGGGGGGAGCCTGGAGACCTCTATTTGAAAGTTCAAATCAGAAGACCGCTGTTCCAGAAAGTCAGAGATCTCTTAAAAATCTAAATTTGATGGTCTCGTAAAAAGTCCAAAATCCGTCACTCCGGCAAAAGCCGGAGTCCAGACGTTGTCCCTGCGAATGCAGGGAACCAGAGACATATGAATCTGGATTCCTGTTTTCACAGGAAACCCTGGATTCCTGCTTTCACAGGAATGACAAATTAGAGAAATATGGACTTTTTACGACTTCATCAAATTTGAAATTTCCCAAAAACTCCCCTCCCACGATGGGGAGGGGAGTTTTTTAGATTAGATTTTCGAAAAAATGTTAGAGATAAACTCTCAGACCTTTATGCGTAAAAATCTAAATCTCCGCTAAAGAAGAAGCCAGATTCTCAATAGTGCCCCGATTCTCGAGCTTACAGCGCCAGGGGCACGGGATGGCTTCCATACCTAAATAAGCCCCGGAGATGGCACAGGCCATTGAACCGAGCGTGTCGCGATCACCACCGTTTAGGATGGCAGAAAAGAGACAGTCTTCAAAAGATTTAGGGTATCGGAGAAAGGAGTAGACTGCAAAAGGCATCGATTCATCCACGGCCACGGAGCGACCCAACTGGTCTGCGGCAATCTTTGGAGGGACCTCTTCATTGATCAATGTCTGGACAAGCTTCATCTTCTCTCGAATTTCAGACGTCTGAGCAAAGGCAATAAGCCCCTGGATAAATCTCTCTAATGGAAATTCTTTTTCGGGAGCAAGCCTCACCGCCTGAGCAATTGCCCAGGCCTGCACGGCTGCCCCATCCTTTCCCACGGGATGGGCATGTGTGACTTCCGCCGAGGCACTTGCCATTTCATAGAGGTGTTCGGAATGATGAAAGAATAACCCAACCGGGGCAACCCTCATCGCCGCGCCATTTCCCAGGGAACCAAACCCCTCGAATAGACTCCTTGCCGCCTCGACATAGGGTACCCCTCTGTGATGCACCAGGGAAAAAATGGTTGGAGGTCCTGATGCATATCCCCGCCATGGTTCACGAAAGAAGTTCCGGCTGAAAATATCTCCGAGGTGTTGCGGGTCGATTCCCTTCTTCTGGAGAATCGATTCTGCAAGGCCGATTGCCATGGCGGTGTCGTCTGTGTAGACAAGGTTTTCAATTCGATCGACGAGGGCAAGCAAACTTTGCTTTTCAGGGCATCTGAAAGCAAGCTCACCGATTGCATCTCCAAGGGCGCTGCCCACCATGGCGCCCAGATATTTTCCCTTCAGGTCAGTTGCCATTTTATTACCCCCCATCCCAGCCCTCCCCCGCAAGGGGGGAAGGTTAGGGCGGGGTGATCGTGCTGGCGATGTGACGCACCATCTGACGGTATACCTCCAGAAAGATTTCAGGGGAGAGGAAGTACCCCTGGTTTTCCTCATAGAAAGAGGAGATCAGCTTTCTGGCGGCCAGATCGATGTCTCCGGTACTGCGGTAAGCCTTTTCGATGAAGGCACGTAATCCCCTCGCCCTTTCGATCGTTTTCGAGATGAACCCCCGCGCCTCCTCTCCGGTCACATATCCATAGTGGTCAGCACAATAGTAATCCACTTCAAGGGCCTTGAGTCTCTCAAGATTTTTCTGATACTTGGTGTAATTAGAGTTTCCCGAGGTGATGATTGTCTCATCGAATGGAATCCCCCCTCCGTCCGATGGAAAGAGGGCCTTCAGTTCTGGAACATAGGCTCCAATGCAGCATGAGGAATGGCCTGGGATCTCAAGGATGGAGACCTCCAGATCACCCAGATCGATCCGATCGCCTTCGCGGACGATCTTGCCCGTCACATCATCTCGCCAGTCCAAATCGTAAGTTGAATAAACCTCTTCTCGATTCATCCGTTTTGCAACGGATCTGCTGAACTCATTGATCGTGTGGACGGCCTTCTCCATTCGGAGGATCTCCCACCCTCTTTCAGAGGCATAGACTTCCATGTCGGAATGGCGACGCTTGAAAAAAGGAACGATCCCTACATGATCGAAGTGGGCGTGGAGAATCAATAATTTCATAATCCGGTTCTCTTCAATGCCGAATTCCTGAAATTGCCGAAGGAGCTCTGGCACGATATAACTCATGCCGCCGCTGATGATCATCGATCCATCTTTCCCCTCCAGAAGATAGATTCCTGATTCTTCACGGCCAAAAAACCACAGGCCCTCTCGAACTTTTCCTGGCTTTCGATTTCTCATCGTGGTTTCACCTTTGAGGTATCGATTCAGATAAAAGGAAATGGCAATGCTTCCAACTGAAGTCTATGCATGGCATATATTATAAGATACTTTTGGTAATTTCCAGAGCGATCAGGGACGTTTTCTAAAACAGTGAAGCTCCTAAAATTTTTCCTAAAAATTTTTGTTGACCTTCTTAGCCTAATGTATTAGACTTTAAAAAAGCTTGTCCTCTGCTCCTAAGCGAGACTTTCCTGTTCTCGACCATTGTTTTTGCTGCTTTCATCGCGGGGGGTACTGGCGTGAGAAAAGAAATGGAGTTAAAGAAAAAAGAGCTTGGAATAATTGCTGGTTCATCCGCCTACGCAGAAGACCACGGCCTTGGCCGTGGAGGAATGCGTAACTCTGGATGGGAACCCTTTCAGCGATGGATCTGCCATGCTTCGGCGGATTTCGCTCACCGGCGGATGACCCACCGAAGCCTTGGCGTAGGTGGGTACGGTTTTTGGGGACCACGGGCTTGCCCGTGGGGCTCCATGCAATGATCTCTTGAATTCTGGTGTTATTGCTCTTATATTATGTCCTATGGTTCTTAGAAAATGACTGAACAAGGGGAAAATCTTTATTGGAGAGGAAATGTTCAATAAGGGAGGTGTTTACCTTAATGTCGCATTGAATCGGCAGTTGGGTGAACTTCCAAACCTTTACCAAGCGGATTTTTCCTATGTTTTATGGGTAACAAGCGATGTCACCTGAGGTGACCTCTTCAATAGGCTTGGAAATTGAGTAATAAAACGTTCAAAGGTGCCACCCTGCCTTCACCGAAGCGGCTACGCGCAGGCAGGTGTAAAGGTTTATCAGCACACCCAACTGCCTTTTGGAACGTTTTTTATGCAACGGGTGGGTTTAGAGATAGGGAAGTTGGCAGATCAAAGGGAAGAGTGAAAGAGAGGAGTATCCTGGAGATTCTCTATATTTTAAAGATATAGAAATCCCAGAATGAACTATCGGGAAGGGGGGTCGTATGAAAAATAAAATACCAGAAGAAGTGATTCGAGACATTTTTCAAAGGAGATTGAAGAGGAGAGACCTCAATGGAGAGGTTTATAATAAACTGAAGAAAATGATTCTTTCTGGCAAATTCAAGAAGGGCGAAAGGTTAATACAAGAGGAACTGGCCCACGGTTTTGACGTAAGCAGAACGGTCGTTCTGAATGCATTCGCTCAACTGGAAAAGGATAAGCTGATCGTTAGGAAATATCAAAAGGGGACGTTTGTTTCTTCCCAGCTGTAACCTGAATGGGTGCGCACCTTTAAGGCAACCCTTTCACCACTCCCTTGCCGGACGAACGAAAGCTAAATACCCTTTTCAATATACGAGAATAGTTCGTCGTCGAGGGGGCGCGGATTCGTCTTGATGCGTCTTGTTTGAATTAGAGTATTGTTTAAAAGCGTTCCGGCATCCTGCTTCTTGATCCCCAGTTCCGAAGGTCTGGAAGGAAAGTTGAGATCGCTGATCAGTGTTTGGATGTTTGTAAGGAAACGCTCCGCAGAAACCTGGTCATTACTCCGTACGTCTTTCCCTTCCATGATCGTTGCCAGGATGGCAAGATCCTTCTCACACGTCTTGAAATTATAGCTCAAGCCAATGTTCGTGCAGGCTGCAAGACAGACGCCATGGGGCGCGTCAATCATACCTCCCAGGGATGAAGCGAGCGCATGGACTAACCCCAGACCACTGTGGCTGAAGGCGATACCTGCTAAATGTGAACCGATGGACATTCCCATCCGGGCTTCACGATTATCACCATGCGATATAGCCTGCCGGTAGGACCCCCAAATGGAACGAAAGGCTTCGATCGCCATACTCCGACTGAAAGGGTTGCTTCCCTGGTAAAGGATCGGACGCTCCGGAACCTGGGCATGGGGACGGGCGATGAAGCTTTCGGTTGCATGCATCAGGGCATCATATCCCGTATTTCTGGTTACAATAGGGGGAAGCCCCATCGTCAGTTCTGGATCCACAATAGAGGCGACGGGGCGGATGTACTCAGAGGAGCATCCGAGTTTAACACCCCCTATAGTAAAAACCGTCGTCTGGGTGTTTTGCGAGCCAGTCCCGGATGTTGTCGGTATGCAAACGATCGGAATAACAGGTCCCGGAACGGTCCCCTCACCTACATAATCTCCAAGCAAACCTCCGTGAGTCATAATAATGGAAAGCGCTTTTGCAAAATCCATAGCACTGCCACCTCCAACACCCAAAAGGACATCGAAATCGGACCCGAAACGTTCTCCTTGCTTATCCACATCCGTACTATGGGGTTCACTCGGTGCGCCATCGAATCGCTCTACATCAAATGATCCTTTCAGCAAATCCAGAATTCTCTGGAGGATGCCGCTCGCGCCCACCTGAGGATCGGTGATGATGAAGATCCGTCTGAAACTTCTCGATTTCAATACCTCTGGAAGTTTTTCCAGAGCCTTAAAACCAAATAGAGACATTGATGGAGAAAACGTGATAATTTCAGACATCATCACACCTCATGGCTTTAGACCTCAAAGCATTCATCCTCATTTCGTTACAAACCTTGGAATGTTCTCTCCCTTCTCGACGACCCAGAAAGTCTATCAAAAGGTGAGAATCTTATCAACCTCAACTTTAATCTTGAAACCTCCAATGGGGTCGTGTCGTCGCCCAATGTTTCAAGGTTTCCGGCAGCCAATCCTCAAGGCCTTTTGCCAGGTAAAATCGGGGTAAAAGTAGGTCATCATGAGATGAAATCACACCCTCGTCTATGGCCTTCTTTGCCAGAGGGGTATGTGGATAAATACGGACACCCGCAGTGATTTTTAAGCTGTCTATTTTAAGGGAGTCGGCAAAGACAAGACTTTCTTCAACTGACTCCTTCGTTTCATCAGGACTTCCTAATAGGAGAAATCCCATTTGCCTTATGCCATGTTCAAATAACATCTCCGAAATTTGGCGCACCTCTTGAGGGGTAAATCTCTTGTTCATATTCTTCAGAATTCGTTCAGAACCGCTCTCAAACCCCATACTCACCTGCTCGCAACCGGCCCTGGCCATAAGGCCTACCAGTTCTTTATCCACATGCTTAGGGTAAAGGATACTCGACCATCTTATGTTCAGACCATGATCTATAAGCTTACGACAGATTTCCTTGGCATGGGAAGGTGGGAGGTTGAAGGTATTGTCAACAAAGTAGAACTGATGAACCCCGGCTTCGCGCCAGCGAGCCATCCACAAGACCACTGCCTCCGGAGAATGTTTCCGGAGAACCGGACCTTCAATGGTCCCTGTGGAACAATAACTACAGCTCAAGGGACATCCTCGTCTGGTCTGAACTGGCATCCAGAGTTCTTCTTTTTGAGAGGGTAAAGACAAGAGGTCGGTATCAGGAAGAGGCAGTGTATCGAGATTTTTCGCAAACATTCTTTTGCACTGAAGGCCATGGCCGGGCAGATAGAGACCCGACAATCCCGAAAGGCTGGCGTCGTATTCCATCCGCTCTATCAAGTCCGGAAAAGCCACTTCTCCCTCGCCTTGAATTCCCATATCCGCACCTAAAAAGGACAGGGCGCTTTCTGGAAATATGCTGTATCCTGCTCCACCTAAGACAATCGTGGCTTCTGAAAGACTTCGACAATCCGCTACGATCTCTTTCACCGGATCTAATAAGAATCTGGGGTTTTCCATATTCTGGTCATCAATGTTCCTTACCGATATACCGATTATTTCAGGGCGAAATCCTTCGATCGCCTCTTTGAGAACCGTTCGCGTATCCTTTTCGACCATCAAATCCACCATGGCCACATCATAGCCTGCTTTTTGCGTTGCAGCAGCCACGCACGCCAGACCCAGGGGCAAGGTGGACATATTGATCTTTTCGGTGTTAGCAGAAATGAGGAGGACTCTCATTGTTTTAAATCCGAATGGCCTCCCTTTTCATCTACCTTCGAACCTCTGTAACCCTTCATTTACGAAAAATCCGCAATTGCAAGGGTTTGGAGGTATCCCTGCCCGGGTTTGATATTGCAACATCTGGGTTAAGTCAGGGATAGCAAGAGACTTTGGCTGGGAAAATAACCCAATGACGCAATGACCCAATGACGAGTATCGTGGGCAACTTTTTTATGGATGGCACTCCGCGCCCTATAGGCAACCTCAAAGATTTCTCCACACCTGTAAGGATGGGATTCTTTACCGCGTGCCTCTTTTTTCATTTAAATTCCACAAACTGGTCCTTAGGTGCGGAACATATTGGACAAGCCTCTGGCCAGACCCCATCCGACACATAACCGCACACCTGGCACACATAATAAGTGGTCTCCCTCTCTCCGATCAGGTGGTTGATCGCCTTCTTGTAAAGCTTGGCGTGACCCTCTTCTACATCTCTGGAATTGGAGAAGATATTCGAAACGGTGATGTCCCCTATCTCCTCGGCAAGCCCGACAAAATAATCATAAGCCACTCCCGCGATACTGGTTTCCGACCCAAAGCTTTCTTTAAGATTGGTATCGGTGTCTTTGATCTCCCTGAGCATCCGAAGCGCGCGCTCACCGTGAATCTCTTCGCTGAAAGCGATCACGCGGAAGAGCCTGGCCATTTGGGGAAGTTCTTCCTGCACTGCCTTCTTGGCAAAGATTTTTAGTCGGAGTGCGGCCTTGGCCTCGCCCTCATAAATTTTGTGAAAAGCTTCTTTGAGCCTCTCGTCCATTTGTCCTCCCTAACCATTGAATCCATTCACATTCCATTTATAAGAAAATAGAACAGCCGTCCCATCTTTTCACTTATAGAATATCATTCCCGTTTTTTCCAGAGAAAGTAATATCATATCCATCCACACCAGCTTGATAATAATTTTTTATCGTTTTTTTTAAAACGAAACCGGATTCCAAGAAAAAATTGAGCGTTTCCTTTCGGGTGACGGCCGAAAGTTTTATACCCATCTTTTTGACTTGTTCAAGAGTCGCTTTCCCGATTCCTTTGCCTTGGTACTCGGGTAAAACGCTGAAGTCAACAATGGACTTTGTGCTCCTTCCCCTGTCCTCAACTATGACATCTCCGGCGTATTTCCCATCGACTTCGATGCGATAGACGTCACACGTGGTTATGATTGTCTCCCAGGTATCTCTGTCCCAAATTAAATAGGGCTCATGATAAATTTTGAATTGCTCATGGTAATAAAAATCAATGTCCGGATCGAGGTCTTCTCGTAACTTGATTGTCATCCACTTTGATTGGGCTCTATGCCTTCTCTGATTCCTAAACAGGCCCCCTTTGTGTTTCTTATTTTTCTAAGATAGAAGGAAGAAAGATATTTGGCAAGAAGAAAAATGTGGTTCTCACTATGCCCTTTGCGCTATTTAGCCTAAGTAGCCTGAGCTATTCTCGCCTGCCAAAGAACCTGTTCGGCGAGCAGATTGGCGGATGAGGCTGCACGATGCGCTTTGATATAGGGTTGACTATACCCAACTCATTCATCATAAAAAAGTAAATTACCATTTTATTTATGTCCCCATATATTGTAATATTCGTAACACTTTAGCTCTTTGAAATGAAATGGGATTAGTCCCCCGGTCAGAGATGCTTCCAAAGTTTTAGAATGCGGTCTTTTATATTTTTGGTATTGAAATGGAGAAAGTGAGCAAGACGTTGCTATACTTTTGGAGCCGTCTGATTGTTCGAGTAAGAGGTCTCCGCCCTGCCTTCGCCGGAGCGGCTACGCGCAGGCAGGTCTAAAACTTTTCCAGCATCCCTAACCGGTGTCCTATGAAGGCGACTTTACAAAGCGCTAAAGTTTTACTAATATTCTAATTCATCATTGTAAAAAAGATCCCTGCTTCTCCGCGGGTTGACCGGGCGAGAAGAAGGTTTCATGGAGAGGCTTGGAACTGAAACGTCATATGGCGAGGTAACATAAATGGGACTTCTGAAGCTTCTGACCAAAGATCCATTGTCTTTTGCTCTTGTTGCCATTCCCCTTCTTTTTTCCGTCATCATCCATGAGGTGGCGCACGGCTGGGTAGCTTACAGGATGGGTGACCCGACCGCTAAATGGCTGGGCCGGCTGAGCCTCAACCCGCTCAAACACCTCGACCCCATCGGGACCCTCATGCTCTTTCTTGCGGGTTTCGGATGGGCGAGACCGGTTCCGATCAACTTCAACAACATCTCGGACAAGCGGAAGGGACTCATCTTCGTTTCTTCGGCCGGGATTGTCGCGAATATCCTCTTCGCCTTCGTAGCGCTATTGTTTTTCAAGCTGTTTTCCATACCTTCCTCAGGGATGGTGGCCATCCTCGTCTATTATGTGGTCCAGATCAACATCACGCTGGCCGCTCTGAATTTGATCCCCATTCCACCCCTGGACGGCTCAAAGATAATGATGGGAATCGTATCGGAAAGAACCCGTTATTTCCTCGCCCGCCTGGAGCCTTACGGGTTCTTTATCATTATCGGTTTCCTTTATCTGGGTATTTTGGATCCACTGATCGGACTCTTCCGGTGGATCATCGTGACGCTGATCGGAATCCTGTTGCCCTGAAGATTCAATGGACCTTAATGTTGCATTGAATCGGCAGTTGGGTGAACTTCCAAACCTTTACCAAGCGGATTTTTCCTATGTTTTATGGGTAACCCGAAGGCGATCTTGCTTTTCTTTGCCCCTTAACTCTGTCTATGCTTCCCCCGGGAACTTTTTCCGGCCCTCTGTTGTCTAATGAACTATAGACCCAACAGAAAGGAGAAGCACTATGCGTTACTTACTGGTATTGATCATTGCAGGCATCATGATGGCAGCGGCATCACCCGCGTACTCCCACGGGGGAGACAGGTTAAGGGGAGAGATAAGCATCGAGGTCATCTCGGAGAGCGGAAGCACCCTCCTGAGCATCCCGCACAAGGATTTCTGGAAAGGAGGGACCCATATCATCAAGAAGTACCTTGAGGCGAGACGGGGTTTGAACTATGGTATTCTCATCCGCAATATGACCCCCGAGCGGATCGGCGTGGTCATCGCCGTTGACGGCAGAAACATCATTTCAGGCAAGAAATCAAATCTCCAGAACAACGAAGACATGTACATTGTGAATAGCTACGGGTATGGCCAATATGACGGGTGGCGGACCGCCAGCGATACGGTGCACAAATTCTATTTCACCGATACGGCCGACTCCTATGCCATGAGGACCTTCAGCGATTCCACTTCCATGGGCGTCATCGCCGTCGCAATCTACCGGGAAAAAGAACGGCTAAAACCGCTGTACGAGCAGAAGAGGCTGGATAATGCACCTGCAGGATCTCCAGCCGAGAGCTCTTCAAGGAGCAAAGCAGGGGCAGATAGAGGTGAGAGCGCCGGTACAGGCTTTGGCGATGGACAGTACTCACCCACCATCAAGGTTGCCTTTGAACCCGAACGCACGCCAGTCCAAAAAATGCTCATTAAGTATGAATGGTATGAAGTCCTGTGCAGGAAAGGGATTCTAAACTGCAGGCAGGAACTGGCAAACAGGCTATGGGATGAAGACGAATATGCGCCCTTCCCTCCGGGATATCCGAGGAATTAGGAATAAAAAAGCAGCACCGGGCACTGCATGGAGCAGCGACCCGGTTCTTGATTATCTTAGCCCCCTGAACATCGCCTATTATTGACAAATGCAATACGTTTGTTAATCATTAAGATGATTGCCGGGAATGGCACGGATGCTTATGAGAATTTAAATGAGGACGATAAGCTCTATTAAATGGACGGATGAAAGCATAGAGCATGTGGTAAGACATGCGGTCAGGCCAGAGGAAGCGGAAGAAGTATGTTTCAATGAGGAGGAGATTCCATTTATCAGATCGGGGAGAGAGAATCTACATTATGTTTTCGGAAAAACCTATTCTGGGAGATTTCTTTTTGTTGTAGTCAGATTTACAGGGCAAGGGGAGGTCAGGGTTATTACAGCAAGAGATAGGAACGAGTGGGAGAAGACCTATTTTAAGACAAGAGGCAAATAATTATGAAAAAAATACCAAAATTTAATACCGATGAAGAAGCTGCAAGATTCCGGGAAAGCCATAGTTTTCAGGACTATTACAGAGATGCAAAGGAAGCCGGGATAAAATTTGTTAGAAGAGCTAAGAGGACCGTTGCAGTGAGGCTTAATCCGGACGATATCAAATCGGTGGAAAAGATTGCTGAACGCAAGGGATTAAGCTATACGTCGCTTCTCAGGATGTGGATTAAAGAACATTTGGATAAGGAAGAAAGGCTTAGGCAAGATGCTTGAGCCCGATGTTTTAGGCCAAGGTTGAAGAATTTGGGAATAAATATCTGAGGGTAATCACTTTGTCGGACAGAGTTACAATTCATAACGCTTTTGTTGACAGGGGATTTAGACCGAAGGGAGGGGATAGACCGTGAAGATGAGTTACTACAAGGATACCGATTCTCTTTATATTGATCTGAGCGAAAAACCGAGCAAAGAATCCATAGAGGTTGCTCCCGGAATCGTATTGGATTTTGACGAGGAAAATAATATCGTAGGGATCGATATTGACAGGGCTAGTCAGATTCTGAATCTTTCTGAGCTGGAGATTTCAAGCATACCTTCCAAGAAATTTATATTTTCACCCTCGGTTTGATAGCTCACCATCTTTTTTTACTTCTCAAAGGTCTTTTCAAAAATAAAAAAAGCCAACCTTGGAGGAGAGGCGGCTAAAATGCATCATTGTAAGGCCTGAGCCCCGTCGTCTTTGTAAGAAGCTCCGTGATGACATAGGAAGGAAAAACGATGAATCCGTTATCCTAAAAAAGTGGAGCTGCGGTAAGGTTAGGTTGTTATCAAAACATCTTTCGCAAAAGGTTTCCGGACCCTGGCCTTTTTTGGGGGAGATTCCTGAAAAGAAAAATAATCAGAAGAATTTTTATTGGGTTTCGATTTTGACTTCTCCTTATAAAGGTTTTCGAGTCTTTCTTCCTGGTGTTCTGTTAACATCTGTTTTTGATCGAAATCCCCTGATGCAGATTTGATAAATTGGTCTTCATTCTTAGTTAATTTATACTGGTTTAATCCTGACACAACCCATTCAAGCCTTTCTTTATTCATAATGACTCCTTTCCACCCTGATCACTGAGTTTTTCAAATCCCTATGACTGTCTTTCTCGGAAGCCATGGCTTTCCCTTGCCTCTTTTACCCCGGCAGCAGAAGACCCCTCCCGGTTTAAACGGGAGAGGACGAATGCGCCATGTTTTGGCCGGCCTGTCCCGAGCTTAGACGGGGGATGTCGCCCCACAGGGGCGTCAATTAGGAATCGCGGGCTCTGCCCGTGGGGCTCCACCAGCAAATTCTTCCCCATGAAACCTGCCCGGTTCAACATGTTCCTTAGATATTCTCTATTTCCTGAAGCACTCCATACACAGTAGTTTCTTGTCATTAGGCGGGGGAACCGGGGTAACAACCTCCTTTCCGCAACCCGAACATAAAACTTTATAGGATTTTGGATGCCTCAAATAGCTCGGTCTTGAAGCATGGAACCTCCCGTGTCTTCTTCGCTGTAACATTGTTCAACCTCTTTTCTGCGAAAACAGGATTAATAACGGTTTCCTCGGCCGCTATAATCCATCCGCCCTCCCCCGGTTCTTCCCTGGTCGGCACGGGGACGTGCCTCATTCACACTTATCTGTTTGCCCAGGAGTTCCTTCCCGTTAAGGCTCTTAATGGCCGTTTGAGCCTGAGACTGCGCAGGCATTTCTACAAAACCAAACCCCCGGGACTGGCCATTGTACTTGTCTTTGATAACTCTCGCTGAAGTTACCTCGCCGAAGGATTCAAAAGCCTCCCGAATCGTTACGTCTGTTGCATCATACGATAAGTTTCCCACATAAATATTCATAATCATTCTCCTTTTTTTAAGTTTATTTCTCTTTCCTACACGGAATAATTCTTCTTCCAATCACGTGAAAAATTGTCATGATTCCACGTTTTCCATTTCGAAGAGACAATTTTTTGGCGGACGATTACCTCCTTCTCTTTTTCCCTTCCGCCTTCAACTTTGATTTCTTTCGCACTACCATTTCCATGTCCTTATAGAATGCAATTACCATTTTAGCCTCCGTGTCGGCTTTTATACTGATACAAAAAAGCCCGCAAAGAAGTCGTTTAGAGTTCTTGCGGGCGTAAGCTATAGGCCTAAAAGGCTCTGTGCAACTTAGTTTATCGATTTATTATAAGCTAATTTATACTTAAAAGCAAGAAAATACGCTTGGACCACACACAAACTTTAGAGATCAATCTACGTTAAGAGTTCTGATTTTAGATTGGAAGAGAGGATAACGAAAAAAAGCAGCGGGTGCGTTTACGCCGTCAGCTAGATTGATCGTTCAAGTAAGCCGCTACGCGGCAGATAACTGCTTTTGTAGCTCTTCCTAAGAACTCTTTTCAGAAGTCCTTTCGATAGGCCTTATACCGTTTTGTCAAGTATGATACCTCCAAACCC
>Ga0315277_10006152_pt1 | contig 15774 bp, 19 predicted proteins | sample YL17G05_15_MG_FD_203695 | JGI IMG/M metagenome (GOLD analysis project Ga0315277, IMG submission 203695) | Sediment microbial communities from Yellowstone Lake, YNP, Wyoming, USA - YL17G05_15 | ecosystem: Environmental > Aquatic > Freshwater > Lake > Sediment | place: USA: Wyoming | collected...
CTTTGGGCAAAAATCCGACTGTTTAGCTGTATTCTCTGAATGTGTAGTTGCATTTTGTGCATCTTAGAAACTGTGTTGAGGATTCGTCTGCGCCTCTGGTCTGCACCTGCCACACGTAAGCAGTGTTATTCCCACATTTCGGACACTCAATCCTAACTGTTGGCAACGTGCGTAGCTTTTGTTCTTCTTTGCTTATTACGGCTACGAGCTGCTGCGGGTTGTGTTGGATGACCTTGGCAACTTTCGGCTCAATTTTCTTGCCGGGCACTGGTTTCTTGTAGCCACATTTTGGACATGCAAGAACAACTGAACTGTCGTCGCCTTCCTTTTTCTTCTTTGGAACAAGCCGAGAACCGCATTTCGGGCAAAATTCCATAGCGTTCTACTCCAGCGTTCGCTCATTTCCCCCTTTACATTGTCCGATTTAAACCTTTTCTTGTTGCAATACGGATTGAAACTCCCTAATCAGATGCTGATTCCGGACGCAACAAGATGCGCCACGCGCAAAGCCTCTGGAATATTGCTCCGCGTAGAAGTCAACCGCAAAATCTTCACAGCATCCTCCCTCGAAACACCGGCGACACAAGCATAAACCTTTTCACTCTTGCGCCTGGTGGCAACATCAAAAGTCTCGCCAGCACTCAAAATAGCTTTCCAGCGCTCCTCACTTCTCGGAAGCTTCTTCAGAGCCGCGTGGATTTCTTCAAAATTGGGCTTCTCACGAGTAACCGCAATAACCGGAAGACTCGTTCTCGCATAAAGCTCCTTAATGTCAACCACATTGAACCCGGCAAAAGTCACGCCGTTGAGCATTATCACCCGTAGCTGCTTGTAATGAGGCGAATCCACAACCATAGTCGCGATCTTGTCGATCGCGTCGAAACCATCTACATCAATCTCCGTGTGCATCACACCGTCAAGCCAAAACCCACCTCGGAAAACCACTCCAACAACAAGCGCGTGACCTTTCACGTGCGGAGTGAAAACCCCGTCATCAACCCCCAAAACACGAATCTCCCGCTTGATCGCACGAAACCTCTTAACGCTCAAGGCAACATCCTTCCACGACAAATCAAGTATGCCGTACGAGCCATTAAACCTAATGAACGACGCCGGTCCTGATTAGGCTTATAACCAGACCCAAGCACAATCTAGAAACATGCCAATAGACCTCATCGCAGCCCTCATTCTCCTAATCTCTATAATGTGTTTCACCGCAACCAACCTTTACAACATTCTAGTCGTCTACAAACACCGAACCAACGCAGAACCCTATGCAGAAGTCGAAGGCCCATCAGGCTTTGCAGTAAACCTCGCAGGAATACTGACACTAATCTACTTCTTGGAAGCCGGAACATACATTCTCCTCGCACTCACCAGCACATTCCATCTCGCTGATACTCCACTCAGCTTTCAATTCGCATTAACGCCCTATTTGCAAACCTTAGGCCTAACTCTAAGCACAGCAGGGTACGCTTTATTCATCTGGAGCGTCGCCACCAGAGGAGTATACGCCACCTCGTGGAAAATGTCTAAAATCCACAAACTCGTGACAGATGGCCCATACCGCTATGTGCGACATCCTTCGTATCTCGCCTATTTCCTTATGTTTATTAGCCTTCCTATCATATGGTTCAATCCATTCACATTCTTCCCAGTCGTCGGAATCCTAGGCTACCACCTCGTTGCTGTCAGAGAAGAAGAGCTTTTGACGCAACGTTTCGGAGACGAATACACGCGGTACCAGAAGAAAACCGGACGGTTCCGCCCAAAACTGCGCCAGAAAGACAAGCCGTGATTAGAAATGGTCAGAAAATTCACCTTTACAAAGACACATAAAAGCCTGACGGAAGTATTGAGCGACCACAAGCTGGCCTCGCTCGGAGATGCCTACATCAACTTCGCATATTCCCTAGCACTGTCAGATAAAAACCGAGAACCCGTAGGCTCAAAAGTAAAAGGAGCCATACTTGCTGAAGCCCTCAAAAAAGCGGGCCTACGCGAATGTTTGCCGTCAAGAATGACCAAACACAAGCTGGCGGACGCCGCGGAAGCCCTAATCGTCTACGCTTGGCTCCACAACCACATCAAACTAGACGAAACCATCGCGACGCTAGAAAAATCAAAAAACCCCGTGGAAAACCTAGCCAGCCTACTCTTAACAATAAAGGACAGGCTCAAGCTTTCTTGAAAGCCTTCAGAGCCTTCTCAAACTCTTTTCCAAAATCTTTGGCAGTCTCACGCGCGCTCTCCACAGCCCTCATTAAAGGAGTTTCAGGCCTCACCTTACCCTTAGCGCGCACAAAAATTACCGGGTTAGAAGCCAACGGGTGCGGCACGTTATATCCAGCCAGATCGACGGTTTCATCTTCCATCAAACGCTTCTGCAGCAAATTACAAAGCGTATGCCCTGCACCCTCAACCTCTAGCTTAAGCTCGTTTGAAGTTCTCCTCAACACCTTCACATCCATCCACAAACACCCTCCAACAGTCCTACTCTATCATACCCTGTCCATAATCCGCCGCAGTCTTACGCTGTTCAATATTCTTGCACCGCGGACACTCCATGTCTTGGCGTTTCTGCTCTAGCATGAAGCCACACTGCGAACAGAAAGCGTAGATCACGCCCAAATTCTTGTCTTTAGTAGACAAGTGATAGACGCGGTTCTTGTCACTCACAACCTTAGCCCTAACAATGTCGCCCTGTTTACAGACATCAAACATCGAATCAACATACCGTATGTGCACGTCAGACACGTGCAACATACCCGCGTAAACCCCAGAAACCTCCGTCTTACCAATTTTGAAAATTCGCATCAAAGCGTTGTCATTCTGAACCGTACCCGACTGCGCCAAAACCGTGCTACCGATCCTCGGAACCCTAGTGTCTGTAACAAGCGAATAAACCGAGACAAGACGAGTCGAACGATCCATCAGCGCACGACCAACAACCTTCGAATAAATGACACCGTCCCTCACATAAGTTCCGGCATCCGGAATAAATTCCTCAATAACGCCCAGACGGTCGCCGGGCAACACCAGTTGACCGCACTTTTCATCCGACGATTTTGCACACATTCAAATCCCTTTTTCCAACCATTCACACAGTTTCATTCGTACAAGCGTCCATACACCACGAAACGATAGCACTGCTAAATGGCATATCAGTAGTTTCATAAGCACATCAATAAACCTTTTGATTCGCAAACCAAACTCTCAAATCTTCTCTATAACATACAGATCAACGACAAACTCGTGCTTCCGCTTCGTATGAAAATCAAACATATGCGGAACCGCCAAAACCATAGCGTAAACGCCCCTGATTCTTCCTCCACATTTTCCAATGAACCGTTCCAAAAAGAGCGACGGCCGAACCTCCTCAACACAAGCCCTACTGGCTTTCAAACGTTTAGCCAAAGCCTTGTCTACGCTTGGATTCTTGTGAAGTGAATAAACAAATCTACCCACTTCCAGAGCCTTTTCCAGAAACTTTCGGTCAGCTTCTCGCCTTTGCACGCCAAACGGCGGATTCTGCAAAACAGTGTCAAAACTTCCGCAAACAGCGTCGACATCCGCAACCACCCATTCCACTTTACCGTCTAAGCCAGTCTTCACAGAATTCTTCACAGCAACCTCAACCGCAACCTTATCAACGTCGACACCGACCACTTTCTCCGCGCCCAAGAAAGCCGCACCCAACGCCAACCTGCCCGTGCCACAACCCAAATCCAAAACAGTCTTGCCAACAATACTATCGTTCGTGTAGGCTGCAACGTGAAGCATAGTCGCCGCAACATCCACTGGAGTCATGTACTGCTCAAGCTCCGGTCTGGGAGACGGATGCGGCTCAACCCGTGAAAGCAACCGTTCCAAATCTAACTTTCTAACAATCCTCTTTTGCATAACTCTTCCCAAGATAACTCGCCAACAACCACCAAAGCTTCGTTAACTGTCAGCACAGGCCGCTGAAACTTCGAAGCATCATCAACTGAAACCCGCGGACAAGCCGTATTCACATATGCCTCAACAGAAGGAAATTCCATAAGAGACTCAGGAGTAATCTCGCGAACCGCAAAAAGAACCGTCGCCTTTCCCTTAGCCTCCAACTTCTGCTTAACATCAATCGCCTGCTCCAATCGTTTCTGTCCCGGCTTCAACCCAACCAAAACAGCAAAAACCTTCGCCTTTCGGGCCTCCTCAATACTAGCCCAACGCTGCTTCACGATTCGGTCAGCTTCCTCACCTATTTGAAAAGCTCTACCGTCATAAGGGTCAGCAATAACAGTTGGCTTCGAAGTGGAAAAAGCCACGCCCAAGGCATGAAACAATCCCCCGCCGATGAACAGAAAAGCCTCGACGTCCTTCGCAACAGACTTCGCATTACTGTAATCACAGCCAACAATCTGCCCTGCATAACTCATGCGGCCAGCGTCACCAACCACAACCACCTTACCAGCATGAACCAACATCTCACGCACATTATCCAAAACCTGAACATGCTGAACTGTCGTGACCAAACCGATCTTGTTCCACTTCGCCAACAATGGCAAAGCCTTCTTAACAGTCTTATCCACGTTCAACGTGGCTCTAGCCTCAACGTAAAGCGTAGGCACGCGCTCATACTTCAGCAGCTTCGAATGCCCATAATGAACGATCAAGTCTACACCTAACGCTTCAGCCTCAGCCGTCGACAAATCACATGCACCATAACACGGATCAGCAGACACAATAGGCAATGCACCACACTTCTCAACAACCTTTGCCAAACGCGGAGCATCAGGCTTCAAACCTTCAGGAAGCTGAATCAACACACGCTTCGCTCCAAGCTTCTGAATCTCCTGTCTCATTCTTTCTTCTTCAAAATCAAACAGCTTCATACAGACACACTCAAACAACAGACAAGGAAATGCTTGGAATACCTAGAGAAACGGAACGCGCGATTTCGCGAAACTACCATTCCCAGTCCGATTTCGGTCTCTTGAGTGGACAACCATCCGCCTGCGCTTTCAGTTCTGCAAGCCGCTCCAAGACCATCTTCTGCTCTACGCTCGCAATGTGCTTTCGAGTAGCGACAACCGCGTCGTTGTTGACAGATATACTGTCGATGCCAATTCTTACAAGGAATTCTGCAAAGTCAGGCAAGTTCGACGGCCCTTCACCGCAAATCGAAACCGTGCACCCGTTTTCATGAGCCACCTCAATCAGATGCGCCAGTATCCGCTTCACAGCAGGGTCCCGCTCATCAAAGTACCCCATCTGGCCCAGACGCTCCGAGTCCCGGTCGATCATAAGTATGCCCTGCGTCATGTCATTTGAACCGATAGAGAAACCATCACAAAGCTTCGAGAACTCGTCAGCAAGAATCGCAATCGAAGGCGTCTCAGCCATAAACCAAACCTTAAAGTCCCTCGATCGTTCCAAGCCTTCTTCCCGCATGATTTCCAAGACTTTCCTAGTTTCCCACAACGTACGAACAACGGGAAGCATAACCCAAATGTTCTTCAAACCCCACTCTTTACGGCACTTATTGATGGCTTGGCATTCAAGCCTGAACGCCTTCTCGTACCAGTGGCTAATGTAGCGACTACATCCGCGCCAACCAAGCATCGGATTATCCTCATGAATCTCGTACTTGTCACCGCCCTTCAGGTCACGGTACTCGTTAGTTTTGAAGTCGCTGAAACGCACAACCACCGGACGCGGCTGAATCGCCCTAGCAACAGTACCAATGCCATCAGCCAACTTGTCCACAAACTCTTGAGACCGCCCACTCTCCATGAGATAAAGCGGGTGGTCACCAATGTGACTGGCAAGGATGAACTCGATGCGCATCAATCCGATTCCCTCGAAAGGCAAGTTCTTGTACTCTTCAACCTTCTCGGGTACGCCTAAATTCATGTAAATCTTCGTCGCCGTCACAGGTGCAGATTCAACCACACCACCAAAAACCGCTCCAACAGCACCAGCTGTAGAAGTAGGTTTCTCAGCCAATGATCGCAGCAAACCCTCATAAATGACACCGTTCTTCGCATCCACAGTATACGATTTGCCAGAAACCATAAGCTTCGTAGCGTTATCAGTGCCCACAACACACGGTATACCCAGCTCACGGCTCACAATGGCCGCGTGACAGGTGACGCCTCCTTTGTTGGTGACGATGGCACCCGCAAGCTTCATGAACGGCACAAAATCTGGATTAGTCATATCCGTGACGAGAATATCGCCCTTCTCCATAACCCTGGAAGCTTCCTCAGTGTTCATGACAACTCTGGCAACGCCCACACCATAGTCTCTTCGACCCGCCGCAATACCCTTAACCACAATTTTGGCCTCAGCAGGCCTCACATTTTCTGCTGCAGTCTTGCTAGGAGTCTCAGCATCTTTTGAGCCCCAAACCGTTTCCGGCCTCGCCTGCACAAGAAACATGTTGTTCGGTGCCGATAGATCTCTGTCAATAGCCCACTCGATATCCATAGCCTTGCCATAAAGTCTCTCAATGCGTTTGGCAAGTTCGCTCAGCTTCAAAACTTCCTCGTCACTTATGCATGGCTGCATCTGCTTATCAGCAGGAACCTCTGCATGAATCGTCTTGCCCGTGTTCGGATCACGGATGTACTGTATCGTCTTCTTCGCAAGTCGCCTCTCAATAATCTTGTTCGATGACTTCTCAACAACAAAATCGTCCGGCGTCACGGCCCCGGAAACAACAGCCTCGCCTAGACCATGATTACCTTCAATAACTATCTGAGTATTTTCACCAGTCACTGGATTGATCGTGAACATGACTCCTGCGGCACGAGAATTAATCATCTTTTGAACGCCCACGCTGATGAGAACCTTCTCATGGGCAAACCCCTTCTCGGTCCGATAAAAGATGGCACGCGGCGTGAACAGGCTCGACCAGCATTTGACTGTGCTCACAAGAAGCTCGTTTATTCCCCTTACATTGAGGAATGTTTCTTGCTGTCCAGCAAATGAGGCGTCCGGCAAGTCTTCAGCGGTTGCGCTTGAACGCACAGCAACAAACACGTCGTTGGCATTCAACCTCTTGCACAAACTTTCATAACTAGCCCTAACAGCATCCGCAATCTCCTTCGGCATCGGTGTGGATTCGATCAGCTGGCGAATCTTCTTAGAAGCAACCTCATACAACGCAGGCTCGCTCGGATTCGTCACAGTCTCATTGATTATCTCATAAATCCTCTTCGAGATCCCAGTCTCATCGATAAACTTCTTATAAGAAAAGGCCGTTATCGCAAAACCCGGCGGAACCGGAATTCCCGCATAGATCATCTCGCCAAGGCTGGCGTTCTTTCCGCCCGCGATAGGCACATCAGTGTTTCTCAAGCTTTCAAACCAAACAACCAAATCTTTTCTCATTTCAGCCAACTGGCTTCGCCTCTTCAACCTGCACCTTCTCAATCACAATCCTGCAAGGAATCGGAAGCTTCGCACTGCCACGCTTCAACGCTTCCTTGGCGAACTCGAGCCCGTTGGCGTTAACATTAACAACTATAATGACCTGATCAGCTTTCACCCGCGCCGCTGTACCAATAGGCTTTCCAAAGGACCTGCGCATACCTGTCTGCAGACGGTCAGCATGCGCACCAAAAAGCATCTTATTCTCTCTGAGAATCGCATGCGGAAACGGAAGAACCCGCAGAAGATACTTGTCAACAAGCTTCTCCATCAAAACACGATTCGTAGCCACACGAGCAGCCTCCAAAGCATTATGACGTATCTGAGCCCGCTCCAACGAAATAAGCCGGCCTTCATACTCAAACTTCGTTTTCGTATCGCCTATCGTAAACTTGGTTATCTTGGAGGCTGGAAAACCCTTAACGTAGTCTCTTCTTGCATAGCTCTGACCTTTGACGGCTCGATAGTTTTTCGCGTGCATACAGACATCACCATATTTATTCTGTAAACTGAATTTCGTCCTCTTCAGCATACCTTAGACAGATATTTAAACAGTTTGTCCAAGCTTTCTATTGATTAAAGTTATGAATTCCTAATCTATTCTCAGAATATACAGGCAATCAACCATTCTTGACTATTGGAGACGCTTGTTTTTGAACCACACCTTCGCAAGCTCATCATAATTCGGAAACACCTTCTTCAATATCGAAATGTACATTTGCAATTCATCATTCGTCAGGTACTGGCACTGGTACTCACCCATGTACGGTGCTGGCTCACCTTCTCTTGTCACGAACTCGATGTGCATGAACGGGTCACCGCGCTTAATCGTAATAGGCCTCCGATCGTTACTTAGATTCACCAATTCCAACGCAAGCCTGCCAACGAAACCGCTGTGAACCTTCGCAGCATTCAAGAAAGACAAACCCATACGCCCATACTTGCTCTTAGCCGTCAAGTGCGCAACATAGTTTGGCGGAGCGAAAACAACCTCATATGAAATCAGGTTCTTGTGCTCCATATAATGCAAAGTCGTCTCTTCCTTGACTGTTAGGATGTAGCCGTCTCCGTCGAGCAGATTGTAGTCAGAGGGGTATATGCACTTGTAATTGTCGATAAGTTCTTTGACCTTGTCTCTGCCAATTACACACATTTCAATAGGGCCTCCAAAGCTTTTCTAGCAATACAGAACTCTCAAGTTATATAGTTTTTCAACAAAACAAATGAAAAGGAAGAAAATCCAATGAAATGCAATTCCTGCGAAAAAAACTCAGTCTACAAATGTAGCGTCTGCGGAAAAACCCTTTGTCCAGAACATGTTAGACTGCGAACAATCTGCCCATTCTGCATCAAAAAAAGAAAAGTCGAGTACAGAATTAACAAAGCAACATCAAGCAAGGAGAAAGTAACAGTTAGGAAGCTTGTCAAACGTTTCTGGGGCGAAGAAGAACAGCTGACATTCAACAGAAAATTCATCGTTTCAAAACTGCCGGCATACACAGCAAAATCAGCAAAAGATGTGCTCGGGTTTCTCTCTTTCACTGAAACAGCTGATGCAATGTTGATTATTGCTTTAGGCGTGCTGCCGCAGTATCAGAATAGTGGTATTGGCAGAGGCTTAGTTGAGAAAGTCGAAGCGGAAGCAAAAAGGTTGCAGAAGAAAAAATTGCTCGTCTCAACCTCAAACGATGACTTGCCAGCCCTAGCTTTCTATCAGTCGCTTGACTTTCAAATATACGAGATAAAACCGAATGCCATAGCCGAGAAACACGGCAAAGTCCTAGATGGCATCAGCGGATTGCCCATAAGAGACGAACTAAGACTGCAGAAAAAACTTTCCTGAACCAATAATTACGAATCATTTTCACGTAATACGCATTCGCGTCTTACCGAGTCCAACGTTTCCTTGGCTTTCGAATACTTGCTGAACAATTCAGAAAGCCTCCCACAAGGGTATTCTTGACAATAAGCACAACTCTTGACCTTCTTTTCTCGCCCGCATTTCCTAATTCCACAAAGAACGCAGTAACCGAAGACGCGAGAACCATCACTAACGCAGCCGTCGCAGTTGATATCGCCGGGTTCGTAAGGGCGACCGTCTGACTTGAATTTGATTCCATATTGCTTTGTGAACAACGCAGCCACTTTCATCCTCTCCGCGTTATCATTCTTGCGGGTGGCAATGAGAACAGGACAATCGGAACAGATTGTCTCACAGTACCCAATTACTCTATCCAAGCAGACCACATATAACCATTAGGCACATGTACGGATTAATTTAACGTTCAGCTTGAACGAGCACTATCGTTTCAAAAAATGGCAAGGATTTTTCTGCAACAATTTTCGCCTTCAAACCGTGCTTCTCGAAACCTTTCAACGTCTTATCGACATCAGACAGAGTAGACTGCATTAGAAGAACTCTGCCCGCATCTCTCAGATACCGAGCAGATTCATGGATGAATCTATCGATAAATCGTCTGCCGTCAGAACCGCCAGCCCAAGCCCGCTCCAGCCAAGAAACGCTTCCAGAATCCTTGGAAGGCAAGTAAGGCGCGTTGAAAAGAACCAGATCAAACTGTTTCTCGGCTCTCAGAGGCGCAAACAAGTCTCCCTGAATAAACGACACTTTGCCAGTGAAACCGTTCAGCTTCGCGTTCTCCTTCGCACAACGAACAGCGTAAGGGTTGACGTCCACCGCAACGACAGCCAACGCTTTCTCTGCAACAACGACGCTCAGTAAACCACAACCGGTGCCTATATCAAGAACCGCGTCACTTTTTCGCGTAGGCAGGTTTTCTGCAAAAAGAAAAGAATCTTCCGCCGGCTCGTAAACATTCTCCCAAACATCAAAAGCATATCCTCCAAAATATACTCGTTTAACTTGAGAGGGCATTTGCTAACGCTCCGAAATCCTCCGGCGCCAACTCTCGAGCCCGCCTACCGCAAAAAGGAAGAATCAAAGCCAACTTGGCTGCATCGTCTTCTTTCATACCGAGAACGCCTTTCAAAAAAGACAAAACAGAGTTACGAACTTTCTTATTGCGCTGTGTAAAGAGCGACCGCGCAAGCTGTCTAAAAAGCCTTTCATTTTTCACATTAAACCGTGGTGACTGCCTCGCTCTCAAACGAACCACAGCAGAGTCCACCTCTGGCTCTGGATGAAACATCTGCTTAGGAACCGCGTCCAATAGCTCGGTTTCATAGTAGTAATAAGCAAGAACCGTCAACCATCCGTAGTCTTCGCTTCCAATATTAGCCACCAATCGGTTGGCAAATTCCTTTTGAAGAATCAACACCGCACAGTCAATCTTCTTATCGAAGAGCCAAACGAACAGTCGCGAAGAAATATGGTAAGGCGGAATTGATATGACTTTATTGAACAGTGGAATAGGAACCTTCAGTACATTGCCTTCTATAACACTCACAGTGGGTAGACCAACAAGCCGTTCACGCAGAACTTTTGCAATTTTGGGGTCGGTTTCAACTGCCAAAATGCCTTTGCATCTGCCAGCAAGAAACCGCGTCAGAAAACCAAAGCCAGCACCAATGTCCAAAACCACATCGCTGCTGTTCAGTGAAGCATAATCCACCAAACGCGGATAGACCGAAGAATCAACCAGGAAGTTTTGACCTAAAAGCCTATTCGGAACTATTCGATGGCTTCGAAGCAGATACTTCGCTTCTTCCAGAAGACTCATAATACCCCAATTAGCAAAACGCTGTCACACTATTGCGCTCTCGTAAACAGCCGATACTTGCTGTCGCCTTCCAACTCTTCCATAACTCTCTTCGTGACCAACTTCACAGGATTAGGCAATTCCGTACGCTTCTGCAAATCATCAAAACTTTCAAAGGGCTTCCTTTCACGTTCATTAATGACCTGCCACATGTACTTCTTCCCGATCCCTGGAATCAGCTCCAGTGCGTGCATACGCGGCGTTATCGCTCGAGCATTGCTGAAGAAGTCGATAAACCATTTTTCACGGTTTAGGACAATGTGGCTAATGACCGAGGGAAGCTCGGTTCTCGCCGCAACCGTCAATTCTTCGTAGCCAATGCGGCCGATGATGTATGTGATCTCGTTGCGGGCGTCTTTGCCGACGAACACACGATCATGAGGTTTAAGTACGGTACCTTCTTTTGCCAGCGCCTCTAGGATCGTAAAGAACTCTTCACCCACAAGCTGAACTAAAGCTCCCGCTCGGTAACCGGCTCGTCCGGTCACATGAACCCCTGGCCGGCCGTGCGGCAAGAAATCCAATACGTAGGCGTGCTCTTCGTAGCGCTTCTCCATCATCATTTTCGCCTTTATATTACGCTCTTAGGGCTTAAAAAATAGTAGGTGAAAACCCCTATTTCAATTTTCGATGGTCGTCCAAAAGGCGAACTATTGCCTCCAATTTGGAGGTTTCGATGATCTTGCGGCCGCCAGCGAGAAAGATTCTCAGTTCTTCAACGCTCTTCGGCATGCAATTAACTACCTGAACTGCCTCTTCTTCTTCCAAGCCGAACTCAGTTACAAGTCTGTCTACAAGTTTCTCTACTACTTCGGCATCATCTACCTTAGAGAACTTTGACACATAATCCAGTGTACGACGTTGGAACTGGTCCAAGTTTTCCTCGCCCATACTCTCAAGTGTCTTCTTAACCTGCGGTAGAGCAAGTTTTTTCTCGTTTGCGCCTTCAACCATCATCAATCACTCTTGAATGGTTCCAAGTGCTCAGGTCTTGCTATGATCTCTCTAGTGGCATCCCCTTGCATGACGCTTATAACGTAGCTTCGACCGCGTTTGTTGAGCACAGTGCCGATTTTTCCGTGAAAGCGTCTGTGCGGCATTCCCTTCTGGAAAGCAGGCTCCAGCTTGATTACGACCTTGCTTCCCGGTTGGTATTCCTGCAGTAGTTTGCTCAGTCGCATTTTTCCTCGTTCTCTGGGCGACTTCCTCAGCAGACGTCGCGTTCCATGGCGATAACCTTTTGACGATCGCATATTACATTCCTTTTAAACTTCCATAATCACGTTTAGAACGTCAAGCTTTACAGGCTTCGCTTTGTTTCCGAGAATCTCCGTGACGCTTGGCGTCGTTCTTCCTTCATCTCCGCTCACCAATTCCTTGACGTAAAGTCCTCCTTGACATCGGACTTTCATTTCAGCCTTTTTAGGCGACAGTTTCTTAACATTAACGCCGTATATGTACTTTTCCCGCGTCAAATCCGCCCGTCTATGCAGGACACGGATAGGCGTTTTCTGATGAATCGAGGCATTTGTCAGCTTCTCTTCTATGAGCGTGAGGTCTTTTTGAGCTATTCTTTTCTCAAACTCAATGGTGACACGATACTCCTTCTGCATAGATTCACCCTTCTTCAACTTCCTGACAGCATCCTTACTAACGAGCCGCAGGTTCGAAACCTCAATCTTGCCTTCAGCAAATTTATTGACTATCCCTTCGAGTTTCTTGAACTCCAGAAAACGTTTCTTTGGTCTCGCAATTTCTATCACGAAAGGTCTGCCGGAACCAAGCATTCGCGCATCGATATCCTCTCTCCCAGACGCATGGAAAGAGGTCTGCACACCATCAGCCATTTCCAAACAAGGTTTCCCGATTATCTCCTCCACCGATTCCGCATACATCTTCCCTGTCCAGTTACATTTTTCACAACCTTTTCCACGGCAGTTCGAGCAAAACCATTTCGATTGCGGTATGCCTCGAACAAGTTTCCTGTAACGACCAGCAATAAAAAGTGGGTTCACTTGAAGTCTTACGCCGCCAACAAACGGGTTGACTAGAACGACAACTTCAGGCTTCAGGAAATCCACAGTCTTTCCGCTACGCTCTGCAATTCTCTTACCTACAAGCCGCCCAAACTCGTTCCGCATATTTTCTCCGTGGCTCACTTCAAACTTGGCCTTAAACTCGTCTTCACGTTCTGCAACTTTAGTGGGCAGTTCAGTTCCTACCAGAAAACTGCCGTACTCATAATCACCAAGAATAGCCAGAGCCTTTTCTACAAGAAGCTCAACACCGTCAAACGCATTTTCACACAGAAAACATGTTTCTGGAAAAGCTTTGCTCAGAATTCGCTTCTTAGCTTTTTGCAGAACCTCTTTTGCCCTATCGAAGAATCCATTAGTTGCAAGGATTTTGAGAGTTGGCACGCTCTCTTTATTTTTGGAGCGAAGTGAGGCGTGTGCGTTTAGCGTTAATGCAAGTTTTATTGTTTTTCCTCTGTCTTCGTTTTCCAGATTATGCCCTAAAAGAGCGAACTGCCTGCCCAAACAATGGTCGCATAGAGGATGCTTTTCCAGCATCTCTAAGGCTTTTTCCAAAACACCCATGAAAAATTTCAGCTCTTTCCAGTTCTATTTCAAGCCAAGCGGCATTCCTTTGCCGAAGAACGGAAGCTTCTTCTTCCTCCTTAGCGTCTTCAACATTTTGCGCATCATCACATACTGCTTCAGAAGCTCCTTCACTTCCTTCTCGCTTGTTCCTGAACCCCGCGCTACACGTTTCATGCGAGAGGCATTGAAAACCTTCGGGTTTTCCTTCTCCTCCGGCGTCATGGATTGAATCATTACGCGCCATTTCTCCAAGCGATCTTCAGCCATATCCATCATGTCTTCAGGTATCTCGTAGCCTCCTCCACCTGGAAGCATCTTCAAAAGCTTGCGGAACGTGCCCATGCCTTTGATGGCTTCGAACTGCTCGTACATGTCTGTCAATGAGAACTTGCCGCTCAAAATGGCCTTAGCTTTCTTCTCTGGAACTTTAATCTCTGCCTCACGCACTTTGTCCAGCAACGTCTCCAAGTCGCCCATGCCCAAGAGGCGCCCAACAAAACGCGAAGGTACAAAAGGCTCTATGTCTTCAACCTTTTCGCCGGTGCCGATGAACTTGATCGGCGCTCCTGTGGCCGCCACCGCTGATAGGGCTCCACCACCTCTTGCTGAACCGTCGAGTTTGGTGACGATTATCGAGCCAATCGGTGTGGCTTCGTTGAAGGCTTTCGCCTGAACTAACGCCTGCTGACCAATCGTTCCATCTATAACAAGCATTACCTCGTCCGGCTTGACGCTCTTTTCAAGCGTCTTCATTTCTTTGATGAGCTCCCGCTCCTCCTTATGGCGCCCTGCAGTATCAACGATTACGACGTCTTTGTCGCCGAAATACTTCAAACCCTCAATAACGACCTTAATAGGGTCCTTCGACTTAGGGTCACCGAAAAGGGGCACGTTTATCCTGTTTGACAATTGTTGAAGCTGAGCGTAAGCACCTGGGCGGTAAGTGTCCGCACACACCAAACCTGTTTTCAAGCCTCGCTTCTGGAAGTACCTGCCAAGCTTGGCGGCATTGGTAGTTTTACCCGAGCCTTGGATGCCGACAAGCATGATTATTTTCCGTTTGCCAGGCTCCACCTTCAGCGGCGCTGGTTTATCGCCTAAGAAACGAGTCAGCTCCTCGTAAACGACCTTTATCACGTGCTCGCGCCGTGCAATGCCTTGGGGAACGCTTTCCTTCAGAGCCCTCTCTTCTATCCGTTTGGAGATTTCGAGCACAAGCTGAACGTTTATGTCTGCCTGTAGAAGCGCCCGCTGTATGTCGCGCACAAGCTCCTTAACCGTAGCCTCGTCTACAACAGAGGCTTTGAAAACCTTCTTCAAAGCATCGTAAAGCGACGAACCAAGGCGATCCAGAGCCATAATTTTCTCCAAACTTTAAACCAACAACGCCCTTAATTAGATGTTCTGTTCAGAAAATTCGGAGCCATAACCTTTTTACACAATCAGAGATTAAAGAGAAATTGAGGGTTACATTTGGGTGAAGAAATCAACATCATAGAGAAGGCCAAGATACCTTCTGGCGCGACCATGTTTTTCGGTTTTCCAGACGCCGGATTAGTTGGAGTTATAGCTGCTTCTGAAATGATTGAACAACTCAAACTAGCCGAAGTGGCGTACATGGACTCAAAATTTTTGCCACCAGTAATCGTGTTACACGAAGGGTTGCCGCACTCGACGATAAGAATTTTTGGAGACGACAAAATCCTTTTAGCCATTTCAGACATACCCGTGCCAGCTGACCTCCTCTACCCAATGATGCACACTTTGATAGAATGGGGAACAAACAAACACGTGAAACTAATGATCTCGCTAAGCGGCATACCGATGCAAGATAGGCAAGATGCCAAAGAGCTGAAAGCATTCGCGGCCGCGTCAACCCCCGAAGCCTTAAAAATGGCAGAGAACAAAGGCGTAGAAATCTTAACAGACGGATACATGGTCGGCCCACAAGCCATAATGCTTCAACAATGTTCACAAAAAGGCATCCCAGCCTTGGCAATGCTCGCACAGTGCTA
>Ga0315277_10006154_pt1 | contig 15774 bp, 31 predicted proteins | sample YL17G05_15_MG_FD_203695 | JGI IMG/M metagenome (GOLD analysis project Ga0315277, IMG submission 203695) | Sediment microbial communities from Yellowstone Lake, YNP, Wyoming, USA - YL17G05_15 | ecosystem: Environmental > Aquatic > Freshwater > Lake > Sediment | place: USA: Wyoming | collected...
CAAAGAAGTTTTACCAATAAGAGTTACAGCCGGCAGTGCCGGGTGGGATGTTTCTTGTGCATTCGAAGACCATAAAGATTTAATAGTGCACCCCGGACAATATCTAAAAATACCACTTGGATTTCGCTGTATCGCTCCGACTGGGTGGTGGTTAGAATTAAAATCAAGAAGTTCTTCTTTTACAAAGAAGAAATTACACGCTTTATACGGCACAATCGATCAAGATTATCGTGGATTTTGTTATTATTGTGCAAAATATGATGGCGATAGCGTAATGACTATTAAAATGTCTGAAAAGATAGGACAAATTATTCCAATTAAATTACGTCATATGGAAATTGTAGAAATTAATAATAAAGATTTTGATTATTATGTAGAGCAAGAGCATAATAATGATATTGCTGACGCTAAATCAGATATTCAATATTTAACTAAACAGATGCAACAAGTTAGAGATAGAGATAAAGAAGAGTATGATATTCAACTACGCAGCTTGCGTAATAGAATATATTTTTTAGAAAATTCAAAGGTTAAATATTAATGTCTATACAATATGAAAATACTATTTTTGTTAATGGTAGAGCGGTGCAAGTGGATGATACTTTGCATTGTTCTTGTCAATATAAAGTAATGGTTCTTTATCCGATATGGGACTCAAATACTGGCAAGCATTTAACACAACATAAAAACAATTCTTTTAGTTGTAATCTTATTAAAGATCCTAATTGTCCCATTCATCACATAACACATTGGTATGAGAAATAAAATGAGTAATCCTATTTATAAATTTGCATTGCGTGAAGATTTAAAAGACAACAAAGAGTTTTTGCCAACTCGCGCCCACGATACGGATACTGGTTGGGATGTGCGTGCGGCAATGTCTGATCGCAAACCATTAGTATTAAAACCTTTACAAAAAATTGCCATACCACTTGGATTTCGAGGATTTTGTCCAGGAAATTTTTGGTATGAACTTAAGCCAAGATCTTCTACATTTGGCAAGAAATCTTTGCACGCATTATACGGAACAATTGATGAAACCTACGAAGGAGAGCTAGTATTTGCTTGTCAATATATTCCTGCACTAAACTTAACTGAAAATTATTTACAAACTTGGTATGAATATTTGCATCACGAATTAACTATTAATTTCGGAGATGCGATTGGACAACTTATTCCAGTGCGTAGGCAAGAGATGGAAGTAATTAATATATCTAATGAAGAATATAATGAAGAGACTAAACGACGAGACGCAGCCAGAAAAGAAGGCGGATTCGGAAGCACGGGAGCTTAATATGGATAAAATAGAAAAAGTAGCTTTAAAATCTTACGATATAAAAATTGACTTTCTTGTTCCTACTACCATTACTTATAAAGTATCGGCAGAAAATGAACACGAAGCTTTAAAACAGGTGGAAAAAATTCCAGCATCTCGTAGTCACGTGAAACACAATATGCAAAGAAAAATTAAAATAAAAGCTAAAGTGTTTCAAGCCAGTACAAGCATCGTTAAATACACGAAGACCTATAGGAGTATTTGATATTGCGCACATATACATATTTGAGCATAGTAATATGAGAGCGGATTACATCAAAGAAACAATAATTTGTCAATTTCAAATATCACAATTTTGTCAAAAAGAATATACTATTACGCGTAGTAATTTGCGTAAAAATAAAAAAAGAAATAATGGAAAATATAGATGTAAATTATGCGGTATATTTGATACTCATGAGGGCAGTAAAAGCCATTATTTCAAATATGATCAAATAAACAGTTCATTTTTTGAAAATATTGATAATGAAATAAAGGCTTATTTACTTGGAGTAATTGCCGGTGACGGCAGTATATTAAATAATAAATTAGTTTCTCTTGTAGCTTCCAAACAAGATATAGAAACTTTAATATTATTTCAAAAAAACTTATCACTACAATCTCCCATTACCAATAAATCAGATAATTGTAGCTGGATTGGCATTACATCAAAACAGATGGCGGCTGATTTACATCGTCATTTGAATGTATATACAAATAAAAAGTCTGATAAAATTACTATCCCAAATATCTCTAAAAAATTAATTCCACATTTTTTACGAGGATTAATGGATACTGATGGTTGTATTGCTAATCCAAGAGCCAAACAACCACAGCCAAGATGTTTTTACTCATCTACATCTGTTCAAATATTACAACAAGTGCAAGCTTATGCCAACCAATTTGGTATAAAAAGTAGTATTAACGGCATTAAACTTGAATTTGGTGGAATGAATGCCATAAAATTTATGGATATTATTTATACAAATCATAATTTTTGCTTATCAAGAAAAAAAGAATATTACGATATTTGGAAAACTTGGATACCTTATGAAGGAACGTCCATTAATCCAACTAAAAGAAAATTAAAAAGATTGGAAAAATATAATGAATGAAGGTGTTTTCTTTTATGTTGCTGATACAGAAACTACGGGACTTTTACCCGGATATGCAGAATTATGTGAATACTCTATCATTCGTTGTTCTGATAAAACACAACTATCAAGACAAATTAAAGTCGATAAACCCAAAAATGCATCTATTGACGCTTTACGCATTACAGGTAAAACGATTGAAGATTTATATAAAGGAATTTCTAAACAAAGCGCAATCAAAGACTTCAATTCATTTATAGAACTGGATGGATTAACCCCAGCCCACAGATGTCTTATAGGGCATAATATTAGTTTTGATCGACGCTTTTTACACCACTTATGGGATCAACACGGACAATCATTTCCCATAGATATGTTTTTAGATACTCTTGCCTTAAGTAAACGCCTCGCCACTCAAATGGGACAACCTAAAGCTAAAGTAAAATTAGAGTTAGCTATGGATTTATTTGGCTTAAAAAAGCTTGCCGGAGCGCACACAGCAAAAGGCGACGCGCGCAATACTTATACATTATGGACTCATTTGATGAATTCAAATATTGAATATATTGACTTGATTAAACAATTCCCCCACCGCAAGATAGAAGAGCCCTCGACAGATGATATGGCAGACTTTGAATAATGCTTCAATCTATTACATATCTTCGATATGAGAGTAAGACTAATGAATATATCCATCAATTAGTTGATGATGACTTTATTTGCTTGGTCGCGGTGGCGGTCGCGGCGGGGGTGTGCTCGGTCACGGCGGCGGTGGCGGCGGAATATAAGAAAAGAAATTTGCCTGTTGCCAAAAATATTGTTCTTTTATATTTAGACTATCAACAAAAAGGATATGATATAAATGGTTGGGAAAATTACAATTATAAGTGGATCGATAAATATTATCCAGAATTAGAATATAGTAAGCTATATCATTCACAAATTGTAAATCAATTACATAAAATTATGATGTTAAGTTGATGTTTAAATCTATTAAATGTGTAACGGGCGCGCTACCCTCGTATAACGATTACGCTTATTCTATAAATAATAGTTATATCTATCATTTAATTGATAGAGATTTTAGTTGTCAAATCAAAATGCAGGCGGCATCGCACGGAGATGCGGCAGTAATCAAAGAATACAAACAAAGAGATTTGCCAGTTATTTCAAATCTTATTTTATATTATATTTGGTATATGAATGAATATGGTCCATTTGAAGATATAATTAAAATTGCCAATTGCAATAAAATTTATATTGATGCTTGGTATCCCGAGTTACAATATGGACAACTATATCATAAAGAAATAATAACTAAACTCGCCAAACTAATAATGGTATATTAAATATGTTTTCATCTATATCTTTTAATGACAAAGTTTCCACTCATGATGGATTATTCATATTAACATATCTTCTTGAAGATACGGAATTTACAGTAAAACTAGATGTTTCCATAGAGCCCGAAATTTATAATAATCGAGGAGATGCTTCAATAATTCCTTCTGGTTTAATTAATTTTTATACCCAAAGACATAAAAATATTCCTAAAAATTTAGCTTTATTTTATAATTCCACGCTCTCACATATTCCAGTATTTGAAAGAAAAAATATAATTAAATTAGATCAGCTATGGTCAGATACATATTTTCCATATATCCAATATAAAAAATATTATAATTGTGTTTGTAATCAATTATATGTAATGAATTTTAGCGGCAAATATAAATAATGTTTAATATTTCATTAGAACAATTTAATAAGCGTATTAAAAATAAAATTGCTTTGATTGGAGGCTATATAGAAGATAAGTCCATATGTGCTATAATTAAATCTTGTCGTTTAAAACCTTTTTCCGTTTATAGTAATTATTTTCTATTCGCTACAACATTAGAAGATATATGGGTTGATGAATTTGGTAATGCGGTAGAAATTAACAAAAAGAAAACTAAAATAAAACCTTTATCCGTTACTCTTCCAGCACTAACGACTGATATTTTCAAAAATGAAACCATTCAATTCATAGTTGAACATAGCAAATATGTATGCATTGGATTATATCCTGATACGAAGAATTTTATTTTATTACTAATGGGTAGTGATAATTATTTTCGTTGTTATGAATGTATAGATGATCATATGAAGATTATCGCTCCTTTGATAGTAGGATTGAAAATCTTGAAATGTTGCGTGACAATGAAGCCTATCAAATATTTTAAAAAATTAACCATTAAATCTGAATTAAAATCGGTAAAAGATGTTGAATGGTTCATCGCCCCTTTGCCGGCAAACAAGCTATTAATACCAAATATTATAGCATATAACAAATTGAGGAGTATCTTATATAATGAGTAATACGGATAGAGATGATAGAATGCAGTTGGACGGCGTAGTAGTAGAAAGCAATAAAGGCGTATTCAAAGTGCAAGTTAATGATGCACATTTTGTAACAGCCCGGCTTGGTGGTCGTATGAAAATGCACGAAATCAAAGTAATAATTGGAGATCAAGTGGTCGTTGAAGTATCTCCTTATGATACAAGTTTAGGGCGCATCGTAAAAAGAATGAAATTATAATTTATATATATGACTTGCGTCGTATGAATGACGCTCATCATTGATGAGATATGAATATTGAGAATTATTTAATACATCCATTAAATCTATATTTTTGCCATTTAGAATAGCGCCACGGCTTACAAGCCTTACACTATGGCTATAATCTTGATAGAATACGTGGTGTGCAATATATTGAGCCTGCTGTATGGGAACACCATTAGGGTAATGCCAACCATAAATACAAATATTATTTCTATAAGTTAATAATGGCGAATAGAAAATAATATCTTTTTTTATACCAGCTATAATATTAAAACTTCTACCAGCACGCTGCTGTTCTATTATATTATTATGATCAATAAGTGTTTGAGTATTCGTCATATGGGTAGAAGCTCCCATTCCAACGGGATACATTCGTAAATCAGATGCTTTCCATATTTGATCTGACATCAATTTCGTAGGCAACATACATCCAAAATTATCTACCACTTGACGAGCTGAATGCCCATTTAAAGAAACACGCAAGAAATCGATATCATTCCCAATGCATAATGCATCTGGTGCAATAAAATATATAATGGTATTGCCTTGTGATGTGATGGTAATTTCTTTAAATTGCCTCATCCAAGTAGGTATGTTACCAATAGCACATTGCGCTATAATAGCATTATCTCTTTCTTGTGTGGCAGGAAGATGAAGAATAGATTGTCCAAATTCAGTTCCATTTAAACTACCGTCGGGTCTATCGGGTATATATGACCATAAATTGGCTGGCTTATAATTAATAGGAAACTCGATAGCCTCTATTGGCGTATCCGCAATACGTATGTTTGTTTCAATTTTTTTCATTGCAAATAAATCTTTAAAAATTTGCATAAAGCTAACCCAACTCATACTAACTCCTTAAATTAAAAAGTCTATCATTCTTGTTGGCACAAATAAATCATTAGTTTTTGACCACATTACATAATCGGCAGAAAACCAAAAGTGTCCCTGCTGCCCCCAATTTCCCCAACTATTGCGAACATAAAATTCTTTTTGCCCACTAGTATTTGTTCTGATGCCAGTGATAATCATTGCGTGACCCCCAATGTCATCAGATGGTATGCCAAATACTTTATCTTCTCCATTATAAGATTGGAATTCTGAACCTACTCTAGTTCCAAAAATTATTGGATGATTGGCTCGTATGGCTAATTCTATTTGATTTAAGCGTTCGGTTCCAGTAACTGTAATTTGATAAAAGTCAGTAATAGTATTATCATTCGCTTCACGGTAAGCTTCGAGAGTGGGTTGCGTGAAAACTTCATTAGGATCATATCCCCACGTTGCCTCGCGACACACTCCTAATTTAGTTAATGATGTTAAGGCATCGTGCACAAAACAACCATCATCACGATTAATATCGTTTTGATAAACACGAGCATTATAATAAAGGAATAGGCGACTAACCTGTTCAACCGCATAAGGATTTTCTAAACCTTTTAATAATTCTAATGCGTCGGCAGTTGCGTTAGCGACACAAGAATTCAATCTGCCTTGACTGCTTAATGGCGTATATTCGGGGATAATATAAGTATCAGTTTGATTAGATGCCAATTTAGTAAATTGATTAATTTTCGTTCCAAATGCCTCGCAACTAATATGCCCAGCAAAATGATGATAACCGCCTATTTTAAACATAATATTCCTTATTTACCTTGTGCACACATATTCATTTGATTACAAGAAGTAATTTGATATAAGCATTTGGGGTGTAAATTGATACCATTCATCATCGTCTCTTGACAAAATACAGAGAAACTCTTACCATTAAGAGTATATGGTTTATCTTTTGGAATACACCCCAAGTCTTTAAGGTGATTTTCGGCTGCTTGACAATATTGGATACCATCCATTATAGGGGCGGGTCCGTTAGGACAGGCTGCTAAAATAAATGTTAATAATATCGCTGTTATTAAACTTTTTTTCATTGTTTCCTCCGCTTACGCTTGATATAGATATGCGGACTTATTAATTGGATTAAATATGATATTAAATAATCAAACTATTGATGGACAAGATATAAAATTATTAACTTTTTCATCCAGAGCTTATGTATTACGAATTTGCGATAAATGTGGAGAAGAAAAGGAAGTTGCTTGGAATGATTTAGCTAGGTGTCGTAAAAAACATAATAGAATTGAAGACTATTGTTTTAAATGCTCAATGATTATATATAATACTGGTGATAATAATCCATCTAAACGATTAGAAAATAGATTAAAAATTTCAGAAGTCACTCGTGGTAAATCTAAAAAATTTAAAGATGGCATAAATCAAAGAATTTTGCTAACTAAAATTATGACTTCAGGACATATTGCAATTTGGTCTGAAGAAGATAAAAAATATATTGCGGAGCATCGTTTAATAATGGCACAACATAAAAATATTATGCATCAAGATTTACAAAATATTCATCACATTGATGGTAATAAAACTAATAATAATATAAATAATTTAATAGAATTATCAAATTCTGAACATACCGCTTTACACGGACAACTTAATAATATTGCTTTTGAATTAGTAAAAAATAATTTTATTATTTTTGATAGATATACAAATAAATATAAATTATCTGATAAGTTACAATCAGAGAATATGGAAAAAAGTTATGGCTTCGAAAACATCGCAATAAAACAAAAGAAAAATATTTGTAATTCTCGTTTAGACGCTGACACCACATCAGAAATAATAAAAGGCGTTAGGGTTAATATACCGCTAATTGTTTCAAATATGTCTACAGTAATTAATTCTGATTTTTATATCAAAGCACATAAATTAGGGGCATTTGGTATTTTACATCGAGCCGATAGTAAAGAAAATATTATTACTGAAATAAGTAAAGTATCCAAGGAATGCCAATGGGCTGCCGCCTCAATAGGAATTGAGGAGGATCAATTTGATTTTGCAAAGAATTTAATTAAAGCCGGATGTAATATACTTAATATAGATGTTGCACACGGATATTCGGAAAATGTATTTAATTTAGCTAAAAAACTAAAAATATACGCTCCAAGCGTGAAATTAATAGTAGGAAATACAAATAACCCTGACATGATATTAGAGTGCTTTGAATTTGCTGATGCTGTAAAAATTGGTATAGGACAAGGATATGCTTGTGAAACAAAAAATACCGCAGGGTGCACCGAAAAGCAGTTTTCAACTATTTTAAAATTTAAACACATATCTAAAAAATTTGGCATTCCGGTAATTAGTGACGGAGGAACGCGAGAACCAGCTGATTTAACAAAAGCTGTAGGAGCTGGCGCAAATTCAGTTATTGCTGGTAGTATTTTTGCCGCCTGCCCAGAAAGTGCCGGAGAGATAGTAAATGTCGATGGTAAAAATAAAAAATTATATGCCGGTATGGCATCAGAATATGTTCAAAATAAATGGAAAGGTGGTCTGAAATCTGGAACCTGTGCTGAAGGTGGAATAAGATATTTAGATATTGGCAATTCAATAGAAAAAGTATTAGAATTATATTCCGGAGCCTTACGATCTGGCATTACGTATGCTGGGGCAAAAGATATACAATCATTTCAAGATAATGTAGAATTTATTATCTTAAAATAAGAATATGATAGATTTTAAAAAACCTAAATTAGATTTTAAAATTGGTAGCTATATAATTTCTTTTCCATCAAATATTAAATTTGATACATTTAATGATCCAGATAATTATTATGGAATTAATTTTTATCAAGATAAATATCGATTTGAAATTATTGCATCTAAAATTGGAACAAGATTATTAATTACTGGTAAAATGGGGGAAGCAAAAGATTTACCCTTTAATAAGGGCACACTACATTTCCTACCAGATTTTGTGCAAGCCCAACATATAGAGAATAAAGAATAATGAAAAAAGATATCTTTGATATAATTGATCACATAATATATTATATAAAACATATAAGAGATGAGATAGGGTTTCGCTTCCAATCTCGTGAGAAGGCTATTATTACTTTAACTCGTGAACCACAAAAATATTGTCCAGTTAATAAGACACATATCTGGCGCGAAGCTCCCTGGATTGCGGCTGATACCTTTTATTGCGCACAATGCTTGAAACATTATTCAAGAAATGAAATGATTGAATGAGCACCGAATATGTAATAGATAATTATCTTACCAAGCAATCGTTATATTGCACGAGAGCTTTTAATCATATTGAAGTAAGTCATTTAATTGGTGATTTGGAAACAATAGAACAAAATTTAAAACAGCACTTATATTTAAAACCAGAATATCCTTCATACAATATTAAATATTGTAAATATGCGGCTACCATTATTGCTAATTTTGTCGGTAATGCTACCGCAGATGATATAGATGTTCACGATGATTCTTGGTTTAGACGTGATTATAAACCAATATATGCAGAACTATATGTGCAAGAACACGAGCTTGATAAATGGATAGCTCAATATAATAATTAAAAGAATGAAAACAATATTAACTAAACGTATATTAACCGATGCACAAAAGCAAAGAAAACGCAAACTATCTCATCAGAGATATCATGAGGCTTCCGAAGAGGAAAAAGTAAAACGCCGCCTATGTGCACGCAAACGATACATAGACAATCTTTTACCAGACAAAGAGCGACAGGAAGAACGTGAAAAGCGATTAGCTTTTAATAAAGCTAATAAAAAACCGAGATCAAAAATATCAGAAGAAGAGCAAAAATTACGTAAAGCTAAATCACGACGCAAATATTATGAAAGAAAAAAAGAAAATGATCCAACTTTTATGCATCACAGAAATGCACAAAGCAAACAGTGGCGATTAGATCACCCGGAACTATCTAAATCTTATTATGTTAACTATAGCTCCAACCATAAAGAAGAGTTAAAGAAAAGAGCCAAATTACCCAAAATAAGATTTGCTGCCGCAAAAAGAAAAGCTATAATAGCACATCGTGAATGGACGCTGCTGTTGGAAGAATATTTGTTGCTTTATCATTTATCTTGTGATTATTGTCATGGTTATTTTAACACCCCATCCTTAACTGGAAGCGGACTTGATCGTAAAGATAGTTCAAATGGATATCATATAGATAATGTGGTTACTTGTTGTATTACTTGTAACACATTGAAAAGCAACATTCTTTCATATGAAGAAGCAAAAATGATTATTAAACTTGTAATAGAAACTCGCCAAAGGAAATTAAATGTCCAAACCATATAATATAATTGTTGCAGATTGTCCTTGGAAATTTTCTGACTCTTTAAAAATGTCTAATGTAAAAAGAGGCGCGTCTTCCAATTATGATTGTATGACTACGGGCGATTTATGTAGATTACATTTGCCGCCTATCGCAGATGATGCGTTGTTGTTTTTCTGGCGAGTAGCGTCAATGCAAGTGGACGCTTTATCTATAATGAAAGCCTGGAATTTTATTCCCAAATCCGAATTAGTATGGGTTAAAACCACCAATGAAGATAACAAATTGGCTTTTGGTATGGGTAGGTATTCTCGTCAATGTCACGAAACTTGTCTTATTGGGGTGCGCGGTAAAGGAAACAGGCTGGTTACTAACCATTCTGTGAGATCGATATTTTTCGCACAAAGAACTAAACATTCCGTTAAACCTGATAAATTTTTTGATCTTGTAGAGATTATGACTGGTAAGCAAGGAAATTATTTAGAACTCTTTAGTCGCAAACAAAGAGATGGTTGGACAACTTTAGGTGATGATTTAGGAAGTCATATTGGTCTAATCGAAAAAAACTGTGCAACTGTTTTAGAATTGAGTGGAAATGAAAAAAGTTAATTGGCACGTATTTATGGAAAATAGTTCAGAAAGCGATGCTTTAGCTGATTTTTGTCGAGGCAAATCTTTAAATGCTATTTCAGAACATATTTGGTCTCCAGAGGCTCAAGTAGAATTAGTTAAAGCAAAAAAGTTAACAGTAAAAAGCGCACGCATTGGTGCAAAACGAGTAATACATAAATACTATGATGTTGATTATAGTTGTGATGCTTGGAGTTATGAGTATGATAAATAAGAATTTTAATAAAAAAACATTTGCATTAGTTAAAAAGCTATACTGGGATGAAGGTTATGATTATACCGACATAAGTGAAGCTATTAAATGCAATCCATCTTCTATTGGTCGAATTTTATATGGAATATATTCGCCTATTGAAAGTAGGCGTAATAAAAAGAAAAGCCAATATGCTCCTAATTTCAAGGCTTCACCTAATGAGCCCAAACAAACCAAAATCTTGCGATGTAAAAGAGATACATTGCCATCAACTAAACTAAATTTAAATATTGCTACAAATATTAGAAAATTATATTTTAGTGGAGAGAAAAATCAAATAGAGTTAGCTAATAAATATCAAATAAATCAATCTACCGTGTGTAAAATCATTACTGGTCAAAATTGGAAAATTTGTAAGTGTTAAAAGGATGTCAATGAAAGTTGAAGTTGGCAATATAATGGATTAGATAGAGTTGATCCTTTAAAAAATCATGATATGAATAATGTGGTTCCGTGCTGTGGAGATTGTAATTATGCAAAATCAAATCTAACTTATAATGAATTTAAAAACTTAATACGTAGAATATATGCTCATTGGGCAAAAGAGGAAAATAACAATGAATAAAGAAGAACAGCAGTATTTAGATTTATTAAAAGATGTATTAGAAAATGGCGAAGATCGTCCTGACAGGACAGCCACCGGCACAAGATCAATTTTTGGTAGCCAACTGCGCTATTCCCTACAAGACAACACATTACCATTATTTACCTCACGGAGAATGTTCTTTCGCGGAATAGTAGAAGAAACTTTACAATTTTTACGAGGTGATTGTGATACAACAAAATTAGAACAAAAAAATGTAAAAATCTGGTCAGGAAATACGAGTCGCGAGTTTCTTGATAGCCGAAACTTACAACATTTACCAATTGGAAATTTAGGTAAAGGATATCCATTTCAATATAGAAATTTTGGTGGCGCCGAAAGTCCTACTGATTATTTACAGTCAGACAAAAGAACAGGTTACGATCAAATCAAAAATGTTTTACATTTACTAAAAACTGATCCATATAATCGTCGAATGTTAGTATCGGCTTGGAACCCAAAACAAAATGATGAAGCGGCATTACCAAGCTATCATTTTAGTTTCTTGTTCTATGTATCAAACAAGAAAGAATTAAGTTGTCAAGCTTTTATAAGAAGTTCTGATTTAGCGTTGGGATACGGATTTAATTTAGCTTATTATGCATTGATTACACATTTATTTGCGAAGGCTTCTAATATGGTGGCAAAAGAAGTTATCATAACAACCGGTGATAGTCATATCTACAATAATTTAATTGATATGATAAAAGAACAGATTACACGAGAGCCTTACGCATTTCCTAAACTTTATATCAAGAAAGAAATTAAATCCATTCAAGATATGGAGCAAATGATATTTGAAGATTTTGAATTAATTGGATATAACCACCATCCAAAATTAGCCGGAACTATGGCAGTATAATGACCAAAATCTATCATCAAAATACAGATGAGTTATCTAAAAATAATTGTAAAATAATTAACAATATTCATTCAAATAAAGATTTAAAATTAGCCAATCAATTACTTGCACAAGCATATTTATTTCTTAATACTTTTAAGCGTAGCTCTTTGAATTTTGAAAAAGGAATTTCGTTTTCTTGTCATTGGTGTAAGGGTTGTGAAGGTTGCAAATCAGATGATGGTTATTGTAGCAAATATTGCTTGCACGCCGATGATTGTGAATTAAGTAACTTTCTTTCAGAAAAAATTGAAGCAACATTTAAAATGTGAGAAATATAATGAAAACTGATAAATTATCTAATAGACAATATGAAATACTTGCCTTGCATGCGACTTATGACTTTAACCTTGAAGAAGGCAAGGATGCAGGACGATTGTTATGCGAAATAGGTCCAAATATTGATAACATATCTAAATTGAAAGGCAAAACAATTGATAGCAGAATGCTTGCATCCGAAATAACAAAAAAATTATTATCAATAATTACTTCAAAAACATTTCAATCTACGTTAAGAGATTATGCTGATGATGAAATTAATGCAATTAATAAAATTAATGATAAAAAATGAAATTTAAATTATTAGATGCTGTAGAAAAAACTGTTGACACTTTTGAATTATCTCAAAAACAAATTGAAGATGATTTTGTATATATGATGGAAGAGGCAGTTGCCAAAGTATTAAAAATTCCTTGGACCGAAGTATTTCTTGATGGTATGGACGAAAGTATTACGGGATTAGATTTATGTATGCGTCAAAAAAAATTTCATATAGTTACTATGCTTACCACAAAACATAAATTAGATTATACAGTAATTAAAATTAATGAATAATCCATATCCTATTATTACTGAACCATTTACAATTAATTTAATCGTAACAATGAGAATAGAAAAGAAAGAGCCAATAAATGAATAAAATATTTAGCTGGATAAGCAACCCAACCCATAATAACAAATGGGATCGGATGGTATTAACAAAAAATGGAGCATATGTAGCCGCTCACATTATAGTTGATAAGGATAATGTTTTTACATCATCTGTAGTTAATTTGGGCAGTGATACTGTAACACAAACATTCCCATCTTTATTAGCCGCCAAAGCATTTGCCGATTTTGAATTAAAACGTCAAGGATTTGCTTCATAGTCGATATACTATTAGAGTGCTTAAAATACTTTATGCCGCGAATGACTGTAACTCTTCATATTATACATTGAAGAGATTCATAGACACTTATTCAAAGTATTATGAAATAAAGATAGCCGCCTATTCTAAATCCATTAAAAACTTAAATGTTAATTGGAATTTAGACGCTCTATTAGATTTTAGAGGAAAATCAGATAGCATATTATTTAAAAATAGTAATTATGCGCTTTATATTAGAGAAATAAAAAGATTTGCTCCCGACCTTATTATTTCTGATTTAGAGATATATACTTCATATGCAGCATTAGAATTAGGCTTACCTGTTTGGCAGGTAAGTCCTCTTCTTTTATATTATGGTATAAAGCATAAAAGTAATTTATATAAATATTATTCGGGCTTACTAAAAGATATAGATAAAAAACAATATATTAATTATATTATTAATAATTCTGATAAAAGATTAATCTTATCTCATTTGGGGGACTTAAAGACTAACCCACAGCTTAAAGATGGCTTTGAATGGGTGCGTCCCAATTATAATATACCCACGATAACTAGCACCGATAATACTATAGGAATGGCTGACGCCTATTTTGCTAACTTACCTATTGATGTAAAAATTAATTATAATGATCCTGAATCTATTATTACATCTTATTATAATCAATATTATGGTTTAAGCGGGCCAAATTGTCAAATGTTTGAAACATCTATTAATGCCGATGTGAAATTTTTATCTCAATATCTCAAAGATGTGGATATATAATTTGCAGAGGTAGTGATGACAAATAAAGTAACAACATTTACACAATTTAAACAGGCTGGCAGAGTCAAAGAATGCACTGGTTCAGTTTTAATTCCGCAGAATTCGGGCTTAAAAATGGTGCTTGCCGTTTGCTCTCAAAGCGGACTGTATGAGTCGCCTTTTTTTAAAATGATTACTAAACGCTACACGAAAGTCAAAAGCGATTATAGGGAAGCTTTTGTTACGCAGCAGGGGCTTAAATTAGGAAACGTCAACACAACTGCCATTACAAGTGAAACTTGGGTTATGCAAGCCGTTTGTTTAGATGTTAAAGAAAAGCTCGACAAAAAGGCTTTGGAAACTTGCGTCACCAAATTGGTCGAAATGGCTAAATATGAAAAAGCAAGCCTCCACGTATCGAACTTACTTCTTCAAGAAGTGCCAGCACTTAAAAAATTATTAGCAGCTATTCCCGAAGCTGGATTAAATTTATATCTATATGATGAAAAGGTTTAATAGTAAAAGTTAATATTTTAATATTAATTTGTGCCCACTAATTATACTCCTGGCGATGAAATTATTTGTAAAGTAGGCTATAATAAAATTTTAGATGCAAATTCAAAAGATTTTGAATTTACCCAGCCATTTGATATTATTTGTTTAAGCGATTCGGGCTATATTATATTAGTATCGCAAAGTATACATTTAACCGATTCTTTTACTCTTACCAGTAAACATTGTAATATTTTTAAATTAAATAAAAAATTTATAGATGGGGAAGCTTATTATATCAATGACGATCATGTTGTATCGGTTAGAAGCCGAATGACTGGGTTAAAATGCAATATATGTGAAGTATTTTATGAGATGGCAGAACCAAATGACGGCAATAATCTTATATGTTGGTCTTGTAGGAATTATAAATTTTATAAATAGAATTATTAGATTTAATCTTATGTATCCATTCAATAAAGTCTATTAAAGACAATGCTCCTTTTGCCCTATTACAAGTAAAACAACAGCTAACGCAATTATTTACCTCATATCCTTTATTGTTATCAATTCTATCAATACCGTTGTAATAATTATTATTTGGGTTTGCTGATAAATTACAATATGCGCAATTATTTAATAATAATTCAAATACTTGCACTTGTGTTAAATTAAAATATAAATTTCTTCTTTTAGCATTTGTTTTAGCTGTATTTAATTTAACAAACATTGTATTATTAATAATATAAGATTTATTAAAATTATTATATATGCTTTTGCCCGATGGAAATAATAATTTCATGCACGACATATTATATAGTTACCACAATCACAAAGA
>Ga0315277_10006155_pt1 | contig 15773 bp, 13 predicted proteins | sample YL17G05_15_MG_FD_203695 | JGI IMG/M metagenome (GOLD analysis project Ga0315277, IMG submission 203695) | Sediment microbial communities from Yellowstone Lake, YNP, Wyoming, USA - YL17G05_15 | ecosystem: Environmental > Aquatic > Freshwater > Lake > Sediment | place: USA: Wyoming | collected...
TGGACCGCTTCTCGTACCTGCCGGTCTTCAGCCTGGCCGCGGTGATGCCGGCCGCCGGGGTCGCCGCCCTTTTTCTGCTGGCGCGCGGGCTGAAGCCGGTGAAGCTGTAGCCCGGATCGGCGGAGATCTTCGACCGCCAGGGGTCGCTTTGGGGGCCGGACAAGTCGGGAGACATATCCCACGTCGCATCTCAAGCGCGGATACGTGATTTTGTTTGCGGCGATGCCGCGCCGTGTCAGAACACCACGCGGACACCCAGTTGCATCACGCGCGCGTCGCTGGCGCCGCTGATGGTGCCAAAGCCCGGCCCGCCCAGGGCGCGGCCGGGCAAGCCGAAGTCGGCGTGATTGAAGGCGTTGAAAACCTCGCCGCGGAACTGCGCGAACACGCCCTCGGTAAAGTCGATGTTCTTCACCAGCGAGAAGTCGAAGTTGATTCGGCCGTCGGCGCGGACGATCCCCCGGCCTGCGTTGCCGAAGGTGAAGGCGTCGGGCAAGGCGAAGGCCGAGGTGTCGAACCAGCGGTCGAGGGTCTTCCCGGAATTCGGCAGGTTGGGGTCGCGGAGCACGTTGGCCCGCTGACCGCCGCTGGAGAAGACGTTCGTCGTGTTGGTTTGCGTCGTGACCGTGAAAGGACCGGCGCTCTGCATCAGCGCGACCGCCCCGATGGTCCAGCCGCCGGCGGCACGGGATATGGCGCCCGACTGCACCCACCTCCTACCCTTGCCAAACGGAAGCTCGTAGACCGAACTCCAGGTGAAGCGATGGTTGATGTCGATCGCCGACGGGCCTTTATCGGCTCGGCGGTTGTAATAGTCGGAGAACTGCTGCGAATCGCCGAGAGTATCGCCTGAGTCGTCGATGTTCGAGATGTTCTTGGACCAGGTGTAGGTTGCGTGGAAGCCGACGCCGCTGGAGAACCGCTTCTCGGCCTTCACCGCCAACGCGTGATAGTCGGTGACGCCGAAAGAGGGGTTCTGGATGCTGATGTTGTTGAACTGCGGGAACGGGCGGTATCCCTGGCGGAAGACGCCCGCCGGGCGGATGGCGTTGATCCGGTCGGGCGGGATTTAGTTGATGTTCATGGCCGACGTGGCGAGCTTCCGCGAGAGATTGCCGATGTAGCTCGCGTCCAGCAGGATGTTGCCCGGCAGCTCGCGCTGAATGCCGACGTTGAACTGCTGCGCATAGCCGGTCTTCCTGTTCTCCTCGAAGAAATTGACGCTGGTCGTCGGGTTAACTCCCACCCGGACCGCGCCGTAGGCGGGCGTGAGCGCCTCGCCGCCGAGCGTCAGTGAGGGAACGCCGTTGCGGAGCAGGAACGGCGGGGTGACGCCGCTGTCGGGCGTGCTCAATAAGGCGGACTTCTCGAATCCGAGCGAGTTCGCGTTCGGCACGCCGTGATCGAACGGATGGGCGAAACTGACACCGAATCCCCCGCGCACAACCGTGTTCGCGCTGCCCAGCGCTTTCCACGCGAAACCGACACGAGGACCGAAGTTGTTCCAGTCGCCGTCGTAGGGGCTGGTGCGCCAGCCGTCCAATCCGGAGAATCGCACGACGCCCGGCGTCCCGGACACCGGGTTAATGGCCTTGAGGTCAAAGCCGTTCATCCGGCCGTTGGCGTCGACCATCGGCGTGTCGGTCTCCCAGCGCAAGCCGAGATTGAGGGTGAGGTCCTTGCCGATCTTCCAGTCGTCCTGGAAGTAGCCGGCCAGGTAGTTGCTGGAACGCTCCAGCGGGTCGGTGCTGCGCAGCGAGAAAGAATTGGGGAAGCCCACCAGCAGGCTGGCGAATCCGAAGCCGGTGTTGGCTGTGCCTTCCAGTTGCGTGGGTTGGGCGCCGAATCCGAAAGCGCCGGAGATCGAAGTGCGCATGATGTCGGTGTTGGTCGAGCGACGCACCTCGCCGCCGAATTTCAGGACGTGGCTGCCGCGAATCCAGGTCCAGGAGTTGACGTATTGCTGCTGGCCGATCGGGATCTGGATGCGTTCGTTGGTCCCCGTACCGAGATTCGTGACGCCGGCTACGGTGATCTGCGGGAACGAACCGCTGGGCACGCCGCGCAGGCCGAAGAGTTGGGCGGGGGTCCGCTCCCAGGCCGGGGCTGCCATTGTGGAACGTGCGGTCGGAGAGGCTGAACCGCGCGTCGGTGATCAGGTTCGGCGTGACGGTGTGGGTATCGGCGAACAGGAAGATCTGCTGGTGCCGCTCGTTGCTGTTGCTGGTGTCAGCTCGCGGGTCCGGCGTCACGCTGGTGGTCTTGAGCGGATCGCGATTGAACAGGTAGCGGAAGTAGAACCGGTTGCGATCGCTGAAGGCATGGTCCACGCGCGCGGTGAGGTTGTCACGATTGAAGACCTGCGCGTAGTTGGTGCCGAAGTTGCTCGCACCGGCCCGGTTGATTGGGGTCCGGGTGAAGCGAAGGATAGAACCCGGCGATCTTGACCGCGACAGGATCGAGGCGCGCGGCCGGAATCACGTTGCCGGGGAACTGATCGCGAACGTTGCGGCCGCCTTCGATGCGGTTGGAGCTGGGATCGAAGATACAGATGAGCTGGCCGTTGGCGTTGGTGGTCTGGGAGAAATCGCCGCGGATCTGCTCCGGCGCCGGCACGGTAAGGATGGAAACGAATCCGGTGGTCTTGCGCGTTTCCTCGATGCCGGCGAAATAATGGGTCTTGTTCTTCCGGATGGGACCGCCCGCCGTGGCGCCGAACAGGTTGTAGCGGAGCGGCGGCTTGTCGGCGGCGAAGAAGTTGCGCGCGTCCATCTTGTCGTTGCGGAAGTACTCGAACAGGCTGCCGTGAAGCTGGTTCGTGCCGGACTTGGTGGTGGACACGATGAGGCCGCCGGCCGAGCCGCCATACTCGGCCGAGTAAGTATTCTGCATCACGCGGAATTCGCGTATGACCTCCACCGGCGGGTCGATATCCACCTGCCCGACTCCCATGCGCATGTTTTGCCCGCCGCCGCCGTCGATCCAGAACATCTGGCTCTGTACACGGCCGCCGGCGAGCGAGAAGTTGGGCTTGGCCTCACCCCCGTAGTTGACCCAGACTGTGGCCGCGCTCAGCGAGACCAGCGAGAGCGCGCGCCGGCCGTTCAGCGGCATGTCCGCGACGGTTTTCGCCTCGATCGACTGGCCGACGTCGCTGGTGGTGGACTCTAGCAGCGGCGCAGTCGCTTCCACCGTGATCGTTTCCGCCAGGTTGCCCAGCTCGAGCTGGATGTCCAGCGGAACCACTTCGCTGGTGCCGAGCGCAATGTTGGGCCGCTCGAATTTCTTGAAACCGGGATGAGACACCTCCACGTGGTAACGGCCTGGCGGCAGGAACGGGATGGTATAGACACCCGTAGCGCTGCTTTGGCCTTTCGTGGCAACACCAGTATCCCGTTCGGTGGCGATGACCTCCGCCGCCGGCACGGCGGCGCCGGCGGGGTCGGTAATCCTCCCCGTGATACGACCGGTCTGGCTCTGGGCGCAGAGAGACACAACCAGCAGAGGCAGCAAGGCGAGATGTTTCATGATGCAGTGATTATCCGGGGTTTCCATTTTGGCCTCCGGGCCACGACAATCATGCACCCAAACCGCGTCCGCTGGAGTCAACGAAAGGCGCCGCTCTGACATAATTGCAGCGATGACGACCCGCGTGCTTTTGGCTCTTGTGTCGGCGGCCGGCAACGGCGCCGCGCTCGTCATAGGCATACTGCCACGGCGACCGCGACGGGCGACCCAGCCGTTAGAACATCAGCTTCAGGGCGAACTGGATCTGCCTCGGCGGAAGCGTGCCGCGGATCGTCCCGAACGCCGCACTGGTGATGTCGCTGCTGGGCGGTCCGAAGTTCGTGTGATTCAGGAAATTGAAGAACTCCGACCGGAACTGCAACGCCATGCCTTCCCGCGCCGGGATTCGAAAACGCTTGTTTACGCCCAGGTCCCATTGCCAGAAGTTCGGGCCGCGCAGGGCGTTGCGGCCGAGGTTTCCAAACGGCGCGCTGGCGGTCGGCGTCGCAAACGCGGTCTTGTTCCAGTACTGATCGATCATCGGCGCTCCGCCGGGGCGTACGGGATCGCCCACCAGGTTAGGGCGTTGCTGGGCCACGCCACGATATTCGGCCAAACGTCCGGTGGCATCCAGGGCCGACGACGGAGTGTAAGTGACATTCAGAGGCATCCCCGAGTTGGCCGTGTTGATCGCATTCATCTCCCAGCCGCCCGCAATCGCATCCAGGATGCCGTTCCAGCCCGAACCTAACTTCCGGCCCTTGCCGAAGGGAAGCTGATAAACCACGCCGGTGACGTTCAAGAGCTTGACGTCATAGCTGGTAGGTCCGCGTTCGTTCTTCAGGTCGTATACGTTCTGGACGGTCACGTTGTTTTCGAGCGCCTGCTCGGTGTTGCCCAGGGCCTTCGACCAGGTGAACGAGTTGAGGAAGTACAACCCGGAAGAGAAGCGATGCTCGACCCGGGCGGAGAAGCCGTTGTAGGCGCTCTGGCCGGCGGGATTGACCCACGTGATCGCACCGAACTTCTGGTTAGGACGGCGGGCCTGCGTCCCGAGGCTCTGACCAGGCAGGTTGGGCAGGGCCTCATTGTAGTCGCAGATGATCGGCAGGCGGAGACCGTGACTGCCCGTGTAGCCCAACTCGACCACCCACTTCTTGGCGAGTTCGCGCTGGAGTGAAGCAAACCACGTCTGCACGTACGGCCACCGGGTGTCGCGCGAAATGTAAGCCACGTTGGCATTGACCGGATTGAAATTGGCCGGGCTGGTGAGACCGGCAGGGAAGGCCCGCGCCGTGGGCAGGAAACTCGCGGGAACCGAACCGCCGGCGGGAATGGACTGGTTTATAGTGGCGATTACCACCTGCGGTCCATTGATACCCAGCTCGTCCGCGCTCCCCAGGCGGTTGATGTGCACATAGCTGATTCCGTACCCGCCGCGGAACACGGTCTTGGGGTTGACGCTGTAGGCGAGGCCGAGACGCGGAGCCCAGTCCCTGTAATCCGGATTCACGAGCGTGCGGTCATACAGGCTGCCGTCCTTCGCCTTGATCATACTGTTCGTGATCGGATCGTAATTCGACAGGGCGTTATCCCGCTCCCAGCGCGGGGTGGCGTATTCCCAGCGCAGCCCCAGGTTCAGGGTGAGTTTCGAGTTGACCCGAAAGTCGTCTTGAACATAGAGGAAGTAGTCGCGCTGGCGATAGTTGCCCACGAGCCAGTTTGCAAGCTGGATCTGACTGGGAAGCCCGAACATGAAGTCCGCCACGTTGTAGCTGGCCGGGTCATTCGCCACCGCGCAGTTGGCCGGCTGTCCCAGTTGCGCGCAGGCCGGCTTGCTGAATGAGCCGGCATAGCCCAGGAGGCCATACACCGGGTTGATGTCCATCACCTGCGTGTGGACGATGTGCATCTCGCCGCCCATCTTGAGCGCATGGCGGCCTTTCATCCGCGAGTAGTTCACCTTCGGGTTCCAGGTGGTCGGGTGCTGGAACTGCGGGTTCGTCGCCTGGCGCCCTATGATGCCGGTGGTAAACCCGGTGATGTTCTGCGTATTCAGGCCGCCGGTCAATTCCGGAAAGGTCGGCAGTCCGGAGATCCCATACAGGTCCTGCATGCTCGTTCCACCCAGAAACGGCGGCTGTTTTCCAGCCCGCATGTGGGTGAAGCTCATGCGCATTTCAACCAGCGAGGTTGGGGTGACGGCCCAGGTGTGGCCAAGGGCCGCGGCCTGGCTCAGTGTGCGAACATAGCCATTGCCGGACCCGCCCGATGCGCCTTGCACGTACGGCGAATAGAACTGGTTGTCCTTGCGCTGGCTGAAGCGCAGGAAAGCGGTCATCTTCTTGTTGATCTGCCCGTCGATCTTGGCGTCGTACTTGTCCGCGAAATCCCGCGGGTTGAGCATCATCTGCTGGTAGTCGTTCGCGCGGTTAGTGCCGGCGGGAACCGCCGGCAGTTCGCTCAAGACCTTCTTGGCGAACGGGGTCATCGAGATCTGGGAGCCCGCCGGGTAGAGCGCGCCGGTCAGCGGATTCACCACCGGCGCCGGTAGAATGCCCGCGCGGTCGTTCAGGTTCGGAATCGATGCGACGTAGAGTGTTTTCTGGATGTGGCGGAAGCCTTCGTAATCGCCGAAGAAGAAGATCTTGTTCTTGATCACGGGACCGCCGACGGTCAGTCCGAACTGGTTCCTGTGGAGCGTGGGCTTGACGCCGGTTGCCGGTTTGAAAAAGCCGACCGCGTTCAGATCCGTGTTCCGCAGGAACTCGTAAACCGTCCCATGCAACCGATTGGTTCCCGAGCGCATGACCACGTTCACGACGGCGCCGCCCACGCGGCCGTACTCCGCGCTGAAGTTGCTGGTGATGACCTTGAACTCGGCTACCGCGTCCGGGGAAGGCTGCGCCACCTGGTTCGAGAATCCCTGGTTGCTGGTGGAATAGGCGTTGTTGTCCATCCCATCCAGCAGGAAGTTGTTGTACGTGCTGCGCATCCCGTTCACGTTCATCGCGCCTTCGCGCGGCGTTGTCTCGGTCATCGCGATCGGCGACTTGTGCACATTCGTGGCCAGCAGCGCGAGGTCGGAGTAATTCCGGCCGTTGAGCGGCAATTCCACGATTTGCTGCGTCTGGACCACTTGGCCGTGCTCGCTGGAGTCGGTTTGCAGCGCCGCCGCGACTCCCGTTACTTCCACCGATTCCGTAACGGCGCCGACTTGCAGGGTGACGTCCACACGCTGGCGGGCGTTCACGTTTACGACCACATCGGTGGTCGTGAACTTCGAGAAGCCGGTGCGCTCCACGACGATCGTGTAGCGGCCGACCCTGACGTTAAAGAAATCGTAGTTACCGTTGTCGTCGGTGGCGGCCTTGGCTTGAATGCCCGTGTCCTGGTTGATGAGAGTGACGTTCGCCCTCGGGATGGCGCTCGCGGACGCGTCACGCACCGTGCCGAGGACCTCGGCGGCTTCAAACTGGCCCAACAGCAGCGGCGCAATCAGAAGACACCCCAGCCATAACGTGATGCTTGAGAATCTGTTCATCGGTTTCCTCCCAGCCCTAATCGCATTCCCACGCTTCGAGACCCCAAGCGGGATCGCCATTTTGACGTCCCGCTTGGACCTCAGTATACACCCAGCGAGTTTCGTTCGAGGCGCTGTTTCCATGCGGTCCATACCTAGGCCGCCGCCTGGGTGGCCGCGGCCTGCGGGCGCAAGCGCCAGGTCCACCCGAGCAAGACAATGGCGAGTAACGTAGCGCCCAGAATCGACCACAGCGCCGCATCCCAGCCCCATCGCTCGGCAATCCAGCCCAGACCCTTGCCCTGGACGGTGCGGCCCAGATAGCCGAACAGCCCGATGAAGCCCGCCCCGGTGCCGACCGCCTTCTTCGAAGTGAAATCCAGGCCCGTCACGCCGAGCAGCATCACGGGAGGGTACACGAAAAAACCGATCACGCCGAACAGCGTCATGTCCAGCCACAGCATGCCGGGCGGCGTCCACAGGATTCCGGCAAAGGCGGCGAACACCGGCAGCATGCACAGCAGGCTCACCATGCCGCGGCGCCCGCCGGCCTTGTCGGACAGCCAGCCCATCAGCAGCGTGCTGAAAATGCCGGCGAACTCAAAGATGGCGGTGCTGAAGCCGCCGCCCTCGAGCGTGGCCCGCTTGACCTCCTTCAGATAGGTCGGTCCCCAGTCGAGCATGCTGTAACGGGCGATGTAGACGAAGAAATTGGCGGCGGCGAACAGCCACAGGTACTTGTTGCGGAGAACGTAATGGACCAGCAATTCGCGGGTGCCCAGCTCGCGCTCGCCCGCAGCGGTGTTTCCGGCGGGCCGGTCGTTTTTGTAGTCCTCGATCGGCGGGAGGCCGACCGACTGCGGTGTGTCGCGCAACCTCAGCAGCAGGTAGACGGCGCAGAGCACCGCCAGGATACCCGGCACATGGAAGGCGTAGCGCCAGCCCATCCAGGCGGTGGCGTAAGCGGCGATGAGGCCCGTCAGCCCTCCGCCCACGTTGTGCGCGATGTTCCAGAAGGCGAAAATCGTCCCCCGCTCCCGCACGCTGTACCAGTGGCCCAGCGAGCGGCCGCACGGCGGCCAGCCCATCCCCTGCACAAAACCGTTCAGCGTCCACAATCCCAGGTGGATCCAGTAACTGCCCATACAACCGAAGGCGAAATTGCAGAGAGCAGTGAGCAGCAGGCCAGCGGGCATGAAGTAACGCGGGTTGCTGCGATCCGACCAGGCGCCCATGAGAAACTTGCCCAGACCGTACGCCACGGCCGTCAGCGCGAGCATGTCGCCGATCTGGCCCTTGCTGTAGCCCAGCGCCTGGCCCATCTCTTTGGAAACCACCGGCAGGTTGTTCCGAACCAGATAGAAAGTCGCGTAACCGATGAAAGTCGCTTCCAGGATCTGCCAGCGGAAGCGGGGGTAGAGCCGGCGGACTTGTTCGTCGGGGAGGCGTTCCCGGTGGGCCGCCGCGCGGAATCCGTTCAAGAGCGTTGCCATGGGGCCGACTGTATGCCGTCCGGACAACGAAGTCAAGCGCCCGCGGGTTTCGGATGGCGGAGTTATGGATCGCAGGCCCACGCACTGGACAACTCGCCGGAATACGGCATCGCGGGAGGCAGCGAGTACCCGCAAGACAACTACAACCGCCGGGCCGAGTACGGGAACGCCCTGACCGACGTGCGGCACGTACTGAACGCCAGCGCGGTGGTGCGGCCTCGCCCGAACAACAAGCTTCTCGATAACAACCAGCTCGCGCTGTTCCTGTTCGTCCGCGGCGGCGCCACCTTCAACATACTTTCGGGCGCCGACCTCAACCGGGACTCGCGGAACAACGACCGGCCATACTTCTTCGGGCACAACACCGGCAAAGGCCCGGCCTCGACGCAGACCGATGTCCGCTACAGCCGCTTCTTCCGGCTTCGCGAAGGTTGGAAGGGCCAGTTCACGGCCGGGGCGGCCAACGTCTTCAATACGCCGGTTCCCGACTCGACCACCACGTTCATCAACCGTACCTGGGGGACCGGCGCGACGCCGGTGGCGACCTTCCGCAACATCCTCAGCCGCCACGAAATGCGGCGGCTGCAGTTGGGCCTGCGCGTGGATTCTTGAAGCCTTGTGAACCACAAAGGGCTGCTAACCTTGGAGTCATGTTGAACCGGAGAGCTTTCGTGAAACTAGCGCCCGCGGCGATGGGGGCCGGCGCCGTGCTGGGCCAGTACACGGGAAAGACGCTGATCGCCCACCGCGGCGCCTCCGCCTACGCCCCCGAAAACACGCTGCCAGCTTACCGCCTGGCGATCGGGCAGGGCGCCGACTACGTCGAGCAAGAACGGTCTGGACAAGCCGGGCGCCGACCCGCGGACGCCAGTCATTATCCAGTCGTTCAGCGATGCCAGCCTGCGCAAGATGACCGGCGAGCTTGGCTGCCGGCTGCCGAAGCTGTTCCTGATAGCCGAGCGCGACAAGCAGAAGTGGCTGCTCCCCGGCGCCTTGCTGGAAATCGGCAAGTTCGCTGCTGGGATCGGGTCCGAGAAGACGATCGTGAAATCGGATCCGGGCGTGGTCAAGATGGCGCACGAGCGGAAATTGAGCGTGACGCTCTACACCTTCAGCTCGCGCGACACCGGCTCCTTTGCCGATGTGCGCCAGGAGATGACTTACTACCTGCACAAGCTGGGTGTGGACGCCCTGTTCACCGACAATCCGGACCAGTTCCCGAGGTAGAGCTTGTCCCATTGTGGCTGCCGTACAACCGCGTCGAAGTCCGTCTTCCCGTGGACTGGGTGCGGTGGAGAGACGCGGCGCGCACGCCCCCGGGCCGGGTCGCCAGGCCCTCTGCGATGCATCGCAATCCGCTATCACCCGGCTCGGGCAAATGCAGAGCTTGAACCGGCAACGTCGGGAGCCAATCCGGCGCTGCTCGAATGAGCCGTGCCACCTGGATCACAGCCTGAAGGCTGTGCTACAGAATCTTCGTTTCTTTGCGCGGTGCGACGATGTCGCCTCTTGACCACGGCGCAGTTGTGAAAGGGAGCGCTAAGTTCCGGCTTCCTTCGAGACTGGAGCGAGGACCTCGGCGGTCCACCCGCGCGGAACGATAACCTGCCACAGGCGGGTGACCTGGCGCAGGCTGTCGCCGCGGGTTTCCAGAACGGTGGCCGGCACACCCTCGGATTGCAGCGCCTTCACGGCAGCTGCCGCCTCGGCGCGCGATGTGTAGGTTCCGGCGACCATGGCCCCAACTAGTCCTGAACGGACTTATCGGCCGAATGGCCGCCAGTACTAGGTGCGTCCGGGTCACGGCGCCTCGCGCCGCAGCTCGAGCACCAGCCGGATCACCCGCGCTTCGATCTCATCACGAGCCTGTTCGTAGACGCTTTCCTTTGCTCCGATCGGATCGCGCACCGCCCACTCGACCACCGGACAAGGGGGGGTGAACGGCAACTCGCAGCCGCTCAGGTTCACGATCAGGTCGAAACGCTTGAGGTCCACGATCTGGAGGTCTATCGGGAACTGCCCGTCGAGCGAGATGTTTCTGGCCCGCATGACCTGCCTGGTCATGGGCTGGACCACGGCCGCCGGCGCCAGGCCCGCGCTCGAGGCTTCCAGGACGTCGCTTCCGTAGGCCCGGGCGAACCCTTCCGCCATGGGGCTGCGGCAGGAGTTTCCGATGCACAGAAAGAGAACCCGCTTCTTTTCCCGGGGCACTAGAGCTTCTCCAGGAACAAGCGATGGATGCGGAGATCGGCGGTCAGTTCGGGATGAAATGTCGCAGCCATGCGCCGGCCCTCTTCCACCAGCACCGGCGCGTCCCTGTATGTGGCCAGAACGCGAACCGACGGCCCCACCGAGCGAATGATCGGCGCCCGGATGAAGACCGCCTCCAACTCGTCGAACCCCGCCCCGGCGATGCGCGCCACATGGCTGTCCAGTTGCCGGCCGTAGCCGTTCCGGTCAATCACCAGGTCCATCAATCCCAGCGATTTCTGTTCCGGGTGTTTGACCGTCCTGGCCAGGAGGATGGCGCCGGCGCAGGTGCCAAAAACGGGCTTGCGCAAGCCAAATTCACGCAGCGGCTCGAACAGATTCTCGAGATCCAGCAGCTTGAGCATGGTGGTGCTCTCGCCGCCCGGAATCACCAGGCCGGCGACCGACTCGAGTTCGGCGGCGGTGCGGACCTCGACCGCCGCCCCGCCGGCCCGCTCGATCGCTTTCCGGTGCGCCTCGAAGTCGCCTTGAAGCGCCAGCACTCCCACGCGTTTCATAGCCTCACCAGCCGCGCGTCTGGAGCAGTTCGCTCTCCGGGATCTGGGACATGTCCAGCCCGGGCATTCCCAGGCCCAGCTCTTCGCTGGCTTCGAGCAATTTCACCGGGTCCTGATAGTAAGTGGTGGCCTTGACGATGGCGCGGGCGCGCGCTTCCGGATCGTCGGACTTGAAGATGCCCGAGCCCACGAAGACCGCCTCGGCGCCCAGCGCCAGCACCAGCGCCGCGTCGGCCGGAGTGGCGATGCCGCCGGCCGAGAAGTTGGGCACCGGGAGCTTGCCGTTGGCGGCGACATACTGCACCAGTTCCAGCGGCGCGCCCAGTTTCTTGGCTTCGTGGACCAGCTCCTCCTGGCCCAGCACGGTAAGCTGCCTCATCTCCTTGACTATGGTCCGGATATGGCGAACGGCCTCGACGATGTTGCCCGAGCCGGCCTCGCCCTTGGTGCGGATCATCGCCGCGCCCTCGGCGATGCGCCGTAGCGCCTCGCCCAGGTTTCGCGCGCCGCACACGAACGGCACCTTGAACTGGCGCTTGTCGATGTGATGCTCCTCGTCGGCCGGCGTCAGCACTTCGCTTTCGTCGATGTAGTCGACTTCCAGCGCCTCGAGCACCCGGGCCTCCATGAAGTGGCCGATGCGCGCCTTGGCCATCACCGGGATGCTGACGGCTTCCATGATCTCGCGGATCTTTCGGATGGGCGCCATGCGGGCCACGCCGCCTTCCTTGCGGATATCGGCGGGCACCCGCTCGAGCGCCATCACCGCCGCCGCGCCCGCCTTCTCGGCAATCAGGGCCTGTTCGGCGTTGGTGACGTCCATGATCACGCCGCCCTTGAACATCTCGGCCAGGCCGACCTTTACTCGAAAGCTCTCGTCCAGGTAAAGCATTGTGTCCTCCTATCGGGCCGGATATATCCGGCCCCTACCCGGCCGGGCCGGATGAATCCGGCCCCACTTGACCGGCCAGAGGCCGGTCCCACTAAGCCGGTCCCACTACACCATTGCCGGCGCCGGGTCCATGCGATCCGAGCGGCGCAGGCGGTCGAGTTCGGCCGCGAACACGCCGCCCAGCACGGCGACGCCCTTCCGGATCTCAGCCGGCTCGAGTCCGGCAAAACTCAATCTCAGACCGCCCGGCTCGTGTCGCGAGACGGCGAAATAGCGGCCGGGCAAATAGGTCACTCCCTCGCGCTGGGCGCGGGGCAGAAGTTCGCCCGCATCCAGCGGTTCGGGCAATCGCACCCAAAGATTCATGCCGCCCTGCGGCCGCGTGAAGCGCGCGCCCGCGGGCAAGTGCCGCTCGCAGGACTCCAGCGCCGCCCCCAGCCGCTCGGCGCCCGCGGCGACCACGCGCGCGTGGTGAGCCGCCAGACGGCCCGATTCGGCGAATCGCAGCAGGATCGCCTGCGAGAGCTGATCGGTGTGCAGGTCGGTCCACTGCTTGGCTTCGGCCAGACGCGCCGTCAGGGCGCGCGGCGCGACCACCCAGCCCACCCGCAAGCCCGGAAAAGCGATCTTCGAAAAACTCCGCAGCAGCACCGTGTCGCCCGTCTCATCCAGTTGCTTGATCGTCGGCAGAGGTTCGCCACAGTATCGCAGGCCGCCGTAAATGTCGTTCTCCACCAGCACCAGGCGGGCCTGGCGCGCCAGCCGCAGCAGCGCCAGCCGCGATTCCAGAGGCATCGTCGCGCCGGTCGGGTTCTGGAAGTTCGGCGTGACCACCAGCAACCGGGCGCGGTGCGCGGCAAGGGCGCGCTCGAGCGCCTCGATCTCGATCCCCGCGGGGCCCACCGGAATCCCCGCCAGGTTCGCGCCGGAATGTTGGAACAGCGCTCGCAACCCCGGATACACGGGGTCTTCCACCACCACCGTGTCGCCGGCCTTCACCAGCACGCGAGTGACCAGATCGAGCCCCTGCTGGCAGCCGCTGGTCACGATCACGTCATCGTGCGCACGGGCCAATCCCTCGCGTTGGGCCTCCTCGATCAGGTAGTGGCGCAACGGCGCGTAACCGGCCGGCGAGCCCAGTTGGAGGATCTGCGCCGCCCGCGAGGAGGTCAGAACCTCGGAGCAGGCGGCGCGGAAATCGTCGAGGGGGAAAAGGCGTTCGGCCGGCCGCGACGTCGCGAAGCTGATCGCCCCATCGGGCGCCGCCATCGCGGCGGGCATGCCTTCCTCGCCGCCCAGCATTTCGTCCCACTCCAGCGAGGCCGCTTGCGCCGAACCGGTGACGAAACTGCCCCGCCCAACGTGCCCGTGGATCAGTTGGCCGGCTTCAAGCAGTTCGTACGCAGCCGAGACCGTGGTACGGTTCAGTCCAAATTGGATGGCTAATTCCCTGGTGGCAGGCAAGCGTTCCCCGCGCGCCAAGACTCCGGACTCAATCATTTCCTTAATCTGGCCATACAATTGGCGGTAGAGGGGGACCTCCGAGTGGGGATCCAATTGAATCTGGCTCAACATGCCAATCTGCTAGACACGATACCATATTGGCGGATGGCTGGCAAGCCAATCGCGGTCCCGGTCTTTCTGATAGAATCATCAACATCGGATGATGCTCAAGCTCAGGCCGGTTGCGCTGGCCGCTGCCGTGATCCTGGCGGCGGGAACCCTTTCCGCGGCAGCCGGCAAGAAGAAAAAAAAGAAGGACCAAGAGCCGGTTACGCAGACGCTCGAACTCCCCAAGGAACCGCCGCAGGCCGTGGTCGCCGAAGCCTCTCGCCTGGTCTTTCACGTCTCCGCGCTTTCGGCCAGGGGACTGCTGTCGCAGCAGGTGCGCGACGCGGTCAAAGACCTGCAACGGCAAATGCGGGGTGCCCAAATGGTCAAGCTGCGCGCCTTTGTGGCCGGCTCGGGCGACATGCGCCGCGTGCAGGCCATCGTCAGCGATATGTTCACCGAGCGCCGCCAGCCGTTGCCGGCGCTGAGCGTAGTGCAGGTGGGCGGGTTGCCGCTGGTGGGGGCGCAGGTGGTGCTGGAGTCGATCTCGGTGGCCAGGAAGCCCGCCAATCCGCACGGACTGGCTTTCATTTCCGGGCAGCAGGAGCGCGCCAGGGAGCCGCTGGCACCGGCCGTGCCGCTGGTCGAGAAATCGCTCGCAAACCTGGGCTTGGCCGTGCGCGCAGCCGGTTCCCAGCCCGACGACGTGGCCCTCGTCACCTGCTACCTGAGCACGCTCTCCGACGTCAACACCGTGCGCGCCGGCCTGGCGCGGGCTTTTCCCAAAGCCGCCTGGGACGTGGTTCAGGTGCAACGCGCCCCGCTCGGCGCGGTGGCCGAGTGCGAGGGTGTGGCGCGGTTGCGCGCGGCGCCGGGCGGGCCGCTCCAGTTGCTCAATCCCGAGGGGCTGGCGCGTTCGCCTTACTATTCTCAGATCGCCCTAGTCGGCCCGGTGCGGCTGGCCATCAGTGGAACCCAGATGGCCTTCGGCTACCAGGACCAGGATCTGAGGCTGGCCTTCCAGCGGCTGGCGAAGGCTCTGGAGAGCGTGAACGCGAAGCTCGTCAACACCGCCGTGTCGAACATCTACCCGGTGTCGGAGCGGATGACCGAGCAGATTCGCGCCGTGCGCGGCGAGTTTTACGAGAAGGCGCGCCCGCCCGCCAGCACCATGCTGGGATTCGAGGGGCTGCCGTCGCTGGACGCGTCTTGCGCCGTGGATGTAGTCGCCGTTTTGTAGCACAGCCTTCAGGCTGTGTCACTAATCCCACAGCCTAAAGGCTGTGCTACTTCAGACGGTCGTATTCTTGGCGGACGAAGGCCTCGCCGTATTTCCGCTCGAGACGCCGGACGGTGAAGTGGCCGTGCGCGACGTTCTGAAAGTGGCGCGTGAACATCAGGTTGATGGCGCTCCCGGCGCCCGCGCCGGCGACCGGAACCGCCTGGGCGGCCGCCTTCTCGGACACGATCAGGCCGAAACGCGTGGCCACCTGGGACAGGAAGCGCACGATCGCCGGCGCGCCCTCGCGGACGAATCCCCGCTCGGCAATGAAGCTGGCGGCTTCCCGCAGCGTCATCGCCATCGCGGCCCGAACCGCATAGTAGCCGGTGTCGGCGGCGTCGTCCTTGCGGCTGCCGCCGCCCAGGGCGAACACCTGGAGGCAGGACAGGCGCGCGGCGGGATCGACGAGGTCTTCCCCTTCACTGCGGGCGATATCGGCGATCGACCGCAGCATGATCATCGTGGAGACCGGCAGTTCGACGCCCAGCCCGGCGATGCCGAAGAACCCTCCCACCGCGCCCGATACCGTGGCCAGAGCCTGGTGCAGACGGTCGGACGATTCGCCCGCGCTCTCGCCGCCCATGGTTCTCATCGCGGCGTCGAAGCATTTCTCGAGCGCCGCGCGCGCAGCGTTGTGAACGGCGTCGCGCGCCTGGTCCGGAATCCGGTCTAGAAGCTTCTCGACGGGCGTGCCGACGAAATCCGCCAACTGAACCACCAAGCTCGCGCCTTCCAGTTTCCGAACCGCCTCCCGCAG
>Ga0315277_10006156_pt1 | contig 15771 bp, 10 predicted proteins | sample YL17G05_15_MG_FD_203695 | JGI IMG/M metagenome (GOLD analysis project Ga0315277, IMG submission 203695) | Sediment microbial communities from Yellowstone Lake, YNP, Wyoming, USA - YL17G05_15 | ecosystem: Environmental > Aquatic > Freshwater > Lake > Sediment | place: USA: Wyoming | collected...
CGACCGCAAAACAAAAGAGATCAAGCCATTGACGAAGTTTAGCGACTTTCCCGTTCTCAGCGCCTCTATGGGCGGGGGGAAAATTATCCTCGAGCAGGCCGGCTATCTCCATCTGTTTGATCCGCAGACGGCCAAAACGACCAAGCTCACCCTCGGGCTCGCCGCCGACCTCCTTGAGCTCCGGCCGAGGTATGTCCGAGGACCGCAGTGGGTCCGGAGCGGCTCGGTTTCTCCCTCCGGCGCCCGCGCCGTCCTGGAGTTCCGCGGCGAGATCGTCACCGTCCCGGCCGAGAAGGGCGACTTCCGCAACCTCAGCAACACTCCGGGCGCCCATGAGCGCGCGCCTGTCTGGTCCCCCGACGGCAAGTCCATCGCCTATGTCTCTGACGAATCCGGCGAGTGGGAGCTCTATGTGCGAAGCCAGGACGGGAAGGGCGAGCCCAAGCGGCACAAAGTCAACGGGGCCGGATTTTATGATTCTCTCGTCTGGTCGCCCGACAGCCAGAAGGTCTCTTTTGCCGATAACTCCATGAGCCTCTTCTGGATCGACCTCAAGACAGGTGCCGTCAAGAAGATCGGTCAGGAATACTATTACGGTCCGTTCCGCGCCAGGACGACGACGACCGTCTGGTCTCCAGACTCCCAGTGGGTCGCCTACACTCTCAACACGACAGCCTCGATCCAGAGGATTCATGTCTATTCATTGGAGCAGGACATATCGTTTCCTGTCACCGACGGTTTGAGCGAAGCCGCTGAGCCGGTCTTCGACAAGAGCGGCAAGTACCTCTACTTTTTCGGAAGCACCGATGCCGGGCCGGTCAAGAACTGGTTTGACCAGTCCGTCGCCGACATGCGGATGACGAACTCGCTCTACCTCGCGGTGCTGAGGAAGGACCTGCCGTCCCCTCTGGCCAGGGAAAGTGACGAGGAGAAGCCGGCGGAGAAGGAAGAAAAAAAAGACGTCAAGGCCCCCGCGGCGGCCAAGCCGGAGGACCAGAAGAAAGACGAGGCTGCAGCCACGGATAAGAAGGCCGGGGAGAAGCCGGAGGAGAAATTCCGGATCGACTTCGACGGCCTGGACCACCGCATCCTGGCCCTGCCGGTTTCGAGCGGCTACTACTGGAACCTCCAGGTTGGTGAGGAAGGACAGATCTATTATCTGGAGGCGAAGTCCGCCGAGGGCGGCGCTCCGGTCGAATTCCAGGGACTGGCCGGGGCCCTCCATCGCTACGATATGAAATCCAGGAAGGATGAAGTTGTCCTGCCCGAAGCCGAGATGTTCCTTTTGACGGCCGACAAGAAAAAGATCGGGTACATGCTCAAGGGTTCCTTCTGGATCGTGCCGGCCGCGGGAAAACCCGAGCCGGGGAAAGGGAGGCTCAGCCTGGAGACGATCGAAGTCCAGATCGATCCCCGGGCCGAGTGGGATCAGATCTTTAACGAGGTCTGGCGGATCAACCGCGATTACTTCTACGACCCCAACATGCACGGGGCGAACTGGCCGGCCATGCGGGAGAAGTACGCCGCTTTTGTTCCCCATTTGAGCTGCCGCAACGACCTCAACCGGCTGATCCAGTGGCTGTGCAGCGAGCTGGCCGTCGGACACAGCTACAGCGGGGGCGGTGACCAGCTCTTCGAACCCAAGCGGGTGCCCGGCGGACTCCTGGGCGCCGATTACGCCGTCGAGAACGGACGGTACAGGTTCAAGAAGGTCTTCGGCGGGTTGAACTGGAACCCGGACCTTCGCTCGCCTCTCACAGAGCCCGGTGTCGATGTCAAACAGGACGAGTATCTGCTGGCGGTCGGCGGCACGGACCTCCGTCCTCCGACCGATGTGTCGAGCCTTTTTGAAAACACGGCCGGGAAGATCGTCGATATGACGGTGGGACCGAACCCGGACGGGACAGGATCCCGGACCGTCCAGGTCGTTCCGGTGGCCGACGAGTACGCCCTCCGCAACCGGGACTGGGTTGAAGGCAACTTGAAGAAAGTGGAGAAGGCGACAGGGGGCCGGGTGGCCTATGTCTATGTTCCCGATACCGCCACCTTCGGTCATATGTATTTCAAGCGCTACTTCTTCCCTCAGGCCGACAAGGAGGCGATCATCGTCGACGAGCGGTTCAACGGCGGGGGCTCCCTGGCCGACTACTACATCGATTTCCTGCGGCGGCAGCCATACGCCATGTGGGCGACCCGTTATGGGCATGACTACCGGACGCCGAACGCCATGATTCCCGGTCCCAAAGTCATGCTCATCAACGAGACGGCGGGGAGCGGCGGTGATTTCCTGCCCTGGTTGTTCCGGAAGTCCGGGCTGGGCAAGCTCATCGGCAAACGCACCTGGGGAGGATTAGTGGGCATCCTGGGCTTTCCGATCCTCATGGACGGCGGAGGGGTCACGGCCCCTAACCTGGGGATCTGGACTGAGGACGGTTTCATTGTTGAGAACGAGGGCGTCCCGCCCGACATCGAGGTCGAGCAGTGGCCGGCCGATGTCGCCGCCGGACATGACCCGCAGCTTGAGAAAGCGATCCAAGTGGTCATGGAGGAGCTCAAGGCCAATCCGCCGAAAAAGCTGGTGCGCCCGCCGTTCCCGATAAGGGTGAAGTAACGGGTTTGAATTAGAGTCATTGGACGGGACGAGGCGCCGAACCTCGATCTCAGGCCGGGAGGTGCCCGGAGATGACCATGATGCTTCATGTCAACACGCCGCTCTGGAGTTCCGCTTCCTTCAGAAGCGCTGCCGGTCATCCCGTGCTTTTTAAGATGGATGCTCTGCAGCCGTCGGGCAGCTTCAAGCTTCGCGGCATCGGCAAGTTTTGCTGCCACGCCGTCGAGACCGGAGCCACCGCGATCATCTGCGCGTCGGGTGGGAACGCGGGCTTCGCCGCGGCCTTCGCGGGCCGGCAATTGGGCGTCCCGGTCACGATCGTCGTACCCACCACGACCTCGGCCGAGGCGAGGCAGGCCATCCAGGCTCTGGATGCGAAGGTCGAGGTGCACGGTTCCGTGTTCGATGAGGCCGCAGACTATGCTCAACAGCTCGCCGCCCGGATGGGGGCGGCTTATGTTCACCCCTTCAACCATCCCCTGCTTTGGGACGGGCATGCCACGCTGATCGACGAGGCCGTCGAAAGCGGCGCCGTATTCGACTGCGTCGTGACGAGCGTCGGCGGCGGCGGCCTGATGCTCGGGATCGTGGGAGGCCTCCGCCGGAACCGCTTGTCCCATATCCCCGTCATTGCCGTAGAGACCGAGGGCGCAGATTCGCTGAACCGCTCGATTGCCGCGGGCGAGATCATCACCCTGCCGGCGATCACTTCCATCGCGACGTCTCTCGGCGCGCGCAGGGTCGTGGCTGAAGCCTTTGAGGTGACGAAATCGCATCCCATCACCAGCGTGACGGTGACCGATGCGCAAGCGGTCGCCGCCTGCGTGAAGTTCGCGGACAACTTCCGCGTTCTTGTCGAGCCGGCCTGTGGCGCCGCCATCGCCGTCCTGGACGCGCATCCAGAGCTGATGGCCGGATTCGCGCGTCCGTTGATCGAGGTCTGCGGCGGGATCGGCGTTTCACTCTCGCGCCTCTCAGAATGGATGGCTATGTTCGGCGAAACCGATTCCAGATAGGAGAGGAGACGGATCCCAGGAATCGCCCGATCCTAGCTAGGGTTCATTGTCTTCCTTAAGGATTATTGCCCGGGTCGCACTCTTGGGCTATGGCGTGAATAAGCGCCGCCCGCCTTAATATGTCTTCCAATGCGGCCAGATGGGGGCCTCGGCCTGGATTTCCTTCCATGCCTCCTCAAGTTTAGCAGCTAACTCTCGGACCTTGGCGGGCATCGCACCGGACAGATCCTCCCTCTGACCGATATCCCGGCTCAGGTCGTAGAGTTCGAAGCGTTCGGGCCGGGCGGTCTTGATCCAGTCCATCCAGGTCTCGTCCGGATCCTTCTCTCCAAAATAGGACACAAGTGAGTAGGGCCCGTCCCTCAAAACCATGGGAGGGATGAAAGAATATTCGTGGGCCGGGAAATTCCAGCAGATGGGATTCCGTCTAGCGAAATCCTTCCCGCCAAGGGCTCCGACGATGCTTTCGCCGTCGATGGCCCGGCCCGCCGGCGGCTGAACTCCGGCCAACTCGCAGAGCGTCGGCAGGACGTCCGTACCATTAACGAGGGCGCCGTTGGTTGTCCCGGCTTCGATGTGGCCCGGCCAGCGGGCGATCGCAGGAACTCGGTGTCCGCCTTCGGTTGTGAAACGCTTCATTCCCCGCAGCTGGCCCGGGGTTCCAAAACAGCGGTCCCGTATGGGATCGTCCCACTCTCCTTTCGACTCCAGCCTGTTAACAGGGTATTCCGGGCCATTGTCGCTGGTGAAGAGAACGAGAGTGTCTTCGCTTCTGCCCAACGAATCCAGCTCGCCCATCAGTTTCCCAAATGCATGGTCGAGCTGGGTCACTGTCCCGTAATAATATTTCTTGTTCTCCCCGATCCCTTCTTTGTCGCGTGGCACTCCTCCATAGCCGACGGTCTTTTCCAGCCTCTCCACCTCGTCGTTGTCGTACGTGTCTGCATAACTTCCGGGCGGGGAGATGGGTGTATGGGGCTCATGGCTGCAGACCAAGAGGAAGAAGGGCTTTTCGAGATCGCTCCGGCGCCTAAGCCAGTAGAGAGCCTCATCGACGATCACATCGCAGTACCAGCCTTGGACCGGACCCACCTTCTTGCCGTTCCGGATGAACTTCTGCGGGTTCTCAGGTCCTTCGAAGGCGTTCTCGGTGGTGGCGAACCAGTGGTCGAATCCATGGTCGCCTGGCGTGGGCTGTCCCGCCTCTGGATCATCCAGCCGGCTGAGATGCCATTTGCCGACGAAGCAGGTGTCGTAGCCGGCCTTCTTGAGGAGCGAGGCGACGGTAACCTCTTCGCGTCGAAGGTGGGCTCCGCCTCCGAGGAGGTAATAAATGCCCGAGCGGTAGGGATGACGTCCCGTGAGGAGGCCGGCGCGGGAAGGAGAACAGACCGTCCCGGCGGCGTGGCAGTCCGTGAACCGCATGCCCTCGGATGCGAGCCTGTCCAGGTTGGGCGTCCGGATGATGGGATTCCCGTAGCAACCGAGGTCGCCGTAGCCGAGATCATCGGCCAGGAAGAGGATGAAATTGGGCCGGAGGGCCCGTTTGGTCGTACGGCAGGAGGCGAGGAAATGGGAGGAGGGGAGGACTGTGACAGCACCGCCCGCAGCCAACAAACGCAAGAAAACTCTTCTCTCCATCTCGCTCCCCTCAAAAAATGGGGACGGTCTTTTATCTCGCCTTCGTTTCGTTTCCCAAATAGAGGACGTCCACAAAAAAAGGTGAGATCTTTTGGCCGTCCGTCCTTTGGCCGGTCAGATAGGCCTCCAGTTCGCCTGGACCCGCCTCAAGCTCCAGGCGAAAGCAGACTCCCTTCGCATCCGGAGGAATCTCCGTTTCATATTTGGTGGAGCCGAGCATGAGCTGGGCGCGGCCGGGTTTGAGGGGAGGGATCCAATCCGCATCACTCGGTCCCAGACGGTACGTCATCTCATAGGTCCCGCGGCGGACGACGTCGACATTCCAGTAGCCGGTGCCTCTCAGTTCACCGGCCAGCAGGCGCCTGGCGCCGGTCCAGCTGAATGGGAGCTGGGGCGCCCCGGGCCCGCTGATATCCTGGGTAGACAGGGTCGTGGGGTTGGCTCGGGGGTCGCCCAACGGGATTCTGACCGGGGATCGGATCCCCCGGGTCACGTCCTCAAACCAGCTCTCATAGGCGCCGCGCATATCCCGGACGACCTCCGGATGCTCCCGGGCAATGTCATTTCTTTCGCCGGGGTCGGCGGCCATATCGAAGAGCTGGGTTTCCTTGAACCCGACGGCCCGCGTTTCCTGCTCGGCGGGGTCGGCGGCCGTCATGACGATCTTGTACTGCTGGGACCGGACCGCACAGTGGGTGAAGGGACGGGGCCGGTCGATACCTTCAGAGTCAGGCCGGCACTGCTGGAAGAAGAGCATCCGGTCGGGCCACTCCGCGTTTCTGGGATCCGAGAGGAGGGGCCCGAGGCTGCGGCCGTCCAGTTTGAGGTGGGCCGGAGGGGAAGCGCCGCAAATTTCCAGAAGAGTGGGCAGGACATCGATGTGGGCGGCGATGCGGTCGACCTCGCGGCCGGCGCCGAACCGGCGCGGCCAGCGCACGAAAAACGGGACCTTGATCCCGCCATCGTACATCGACCCCTTGATATCCCGCAGCCCGGCGTTGTAGCGGTCGCCATGCTGGGGCCCGTTGTCGCTCATGAAGATGACGACGGTGTCGTCCTCGAGCGCCCATTCTTTAAGGCGCTCCAGCAAACGGCCGATGTTCTCATCCAGGTTGGCGATCATCCCGTAGGTGCGGGAGGTTTTCTCGTCGAACCCCATCTCGCGGTAGGGCTGGGCGTAGGAGTCGGCCACTTCGAGCGGGTAGTGGGGGACGTTGGTCGCCAGGTAGACGAAAAAGGGGCGGCTGCGGTCGGCCGAGATGAAATCCATGGCGGCGTTGAAGAAGACGTCGGTGCAGTAACCGTTGTATTTTTTCGCCCGGCCGTTGTGCTGGAGGACGGGGTCGTCGTAATGGTTATCCGCCGGGTCGGAGATGGAACCGAGCAACCCGTCGTTGTGAACGAGCGACTCCTCGAACCCCTGGTCCAGGGAGCGCAGGGGAAAGTTATCTCCTAAGTGCCATTTACCGAAGATCCCGGTCCGGTAGCCGGCATCCTTCAGGAGCTCGGCGACAGTGAGCTCCTCGGTGCGCATGAGGGCCTGGCCGACCCAAGTGTCGACGACGCCTGTCCGGTAGTTATACCTTCCCGTGAGAAGGCTGGCCCGGGTCGGCGAGCAGAGGGCGCAGGTGAAGAAGTTGGTGAACCGGACGCTTTCCCGGTAAAGGCGGTCGAGGGAGGGTGTCCGCAGTCTGTCATTCCCGTGGCAGCCGAGGTCGCCGTAGCCCTGGTCATCGGTCAGGATGAGGATGACGTTTGGACGCCGGCCGCGGCTCGTGCAGGAAGCGAAGAAAAGGGAGGATGGTAGGGCCACGGCCGCTCCCGTCCCGATGGCCAGCGTTCTCAGGAATTCCCGCCGCCGGATGGAGCTCATGCCGTCACCTAACTGTCGCTGTGCTTTCGGCATACAGGGCAGCCAAAAAAAAATGAAAGACAGATAACCTGAGGATGTGATGCACCTCCTCAGGGAGTTTGATAGACTCCCCGTTGGAAACATTTTTAAGGAGGTGCACAGATGAATTATGTCGGGATTGACCATCATCGTCAATACTCGCATCTGACGGTGATGGATCAAGAAGGTCAGGTGCTTCGAGCCGGGCGGGTACCCAACCCCATCCTCTCTGCCACAACTGAAGCAGTCGTTGGGATTAGAGGTCCGGCGTGTCCTAATCGTGCCGCAGGGCTTCGATCGGGTCCAAACGCGAGGCCTGGAGGGCGGGATAAATCCCGGACGCCAAACCAATAACGGTGCAGACAAAGAACGAAAGCAGCACGGAAGTGATCGTCCAGCCAACGGGCCACCCCGTGAAGGCAGAGATGAGCATGGACAGGGCGAAGCCGAAGAGGATCCCCGCCGTCCCGCCGATGGACGAAATTGAAACCGTCTCAGCGATGAACTGGCTTCGGATATCTTTCTGTCTGGCGCCCACGGCCCGCCGCAGCCCGATCTCCCTCGTCCGCTCGAGCACCGTGGCCAGCATGATGTTCATGATGCCGATCCCGCCCACGAGCAAGGAGATTCCGGCGATGCAGGCCATGACGATGGTGAAGATATTCTGGGTTTTGCGGTGCTGCTCGAGAAGGGCCTCGGGTACGATCATCTCGTAGTCGTCGATTTCCTTGTGGCGGCGCTTCATCAAGTGGGCCAGCGTCGCCGCGGCCGCGGCGCTCGAGATCTCCGACTTGAGCTGCACCCGGAATTCGTCGAGGTCGGATTCGTAGTTCCCGAAGCGGAACACCTTCAACGCGGTTTCCAGCGGGACATAGATATTGTTCTGTTCGCCCTTAAGCGCGATCCCCTGGAATTCGTCCTTGAGGAGGTTCTTGTCCTTCAGCACGCCGACCACGGTCATCCAGACATGATTGATCTTAACGTGCTGGCCGAGGGGCGATTCCCCCGGGAATAGGACCTGGGCGACGCGCGACCCGATCACGCACACGTGGGCATAGACGAGGTCGTCGAATGGAAGCAGGAAACGGCCCGCACTCATGCTCAAGTTGGCCATATCGAGATGCGTCGGGGTCACTCCCCAGACTTCGGCGTCGCTCTCCTTATCCCGGCTGACGACGGCATAGACCTTGATCTGCTTGTTGGCGCTATAAGTGCTCAAGAAGGGCAGCGTCTCCCGGGCCGCGTTGAGGTCCTGCAGCGTCAGCCCCGGGCAATTCTCCCTGATCTCCTTGAGCTTGCTCTCCTCGAAGGTCTTCGCCTTGACGATGATGTTACGCAGGCCCATGGTGTCGATGAGCTGCAGGGCCTCCCGCTCGGCCCCTCGGCCGATGCTCAGCATGGCGATCACCGCTCCCACCCCGAAGATCATCCCCAGCAGCGTGAGCAGGGTCCGCAGCTTGTGATGGAGGAGGGATTCTACGGATTCCGCGACCTCGAATTTTATCTTGATCACGATTTGCCCTCCTTGGCCGCGGTCCCCGGACTGCTCAGAAGGATTTCCTCGCCGGCCTCCAGCCCCTTGGTGATGACGGTCAGCGTGAGGCTTCGAGCGCCCATTTCCACCAGCCGTTTCTGGATGCGGGACCCTTTCTTGATCAGGACGAACGCCTTGTCTTTCTCGTACACCAGGGCCTGGTTGGGCACGGCGATGACGTCGGCCACCTTCTCGACGAAAATGGAGGCCTTCAACTGGACCCCCGGCTTCATCAGCCGTGGATCGGTGGCGTCGAGACTGACCCTCGTTTCAAAGTACTTCAGCGGGCTTTCTTCGCTGAGCGGCTTGGCGATCGTGTCGATCCCGGCGACTTTACCGGTGAAGACCCGCCCCGGCTCGTAATCGAGGTTCAACGAGACCGGCAGGTTCTCCCTGAGGCCCGAGGCCTCGGATTCCAGGACGAAGATTTTGGCCTCCATGATGCTCAGGTCGGGCAGGGAAGCCAGTTTCAATCCGCTGTAGGCGTTCATGCCGACGCGGTACTTCTCGCCGTTCCACATCTTGTTGATGATCAGCATGCCGTCGTGCGGAGCCCGGATCTCGAGATTATTCAGCTGATCCTGGAACTGCTTGATCTTCACCTGGTGGGCGCTGGCCTTCGATTGGAGGAGCTGGAGCTCCGCCGTTGTGCGCTTCTCGAGCTGCGCCCGCTGCTCCTCGAAATGGCGCTCCCGGATGGTCTGGTAGTTAAGATCTATGGCGTCCTCAATGATCTTATTCCGCGGGAAGATCCTTTCATCCCGGGCGGCGTAGACGTCCGCGAGCTCCCGCTGGATGGCCGTGACGGTAATCTGGCCGGTCAGGTCGCTTTTTTCCTTCTCGAGCTGCTTCTCCTTTTGGGCGATCTCTAGGTTTATCTTGGCCAGCTCGGCCTGTTCCGCCCGCAGGAGGTCCGGCAATTCCGTGCTGGCCAGCCGGATGACGACATCGCCGCTCTTCACCATGGAATACTCGGGCGCCATCCAAGCGACGGTCTGGAGGGAGAAGCGGCTCTCGGGCGAAACGACGATCGGCGTGGACTTGGCCGCCTGCAATTCCCCGAAGGCGGGGATGATGATCTCGAAGGCTCCCTTCCGGACTTTCATGCTAGCTACGACCGCGGCTCCCGGCCGCCCGCAGGCCGCCCCGAGAACCGTGACTAGGAGAAGCGCGACAGCCGAAGAGTTCGTATTCATCGACCGGCCCCCGCCGCTCCTGACCGGATGACGATCGAATCATTTTCCGTGAGCCCACTCAGAATCTCCACCATTCCCGAAGACCGGGCCCCGATCGTGACCGGCGTCAGTTCCTTGGAGAGAAAGCCCTTTCTCCATACTTCGGCGCCTTGTTCGCCGTAGACGATCGCGGCTTCCGGCACCTGCAGGACATCCTTCTTAGAGGAGACGGTGATGTTGACCCCGGCCGCCATGCCGGGCCGCATCAGCCCGGGATCCGATTCGGAGAGGTCGATGACGGCGTCGAAGACGATCGCCGGCTGGCTGTCCGACTTGACGCGGAAGACGCGCCCCAGGGAAGTGATCACGCCCTTGTATACGCGGTCCGGGTTGGAGTCGAGCCGGACCTCGGCGGGCTGACCGACCTTCACCCGGCCCGCCTGGACCTCGAGAATCACCGCCTTCATCTGCATGCGGCTGAGATCGGGCAGTTCGAGGATGGTCTCGCCGAACCAACAGGAATCGCCAACGGCCTTTTTCTTGCCGTTCCAGCTGGGCGTGTAGACAACGATGCCCGCCTTGGGAGCTAGGACATTCATCTTCCGGACGTCGCGCTCGAGCCGTTCCACTTCGGCCTTGAGCAGCCGGACCTTGGATTCCTGCACCTGTATCCGGCTCTTCATCCCCGAGACTTGGTTTGACAAGCGCTTGTCTGCGAGTTTCTCCTGCAGGTCGGCCAGCTCGAGCCCCATCCGCGCCTTCTCGAGATCCATCGGCGCGATCAAGCCATCCGGGTATTCGGCTTTCCGTACGGCCTTCTGCTTGTTGACCTTCTCTTCCTCACATTTCAGGGCCAGGTATTCCAGGGTCTGCTGTTCCTGAAGCCGCATCTTATCGAGTTCCTTGAGGCCCGTGTCGAGTTCCGACTGCTTGAGCTGGAGACGCTGCATGATCTCCCGGGCGTCGAAGGTAAGGATCATGTCGCCCTCTTTAACTTCCTTGCCCTCCGGCGCCAAAAAGGAAACCGTATATTGCCACACCCTCTCGACGGCCGGGCAGCCGACGAAAAAGGAGGCGGCCGACTGGAGCTGTCCCGTGGCGTGGACCTTGATGTCAAACGGGGCTTTGGCAGCCTTGACGACACGGACTTTGCCCGAGCGGGAGCAGGAGACGAGCGCCAGGGCGCAGGCGAGCGCCACCACCGCCGCTGCCGGGATGGTCCGGAGAGCCAGCGCGGGCGCGATCCGTCTATTTCTTTTCACCGGTATTCGTCTCCCCGACGTCCCTCGGAACCGGCCCGACCGGAGCCAGGGCCATGTCCGCCTTAAGGCCAGGGTTGTCCCGGGGACTGGCGGCCACTGCGAATTCGTCATAATCCATGGCCTCGAGCTTAAGGGGTTGGCCTCCGATGGGCCTGATCCAGAAGGATTGCCCGTCGAACGAGGTCATCTCCAACGGGATGAGTAGGACATCCTTGTGTTCGGGGCCGCGGACCTCGCACCTGACACTCATCCCGGGCTTCATGATGTCCGGCTCGAGTTTCTCCATTTCGACGTCGACCCGGAAATAGCTTGACTTTCCCCAGCGCCGGACGAGATCGGCGCTCTTGGAAATCTCCCGGATGACGCCTTTGTAATGTTTGTCCGGGTAAGCATCCAGAGTGAGGTCGACGTTTTGCCCGCTCTGGATGCGCTGGATGTGGGTTTCGCTGATCCAAGCTTGAACCAGGAGCGATTTCAGGTCGGGAATCGTGGCCACAGTGTATGTGGCGAAAACAGTGTCGCCCACCTGGACCTTCCGGTCGCTCCACTCCTCCACGGCGTAGATCAAGGCACCTCCGGTCCGGGCGATGAGGGTCATGGCGTTCAGGCTGTCGTTCAGCTTCTTCAGTTTGGCTTCGAGCTCCCCGATCTCGATAGTGAGGGTCTCAATCTGGCTTTCCATCTCGGCCAGCTTGACGCTCCTGTTCCTCCGGGCGACGTCCAGGGCGTGGTCGCTTATTTTCTTTTCGAGCTGCTTGCGGTCGTACTCGTACCTGGATTCGAGCCCCTTCGGGATCGAGGCATCGAGCGCCTTCAAACGGTTGTCGTTGTCGGCCTTCTTCACCTCGACGTCCAGCTCGAATTTCTGGTTCTCGTACTCGGCTTCTTTCTGGCTTTTTTCCTCCCATTTCGCTTTCAGGGAATCCTGGGCGGTTTCGATCGATGAGGCAAGACTGGCGGTGTCGAACCTGACCACGGGGTCGCCGGGTTTTACGCTTTCGCCCTCTTTCACCATCCACTTGAGTTGGACACGCCAGTTTTCCGTGATCGGGACCTTGAATTCTTCCGAGCGGAGGGCCGTCAGGCTTCCGGTGAGAACGATGGTCGATTGGGTGCTGCCTTGCGCTACGCGCTGGTCAGTCCCCGCGGGACGAGGCGAGCGGCCGCTCCGGGGGCGGAGGAGGCCAAGAGAAAGCGCGAGAGCGAGGACGAGGACGGCGGCAAGGACGAGCGCGGGTCGGACGTGCCTGCCCGGAGGCCGGGTGGCCATTCCTTTTTGTCCACGTCTCGATTTAAAGATTCTGGGAATCATTTATGATCTTCCCGTCTTTTAACCTGATAATCCGGCCCGCAAAGGCGGCGATGTCGTTCTCGTGGGTTACCATAACTATGGTCTGGCCGCGCCCGTGGAGCTCCCGGATCAAGGCCATGATCTCGTGGGCCGTCTTGGAATCGAGGTTGCCGGTCGGCTCGTCGGCCAGGATGATGTCCGGGTCGTTGATCAGGGCCCGGGCGATGGCCACCCGCTGGCACTCCCCGCCGGAGAGCTGAGCCGGCCGGTGGTCCAGGCGTCCGGAGAGGCCGGCCAATTCCAGCATCCGCGCGGCTTTTTCCAGGCCGACAGCCGTGCCGACCGAGGAATACTTCAGAGGCAGGTAGGTGTTCTTAAGCGCCGTGTAGCGCGGCAGAAGGTTGAAATTTTGGAATACGAATCCCAGATGTTTGTTCCGCGTGAAGGAGAGCTCGTCGTCATCGAGGCGGCTCACCTCCTTTCCATCGAGGAGGTACGAGCCCTCGGTGGGCTTGTCCAGGCATCCTAGGATATTCATCAAGGTTGATTTTCCCGACCCTGATGGACCCATAACGGCTACGAATTCATTCCGCCCGATGTGGAGGTCGATCCCGTCGAGGGCGCGAACCGTCGTCTCTCCCATCTGGTAGAATTTCTTGAGGTTGGTCAGTTTGAGCATGGCTCGATGAATAGGGGAGTCCCGAGGATCAGCCTCAACAAGAAGCTTCTCTTCCTCATAGCCTTGCTCCTTAAGGCTGGGAAAATAAGGCCATTACGGAGCAGAAAAAACTCCGTATTTTCACGGCATTCTGCAGCCTGAATTAGGCCAAGTCTTTGAACTCCCGACCGCCCTGTTACTCGACATTGGGTTCTGGGTGACCCCCAAATTATATAAATAATCTTACAATGTTCTTAACGTCTCTGACCCCAGAAGCGTTGCCCATCAAATTATACGCGGAATCCATGCCCATTAGCAAGCACGTAGGGCGCAACGCAAAGCGATTAACCAATGGTTTCGATGATACAAGGGTTGCGGATTACAATTGGGACGCCTCCGCTCTCCGAGACATCCTAAATGCAAAAGATAAAAGATAGGCAACATGATGGTGTGATGCACCATAGACTGGGTCGAAGGCAACTTGAAGAAAATGGAGAAGGCGACGGGAGGACGGGCATGACCCGCGGCTACCTGTCCTCTTTCCGCTGTTTTCAACCCAATTTGACATCCGACAACACGCCGATTTAACATTCCCGACGATAGGGTGTGGAGAGGTAATCATGAAGAAACGTCTTTTTTTCGCTGTGATGGGTCTCTTTTGTTTTCTTATCCTGGCAGTTCCGGGTCAGAAGCGGCTGAAAGTCGTCCTCCTCTATGACATGGAAGGCGTTTCCGGCGTGACCAAAGCCGAGGGTACGGATTTCGAATCGAAAGCCGATTATGAGCCGGCCCGCCAGTCCCTCACCGCGGACGTGAACGCAGCCATCGCGGGCCTCAAGGCGGGTGGAGCGACGGAGATCATCGTCGTCGACGGGCACGGGTCGGGGAATAAAGAGAGCCCGGACGTCTTCGAGGACCAGATCCTTGCGCCGGCGAAGATGATCTCCCGCGACCGTCCCTTCGATATTTATATGGACAGCTATGATCAATCGGTGGATGCCATCGTGGCCATCGGCATGCATGCCGGAGCTGGGAACACGGAGGGCTTTCTATCGCACACCTATACAAGCGAGGACGTCCAATACACGGTCAACGGGATCCCTTTCAACGAATCGATGATCCTGGCCATGGGAGCGGCGCGCTACGGAATTCCCCTGATCATGGTCAGCGGGGACGACCGGCTCGAACTGGAGATCCGCCGCTATCTTCCCACGGCCAAGTACGCCGCGGGCAAGCATGCGGCAGACCGCTCCAAGGCGGAGCCCTTTCCCCGGGATGAAGTCAACCGGCGGATAGAAGCGGCGGCCCGGGAGGCTCTGTTGGCCCTCGATACGGCCCGCCTGCCGGCGATTACCTCCGGTCCTTTCCGCTTCGCGCTGAGTTTCCAGGACGAAGAGCAGGCGCGCTATGTGGGCTGGCTTCAAGGCACGGAAACTACCTCCGACCCAACCAAGGTGCAGATCCGGGCGGACGATTTCGAGGAGGGATACCGGGCCAGCCTGAGGCTCATATCAGCAGCGGGCCTGGTCGCCTACGTCCAGGCCCTCGAGCGGGTGATGGGCGATCAACCCAATGCGGCTTCCCTGAAGAAGAGCGTGGGAGCATACATGACGGACCGCTGGCTTAACCGCTTGCCGGCTACGCCCAAGACCGCCGCGGCCGGAACCCCAGCTCAGCGCTATTGGGGCGCGCGCTAGGACGGGCGCTAGGACCGCTCACAGGAGGAGATTTGGAGTAGCGGAAGCGGAATGTCGCCTTGCCGACAGAGGAGGTAAAGGGGATGTATTCCAAGAGATCTTGCCTGGGTATTATCGGGATCGTAATTGTCCCTTTCTTCATGCTCTATCCTGGCGCCTTTGCCAAAGAGGCCGGGGTCAAGGCCGCCCCCAGGGCGGCGACGACCACTCAAAAGTTCATAGGCACGTGGAAACTCGTGACATCCGAGTTCCGCACTTCGGATGGCAAAGTCAGCTACCCATTAGGGGAAAAAGCGGTGGGCATCCTGATGTACGACAGCGGCGGTCGAATGGCTGTTCAGCTCATGCGGCAGGACCGCCCCAGGTTCGCCTCCGGGGATATGCGCGGAGGGACACCGGAGGAGGCTAAGATTGCTGCTGACGGGTACGTGGCCTATTTCGGGACGTATGAAGTGGACGATAGGAAGGGAACGGTCGTCCACCATGTGGAAGCTTCTTTGTTTCCGAACTGGATGGGGCAGGACCAGGTGAGATTTTTTGAATTTTCATCCGATCTGCTTACCTTGAAGACGCTCCCTATCTTGTCAGGGGGCCAGGAGATAACCGGGGTCTTGGTCTGGAAAAGGCTACTATAGAATCACGGCCCAAGGCGAGGCTTTGCTTCTGGTGCCTCACATGGCTCCACGGATATGTCCGAAGGCCATTTATTTGACTTTTTCCCAGACGACCTTTTCAAAAGCTACGACTTGGAAAGTTATGGCTCGGGTTGATTCATCAAATTCGGCCCTAAACGTCTTTCCGATGCGATCACATGCACTGGTCACCTGGTCCAGATATTCTTTAAAAAGGATGTATCTCCTTGGGTCAGGCGCGGGTTTTTCACTTCGGTCAGACAGCCCTACGTAAACATAAACCTTTCCCCCTTTAAAGCGGTATTCCTCGATTTTTTCGGTGACATCCACTCTCTTGTAGGCCTTTTCTCTTTTATCGAACTT
>Ga0315277_10006158_pt1 | contig 15768 bp, 15 predicted proteins | sample YL17G05_15_MG_FD_203695 | JGI IMG/M metagenome (GOLD analysis project Ga0315277, IMG submission 203695) | Sediment microbial communities from Yellowstone Lake, YNP, Wyoming, USA - YL17G05_15 | ecosystem: Environmental > Aquatic > Freshwater > Lake > Sediment | place: USA: Wyoming | collected...
GGTGGTCTCCGACAGATGTTCTTCAGCTACCGTGGAGCAGGAGAAGACGCTCACTTAGATGGAAAAAAGCGCACAGTCGGCTTCAAAGTAACGGGAACAAGAACGGCACTTTCACCAGCGACGACGTAGACGACATCTGGCATCGCCCTTTTGATTTGGAAGACTAGCCAATGGCATCAGGACCGAGCGTAGGAGCGAAGTTCGTCATCCAATTCAACGTGGAGGGCAAGGGCAAGGACGACCTCAAGAAGATTGCCTCGCTGATGGACGACTTCGCGGAGAGCACGGAAAAGGGCGAGAAAAGCCTCAAGCACGCCGGGGAGTCTGCCGACGAACTCGCTGGGAAGATGCACGGCGTAGCCCATGCTGGTGAGAAGGCTCACTCCTCCTTCGGTCAGATGGCGCACATGGCCCACGCCTCTCACCAGCTTGTCGAGGCTGTCGGGCACAAGGGACACGGCTTCATAGAGGCTGGCAAGGAAGGGATAGGCGTATTTGGGGAGCTTCTTGGAGAGATGATGCACGAACTCGCACCCGTCGAGCAGAGCATCATCCGAATCATGTCCACAGGACACAAGACGAAGGAGGAGGCCGTCCACATGATGCACGAGGCGGCGAACCTCATGGGCGTGTTGCCCGTGACTGAGAGCCAGGTCTCCAACATCGTCTCTGGGCTCGTGTCCGCCAATGTGGACATGCACAAATCCTTTGGCAAGTACAGCGAACTCGCTGCAACCGGCGCTGCGGCGAAGGAGGTAGGCGAGAACTTCGCCAAGATGGGTTCTAACTTCGACAAGGTATCGACCACGTCGATGGTCACTGACTTCGCTGCGATGAACGGCCAGCTTGAGGACATGGATGGCTTTGTTCAGATGTTCAATTCTGTGTTGTCCACAGGCAACGTCTCTCACCTCGCCAACCGAGTTCCGCGCGACGTACTCCAGGCGCTCACTAAGGGCGTGAAGAAGGGCGGCGCGGACGCTGGTAACGAGATGATGGACAACCTGTTCGACATCCTAAAGAAGCGCGGAGCCATTGGTGCCGGTGCCCTTGCCACCGAGACCGCGCATGGCGTGATGGTCAAGTTTCAAGACTTGAAAATGAGCGTCGCACGCGCAATCGGGATGCTCCCCGGTGAGGGAGGCTCCTACGACAAGATCGTCGTTGCGTTCAGCGACATTCATCGCAAGATTTTCGCCACGTTCAACGACCCCGAGTTCATCGCGGCCATTCACGACACGATGCAGCCTGTCATCGACACTCTGCTGTTCGGTCTCGAAGCAGTAGGCGACGCCCTCGCTTACATATTCAACGCAATCAAAGAGCACCCGATCATTCTGAAAGTGGCGGCAGGCTTTTTGGCAGTAGGATCGGCCATCTCCATCTTGGCGGGAGCGGCGCTCGCCTTGGGGTCAGCCATCGCCGGACCCGTCATCACGCTCATGCTCATGCCCGAACTGCTGCTCATCATCCCTGCGGGCATCCTTGCGATGGTCGCGGCGTTCGGTGCGTTGTCGTTCGTCGTCGTAGCCGCTGCTGGTGCTGCCGAGATGTTCAAGCAGAACTTCGGAGGCGTTCTGGACTTCATGCAGAAGGCGCAGGTACTCGGCAAGGCGCTCACCGAGACGTTCCAGAACTGGGGCGACAGCTCCTCCTATATGAGCGAGGAGACCTATCAGGCGTTGAACAAGATGGGCCTCGTGCCCATGTTCCTGAACATAGTGGGCTGGATGAGAAAGGCTCAACAGGCTTGGTCAGGATTCAAGAAGGGCTTTTTGGAGTCTTGGGATAGCATCAAGGCCAAAGTAGGCGGAGCTTTCGGTGAGGTGTCCTCCTCAGTCGAGCGGCTGATGGGCTCTCTCGGTCACATGTTCCAATCCTCCAAGACCTCCGCCAAGGATGCCACAGGCGCGGGTGAGAATTGGGGAAAGACGGCGGGAGCCATCGTTGACAAGATTGCTGACGGCGTCGTGTGGCTGACGCGAGGGATATCCACGTTCCTCAACGGCATCCCCGACATCATTCGAGGCGTTTCTAGCGTCAAGACCGATGTAATGGGTGTCTATTACATCACAAAGCATGTGATGCAGCAGATCCTCAATCTGCTTTCGTTGGTCGTGAACGTACTGAATGCGCCTTTTACCTTGTTCGGCAACTTCATCGACTACACCGCGTTGAAGATAGTGCAGCTCCTCAATCTTGCCTCGAAGCTACCTGGGGCAAGCGGCCTTCACGGCGAGGAGAGCGACGAGCAGGTTGCCAAAAACGTCGAAGCGAGTAAGGCAGGAATGAAGTCCGCCTTCACCGACATTGCTAACCCAATAATGGCGATGGGTAAAGATAGGGACGAGCTGCTAAGTAACATGGCTGCCTTAGCCAAATCAGACGACGACGCTCAGAACTTCGCGGCGAGGATGGAGGCAGGTGCCAGGGAGTTCGACAAGGCGAACCCTGGCGGTACGTCTGGGGCACGACCAGCTCCTCCACTCCCCTACGCACCAGCCGCTCCGAACATGTCGATGCCCGCGTTGAATCAGTCGGCTAGTTTTCCCGGTACTGCTCCCGGTGCTGCTGGTGTCGCTCAGAAAGTCACCAACGTCATCAACCTGCCCGAACAACAAATCGTGATGGACGGTGAGGTAGTCGGTAAGGTGCTGGCGAGACGGCAAACACTGGACGACGAGCGTGGCGGCGGCATGTCCGTGCAACCTCCCATGTTCAGCGGGATGGCAGGCTGATGACGGAGGCGTTTGACAGAGTCACAGTCACCCGAGGGAGCCTCGTCGTGGTGTCTCGCGGCATCACGCAACCTCTGATGTTCAACCCCAACGACGTTTCCGATGACAAGGAAATAAGCTGGGGGACTTTGCAAGTACCAGGTGCGTCGCATCCCATCTACCAGTACGGTGCTGGAGGTGAGAGGTCGATTAGCTTCGACATCTACCTTGACGGCGACCGAGGTCGTTTTGGGCGCAGCGAGCAGCGAGATGCTCTTAGTATTCAGAGTCACATCGCCTTCTACCGCTCGCTGGTCTACCCGATGAAGTTCGAGAACGCCACAGGCGGCGGTGTCAACATGAGCGCCGTGTTCCCTTCGCTGGTCATCTTCAACTTTGGTCCCATGTACCAGAGCGTCACTTGCATCGTGAAAAAGGTGTCGGTGAAAATCAACTACTGGACTCCGACACTAGAGCCGGTGCGCGCTTCCATAGGGGTGCAGCTCGCGGAAGTAGTGACTAGGAGCCAAGTGTCCCAGGACATTTTTCCGTACTTCGACTTTGAGTGAACCATGCTCGGCCCCAATAGCAGATACAGACTTACCACCGTCACGGCAGTCGTTGACCCGCTGTCCGGCAAGGCTTTGCGCCCGCCATTCATGGACCTGAGACAGCGCGTGCTGAAATTCTCTGTCGATGACAGGTTCGTGGTCGCGAACGCGTCCATCACGACATGGTCGAATCTAGGGTTGAAGTTGCTTCTCGATGCGCGTGCCTATTGGGCGGTCGCGGACCTCTCTGGCATCGTCGATCCTTTTACCGAATTGAGCAACGGGACTAACCTTCGCTCGCCTTCCGTGAACAGGTACTTGTTCAGCATCCTCGCAGACCAGAGGTTCGACACATGATCCTCCAGTCATTTGGCTACCTTGACAGTATTGGCCCTCGGTACTTCATCGAGCTTCAGGACAAGAACCTCGCCACGGAACTCATCGAAGACATCACGCACTTCGAGTACGAAGACGACGAAAAGAAGACATCCACTTTGAAGCTCACGGTCAACAACCGCGCGCTGAAATACATGGACAACGCACTTCTTGCACAGCCCATTCGCGTGAAGTTCCGCTTCGGGTACGTCGGTGACGTGTCCGATGTCAAGATGGGCACTTTCGTAAAGGCACGACCCACGTTCCCCTCTGGCGGCGTGCCCACGCTGGAGCTGATTGCGTTCGACCTTCGCAGAGACCTTGACAAGTCGGCGCACCCTAAGAATTGGGGCGCGATTCAGTCCAGCCAAATAGCCAGGTCGATTGCTGACCGCTACAACCTGGATTCGATCATCAGCGACTCCAAAGACGCGCGTTCCCAGCATCGCACGCAGGCGGCGAACATCACCGACTTTCAGTACCTCTTGAAGCTGGCAGAGCCCCTGTCGTGGGACTTCTTCGTCGAGGGCAGGACGCTACACTTCCATCCGAAGGACGTTGGCGACCGCCCCGTGTTCGACTTCACCTACTTCACGGATGGAGGAAGTAACCTGCTTGAGTTCTCCCCAACCGTGGACCTGAACCGTCCTCCGAGCACCGCCATCAATGGAGTGGACCAGAAAAAAGCGGAGGCGCACTCCAAGGAGTCGAGCGAGGGACACGGTACTGAGCCCAGTTCCTACCTTGGCAGGTCCGTGCTGTTCGACGATCCGGCCATAGGAAACAGATTCATTACGGCTCGCGTGGATGACAAGGGACAGCCCATCGGACACTCGACGCCAGAAAGCAGTAAGAGCGTCATCACTAAGCACTCAGGCGCGTACCGTGGGAAGGTGGACATGGCGGCCTTGAAGGCGTCTGCGACGGTGGTAGGCAGCCCCCGTCTGCGCGCCCGTCAAAACATCACCATCAATGGGGTGGGCCGCGTGTACTCGGGGATATGGCGGATTACGGCAACACGTCACATCATCCAAGCGTCGGGACAGGTCTACGTCACCCAGCTAACGCTGGCTCGTAACGCTACGAACAACGGGAAGAAAAAGGTCGATCCTAGCAAGGTGAACAGCAAGGAAACCAAGGAGGGTGGCGACGTGTCCGGCATGGATGTCCGGTATGTCACTACTCAAGGTGTTCCTGTCATCGGACAAAACGCTCAGATCATCACCCTGCCCGACCAGAGATTCTGATGTTCTTCGGCAAGTACAAAGGCTTCGTGCGCGACAACGACGACCCCGAGAAGCGAGGTCGTCTGCGCTGTTATTGCCCGCAGGTGATGGGGGACAAGGACGCCGAGCAGCAGTGGACTGGATGGGCAGAAGCGAACTGGCCGTGGCTCGGCGGAATAAACGCCGAGGACTTTGGTCCTCCCTTCACCAAGGAGCAGAACGACGGCGACGAGGTCGGCGTGTGGCTTGAGTTCGAGGCAGGCGACGCCGACTTCCCCATCTGGACCGGAACCTTCACCATCGCCCCCACGACGGCTGACGGGGCGATGCAGGTGACGGAGGGCAAGGGCACGGTCGGCGGCGGAATCATCCAGAACCCCGCACTCAGCGCAGGCCCCCTGACGGACCTTGCGGCGATTGACCCACCAAAGCCTTTGTTGGAGAAGGAGACGCGCCTTCGGGCAAAGGCGGGCAGGGACATCCTCATCCTCGTGGATGGCGGTGGCACCCTCATCATCGGGCAGAGTGGGGTACATTTGACGGGCGTCCAGGTCACTGTGAATGGCAAGCAGTTCTTTTCCAGTTCAGACAAGCTAGGAGGTTAAATGGCTCGCGTCATTTGTATGCAGATACCGAACCCGTTGACGCCTCCGCTGTCCATCACCATTCCTGGTGTTGGTGAAATTCAGGGCGTACGCGAGTTCGCGCTGGCGGCGTACAGTGCTTGCGAGGACGCGCGTGCCTTCATTCAGAGCTTGATGCCGGTGCTCTCCGCACTCGGGCTTCCTCTGTGCATTCTCGGGTGTGTGTCGTCCGTCATTCAGATTTTCGCACCGGGCTCAGTTCCTCCGCTGGACCCGTCTGCGATCCCGAACATGATTCAACAGTGCCAATGCTTGCTGACTTTCACACCAGCAGCATTTTGCACTATGCTCAGGCAAATCCTCGCGTTGATTTCTGCCATCCTCCAGTGCATGATTGGGCTCATAGGGGACATCATCCTGCTTGTGGCGCAGGTGGCTGAACTCGCGACCCACCCTGACGCAGTCTCTAAAGCGATGGGCGCGTGTCTTGCGGGGAACGCAGCCAACCTCCAGAAAACGATCAACGCGGCGTGGGGTCCGGTTGCTAAGATGTTCAACTCACTTGGGTTCTTGTTCTCGTTCATCGGGGCAGCACCGCAGGCGCTCGGCGACGTGACTGGCGGACCCTTGCAGGCACTTGCCGACGTGGCCGCCATCAACACACAGATTCTCGACATCCTGAACCTCATCCCATGTTGACACCCTCAGTCTACGGCAACGGGGCCAAGTTCCCTTTTCAGCTTGACGCGACAAACGCTCGTCCTGCTATTTCCAGCGACGAAGACCTCGTGAAGCAGAGCATTGACCAGATCCTCAACACCATCGTCGGTGAGAGGCCATTCCTGTTTCGGAACGGGCAGGCGTACGGTACGAGAATTCGTCTGCTTCTTTTCGACTCGTCGCTTGCGGCGATTGAGGTAGTCAAGTTCGAGGTCAAGAGGGCCATCGAGACCTGGGAGCCGCGCGTCATCCTGAGCGAAGTGCAGGCGTCTGCTCGACTGGACAACGACGGGGCGGCATCGGTTGTGGCGAATGTTCGCTTCCGCTATCGTGCCACGAATAGAGTGGACAATTTCGTAGTGCCCTACCGAATCAGCCCTCTGGCGACGTGAGAAACAAATGGCAGCAGGCAGCAACCAGTCTCCAGTTTTCGACTTCACGTCGCTGGACTTCGACAGCATCCGAAATGACCTCATTCGGTACGCTCAGGCCACGTTCCCCGGTGAACTGTGGACTGACTTCAACGACTCGAACTTCGGCACCTTTCTGCTGGACCTCATCTCGTACGCGACAGACCTGATCGCCTACTCGGAGAACTCGCACGTCTTGGAGACGGTCGCCGCCACCGTCATCCGTGAGCAGAATTTCAGGAACATCGCCAAGACGTACGACTTTGTGCCGAAGGGAGCCGTTCCCAGCACGACGGTCCTGACGTTCGGCCTTTCAACGAACCCGCTCGACTACCCCGTCACCATCCCCAGCGAGACCAAGCTCGGCACGGTGGACAGCATCGTCTTCCAGCCCGACATCCCCACGTCGCTGACTTTCATCGCGGCTACTGGCCTCGGGTTCTCGGTGAACGTACCGGCTACGCAGGGCGACGAAATCTTTGAGAATGGGGCATCCCCTCTCGGCACGTCGGACGGTTCCACCGGACAGCGGTACACGCTGCTCGGCAGCCCGTTGATTGACGGGACTCTAAGCGTCAAGGTCAGCGCCACTCCCTACGTCATTATCCTCAATTTCATTGAGGCAGGCCCTAGCGACGAGGTCTGCACAGTAAACGTGGATGAGAATGGCATTGGGACCATCACCTTCGGTGACGGGATCAACGGCAAGATTCCTCCGATTGGCCTGAATATCAACGCTGTATATAAGACAGGCGGTGGCACCAACACCAACCTCCCGGCAGGCACGATCAAGGAGTTCGTAGGTACACCCCCTCTTGGCGTGCTTTCCGTCATCAACAACGTGTCGGCCACTGGAGGAGGACCGAAGCAGACGCTCGCCAACGCGAAGATGCAGCTACCGCTCGTCATCAAGTCGAACGAGCGTGCGGTCACGAGTCAGGACTACGCTACGATTGCCGTGCAGGATGTACCCAGCGTGCTCAAGGCTGCGGCTCTTGACGGGATATTCCTTCCTGGCGGGACCGCTGTTCTCCTCTACATCGTCGCTCAGGGAGGTATCCCGCCCACCCCTGCGCTGGCGAACCAGATCATCACTACGTTCCGGTTTGGAACTGGAGCCCCAGGTAGCTTCGGCAAGGGCATGGCGGGGAAGCGCGTCATCATTCGGTCGCCTGTTTTCGTGAACATGGTGATTGACGTTGACGCCTTCGTGGACCAGGGCGCTAGCGCCGTCGTCGTAGGGAGCCGAGTGCGTGAGCGGCTCGCTTTCCGCTACCAGCTTGAGAACGTGGACTTTGGTATCGACCTCGACCTGCAAGATGCCTACTCGACCGTTGATCCCTTCCAGCAGCAAATTGAGGGCCTCAGAAGGGTGTTTTTCAGAGGGTTTACTATTCGGCCTTACTTTGCTGCACACATCAACCAACCCGTCACTGGCAACGGAACAGTGGATGGAATTGTGACCTCACTCGGCGTAGCCAGGCGTGAGTGGCTCATCCGTTTCGTGATAGGGGCAGCAGTACCGGCAGGCACTCGCGTCTTTCAAGTACTTGAACGGCGACTCGGCACTATCACCACCTTGTCGGACACGAGTCTGCTTGATGAAGGCGCTGACTACGTCAATGATGAGCTACTCACTACGGCAAACAACTGGGTTCTCCATGTGCAGGAGCAGGTGCAGCCTTCTGTCCGACCGATTCTCGGGAACACCGTTGACAGCATTCAAATTGACTCGACGTTCGGCGGTCTTCTGGCTCTAGCCAACCCCGGCGACAGCTATGCGGTCGAGCGCACGGATGGGAACGGTAGCAACAGCGGGAAGGTGCTCCGCACCACGGCGGTCGGCGTCACCCTCGGAGGCGCACTCACTGTCCCTGTGGTGCTTTCGTCAGGATTCGTCACAGGCAACAGGGTGCTGCTTCGTGACGGGGCGAACTCTCAGGTGCTTGTCGTGGCGTCGGCGGCTGTGGGCAGCATCACCTTCACCACAACCACGAACTTCACGGTGAACCCCACGGCAACCCTGGACTGGTTCTGGCAGTCTGTAGGAGGGACCGTAGGGTTCGCCGTTGTCAACGGGACGACTATCTTCGCCATTGGTGACGAAATCTACGTTGACACTTATCCGCTCAGTGGCGACCTAACACTTCGTCCTGAGAACTTCCCTGTTCTGGACGCCTTAGACCTGCATGTCGTTACCATCGGAGGCACGAAGTAAATGCCCGGCGGGTGGGGCGGCGGCGGTTGGGGAGGTGTCGGATGGGGAGGCACGTCTGGTTCGCCTCCTTTCCCCGAGGACACCTTCGGGTTACGGGCCAGTTCCGGCTGTCAAGGCAACAGGGTTGACCTGACGTGGACGGTGCCCGCTGGCACGCAGCACATCAAGGTCGTGCGGCGTCCCAAAAACAATATCTTCGCTTTGGATGACGTGTACGACGTTCTCTACGACTCGACGGTGCTGATCAACGTCTTCATCGACACGGGCGTACTCCTTCCATCGACGATTCTGGTTGCTGACGTGACGGCTGGAGACACGTCCGTAACGGTCGTCAGTGACGCAGGGTTCGTCGTGGGCGACCTCATCCGAATCGAGCAGCTTGAGGGGCCTCTGGCGTACGACATCGTCAGCATCACTGGGCTTCCTGGCGGCAACGTGATCAACATCGACCCCGTCACGAATGACTACGAAGTGTCGCTCGACAACAGGGTGGCGAAGTCGAAGGCCCTGATTGCACAGACCTTCTACTATTACACCGTACTCTTTTCGCCTCTGCTCGCCCCGGTTGACAGCGACTACTTCATTCAGGACGCAAACCAGACAGCGGGCTTGAGCATCGCGCCCATCGACTCCAAGAACGACTTTTTCTGGGCCAACACGCCCGTCTATTTCAGAGAGCGCGATGTCACAGACGGCGGGAACTTCCTCGACCGCATGTACTCTGTCATGGGGTGCTGGCTCAACCAGATGCGCGGCTGGGCGAATGCCCTCTCTCTCATGGGTGACGACGACGAGGCACCGTTCAATTCGATGGTGTCGAAAGTCGAGTCACTCGGCATTGACCCTGAAGGCTACGGCTACGACTACGAAGTCCCACGCCGAAGTCAGCTATCTCTCGTTGACGTGTACCATGTGCGCGGGACGTGCGAGGGCATGATTCGTACTGCCCGCATGTTCGCTAAGTGGGAATCTGAATGCGTTGAATTCGGGTTCACTGGATGCAACGACGGGTTGCAGCCTGTCCAGACGTGGGACGGTACGAGCCTCGCGTACGGCAACGAGTTCTTCATGCCCGACCCCTTGTACTCGGTGGTCAACCGCACGTTCACCGATCCTACGGCTGCGTTCGCGGTAGACATCTGGAAGGACGGCGTCCTCTATAGCGGGCTCGGGGACGAGTGCTGCGTTGATACGAACACCGCTACTACCATCACGCTCAAACCCACGAAGGAGGTGGCGCTCCTATCGGCTCCAGTCCTCTCTGGTGCGGTCACGATTCCGTTGACCAGCACTGTCGGGATGCTCCCTGGTCTGACCGTTCAGCTTGAGCAAGACCCGACGTTTCTGGTTGCCGAGATAGGGGAGATTCTCTCGACGGTCCCCGGTGTGAGCATCACGCTACGAGACCCCATCGTGAACGGGTACGCGGCAGGGGACAAACTCAGCGTCCAGAAAAGTCTGGTGCGCTACGAAGTCCTTGGGAGCGGGACATGGGCTACGGTGAGCGGGACCGTGCGGAGGCTCACTGACGCGACGGCACTGTGGGTCGAGAACCAATGGAAAGAGCGCATCGTGCTCACCATTGACAACATCGCCTACACGGTCATCGCGAACACAGGGACGACGCTCGACATTGACACGGCCGTTCTCCCCACGAATGGCGTCTACTCGATTGCGTCAGACTTCACGCTCGGCGGCACCTTCGCGTTGCGGACCCCCATCCTGGCTTACCGCGTGTTCAACGGGACGCACTCGTTCACGTTCGAGCCCACGCGAGACATGCAGGCGCGCGGGACGATCTACGACCCGTTCTTCCGGCTGTGGCAGGGTCCAGGCATCCCCATCTTCGGGGCGTGGCGAAGCGGCGACGTGGGCCTCTACATCACGACGCCTGTGACCCAGACCCTCGGGTACGCAAGTACGGTGGCGGGGAACGTGCTGGACCTCGACCCCAACGTCGTCGCTCCTGTCATCAACGCACTGGTCGGCATGTACTTGAATCCGAATCAGAACCAAAGTCAGATGTTTGAGATTATCGCAAACACTGGCACGACCATCACCGTCGCTGAGATCATCGCCTCCCTCGTAGTACCCGGTCAGGCGTACTTCGTGCTTAAGCCTCGCGATACCCAGCGGTATCGAAGGCTCACCTCTCGGCTAGGGCCACCTGCGCGCGAATTTGCGCATTCTGACATCGACGTGCATATTCTGTTCGCGTAAGGGACACACATGGCCGACATCATTAAAGACAGCTATAACGAAGAAAATCGATTCACTAAGGTCGTCTTCCAGCGTGCCAGAGATGTAGTAGACTTCGAGCTGAACGAATTGCAGGATGACACCCGTGTCTCCTCGTACCGCAACGCGAAATTCATCGCGCAGTTTAGCGGCAATGCGGTACGCGGGAACGTGCCGGAAGCTCCTTCACAGTTCAACCCGGCTGCTGCTGGCGACCTGTGGAGAGTAAGGCCGCAAGCGGTTCCAAACGGAAGTGTGTTCGTACAGCAAGGAGCCATCCTCTGCGACGGTCTGACCGTCATACTGTTTGCGGATGAAACAGTAGTCGTGCCCAACACGGTCGGCGCTCGTGTTGACCTCGTGTACGTTGCTGTGACTGAGGTGGAGGTGCCAGACCCGAACAGCGTTCCGCAGCTCGGGCCTACGACGGTTCGTAGGCAACTCCAGCCTACGATCATCCTGCTGGTAGGAAGCACCGTTCTCCCCACGAACACGGCGGAGGAGATTTGGCAAGGAGGCACCCACTACTACCCGCTCGCTCTCATCGACCGAGGTGCTCTAGCTACAACGGTCGTTGCTGAAAACATCGTGGACTTGCGCGTGTTTGCGCCAGGCGAAATGCTCCAGCAGCTTTCGACGACGTGGAGGGCTCCCGCTGGGTTGCCTGCGACGTTCGACACCAAAGTCCTCGGCAACTACGAGGTCACGGTGGGCGACGGCGTCAATTCATTCGGGGACTTCGATGGGGCAAACGCCATCCGAAAGGCAATCGACTTCATCCAGGCCGTGTTCCCGACCGTCGCAGGGACGGCGATTCGGATCAACGTGAAGGCTGGGCAGTACGCGGTCACGGGTGCGTCTGACCAGATAGCAGTCAGTTCGGGTTCCCTCACGCTGGTAGGAACAGGGCTTACTGGCGCCTCCATCACGAACTCATCGACGCTCCCCGCCATCAAGGTGTCGAACGGCCTCCTTTTTCTCGAAAAACTTTTTCTGACAAACGACGGCGTTGACGCCAACAAGTTTGGCATCGAGACGCTCTCGTCACTCGTAAGCCTCCGCGACGTGCTTCTTACGAGCCAGAACATCCGCCTCCTGGGCGGTACGTCCCTCCTCGCAGAACGTGTGCTCGTCTCTATTGGAGGGGCGCAGGCGTCGTCGTGTGTTGAGTTCCATGCCGACGGGCCTTCAACGGGCAACTACGTCTTCAACGACTGCACGTTCCAGCCCTCCCGTGACCGGACTGCTTTCCTTTTCGGCAGGTACTCCGCAGCAGGTGCGAACAACAACACGCTTGCAGGAATCTCATTCAATAGGTGCCTGATCGCTCTGCGCGGCGGCACTGTCGTTCTCAGTTCGCTCAATAACGCGGGGGTCATGGCAATCGACTTCACGAACGTCGCGTCGTCCGCGAGCCTATTCATCCGTGACATTTCGTTCAACGACTGTCAGGTGCTCGCAAATACAGAGGGTCAAAATAACAGCACCCTGATGTTCTTTAAGAACAGCTTCTCCCCCGGCATTGAAGTGGCCTGGGACAGCATCACGATCAAAGGTGGTCGGTGGGTGGTGAACCCGAACGTCGATTCGCAGAACCCGCCCTTCTACATCGGCCCGAGGACGTTTGCTGACGGAACGACGGCGCAGAAATTAGGGAGAGTCACCGTGCGCGACGTTGCTGTGGGCTGGGATACGCCGGACATCGACCTCACGGCCCCCGGCGGCCCTTTCCCCAACGTGTACGCAACGACGATGCCAGCAGGCGTCACGGCGCTGCCTCTTGCTCAGTGGGCAGCGTTCGTCATCAACGCAAAGACGATCCTCATTGATAACGTTCAGTTAGTACATCCTTCAGGCAAGTCGAACTGCGGGGACTTCATCTTCTTCACGAACTTGGGGGTGACATCCCCGGCCTTCCACGAGCCCTCCTACGGCATCACAATTCGCGGGCTCTCGACCCTATTCGACCCCGCGTTTGGGCCTGGGACGGGTACGACTCCGCAATCCCGTGTCTCTTTCGGTGACGACTTCGTCAGCTTCCTCCACCGAATTGAGAAGGTTGAATGGCATGGCGGCTTCATTGAGGCCGTCGTCGCCACTAAGGGGGTCATCACCGCTGGCGTCGGCTTAGGCGCTGGCCTGGTCGGTCAAATAGACTTCGTTGACTGTACGGCCGAATCGTTCAACCTCGTGGTGGTTCAGCACGGATTCAACGTGCTCTCCGGTATTACAGGTGCGATCTACTACAAGGGCTGCGAGGGGTTCGCCAACAGCGGGAGCGGCTTCTTCTACCAGCACGATGGACTCGTCGGCGACCTCCCCGTGTCGCTCCTCTCGTACGATCACTGTCGGGCTAGTCTGAACGCGGTGGACGGGATCACCGTACTCGGCGCTCCTCCTCCTGCCGTCAACCCCGTGCTCATCAAGTTCATCGCAAACGAGAACATCGTCGAGGCGAACACCCGGCACGGGATTCTCTACACTCCAGGGACGTGGTACACGGCAGGCGTGCAGCAGCACACCGGAATACTCACGAAGAATAAGGCGTCTCTCAGTGGCTCGGCAGTAGGCATCCGAATAGGTCAGGCCACCGCTACAGGTGACGCGGGCGAAGTAGGTGTCATTTGCAAGGACAACGTGCTGGACAGCGGAGCGGGAACCTTGAGCATCAAGGTCACGGCACCAGGCGGCGCGTTGAACGTGTCGCCTATCGGAGCGAACAATTCGCGCGATGGACTTTGGACCGGAGTGCTCTCCGTAGGCCCCCTCGTAGTGTCCAGAGTCACAGGAGCCGAAATGCAGCAGAATATCGCCAAACTTCTCACCCCATAGTCATCGTGCTACCATTGGAGAAGACATGAACCTCCTCATCGTTCACACCTACGAAGTGGCCGTGACTCCTTTGCGCGACCTCGCCGTCGCAAAGTTCCGCGAACTCGCCGACAAGCTGGAGTCGGGTGAACTCGACGGCGTTCGTTGTGAGTGGCGCGAAGGCAGCGAGGAGATTGTCATCGTCGAGATGTCCTCGGACACGGTGCGCCTGCGGCGCTACCGATACATGGCACCCACCCTCAAGCTCGTGGAGGGCTGACCCGTGGCGCTGAACCCAAAAACACGCATCATCTCGCGCAACGACGCACTCAACGCCGCGTTCGACGTTCTCAACTCGGGGTTCTTCAAGGGCTACGACGGAGTTCAACCCGTCGATGCCGACACGGCCCTCGGCGTGCAGGTGCTTTTGTTCACCAACGCACTCAGCGTCGTGGCGTTCGCGGTAGCAGCCGCCGCGAGCAAGAGTGCGAACGCCGTGGCGAACGGGACTGGGCTCGCCCTCGCGGTCTGCACCTGGGCAACGCTGGTCCTGTCCGACAACGTGACCCGCGTGATGGACATGAGCGCAGGCACGGGCGGCACGAACCTCGTGATGAACTCAGCCAACATCTCGGTCGGCGCAACCATCGTCATCACCAGCATCACGCTCACGCAGGCACCCTGATGAAGACCGTCTATCAGGTGTGGCATCAAGCCGAAGGACTCGTCGGACAGGTCGCGTTCGGTCAGCCGCCCACCGACGCGCAGGTGGAAGCGATCCGCGCGCAGCTTGCGCCGAAGTGGCCTAGTTTTGAAGCGTGCGAAATGCGTGTGCGAGAAGTGACGCTCATTGAATGGGCAGAGCTTCCCGAACTCGTGGGCATCGAGCCGTTCGTAGTGTCGCCTCCCGGCGTGCGCGCCCTCATCGGCCTCCTCGAAGTGAACGCCACCGGACATGTGACGGAGTAACCGCGCGATGTACTACTCCCTCGCTCAACGAACCACGGGCGTCGCCCTGAACACGGCGGCGTGGGAAGTCCGCATCGCCGCGCTGTCACTGGCGCGCATCGTGGAACTCGGGTTCTTGCAGACCACCGCGACGGCCAGCCTATTCGGCATCGGGCGACCGACGGCCATCGGCGTGACCCCGACCTCACCGCAGACGTTCGTGACCGAGAGCGATGCGAACGCACCCGTTGGGTTGACGACGGCGGCCGTCGCATGGGGCACCGCGCCCACGGCACCGGCCACGTTCGTCCGGCGCGTGAACACGACCGCCACCATCGGCGTCGGCGTGATCTTGACGTGGCCTCGCGGGCTCGTCGTTCCGGCGGCGGCCTCCATCGTCGTGTTCAACCTCCAGGCCAATTCCGCGCTCGACGCTTGGGCAGTCGTGGACGAGTAAGAAAGAAACCAAAGCACCATGAGCATCTACGCACTCTCGCAACGCACCACGCAGACCGTCACGGCGAACACGTCCTGGGAGGTTCGCTCCGCAGCGACGAACAAGCCGCGCGTGATGGAAGTCGGCATCTCGCAAGTCACGGCGGTCGCTGGCGTGTTCGGCTTCGGCCGTCCCGGTGCCATCGGCGTCACGCCCACCACGCCGCAGAACTTCGTTGCTGAGAACGACGCGAGCGCGCCGACCTCGCTCTCGACGGCGGCGATTGCATGGGTGACGCAGCCGACCGTCCCGACGAACTTCAACCGCCGCATCGCGTGTCCCGCGACCATCGGCGCTGGCGTGATCTGGACCTTCCCGCGTGGCTTCGACATCGCGCTCTCCAACAGCGTGACGATCCATGTCATCGCCACCGCGCCGGTCTGCGACGTGTGGGCCGTCATCGACGAATGAGACGCCCATGAAGATCGACGACAAGCACGCGGACGGGATGCAGGTCACGGGCGTCCTGACCAT
>Ga0315277_10006161_pt1 | contig 15763 bp, 12 predicted proteins | sample YL17G05_15_MG_FD_203695 | JGI IMG/M metagenome (GOLD analysis project Ga0315277, IMG submission 203695) | Sediment microbial communities from Yellowstone Lake, YNP, Wyoming, USA - YL17G05_15 | ecosystem: Environmental > Aquatic > Freshwater > Lake > Sediment | place: USA: Wyoming | collected...
ACAATCGAAGCCTACTGGCAGGCCAATATGGACCTCATTATTGATTTGCCCCCATTTAATCTCTACGAACCTGGGAGTCAAGTAAGAACACCCTCGGTAGACATGCCCCCGGTGAAGCTGGGGCCAAATGCCCAGGTAGGCAGAAGCCTTATCAGCAATGGCTGTATTATAAACGGCAGCGTATTTAATTCGGTGCTTTCTCCCCATGTTTATGTGGAGGCAGGAGCTCAAGTGATAGACTCCATTGTTTTTGATGATACCATTATTGCCAAAGATGCTGTTGTCCACCGCTCCATCATTGACAAGGAATGCTATATCGCCCAAGGATGCTGCATTGGCTACGGCGATGACTATGTTCCGAATAAGGACGAACCCGTATACCTAAATTGTGGCATCACTGTAGTGGGCAAAGGAGCAAGGTTGCCCCCAGGGTTGAAAGTCGGACGAAACTGCAAGATCGATTCCGAGGTCCAGGAGAGCAACTTCTCTACCCTCTTTATTCCCAGTGGTAGTTCCGTCGCAGGCGGAGAAAACATTCTCCAAGCCCGATTTCAATAATGAGAATTTTGTTTATTGCCTCTGAGGCTTTCCCTTTAGCTAAGGTAGGTGGACTGGCAGATGTCACAAGTTCTCTAGCCATAGCCCTCCAAGACTTGGGACATGAGCCGTGTTTGATATTGCCTAAATACGGTAGCATAAAGGCCCCCATCCAAGACATTCAGGGAAAGAATGTTGCTGTCAGCTTTATGGGGCATTATGAACAAGTAGCCCTGAAAATGACCAGGCTAAAAAAGAGGATACCAGTGTACTTGGTGGAAAACGACGATTACTTTGGGACCGAGGAAATCTATACGCAGGACGAATTAAAACGCTTCCTCTTTTTTTCGCTAAGCATCCCCGACATCATTTCTCATCTCGATCTTCACCCCGATATTATTCATTGCCATGACTGGCATACTGCCTTAACCCCTTTATGGCTTAAGAAGGCAAAGATGAAGCTGCCTTGTATATTTACCATCCACAATCTGGCTTATCAAGGGTTCTTTGACCAGCAGTTTTTTCTACGCTCCGGGCTTTCCTCTGTATGGCAAGAATATATCCCAGTTGGTGCTCCCAGGCCATCGCTAAACTTCATGAGCCAGGGAATTCTTCTGGCCGACATTGTGACCACGGTTAGCCCTACCTATGCCTCAGAGATACTGACATCGCAATATGGTGAGGGCTTGGAGCAATTACTAAGCTATCGGGGCAATGAGCTTTATGGCATAGTGAATGGCATAGATTATGATGAGTATAACCCAGCTACCGATCCCTATCTGGAAAGGAACTATGATTCCACCACGATAGAAAAAAGGGTTGATAATAAACTTGCCTTGCAAAGAAAGAGCGGGCTGCCGCAAAGCCCTGACATCCCTTTGTTTGGCATGGTGTCTCGTCTTGAGGAGCAAAAGGGGATTGATTTGCTGCTCCAGGCTATAGACCCGTTTATTATAGAAACAAAAGCACAACTGGTTATCCTTGGTGAGGGAAGGGAGCATTACCATAAATTGCTTGCCGAGGCAGCGCTAAAGTACCCCGATCGCCTCTCGGTATTTATTGCCTATGATGAACGATTAGCCCGTCTTATTTACAGCGGCTCCGACATATTCCTCATGCCTTCGCGTTTTGAGCCCTGTGGATTGGGGCAGCTAATAGCCATGCGATACGGTGCCATCCCTGTGGTGCGACATACCGGGGGGCTTGCTGATACAGTGAAGGACGTGGCTGAAGGAGACGGGAATGGCTTTGTGTTCCAAAATTATACCGTCTTGGAAATGCTGGAGGCGATAAAAAGAGCCGAGGAGAGCTTCTATCACCGGGCTGAATGGCAAAACCTGATGAGACACAATATGAAGCTAGATTTCTCCTGGAAAGCCTCGGCCAGAAAATACGAAGAGCTTTATCTGCGAGCGCGGAATGTATGTCAGACAGGAGACATTATCCAGAAATGACAGAGGGAAAGGACAAAAGGAAAGAGGTGTCCTCAAAGGATAAGATAAATACTCAATCAGTGCGCTATGACATAAACATGCTGAGCAATGACGACCTTTTTCTCTTCAATGAAGGGTCTCATTATCGGCTTTATGAAAAGCTTGGAGCTCATCCCCTAACGGTGGACGGAGTGGAAGGAACCCATTTTGCCGTGTGGGCTCCTAATGCCAAGCAGGTCTCTGTCATGGGTGACTTTAACAGTTGGGATAAGTCAAGTCACCCACTGCGCCCAAAAGGGCAATCCGGTGTCTGGGAAGGGTTTATCCCCGGTGTGGCTAAGGGCACAATCTACAAGTATTACGTTGTCTCTCATCACCGTGGCTATTGTGTGGGAAAAGCCGACCCGTTTGCTTTCTATAGCGAAACGTCTCCCAAAACAGCCTCCATCGCCTGGGACTTAGATTATAGCTGGGGAGACCAGGCGTGGATGGAGAAGCGACGCACTCACAATGCCCTTGATGCCCCCATCTCCATCTACGAAGTGCATCTGGGCTCTTGGCAGCGGGTGCCCGAGGAGGGGAATCGCTACCTCAGCTATCGGGAACTGGCTCCCAGGCTAGCTGAGTACCTGAAGCAGCTGGGATTTACCCATGTTGAGTTTCTTCCGGTAATGGAGCACCCGTTCTATGGCTCCTGGGGCTATCAGAGCACAGGATACTTTGCCCCCACAAGTCGCTACGGCACCCCCCAGGATTTCATGTACCTCGTTGACTATTTACACCAGCATGACATAGGTATCATCCTCGACTGGGTACCTTCCCATTTCCCTAATGATGAACATGGACTGGGATATTTCGATGGGACACATCTCTACGAGCACGGTGACCCGAGACAGGGCATTCATCCCGACTGGAACAGTTTTATTTTCAACTATGGTCGACAAGAAGTGAGGAGCTTTCTTCTTAGCAGCGCATTGTTCTGGCTCGATAAATATCACGTCGATGGTTTGCGTGTAGACGCAGTGGCCTCCCTGCTCTATCTGGATTACGGCCGTAAAAAAGGTGACTGGGTACCCAATCAGTACGGAGGACGTGAAAACCTGGAGGCTATCGCTTTCTTGCGACGCTTAAACGAAGCGATCTACCAGGAGAAGCCTGATGTGCAAATCATCGCCGAGGAGTCGACTGCCTGGCCTATGGTATCCCGGCCGACTTATGTCGGAGGTCTAGGCTTCGGCCTGAAGTGGGACATGGGCTGGATGCATGATACTCTGGAGTACATGACCAAGGATCCCGTATATCGAAAATATCACCATAATAATCTAACTTTCCGCTTGATTTATGCCTTCTTTGAAAACTTTATCCTGCCGCTTTCTCACGATGAAGTTGTACATGGCAAAGGTTCACTCTTAGGAAAGATGCCGGGAGACGACTGGCAGAAGTTCGCTAACTTGAGGCTCCTTCTGGGATATATGTATGCCCAACCAGGAAAGAAGCTGCTATTTATGGGAGGGGAGTTTGGCCAGTGGCGGGAGTGGGTACACGACGAGAGCCTGGAGTGGCATCTGCTTCAATACTTACCCCATTCCGGTCTTCAGCGGTGGGTCAGCGACTTAAACCGTGTATATCGGAGTCAGCCTGCCCTTTACCAGGTGGACTTCGATCCAGCGGGCTTCGAGTGGGTTGACTGTAACGATGTGGAACATAGCGTGGTTAGTCTCATTCGCAAGGGGCGGTCTCGCTATGACATTATTGCAGTCGTGTGTAATTTTACCCCCATGACCCATTTCAACTATAGAATCGGAGTACCGCAGCCAGGATTCTGGAAAGAGCTATTAAACAGCGATGCCAGGGAATACGGAGGCAGCGATCAAGGCAATCTAGGTGGAGTGGAAGCAGCGCCAATTCCCTGCCATGGCCGCCCCTATTCCTTGACCATCACCCTGCCACCTCTGGCCGCTGTGTTTTTGAAATCCTCACAGTGAGACGAGGTAGCTATTTCTGCAACACGCTGCAAGACTCTTACATACAAAATATGCCAAGATTACCTTGGCACAACTACTGGACTTTTTCCACTTTGAGCAGATTCGTGGAGCCAGCTACCCCAACCGGAATACCACCGGTAATCACTACCAAATCACCCGGTTTTGCCAGACCTAGTTCTTTAGAAAGCTTAGCCCCCATCGCGAATAACTCTTCCACCGACGATGGCCCGGCTATTTGGAAGGGATAAACACCCCAGCACAGCATTAATCTCCCCACAACCACAGCACCAGTGGTTATCGCCAGAATGGGCATCTTCGGTCGGTATTTTGATACCCGCCCTGCCGTGCTCCCAGACCGGGTAAAAGCCACAAGAGCCGCTGCTCCCAGACTTTGCGCCGTATGGCAGGCACTATAGCTTATCAATTCATCCGTCTTTTGCTCCAGCCATCTGCCTCGTTCTGCCAGCATTTGCTCGTAGGGCAGTTTGCCTTCTACCTCACGGGCAATCTTCTCCATCATCTTTACTGCCTGTATTGGATATTTCCCCGTGGAGGTCTCCTCTGAGAGCATGATGGCATCGGTACCATCAAATATGGCATTAGCCACATCAGTGACCTCGGCCCGCGTTGGCCTAGGGGCGTTCACCATGGACTCCAGCATTTGCGTAGCGGTAATCACTGGCTTGCCTGCCTGGTTACATTTCTTGATAATCTCCTTCTGCACCAGCGGCACTTTTTCCAGGGGGATGTCCACACCGAGGTCTCCTCGCGCTACCATTATGCCCTCGCTGGTTGCTAGTATACTGTCAAATTTGTCAACTGCCACGCCCCTTTCAATCTTGGCAATAATTGGTATATCTGCATCGTTCTCACATAATATAGCTCTGACACTGGCTACATCCTCAGCATTGCTGACAAAGGAGAGAGCCAGGTAATCAGGCTGCTGCCTGACAGCAAAAAGAATGTATTCTCGTAAAGTATCGGTAATGAAAGGGCCAGAGGTACGCATACCAGGCACCACTAGCCCCCGTCCCTCTGTGAGTATTCCCCCAACCATGACCTTACATCTAACCTCTGTGCCTTGCCTCTCCAGTACCTTGAGTTGCATGGCACCGTCATCAAGCAATACGGTATCCCCCACTTTTATATCTTGAGGAAGGGTAGGAAGATTAATTGGTATCACTCCATCGTCTCCCTTTACTTGCCTTGTGGTGAGGATAATCTGCGCACCCTTTTTCAGTCTGGCTTGACCATCTTTCAGCTTGCCCGTGCGATACTTTGGCCCTGGCAAATCTATAAGTATAGCAACAGGGATTGCCAGACGCTGGGACAGCTTCCTTACGGTCTGGATATGACGGGCGTGTTCCCTGTAAGTACCGTGAGATAGATTAAATCTGGCGACGTTCATGCCAGCCTTTATCAGTTGCTCAATCACTGCAGCCGAGCCAGTAGCCGGACCAATAGTGCACACTATTTTGGTTCGCTTTCCAAAAAAGCTGGAGCGTTTCATATCACCGCCTCTCTCTGCCAAAGTATTACCTATCAATAACTCCGATACCAGCCCTCTGTCACCGGGGCGAATTTGCCGTTTCCAGTCCCCAGCCTGGAATACCACGGCTTACCGTAGCTATCAGCTATCTCAGCCAGTTCCTTCAACCTTGGAGCAGCCGTATTCTGGAAAAAATTCATCCTTTCTTCCCGAGAACGAATTTGGGCGCCCTCCTGCCACAGGGCACGCCCTGCCAGAAAACCAGAAGCTCCTGCCTTACAGGCTAGCTCTACTTGTTTCTTGAATGAGTTGAAGTCAACGCCAGCACTGAGCAGTACCCAGGGTAGCCGGGATGCTTGATTTAACTCTTGGCACAACCCCAGCAGCTTTCCTTCATCTTGCTCAAACTTAATATCTGCCGGGAATTCTGCTTTCAACACATCAATGGGCAAGGCAGTAATCTGCCGGGCAGTTTCGATTACCAGACTAGGTTTTATCTCAGCAAACTTCTTCGAGGATGTCCCGCCTTGATTTATGCGTTCTTTTTCCTCGACAGGATAGCTTACCGGCTCAACCAGAAAGGCTATATCCTCTATAATGCATTGGGCAGCTAGCCTTGCCACCAAATCCAGCTGTTTTGAGGCAACATCCTTTATGTCGGGCCTGAAGTAGATTAAAAGTTTGACAGCTGAAGCCCCCATTCTCTTCGCCTTTTTCACACTCCAGCCGGGCAGAAGCTCAGTGATTCTGGCGTTACTGTCGCCACTATAACCAGTCTTTTCCATGCTGACAAGAAACCCCTTAGGCCCAGGCAAGAGGCCCGCAGTTATAGCCTGACCAGCTCCGTATTCCGGGTCAAGCAATATGGCACTGGCAAACGGCGCTACCGCCTGACAGAGGTCAAGCTTAAAATTAACTATATCCTGGTAACTCGCCGCAGCAGAGTTTTTCTCGTTCAGGGCTCGCTTAAGCGCCCCCCTGTGGTCAATGGCACACATTGTCATAATGCCCTTGGAATCAGCCAATTGTTGGAGCCCTCTTAGCTTACCAATAGATATGTTCATTACATCACCTCATGACAGACCATGTCTTTTCTTTCACTTACAAAGGAGCTTTCTCATCTCCTGGAGAGCAAAGGCAGCGGCGCCGAGCACGCCGGAATTTCGACCCAGCTCGGCGGAAGCAAAGCGTACCGCTTGGAAGGCCTCTTTATAAGCTCTCTCTCCAGCCGTCTTGAAAGCTGGCCCGAGCAGCATATCACCGATGTTTGATAAACCACCACCGATAACTATCAACTCAGGGTTGAATATGTTTATTAAATTGGCTAGCCCCACACCTACATAGTAGCCAGTCCGAGCAATAAGTTCTTTAGCCAAGCTATCACCTTGCTGTGCCGCGCTATGAATGACCTGTGCCGTCACCTTTTTTACGTCACCCTCAGCATATTCCAGGATGGATGTCCTGACTCCTTCTTTAATCCGATGCTTTGCCTCTCTGGCCAGAGCTGTCCCTGAGGCCAGCGTTTCCCAACAACCTCTGTTGCCACAGTTGCAAATGGGGCCCTTGTCATCAATGGTCATATGCCCCACCTCTCCAGCAGCACCAATGGCTCCGGTATAAATTTTGCCGTCAATGACAATGCCTCCGCCGATGCCAGTACTGAGAGTAATATAGATGAAGTTACGAGCACCCCGGGCAGCGCCGAAATAAAATTCCCCCAGCGCAGCGGCATTGGCATCATTGAGGAGAAAGGTCTTCTTACCCAGCCTTTCTTGCATTATGTCTCTCAGGGGAACATCTCTTAACTCGGGCAAATTCGGCGAGGTAAACAGTATGCCTGCTTCAGGATTGGAGATGCCGGCAGCCCCAACTCCTATGGCACAAATCTCTGAAATAACAATACTAGCCTGCTTCAAGACACGATGTGCCGAGTCCAGAATGGATTGGATTACTGCCTCGCGACCCTTTGTGGCAGGCGTTATACTCTCATCACTCGAAAGCATTTCACCTTGAGAATCAACTACCGCCGTCAGTATCTTGGTGCCTCCAAGGTCAATGCCCAGAGTCAAAGTTGTTATATCCTCAGGCATTTTTTCTCCCCCGTCAGTACGGAAACCCTATTTCCTCTCGCAGCCCCTCCTACCAACAAGCATTGTTTACTGCTATGTCCTATTGTATACTGATGTAAACAAAGATTCCAAGATAGCAAATCTGTCGTGGACAATCGAAAGCACGGCGAAATTGTCAGCTATTTCATCATAGACCTGGGTGACCCTCATATGGGATAAGTTAGCATGAGCTTTCCTAGAGCAAGTGGCATATTATTGCACCCGACCTCACTCCCGAGCCAATTCGGAATAGGAGACTTGGGAAAGGAGGCCTATCAGTTCGCAGATTTCTTGGCTAACACCAGGCAGCGCCTTTGGCAGGTTTTACCTCTAGGCCCCACAAGCTATGGCAACTCTCCATACCAGTGCCTTTCGGTTTTCGCTGGAAACCCGCTGCTTATAAGTCTGGAAAGACTGGTCGAAGACAAGTTCCTGGAACCCGCTGACTTGGATGATATACCTTCCTTCCCCAAAGACAGAGTTGACTATGACTCAGTCATCGAGTTTAAGACGCCCTTGTTGAAAAAGTCCTTTGAGACCTTCCAGAGAAAAGCTGCTCCTGGTAAGCAAAAGCAATTCGAGGTTTTCTGTCAACAGAATGCCTCCTGGCTTGAAACTTACTCCTTGTTTATGGCTTTGAAAGAGGCTCATGGCCTCGCTGCCTGGAACACCTGGGAGGGAGATATCCGGAGGCGCCACCCGAAATCTCTGGAACGCTGGAGCAAGAAATTGACTCATGAGATTTACTGCCACAAATATCAGCAATACCAGTTTTTCAAGCAGTGGTCTAAGCTAAAGAGGTATTGCAACGAGCGCGGGATCAGGTTCATCGGTGATATGCCTATATTTATTGCTCTGAATAGCGTCGAGGTCTGGTCGCATCCCGAAATGTTCTATCTGGACGACAGCGACAACCCAACCGTGGTTGCTGGAGTGCCACCGGACTATTTTAGCAAGACAGGACAGTTATGGGGAAATCCTCTCTATCGCTGGGATGTAATAGCCAGGGATGACTATGCTTGGTGGATTGAGCGCTTCCGGGCAACACGTGACATGGTGGACATCATCAGGCTGGATCATTTTCGCGGTTTTGAGAAATACTGGGAGATTCCGGCAACAGATACCACCGCCCTAAATGGCAGGTGGGTCCCCGGATCAGGAGCTGAACTATTCCAAGCAGTGCAGAACGCGTTAGGCGCTCTGCCCATCATTGCTGAAGACCTGGGAGTGATTACACCGGAGGTAGATGCCCTGAGGGAGCAATTCGGCTTTCCCGGCATGAGAGTTCTCCAGTTCACATTTGGCAGTGATCCCAAAGCTGATGATTACAGGCCGCATAACTATCCACGAAACTGTGTTGTGTACACTGGCACGCATGACAACAATACCACTATTGGCTGGTTCAGAGGAGAAGATGTCAATGACAGCACTCAGAGCAGGAAAGAAAGGGAAAGAGAGAAGCAGGTCGCCCTGAAGTATCTGGGCACAGATGGTCACGAGATAAATTGGGATTTCATCCGCCTGGCTTTGATGTCCCCTGCCGATACCACCATCATCCCCATGCAAGACATTTTGGGATTGGGCAGCGAAGCCAGGATGAATCTTCCAGGCAGAGCAGAGGGGAACTGGTGTTGGCGTTTTGTGCCTGATATGCTGACCAAAGAAATCAAAGCCAGGCTAAAGAAATTAACTGCACTCTCTGGACGGTAATTACAGCGTGATGGTCTTGTACCGGAAGGTTTATTAGATTGAAAATACCAGCCTACAGCTAAGAAAGTAAGCTCGCTTAACCATAATAATCAGTGGTAATGTGCCTTTAACGAATCCAGTATTATGTCAAGTAGGATCATTGATTATTACACTTGTTGATAGTATACTGTCATTATACACAGAGGGGGAGGTATTCCATGAAATTATCTTGTCTTCAAGAAAACTTAAATAGGGGGCTAAGCATTGTAGGGAGAGCTGTAGCCACGAGGTCCACTTTACCTATCACCCAAAATATCCTTTTATCCGCTGAACAATCGCGTCTCAAACTGGCAGCCACCAATCTAGAAATGGCTATCACGTGCTGGATTGGTGCTAAAGTGAAACAGAAGGGGGAAATAACTATACCTGCTCGCTTGCTTAGCGACTTTGTTAATTCCTTACCCAACGACCTAATTGAAGTCAATCTTCCCGCTAACAGTCGCATCCTGGAGCTTAAGAGCGGCCATTTTCAAGCTCATATTCATGGCATTGATGCCGCGGATTTCCCACCTATCCCTCAGATAAACGATGGCATAACTACCACCATTGAGGCAGCTAGCCTCAGGGAAGGGATTGCGCAGGTCGCCTTTGCTGCTGCCACTGAAGAATCCCGCCCTGTATTAACCGGAATTAACACTGAATTTGATGGCGAGCAGCTCAACCTGGCGGCTGCCGATGGCTTCAGGCTAGCTGTTCATAAGACAACTCTTAGCTCACCAGTCAAAGAAAAGACTACGGTTATCATTCCAGCGAGAACCCTCAATGAACTGAATCGCCTTATTGGTGAGCAAGAGGAACCCGTAGAAATCACCGTAAACGAAAAAAAGAGCCAGATCCTCTTCCGTCTCAAAGATGCTGAGATAGTTTCCCAGCTTATTCAAGGTTCATTCCCCAACTATTCCCAGGTTATTCCTCAAAGCTATACCACGCGAGCTGTAGTGGACATCAGTGAGTTTCTGCGGGTTACCAAAATGGCCTCCATATTTGCTCGCGATGCCAGCGGCATAGTTCGCCTGGTCATTACCCCGGGTAGTGAACTTACTCCAGGAAAGGTCACTGTTTCTGCTCAGGCTGAAGAAGTTGGAGACAATGTTGGTGAAGTCGACGCTCTCACTGATGGAGAAGAGGCAAAAATCGCTTTTAATGTAAGATATCTTTCCGATGTTCTATCTGTCCTTTCCCAAGCCCAGGTTGCCCTGGAACTCACCACCCCCTCGAGCCCCGGAACCATCCGCCCTATAGGCGTGGACAATTATGTTCACGTTGTCATGCCCATGTTTGTGCAGTGGTAATAAATTTCAGCTTCGAGTAAATTGAAATAGGCGTCTGGTGATAAGTCAGGCGCCTTTTATTTTTGGGTCTTACGATATACATCTGGAATACTAAAACAGCTAAGGACAGTAATGAAAGTAATACTCAGCCGCAAGGGATTTGATTCTGAATACGGTGGCTATCCCAGCCCTATACTTCCTGACGGCAGGATGATTTCTCTGCCCATTCCTCTTCCCGATGACTATATTTGTTATAGCGAAGTATTCCTTAATCAGACCAAAACCTACTTTGACCTAATGATGGAACTAAAGCCAAAGATCAGGTATAAGAATATTGGCTCCAAGAAATCAGTGTGGCATCTGCTAGAAAAGAGTACCAAGTGCCACCTCGACCCAGATATATACCCTGATGCAATTCACAGAGAGGAAGGTTGGAGGCCTTTGTTTGGTCAGGACGAAAAAGCACAAAAGCACCTTGACAAACAAAGAGTTGCTAAAGAAGATGTTTTCCTATTCTTTGGATGGTTTAGGCGAACTAAATGGTTAAACGGAAAACTACATTTCGACAGGACTGACAAAGGTAAACACATCATCTTTGGCTATTTTCAGATAGGGGATATTCTGCCTGTAAACGGCACAAGCGCTAAATGGATGTCGTATCATCCTCACATTGTGCAGCCACGCAAAAATATAAATAATACGATTTACATGGCTAAAGAGTTCTTATCATGGGATAGTGGCTTACCTGGAGCAGGAACTTTTCTATTCAACGATAGCCTTGTATTAACAAAGCCCGGTTACAGTCGTTCAAAGTGGCAACTCCCGGAATATTTCAAGGATGTAGCAATTAGTTACCATGATCAAAATTCGTGGAAAGATGGCTATTTCCAGTCCAGCCCTATTGGTCAGGAATTTGTTATTAACGACAACTGGCAGGTAGAAGAATGGGCTAAACAATTGGTAAGGATTAATATGAAGAGGTAAGAGGTAGTATAAACAGTAGGGACAGGTCACAGTGCTATAATGAACTCAACTAACGCCTATTGACCCAAAAAAGTGCCAAACTACGGGAAGTTATTTAAGAATTTGATGAAGCTTTATCTATCAAATAATGAAAAGCTGGGGAGATCATAATGTCTAGAACATGTTTTGTAATAATGCCGTTTTCAAAGACAGCATCATGTAGTGAAAAAGAATGGGCGTTTATATTTGATAAGGTATTGAAGCCCTCAATAGAAGGTACTGGTCTCGACTATATATGCCGACGGTCAGTAGCCACCAGAGGTAATATAGTTGGAGCTATATTACGAGACTTGAATGATTCGCACATGGTTCTGGCTGATTTGACAGATAGAAATGCTAATGTTTTTTACGAGCTTGGTGTAAGACATACATTGAAGGACCGATCTATACTTATTGCACAGAAACAAGACGATATTCCGTTTGACTTACAGGCATATGCATATCACGTATACGATTGGAGAACCTCAGAGGGTATTAAAGCATTAGCTGATAGAATGAAACAACTCTTAATCGAAATTGATAGCAATCCAGAGCGTCCAGATAATCCGGTGAGTGATTTTCTGGGAGCACGTCATCGTATTGAAGCTGAACCAGTCCAAGAGATTATATCTCCAACTGAGATAGCAGTTGCACAGCCTCTTGTGGGAACAGCGGCTGACGGTATTGATATACAGAGGTTTGTAAAAGGATTGGTAGAGCGGGGACGAACCCAAGAAGTAAAAACAATAATGAGATTAACAAGAGCTCAGTTAATACCTTTGATAAATCAAATTCTAAACTCACTAAATGAACGAGAGGGTCCAGCATCGGTTACAAAAGATAAAATATTTGAACGAGCAAAAGAATATATCGTAGAGGTGGAACCAATTATTAAAAATATAGAAGACTTTGGACTTGCCTGTATTCAAGAAGGCTGGAAACCAGGTATGGAGATGATTCTGAAGTTATCAGGTAACCTCATATCGATTAGTGAAAGACCTAGAGCTGGGAGATCAATAAAATACGCTCAGGGAGCTCCATCACTAATGGCATGGAGGATGCTTTGTTTATGTGGGTCGAAAGCACTTGACGACGATGAGTTAGAGTTGTTGAGTTATATTCTCAGAGAGCCTATTGAAGTTGAGGAGGCATCCGGCAGATTCAGCAATCGCCCTCTCATTGAGCGTCGTGATTTATTCTATCCTGAAGCTTTTTTAGGTTATGCTAATTTCTCTATGCAGTATATGGATAGTTTATGGAATGATAATCCACATTTAAATTCGTATTTTGACTCGAATGAGAGTTATCAGCTAGCTATAGCAAAATTCTTTATACTTGTAGTATTAGCTGCATCGCCAGATGAACGCAATCGTCCATTATATCCAGGGTATCGCTTACTGAAACAAGCAGAAAGAGCAATGTCATCACTAACAAGTCGAATTTTTTCATCGCCGGATTATTTTAAAGAGATAGCACAGACTATTGGTACATCTGGTTCAGATTTCATGAAAAACTGGACTGAGAGGACAAAATTAATTAATAGCGTTCCTACCGGAGAGTGGCATACCTTTAGCCACGAGGTGCCATTCCCTGAAAAATTCGGAGAGGATATTAGGTGACAAACGAAAAACACTCACAGTATCTTCTCGCCGGTGCTGTTTGTAGAAAGAGCAATTTATGTATGGCGCTTAAGGAATGACTATCAGACGTACCCTCATATACCAATATTAATGTACGCATGAAAGGGCAAACATCCCGATGTTTGTTCAGTGGTGATTTGTTTGGTGTTCGTACAGGAACTTTGAAGAGCTAAAAGACTAATAAATTGCAGGAGCAATTAAGCTAAGGTAAGCCCTTAAACACTATCACCAAGCCTACCACTATCATTGCCACACCCAAAGCTAATAAAACAATCAATAGCTTTCTATTCATATGTAAAATCCTTGCCAAGCAGGTAGCTTGTATAATACTCTAACGCCAAACAAAAGGAAAGGCTTGGTGCTATACTCAATAGCTAAACATCACGCATACAGCATGGTGAATGCTATTTCGCAATAGGGAGAGTGAATGAAAAGTGGCTTCCTTTTCTTAGCTCGCTCTGGACTGTGATTGTTCCACCATGAGCTTCCACCAGCCGCTTGGCGATAGTAAGACCCAGGCCACTGCCTCCGGTGGCTCTGGCACGAGATTTATCCACTCTATAGAAGCGCTCGAAAATGTGAGGTAAATCCTCAGCAGGAATGCCTTCGCCAGTATCCGATACGCTAACCTCTACCCAGTCACTTTGTGTTATAGCCGCCACATTAATGGTGCCTCCCTTATGAGTATAAGCCACCGCATTTTCCAGAAGGTTATGCAACACCTGGTTGACTCGTTGCCAATCGATGTTAACCAGTGGCAGATTAGCAGGCAGGTCAAGGGACAGTGATATCTCCTTTGCTGTTACCTTGGGTTGCCAGGGAGTTACTGCCTGTTTAATTAAGTTGGTGATGTCTTCCGCCTGATAAACCAGCTTCAGTTCGCCGGCCTCAGCGAGGCTTAGCTCCTGGAGCTCATTAACCAATCGTGAAAGCAGGGCTGCCTCTTCGTTGAGGGAGCGAATAGTAGCGGTATCTGGCTTTATCACTCGATCGCGAATTGCCTCGAGATAGCCTTGAATATTAGAAAGGGGAGTCCTCAATTCGTGAGCAACATCAGCGACCATATTTCGTCGTAATTGTTCGGCGTGTTCCAGGTCGGCAGCCATGGAGTTAAAGGCTTGAGCCAGTGCTGCAACTTCACCTTCGCTCTGTAATTGAACCCTCTGAGACAAGTCTCCCCGTCCCAATCGTCTGGCAGCTTTGGCAAGGGCACCGATGGGTGACGTTATTCTCCGCGACAGGACGAAAGTCAATATCAAAGCGATGGCGATTGCCAGCGAGCCTCCCAGTAGAAGAGAGCGATTGATTGACGTGGAGAGTCTTAGGAATGGAGCAACATATGGTTCTGCCGCTGGGTCAGAGCTGATGTAGAGTTTTCCCAGAAATTGTCCGCTCAAGGTCATATTGAGAGAACTTTCTTGTGAGTCAGTGTAGTTCATCCCTAGAAGTGCTCCTTTTGAATCACCTATGACTGTCCCGTTGGTAGCGACCAATATGATATGTGTCCCAGAGACACCCAATGCTTCAACTACGGACTGGACGTCCTCCCAGCTTCCTTTGTCCCAATAGTGGAGATACAGCTTGGATTGTATTTGATCGGAACGATATTGCGCACTTATTGTTTTATAATATTCCATTTCGACAGCGATGCGCTGACTGACGAAGAAATATATGGTGCCGACGGTCACCAATATTATCACTGCGAAAGCTATCGAGAGACGAAACCACAACCGATGTATCACTGTTCCCCTCCGATAAACTTATAGCCGACTCCATATACCGTCTTTATATATCGGGGATGGCTGGGGTCTGGCTCCAGCTTTCGGCGCAGGTTGAGGATGTGAACATCAATGGTGCGGTCGAAGCCTTCAAAATCATAACCTAAAGCTTCTTCAATAAGGCTTGCCCGGCTGAAGACTCTGCCCGGTTCCTTGGCGAGAACTCCCAGTAATTTAAATTCAACACTGGTCAAATTCAGTGGCCTGCCGGCAAACCACGCCTCGTGTGTCGTAAAATTCATACTAAGTTCACCACTCTTAATCTCCTCAGGACCACGCTCTCCGGGAAGACGTCTTAGCACTGCCCGCACTCGAGCTGCTAGTTCCTTAGGACTAAAAGGCTTGGTCATATAGTCATCGGCACCTAGGTCCAGGCCCGTTAGCTTGTCCTGATCAGTAGTCCGGGCTGTAAGCATAATAATTGGTACATCAGATTCATGTCTCAAGGTACGACAGACCTCAAGTCCATCGATGTCCGGCAGCATAAGGTCAAGAACAATGAGGTCGGGGTAGCTTTCGCGAGCTAGACGCAGAGCTTCAACACCATCATAAGCAGTTAAAACTTGGTAGCCATCCCGGTCTAAGTAGAGCCTGACCAACTCCACAGTCTTTACATCGTCATCAACTACCAGAACCTTTTTGCCTGCCATCCCTAGCCTCCTGAAGATTCTTCAAGCTCTCTAATGTTATACCAGAAATGTTAAGAAATTAATATAAAGGACTTCTTTCACAATGCTGTTGCCGCTCAAGCCTTTTTAGATTGACATGATT
>Ga0315277_10006162_pt1 | contig 15762 bp, 16 predicted proteins | sample YL17G05_15_MG_FD_203695 | JGI IMG/M metagenome (GOLD analysis project Ga0315277, IMG submission 203695) | Sediment microbial communities from Yellowstone Lake, YNP, Wyoming, USA - YL17G05_15 | ecosystem: Environmental > Aquatic > Freshwater > Lake > Sediment | place: USA: Wyoming | collected...
TTAGTTATTCTTGGTGGGCTGAAGCCCACACTACATTACTTGGCTGATTCAGGTCGGCATCTGTAAGCTTTAGGGTATCAGGGTTTAGTCTATTTGTCAGGTATTTTCCGGGAAAAGAAAAGGATTCCGGAGACAGGAGACAGAATACAGGAGCCCCGCCCATCCCTGAGGGACAGGCAGGTGGCGGGGTTAATCGCGGGGGCGTGGGGGGAGAGCGATTTCAGATTGCAGATTTCATATTGAGGGGGGGCGGTGACGTTATCGGAACTATAGGGGTTGTAGGGGCTGTAGCGGGTGTGAAGACCAGTGTAAAAAGAATGTAAACGGCGTGGTTTTTTGCGCGAAAAGGCTGTTTTTGGCAAAATTCTTGGGAATTCGGGAGAATTATCGTAACTTTTAGGGTTCTAAGGCGTCTCTATATTGTAGAAACGCCGGGAAATTTACGGTCCGGAAGAGCCGCAAGAAGATGACAGCGGCGGGGACCGGGGCGGTTCTCTTAAATTTGCACCATCACCCTCCTCCGAAAGGCCGATACCACAGGGTCGGCCTTTTCTATTTCTATTGAATTAACCGGCTGGAAATACTATCATACTTGTCTATGAAGATTCCGTTGACGAAGTACGGCTTGCCTCAAGTGGTTGTGTATCCTGCGATAACGGCTGCGGCGATGGCGGCGGCAATAGGGGCAAGGAATCTGCTCGGCCCCTGGGCCTTGATCGCCGTGGAGGTCCTCCTGGCTGGTGTTCTGATATGGTCGCTGAGTTTCTTTCGCGACCCCGAGCGCCGCTGCCCTTGCGAGAGCAATCTGCTGCTTGCGCCGGCGGACGGGACAATAACCGATATCGAGACCATTCAGGAAGATGATTTCATCGGCGAAAAGGCCCTTCGCATAGGGATATTCCTCAGCATCTTCAGCACTCACATCAATCGCGCGCCGTGCAACGTGAAGGTCGAGCGAATCACGTACAAAGCAGGCAGGTGCAAGAACGCCTTGAATCCGGAGTCCGGGAGGGTCAATGAGGCCAACAACGTGGCGCTTGTGCGAACGGAGGAGCCGACGGACAAGCTGATTGTCCGACAGATCAGCGGGGCAATCGCGCGGCGCATCGTTTGCGCCGTCACCGAGGGACAAGAATTGGCCGGGGGCGAGAGATTCGGCATGATAAAGTTCGGGTCAAGAACAGAACTTTATTTGCCTGTCCGCGAGAATGCCAAGTGTCTCGTCAAGGTGGGCGACAAGGTCAAGGCGGGCCTAACGACGCTTGTGAGGTACGAGCAATGCCAAGACTAAGAACCGAAGCTGCAAGAAAGAACCTTCTGCGCCGCGTTCGAAGGCAGAGGCTCAACTACATCACCATCCTGCCTTCCCTGGTAACGATCCTCAACGGAGTATGCGGCTTCACGGCAATAATATACGCCGGGAAGGACCCGAGTCAGGGCGTCGGGCCTTATTCGTGTTTTGCCGTAGCGGGGTACTTAGTCATTTTGGCAATGGTTGCGGATATGCTCGACGGTCGGCTGGCCCGAATGAGCCAGAACACATCGAGTTTCGGGGGCCAGCTCGACAGTCTTTGCGACGTGGTCAGCTTCGGGGTGGCGCCGGCATTCTTGATGCTGAAGGTCCTCGAGCACGAGCTTGTGCTGGTGGGCTTAGGCGACGAGCAACTACTTCACCGCTTCATCTGGCTGGCGGCGGCGGCGTATATGAGCTGCGCGGCCATACGATTGGCGCGGTTCAACGTAGAGAACGAGGAGGACGAGTCGGCCCACATGAGCTTCATAGGGCTGCCGAGCCCCGCGGCGGCGGGCGTAATAGTCAGCCTGGTAATATTTCATCAGCAAACGCTGCCGGAGGTTGCGGACAAGAACGCCGCCATCTACGCCCTCTGCGAAAGCGCAATTATGTACGCCCTGCCGGTGCTGGCGATCGGCGTGGCGATACTGATGGTGAGCAGGTTTCGATACCCGCATCTGCTCAATCAGTACCTGAAGGGCAAGAAACCTTTCGGACAACTGATAAGGGTGCTCCTGCTGCTTGTCTTTGCCTGCTGGCAGCTTCCAGCGGCGTTGATGTTCGTATTCTGCGTCTTCGCGGCCAGCAGCGTTGTGAAGAAGCTGTATTACAGGATAATCAAGAGCCACGCGCTCGATGCAGTAGCGAGCATCGAGAGGCCTGAATAGGCGCGCGAGGCTTGTTGCGAGAAGGCTGCATTTCGTTAGAGGGATAATTCGGCAAACGCAAAGCCGGGCTGACTACGCGGTCGCCTGCGCCTTGTGCTTGCTCTCGGTCTGCGGTTGGTTCATTTTGTAGTATCGCTCGACCACGCTGACGAGGCGAGCCAGCACCTGATGGCCTTCCGCGCTCGCCTCCAGGCCGACAATCTGCAGGCCGAGATAAATGCTGTCGTCGCCGGCCCTGGGCAGTGCATTCCTGATCTGGGCATTGAGCACGAGGGGTGTTTCATAAGGCAGGGGCGTAAATCGGATACCGACAAACTGGCCCGTCCTGAACTGTGGCTCGGCGGTTGAGCCGCCCGCAGGAGCATCGCCGGGGGCATCGAGCAGGATCTGCGCTCCGCCGGCTGAGATATCAACCAACCTGCCCCGGCCATAGCGGCCGCCGCCCATTTCGGAATTCTGCTCCGGCGTTTCTTTACCGCTTTTGCGGTGCCAGAGGGTCACGTTCACCTTGAGCGTCTTGGGCACTTCCACGCGGAAGTAGCTCCTTCGCTGGATAACCTCGATCTCCGCGGGTACGGCCAGCACAACCGTTCCTCCGGTGCAGCCCGACTGCGCAGGCTCAAGGCCCAGCACGGTCGTATCGAACACGAATTTGCCGTACTCGTATTTGAATGACACGCCGACCGGCTGATCGACGTTGATGTTAATTGGGTGCTGCTTTTCCCGTGATTGAGCCGTCTGGACGCTCAACTTGTCGGCTTCAAGCGCCGTTGCAATCACCTTGGCGACGTGCCATTTGCCCTTAGATAAGTACGACATAATGGCCGTGACTTTGTGGTCGATCGCGGCCTGGAGAATCTGTTGGGTCTGCGAACGGTCTATCATCACTACTTCATTCATATCAGCCCCCCCTGAAAGACGACCCTTATCCGGCAGCCTGCAGTACAGCCGCACACCAAGACCGTCTTGGCGTGCGAAGCGTGCCGCGGTGCCTTCCCGCCCCGACGAACGAAGGGCGGACTTCGAGAGCAATGACAGGCCGTAATCGAGCGGCGGACCGCAAAAAGGCAGCGATGACGCCACCGCGTCCTTGAGCGAAAGACAAGCCTGTTTCAGCCTCGCGAACACCATTCCAGCGTATCCAATTGCTTCGCCTGGGCCTCGGAGACACCCGCCACGGGCGGGGCCGGAAACTAGGCGAACCCCTAAATATATATCAATACTTTCGGCCAGAAACAAAACCAGTTTCACATCAAACTGCCGGCATACCCTATTTTGAAGCAGCGCAGTATGCGTTACGCCCCATAATAGCCGCGCTGCCGCTACAGGTTATCCATGCCGTATTCTGATCCTGCCCCCATCGGGCGGGCGTGGGGGCAACCGCCCACCTGCGGCAAACAGCAGCTTGCAAAGATGCTTCGTTCCCGTTAAGATTGTGGGCATATATGGATGCAACTTGGAATGCAAAAAGCGATGTTCGCACGAAGGTGGCTCTTCTGGCGATTTTCGTTGCAGCCCTGATTTCGGCTCGTGTGATAGTCGCGATGAGGTCCGCCGTTGTGCTGTCTGAGCCGATACCGTTGGCGCACGCGGGCCTGTCGGTGTCTATGCCGCAAGGCAACGGGTGGAATAGCGCAAAAAAGTGGGAGTACAAACAGGATGCATTCATCCTATTCGGGGCTTTCGCTCCCGGCTCTTCCAGGCCGACCGCCTCGGCCAGATGCGATTACGTATTCCCCAACGAGATCATCGGACTTGAAGAACGCTTTGAGCTGCGGCGGCGCGAGACGGGCGGCAAGATCGTGGAAAAGGGCCAAATAAGAACCGGCCCCGTCGCTATCGACTGGGTCCGCATCGAGCAGGACGATGCCTCGTCTAATTGCATATTCGGGACGGGGGAGTTGCCGCACAACCGTCGCATCAATATCGAAGTGTACGAGACCGCCGCGGACTTGGATCTGGCCAGGGGCGTTTTCGAAGCGATAGCAAAGTCTATCGGCATCACGGACAGCCCGCTGATTGAAGCGGCAGGCACAGTCATCGCCCAAATGAAAGATAAAGGCCTGGCCGGCTCCCTTGACAACAAAAACCGTCAGGGCCTGTTCCTCATTGGGGATTGGAGAAGAAGGATTATCGGATTCACCACGGACATACTTATCGAAGCCGGCAGCACGAGTGAGCTGAATATAGAAGCTATGGGTCTTTATTACACCAGAGGCCCTTTCCCCCACGAGGAGATGACGTCTTTCCAAAGCGACAACCGTTTTGACCGCTTCACGTGGAAGACAGAGTCGGTAGCCGCCGAGAGGAGCAGCATCGAGATCGTCCTGAAAGACGGGGGACTGCTCACCATCACCAAATCCGGTGAACCGGATAGAGAAAGCAGCTATCATACAGGCGATACAGCGGTCCCGGAGATCCTGCTCGAACAGCTCCTCGCCCGGATCATAGACTCCGAAATCCAGGAAGTCATCGTGGACGTGATTATGCCTGCCGGGCGGATCGTACCGACACATATATCCCAAATCAAACCGGAGGACGCCGCCACAGAAGATGTCGGCCCGTACATGATCAAGCTGATGCCTCTGAGCGGCCGGGGGTTCTTTCAATTAATATATCTCGACAGCCAAAAAAGAATATGGAGAACTGAGCAGCAGAGTTTCGAGCGAACAGAGGATAGGTATTACTTCGATCGAGCCGATCCCGAAGATGCTGCAAAACGCTTCCCCGAACGCTCCGAGTTCATCCTGCAAAGCGATAAGCTCAAGCAATACTTAGACGCAATGATATAACCGGGCAACTGAGGAATTCTATGGACCCCGGGCTCGGGTTAATCTGGTTTGGCGTTTGGATTGTGGCGTTGACCTGCCACGAAGCCGGGCACGCATTCGCAGCCTTGAGACTTGGCGACCCGACGGCCTATCATCACGGCCAGGTTACGCTTGATCCGCTTGCGCACATAAAGAGAGAACCCTTCGGCACGATAATTCTGCCGATTATCTCTTATGCGGTCTTCGGCTGGATGCTCGGCTGGGCAAGCGCTCCTTACGATCCCTATTGGGCGCAACAGAATCGGCGAAAGGCGGCCTGGATGGCCTTGGCCGGGCCGATGGCAAACCTCATTCTTGTAGTCGCGGCCGCCCTGGCAATCCGCGGAGGCATGTTGCTCGGCGCATTTTTTCCGCCTGAAAGCGTGGAGTTTGTGCAGGTCGCCGCCGCCCGGTCGCCCGGTCCGGCCAACGCCATCGCAACTCTACTGAGTATCTGGTTCTCGCTCAATCTGATTCTCTTCGTCTTCAACCTGATGCCGCTGCCGCCGCTTGACGGCAGCCAGGTCCTGGTGCTCCTTCTCAACGAAAGCGCCGCCGAACGTTACAGCCGGATCATTCATCAGCCGGGCCTTAGAATCTTCGGCCTTGTTGTCGCTTGGAATATTGTCGGTTTTGTTTTGGAGCCGGTGTGGCTGGCCGCGGTTAATCTGCTCTATCCAGGCGCCAACTATGGCTGAAATCATCGCACTTCCGGCGAGGCGTTCGGGTCAAAGGAGTTCCTTCGCACGACAAGCGAAAACAAATACGGATAGTACCGCGTTTCATAAGTGGCACGACTATGAAGGAAATAGAATCTCGCTGTTTGAATAGATTTCTCCGCTCGCTTCGCTCGGTCGAAATGACAGTATAGTCGCAAGACTTGCGAAACGCGGTAATAGTCTTTCCCTATTGATAAACCGGCAGAACCATAATATCCTATTGGCGAGATTCTGTTTCTCGGAGTGCGACTGTGCAGACAAGGAAGCTGAGCAATACGGACTTGGAGCTGACGACCGTCGGTCTGGGTACCTGGGCGATTGGCGGGCCCTGGGAATTCGGGTGGGGGCCCCAGGACGACGATGAAGCCGTTGCAGCCGTTCTCAAGGCCCTCGATATGGGCATAAACTGGATAGATACCGCCCCGGCTTATGGGATAGGCCATTCCGAGGAGCTCGTCGGAAGGGCACTGCGGCAGACGAGCGAAAAACCGATAATCGCAACCAAGTGCGGCATCTTGGGCAACGAAAAAAGAGAAAAGGTAACCTGCCTGAAGAAAGAGAGCATTCGCAAGGAATGCCACGACAGCCTAAGAAGGCTCGGCATTGATGTAATCGACCTCTACCAGATGCACTGGCCCGACCCCGATGAAGACGTGGAAGATGCGTGGGAGGAGATGGTTCGGCTGAAAGACCAGGGCAAGGTGCGGTATATCGGCGTTTGCAACTTCACGGTCGGCCACCTTGAGCGCGTCCGCAAGATACAAGCGGCCGCCTCGCTCCAGCCGCCATACAGTATGGTGCACCGCGAGTGCGAAGGCGAACTCCTGGGTTATTGCGCCAAGCACGGCATAGGGGTTATCGCCTACAGCCCTATGCAAAGGGGGCTGCTGACCGGCAGGTTCAGCGCCGAAAGGCTCGCCGCCTTAGATGCGGGCGATCATAGGAGAAGAAACCGCGACTTTCAGGAGCCGCAATTTACTGCAACGCTCGAACTCGTCGAGCAGCTCAAGAAAATCGCCCGGCACCGCGGGCGGACCTGTGCCCAACTGGCGATAAGCTGGGTGCTTCGTCGAAGCGAAGTCACCGCCGCTATTGTAGGCGCTCGAAGCCCCATCCAGATCGAGGAAACCGCCCCCGCCGCCGACTGGACCCTGAGTGAAGAAGATATTAGAGATATCGAACTGCTCCTGGCCGAGCGACAGGCAAAAATTAAATAGCAAATAATCGCAGGAACGCATTGTGACGGCGTACAAAAGGCAAACGAAACTGAAATAATACCGTTACGGGATTTCAATATGGCAAAGGACAACGAGATTTATACGAGTCCGCTTGTTGAGCGGAACGCATCGCGGGAGATGGCGGAGCTTTTCGGCCCGCAGAAGAAGTTCAGCACGTGGCGCAGGCTCTGGCTTGAGCTGGCCAAGGCGGAGAAGAAGCTCGGGCTGGACATAACGCAGGGCCAGATAAAACAGATGGCCAGGCACCTTGATGATATCGATTTCAAGAAGGCGGCTGAGTTCGAGAAGCGGTTCCGGCACGACGTTATGGCGCATATCTATGCCTTCGGGGCCGCTGCGCCCAAGGCCGCTTCGATAATCCACCTCGGAGCGACGAGCTGCTACGTCGGCGACAACGCCGATTTGATAATTATGCGCGAGGCGCTGGAGATAATCGCGGGCAAGCTCGCGGCGGTGATAAACCTGCTGGGCAAATTCGCCAAGAAGCACCGCGACCTTGCGACCTTGGGCTTTACGCACTATCAGCCGGCCCAGTTGACCACCGTCGGCAAGAGGGCGACGCTCTGGTGCTACGAGTTCGCGATGGACCTTGCCGAGATCGAACACCGCCTTGAGACCCTGCTTTTCAGAGGCGTCAAAGGCACAACCGGCACGCAGGCGTCCTTCCTGGCGCTATTCGAGGGCAATCACAGCAAGGTCAAGCAGTTGGATAAGGCCGTCGCCGCCGCCTTCGGGTTCAAGAATATCTGCGCCGTGACGGGCCAGACCTACCAGCGAAAGATTGATACCCTCGTAATAAACTGCCTGGCGTCCATCGCGCAATCCGCACATAAGCTCTGCAACGACGTCCGCCTGCTGGCGAACCTCAAAGAGCTGGAAGAGCCTTTTGAAGAATCGCAGATCGGCTCATCGGCGATGGCCTACAAGCGAAACCCGATGCGATGCGAGAGGACGACGGCCCTGAGCAGGTTTGTATTGAGCCTTGCTTCGAGCCCGGCTATGACGGCTTCGGAGCAGTGGCTTGAAAGGACGCTGGACGACTCGGCCAACAGGAGAATAGTCATCCCCGAGGCATTTTTGGCCGTTGACGGGGTTCTGGAAATCCTCATCAACGTCACGGACGGCCTGGTCGTCTATCCCAACGTGATAGCCGCGCGGGTGGCCGCGGAGCTGCCCTTTATGGCGACCGAGAATATCCTGATGGCCGCGGTCAAGGCCGGCGGCAACCGCCAGGAGCTGCACGAGCGAATCAGGCTGCACTCCCAGGCCGCCGCCGCACAGGTCAAGAAATTAGGCAGGCCCAACGACCTGATCGCCCGGCTGAGCTCGGATATGGCCTTCGCCATGGTCGATTTCGAGAAAGTGCTTGACCCGAACGACTACGTTGGCAGAGCACCGCAGCAGGTCGATGAATTCATAAAAGACATCGTTACCCCCATCCGCAAAAAATACCGCAAGGAGCTGACCAGAAAAGTGGAGCTGAACGTTTAATAAATCGCCACGAAGACACCAAGCCCCAGAGGCCCTTGCGGGGACACGAAGATTATGAGATGTATCTTGTCTTTTTTCTTTGTGACTTTGTGTCTTAGTGGCAAAAAAGGGAAAAGGCAATGACCAGAGAAGAACTAATAAGACGTATTAAAGAGACTGCGTATCTTGAAGGCGATTTTGTCCTTCGCAGCGGCAAGAAAAGCAAATACTACCTCGATAAGTACCTCTTCGAGACCTGCCCGGACATACTCAAGGCGCTGGGTGCGGAGTTCGCCAAACACCTCACCGGCGATGTTACTCTTGTTGCCGGGGCTGAATTGGGCGGAGTAGCACTCGCGGCGGCAACTGCAATGGAAACGGGCAAGAACTGGATAATCATTCGCAACAGCAAGAAGGGCTACGGAACGGGGAAAATGGTCGAGGGCGTCTTGAATAAGGGCGACGTGGTCCTGCTGGTCGAGGATATCGCCACCACCGGCGGGCAGGTACTCGAGGCCGCCAAGATCATCACCGAGGCCGGGGCAAAGGTCAAAAAGATCGTCGCCGTGATAGACCGCAAGCAGGGCGCAGAGGAGAATATCACCCAGGCCGGCTACAAATTCGAGAGCATCCTAACCAAAGACGACCTCGGCATCAAAGATACATAAATAACTCAAACTGACCGAAAGTCAGTTTGAGATAAATGATTATCGGTGTCGGTGGGGTGACGCCGGGTAACATCCCTGTCCTCGGCGCCCGCGTAGTTGGTGTTAGCCACCGTGCGTCGCCAGTATCAATAGGGCATCTTCCCATCCATCAGGGGTCGAAAAGGACTCCACCGGCCTATTCGAAAGACCGCCGATCGAAACGGAATCGCCGGTTCGCGGGTCAATCCAGGATGCGCTCAGCTTGTTTCCTGCGGCAATTCTATTCATATTTATGGAGAAGGAGGATTTGCCGCCCAAATAAACCATGATCCATTTGCCGTCTTCGTGGCGGGCCGCCAGGTTCAAGATATCTCCGTCGGTCTTGCCGCCGCCGGCAAAGACGGACTGATCCGGCACAAGGCGCCACCACTCTTCCCGGGCCATGAATATCTTCTTGAGTATGCTCATTTGCACGGCGCCGGGGGCATCGAGGGCCTTCTTCCAGGTAGGCAGCACGCGCCAGCTATCGTTGTGCCCGTAAGTATGATGAGCTCCGGCGAGGTACGAATAGTAGGCCTGTCGGCGAACCCATAGAGGAGTGACATCGAATCCATATTCAGAGCCTGCTTCATAGGCGCCTTCGGCCATCAGAACGGGCTTGACGGGCTTGAGATTGTAATCCTTTGTCACCATAGGATAAATCAGCTTGACGCCGTTCCATGTTTGCATCGAGTTGAAGTCCAGCCAGTTTTCTTGGTGGATGAAGCTGGATGAGTATGGGGCCGGGTCCGGTTTGAAGGTGATAAGATGGCGGCCTCCGTCTCCTTCCCGCAGGCCTGCCGCCAGCTCCCGAAGAATTGGAACAAACTCCTCTCTGGCCTCGGGTGTCATGGACCAGACAATATTCGGTGCGTTCTTATACCGCCCCGCCAGCCACTTGGCCCATGCCCGCGCATTTTCCACTGTTATACACTTGCGGTAGCGTTGATGATAAAGCGTTACCGAAAGGACCACGCCATTGGCCCGGGCTATCCCGATGACGGAATCCACATTCTTGAAATACGCCTCGTTTGGCGTGAGAGGATTGTCACTAATCCAGGGCTTCTGGCCGTACACATTGGCCTGGGTCCCGTCGCCGACACCCATAAGCATTGCCTGAACGAAGGCGAACCCTTTGCTCCCGGCATTTTCAAGGATTATCTGAGCCTCTTCAAGCGTGTATTCGCGGAAGATTTGCCACTGGGTAATGCCCAGCCAGAAGACGGGATCGCCGTTCTGATCGACAAAGCACCTCTTGTTCTCGCTTACTTTGACAGGGTAAGCCGGCTGGCCGGCTGTTGCGCTCGCTGCAAATATCGAGAATAGCGACGCTAATAGAATAAGCCCCTTAATTGTTGTCTTCATTTTCCTATCTCCTTATCCAATTGGTTTTGATGAGCTCTGCACAATTGCAGGTTAGGCCTATATTGTTGAAGAAAATCTCTTTTAGGTTCAACTCCAATAAAGTCACCAACTTTATCAACTACGGAATAACAGTTCGCGCGATGAGGCAATCCAGCGAGGAGCCTATTGTATTGCCCGGCGCGCCTCGCGCATCATCGCTGCAATACTTGAAGAAAGTTGGGTATGTCGAGTAATCCAACGCTTCCATCGAACGCCCAGATTCTGCGTTATCTCCCACGGTTCCGTTTCCTCCCAATCATTGTTATGACCTTCTTCGCAATGGCTGTTTTTGTCACGCTGTTGACTTGAATCCAGCCCGTTTCAACCGCCTTGATGTGCACATTCGTCGTCTCCACCCCGATGGCGGCGGGGGCGTTGGCGACTATCATATCGAGATTCTTCTCCATCATCTTCTTTTCGGCACGGGGTAGCAGGGCCTTGTCTTCGAGGGCGAAACCTACGAGGATTTGGCCCTTTGTCTTGTGCTTTCCCGCCCATTTCAGGATATCGGCGGTGGGCTTCAGTTTGATGGTCAGGGATTTGGCGGTCTTTTTGATTTTCACTTTGGCCGGGCGCGAGGGCGTGTAGTCAGCTACGGCGGCGGCCATAATCAGGCAGTGGCAATTCTTGAATTGCTTCTTAACGGCCTGGAACATCTCGGCGGCAGTCTCGACCTTGATAACCTTCACGCCTCTCGGCTCGCGCAGGGCCGTAGGCGCGGTTATCAACGTCACCTTGTGGCCGGCCTTGAGGGCGGCGCGGGCGAGGGCATAGCCCATCCTGCCGCTGCTCGCATTGGAAATGAAACGGACGGGGTCGATATATTCCCTCGTTCCGCCTGCCGTTATCAGGAATCGCATTTCAGCCCTGCATCTGCAACAATATTTCTTGGATCGCCGCCAGAATTTGCTGCGGTTCGGCCATCCTTCCCATCCCGATGGTCCCATTGGCCAGCCGGCCTTCGAAGGGGCCCACCAGTCGCACACCGGCATCCTTCAGCGTCTGTATGTTCCTCTGCACGGCTGGATTGGCCCACATATTGCAGTTCATCGCCGGGGCCAGAAGCATCGGCTTATGCCAGGCCGCACAGAGCGTCGTGCTCAGCAAATCGTCGCATATTCCGTTGGCTGCTTTGCCGATGATATTGGCCGTCGCCGGCGCAACAACGACGATCTGTGCCCAATCGAGAAGCGCGATATGCGTGCTTTTGTACTCTTCGGGCGAGCTCCACAAAGTCGTAAAGACGGCTGAACAGGTTACCACCTCGAAGCTCTTGGCGCCGACGAATCGGCAGGCGTTGTCGGTCATTACCGTCTTAACGCTTGCCCCAAGCGCGGTCAGCTTGCTGGCCAAATCGACAACCTTGTAGGCTGAGACGCCGCCGCTGACGCCCAACAGCACGCAGGGCTTCCTGGCCTGAATAATGCTGAAGCTCAGGGCTTCAGGAGCGTCGGTATTTGTCTCTTGTTCGGACATCGGACTTTAGTCATCTTCACCGAATTGCGCCCTGGGCTCCCGCGGCGCGGTATCGGACGACGGAGAGCCTTCGACTGCGATCTTGTCCTGGAGGATCTCCTGGACAACGATCTCGAGCAGGGTCTTGCCCTGGATATCCTCGATCAACGGGCGCGAGCCCTGCAGCAGCTCAGCCACGCGTTTTTGCACGAGCGCCGTAAGTCTGAACCTGCCGCCGACCTTCTGTATTATTTCTTCGTTTTTGAGTTCCTCTATCATCTTTTATTTCTCATCTTTCGTTGCTGTCTTGCCTTTTGATTTACCCTTCTTACTCTCAATAATTTTCACACATTCGTCGATCGCCTGGTCCAAATCGTCGTTGATGACCATGTGGGCGTAATACTGCCAGGCGGCGGCGATTTCGGCGTCGGCGCCTTCAAGTCGTTTCTCCGATACCTGGGCGTCGTCCCTTCCCCTGCCGCTCAACCGCTCGGCCAGAACCCTTGCGCTGGGGGGCAGGATGAATATCATCTCCGCATCTGGAAAGAGGGACTTGACCTGTTTGCCGCCCTGCACGTCGATTTCGAGAATGATCGTGCGTCCGGCCTGGAGGGCCTCCTCGACATTGTCCTTAGGCGTGCCGTATAAATTGCCGAACACCTCGGCGTGCTCCAGGAAGAGGCCCTTGTCGATCCGCCGGCGAAACTCCTTTTCGGAAATAAACCAGTAGTCTTTGCCGTTGATTTCGCGCCGGCTTTTCGGCCGCGTGGTTACTGAGACGCTCAGACAAGCGTTATCCAAGCGCTGGACGATTCCTCTGCAGATAGTGCTCTTACCCACGCCGGACGGGCCGCTGATTATCACTATTTTGCCTTGTCTGTCGCTTCTTTGGGTCATCCAAGCCGCCTCGCGGCGCACAGGCAATCAGCCTCGCGCCTCTGTTTCACTCTACGTTCTGAACTTGCTCTTTGATCCTGTCCACCCGGCACTTCATATCAACCACGCAACGGGTAATCTCGGTATCGGACGATTTGCTGGCAATGGTGTTGGCCTCCCTGAGCATCTCCTGGCTGATGAAGTCGAGCAGGCGACCCGCCTGGCCATCCCCTGCGCAAGCCTGGGCAAACTGCTGCAAGTGGGATTCCAGCCGGGCCAGCTCCTCGGATATGTCGGACCGGTCGGCATAAACCGCAACCTCCCTGGCAAGCGTATCCTCATCGAGCTTCAACTCCGCGTTCGCAAGCAAATCGTCAACCCGTCTTTTCAGCTTCCTTGCATACTCCTGCACAACCGTGCCGCAAAGCGCCCGTATGTGCTCAATACCCTGTTCTATATGGCTGCAATGCTCGTTCAAATCCGCTTCGAGCGCAGCTCCTTCAGCGGCCCTCATCTCTTTGAGCCTTTCTATCGCCTCCTCGCTGATTTGCAGTATTTTTGCCCTCATTCTCTCTGCGGTCTGCTCATCGGGCTCGGCCGGACGAATAACGCCTGGCAGATTCAGCAGGCCGGCCATATCGATTGACCCGGCCAGCTTGCCCGACAGCTTTATAGACTCAAGCCTGTTGATAATGTTCTGGAGCATCGATTCATCAATATCGAACAAAGAGCCGCCGGAGACGTCCTTGAGGCGAATCGTGAAGTTCACCATCCCGCGCGCCAGGTCGCGCCGCAACAGCCGCTCAACCTCTTCCTCAAGAAACGCCGCCGGATCGGGCAGCTTCACTACGAGCTTCAGGTAGCGATTGTTAACGGCCTTGACCGTTACGGCGTACGTGATGCCGTCGATTTCGCCCTGCGCCTCGCCATAACCGGTCATGCTGTTTATCATAGCCCTGCACTTTCAAGCCAGTTTAAGACTCAAGCCACAAGGCTCAAACCTCGAAACTCTCAATTCAAAATTGTCAATTCCCAAGCCCGTAGGGACATGCCATCCTGCCGTCAGCCTCTGCCTCAAAACGGATTCCACTTTCTAACTGCCCGACTCGCCTGGGGGCAAGTTGGTATCGCCCACCGTCGGCGCACCTTCGGTATTGGCAGCCGGCAGGTCCTGCTGGGTCGTCGCGCCGGCGCCGAAATTACTGACGCCCGGCCTGTAAAACTTGCCCATCACAACCGCAAGCAGCAGAAAAAGCCCCACGAGAATTATCGTGACCCACGTCAGAAAGTCGCCCGTTTTCGAGCCAAGGATAGAGCCGGCGCCGCCCCCCCCGAATGCCGCGCTCAGGCCTCCGCCACGGCCTTTCTGAATAAGGATGATCAGCACCAGCACAACACTGCATAGGCAGAACAAGACCGCCACGAAGCTCATTATGAAACCGACTGCCAAAAATGGATAAACAACCATATTTATTCCCCGTAAATTACATCTGCTCTTAACAGGCGGACGATTCGCTCGTAGCTACACCGCCGCCTGAATTATTCCAAGAAAATCTTCCACCTTCAAACTTGCCCCTCCGACGAGCACCCCGTCGATATCGGCCTGAGACATCAATTCGTCGGCGTTGTCCGGCTTGACCGAGCCGCCGTAGAGAATCCGCGTCGCCTCAGCCGTTTCGTTGTCATACAGATCGCCGAGGAGCTTTCGTATGAAAGCGTGCACTTCTTGGGCCTGGGCCGGCGTCGCGGTAAGGCCCGTGCCGATAGCCCAGACAGGCTCATAAGCGACCGTTACAGCCGAGACCTTCTCGGCACTAAGACCCGCCAAACCCTCCGTTACGTGCCTGGTGACTACTTCCTCCATCCGACCGGCTTCTCGCTCCGACTGCAGCTCGCCCACACACAATATCGGCAGCAGGCCCCCTGCGATTGCGGCGGCAACCTTCTTATTCACCAATTCATCCGTCTCGCCTATTACGTGCCGGCGCTCGGAATGTCCGCAAAGAGCATACGTGCAGCCGATCTCTTTGAGCATCGAAGCGCTTATCTCGCCGGTAAAAGCGCCCTTCTTTTCAAAATAGACATCCTGCGCGCCGACCGCTACGCTTGAGGAGCTGACCGCGCGGGCCACGCTCTGAAGAAATACGAACGGCGGGCAAACAGCCACATCGACATTTCGCCCCGCCGACTCGACCGAGCCATCCGCGACGCCCCTGGCGAGCGCGACGCTGCCCTGGCTATCCGTGTTCATTTTCCAGTTGCCGGCCACAAACGGCTTTCTCATAAAGCTCTCCTGATTATACTTCCTTAATGAGTTCTGCAATTTTGCAGAAGCCTTTACCTTACTTATCCATAAGCCCAAAACTCTCGCCTCGCCGATTGCACCCCTCCCCACAACCGACTCGCTTAAAGCAGCTCCGTCGCCCTCGGGAAACTGCCCAATATCGACAACTGCAGACAATGCTTACGGGCGCCTTCCAACGCAGCCTGCACGTGTTTCTCAGTCCGATGACCAAGGAAATCCATGAAGAAATAATACTCCCACTCCCTCTTCCTGCTGGGCCTGGACTCTATATTCGTCAGGTTAATTCCGTGCTGCTTGAAGACATCCAGCACGTCCGACAGTGCCCCCGCCTTATGCGCCGTGCTGAACAGTATCGTTGTCTTATCGTCGCCGGTGGCCTTGGCGTCCTCCCGCCCGATTATGAGGAAGCGCGTTACGTTGTTGGCCATGTCCTCGATATTCTCGCACACAACATTCAAGCCGTAGAGCTCCGCGGCAATCTTCGAGCCGACCGCCGCGGTCTTCGGCTCCTCGGCCGCCATTTGGGCCGCACGCGCCGTCGAGGCAACGGCAATAGTCTGCGCATCGTCAAATGTCGCACTGAGCCAGCTTCGGCACTGGGCGAATACCTCGGGCTTG
>Ga0315277_10006164_pt1 | contig 15757 bp, 21 predicted proteins | sample YL17G05_15_MG_FD_203695 | JGI IMG/M metagenome (GOLD analysis project Ga0315277, IMG submission 203695) | Sediment microbial communities from Yellowstone Lake, YNP, Wyoming, USA - YL17G05_15 | ecosystem: Environmental > Aquatic > Freshwater > Lake > Sediment | place: USA: Wyoming | collected...
GGCTTTAGGAGTAGTTCTTTCGACCTTTGGCCTCTTGGGTCTTAAGGCGATCCCATTGATTGAAACGATAGTAGTGATTATATATGCATTCCTATTCTCATTGGTAATTAACGATTTCATAAAGTTTGGTCTATTGAAAAAATGGCACATGAACCACGAATAAAAACTAAATGATAGTGCCGGAAAAAATAATTTTGTTTTTCTTCCTGCTTTACCCAAAAAAGGGGAGGCGGGCAATCTTTTATTGATTATTTAGATAGTAAATTAAATTACCTGCTTATACTATTCTCTGACCTTTTTGGGGACACTAAGTCAAAAAGATAAATAAGAAATATAAACAGGCAATTTAATTTACTAGTTTTTATTCTATAAAAACTATATTTTTTTAAGTTTTAAAGAAATAGCGTGTTCTTTTACAAATGGAAACCAGCATTAGCATGGTGGGGACTTCAATGAGAACTCCTACCACGGTGGCTAAAGAAGCGCCCGAAGATAAGCCAAAGATCATGGTAGAAGTAGCTATAGCAACTTCGAAATGATTACTTGCCCCAATCATGGCAGAAGGAGCGGCGTCTTCATATTTTAATCTCATTAGTTTGGCCAGTCCGTAGGTAATTGCGAAAATAAGATTGGTTTGGATAAAAAGTGGAATAGCTATCCATAAAATAGTTAGAGGTTTAGTTAAAATAACCTCTCCCTTAAAGGAAAAAAGTAAGATCAGAGTAAATAAAAGTGCGATAATGGATACTGGAGTTAGGAGATGAATAAAATTCTCTTTAAACCATTTTTCTCCTTTCGCTTTTATAATCCATTTTCTAGAAAAATAACCCGCCACTAAAGGTAGAGCAACATAAATACTGATAGAAAGTACTAATGCTTGCCAGGGTACCGGTAATCTTCCTATGCCAAGCAGGAATCCACCTAGTGGTCCATAAAGTAAGAGCATAGATAGAGAGTTTATGGCTACCATAACCAGGGTATGTCCATCATTACCTTCTGCCAAATAACTCCAGAGAATCACCATGGCGGTGCAGGGAGCAATACCTAATAAAATACATCCGGCCAGGTAACTTCTCCAGAGAGGGATTTGTAGCATTTTTATCCCATTATTTAGAATTACCGTCCCGGCTCCATGAATTGTTCCTACTGCCCAATTCGCACCCAAAGGAATTTTAACCAAATCGGTAGCCCCGATTCCAATAAAATTTTTAAAAAGAAAGCCTAAAAAAAAGATAGCTATCGCATACATAGTAAAAGGCTTTATTGCCCAGTTAGCAAATAAAGTCAAGCCTACCGGTTTAACCGATTTCCCGGCTTTTATTACTTCTTTAAAGTCAATCTTTACCATAATCGGATACATCATAAAAAATAGACAAATAGCAATGGGGATAGAAACAACCGGTGCTTCGTTAACATAAATTGCTAATCCATCAAGATATTTTGCTACCCCGGGAATCATTTTACCGAAAATAATTCCAATACCAATACACAACAAAACCCATACCGTAAGATATTTTTCAAAAACACTTAAACCTATTCTTTTTTCTTTAACCATAATTAATTTTAATCTCCTTTCAAATATTCCAAATTAAATATATTCCACCTAAAATTATTAAAATACCACATATTTTTTTAACTAATATTGCACCTTTAGATCTTTCATTCCAATTTAGATACTTTTGAACCATCCCGGCAAAGGTTCCCGCCAACACTATTACTGAACAATGACCAATACCATAAGCAAAAAAAAGTGCAGCTCCGTAGAAAAATTGTGTAGCTGACAGTTTAAACACAATACCCAGCATCGGTGCCATATAAGCAAAGGTACAGGGACCAAGGGCGATACCAAAAATAAGGCCTAATCCAAAAGCAGCTAATAATCCTTTTTTCCGGAAAGCTGGTTGATTAGATCTTCCCAGAAAAGGTAAGGGAATGATTTCTAAAAGATGAAGGCCCATCACAAAAAAAATTACTGCTACGATATAATTTCCATAAGAGCCGATATCACCCAGCATACGCCCTAAAAATCCGGTGATAAGACCGATAATGGCGATCGTGGTTAAAATGCCCAGGGAAAAAAGTGTGGCCAGCCAAAAGGCCTTTTTGGTTGATACCTTACCCTGCTCACCAATAAATGCTATGATTAAAGGGATACTGGCTAAATGGCAGGGGCTTAATAAGATACTGAATATACCCCAGATAAAAGAAGCAGTTAAGGCAATCATTGGGTTTAATTGAATTGCCTTAGATAGCCATTCAAGAATAGTGGTAATCATTACTTAACCCCTTGCATTTGAAGGACCTTCACTAACTCAGCTTTAGCAAAAAAACCTAGATGCCTAAAATATTCTTTTCCATCTTTATCCAGAAAGACCTGAGTAGGGATTGCTCTAATTTTAAATTTATCTTTATAAGGTGCACCAAAGACAGTCCGAACATCGTAGAAAATAACTTTTACCTGTCCTTGGTATTCTTCTGCAATTTCTTTCATAATTGGCTGCATCTTATCGCAAGGGATACACCCCACCGACCCCAGTTCTACAAAAGTTGCTTTTATATCCTCAGTTTTTACACTTTCCTGAGCAAGTGCTGATTCATTTAAAGTAGCTTCAGTGTGATTAGACACCTTTTTAAAACCAAAAACGATAGCTAAGAGTACCAAAAAAATTATAATATAAATATATTTTTTTCTATTCATCTGTTATATATATCCTTTCTTACTTAATTTTATTTTCACTTTTAGCAAGAGCCGCAAGAACATCCTGATTTTTTATCACTTCCAGCATTATTCCCTTGTTCTGCCTTAAAGGATAGGCCTTTTTTAATAGTTTTAATTTTATTGCTTATTTCATTGATTATTTCTTTTGTTACCGGCGTCTTCCCCTTTTCCACTCCCATTCCAGTTAATACATAGGATTGGGTAGGGGTCACTCCTATATGTTCAAGGATTTTCTTAGCACAAGCAGTGGGGCAGCCATCAATGGTGATATTCTCCTCAGCACTCTTTGCTGATTCTATAAAACCTGAAATATGAGCACCCACAGAAGCAAGACAAGTCATATTACCATATCCTTCTTTAGCGAGTTTTCTTGAAATTTGATCAGCCATTTCTCCGGTGTTAGCACCACCTGAACAGGAGTAAATTAATTTTATTCCTTCGCCACAGCCACATTTACTCATTATATTTTTGCTCCTTTCCTTATTTTTTCTCTTCAATCCATTCAGTAATTTCTTCCTAAAACATTACGTATTGGAAATTGTACTGTTTTCTTTTCCTCATCTATTCGACAACTAAAGGTGAGTAATTGGTAACGTGCGTTCCGTATAAGGCTATCACCCCTTGGATCAAGGACCAGGTTATCCATCAGGCTTCCTGCCAAAGAACACGTCACAATCAAGTCTATCTCCACTTCTTCAGCAATTCTATTTATTTCTTGGTGGAATTCCCCAGAAGGATAATGTGCTACAACGTTTACCCCTTATTTTTTGTTGCCGCTGGATAGCTCCTTTTTCTAAATCCTGTAATAATTGAATACTACCTATTTTTTGATGGAATTAACAGCATAGATGTATTTATTTCTCGGGCTACTGTATGGCTTACATTTCCAATAAAAAGCTCTTTCACAAATCCTCTTCCCTGGTTACCCATAACTACAAGAGAAGATAAATTAGAATTTGCGAATTTTACAATCTCTATACTTGGTTTTCCATGTAATATCTTTATTTCAATATTCGTATCTTTGTTAATCCTTATAAGTCTTTCTTTCATTACTCCTAATCGTTCTGTATCTATCCTATCAAACTCTTTGAGTTCTTTTTTCGTATTTTTTTCTAGCTTTATCATATCTTGCACATGAAGCAGGGTAACCTTTTTTGCATTATTCTCTACCAATCCTTCCACATAGGCAAATGCTTCGTCTGAATTTTGAGAAAAATCCGTAGGATATAAAATTGAAGAAAGAAACTCATTACAAGGAGAGATTGCCTTGCATACATTCTCCCTCTCTTTTCCATTATTAATCACTTCGAGTTTGATCAAAATAATCGGTTTAAGTGCATGATGAATCATTTCTGATGCTACACTTCCCAAAGGAACTTCATGCGACAGCGTATGTCCATGTGAACCGATCAGGATAGCTGAATAATTGTCATCTTTTGCTATTTGATTAATCTCCCTATGTGCCGAACCGGAAATAATTTTACTGTGAGTTTTAAAGCCTTGTTTAATAAGAATTTTTTCCTGTTCTTTCAGCATCTCTTTGATTTTATCCAGGGACATAGTATAAGCAATTGAAGCAGCTTCCCACGGTTTTATACAATTCACTAAAAAAACTTCTTTTGTTCCTAGAGGCAAAAGTCCACAGGCACATCGAACGATTTCCATGGATGCCTCTGAGAGATCAGTTCCAATAATTATTTTAGAAAACATCGCACACCTCCATATTTATTTAAAAAGTCAAAAACTCTCTTTGATAAAAGTATTAGAATGCTTTATCTTATTCTTTAAACCTAACCTTTGAATCTCTTAGCAAGTTCAATATTTTAGGATACATAATAACCTTCCTTCCCTGAAGAGTTCCAATGAACCATTAGTATGATAACCCAGCTCCCATGGTAAATAATACGAAAAAAAGTGTAATTAATAACACCTTTCCAGCCGACAATTCGCGATACCCCTAAAATTATGAAGTGCATCTGATAGTAGAGAAAGACTTCCGGATAGCAAGCCACCGATGATCTCTACCAAAGTTACTAAAGTAATGATAAAATTCAATATCAACATAATAGCTATTTTTTTTCTTCAATCCATTCAGTAATTTCTTTTTTACTGGGTATTTTACCGGCTATTTTTACTTCTCCATTGATAACCAGAGCAGGAGTTAGCATAACTCCATAATCAATAATTTTATTAAGATCGGTTACTTTAGTAATTTCTGCTGACACGCCAAGCTCATTAATAACTTCTTCGGTGAGTTGGTTTAATTTTTTACATTTCGGACAACCCGGTCCCAAAATTTCAATTTTCATCTTAAATTCCTCCTTGTATGCTTAAAAAAAATGGCCAAAAACCATTCCGCTAAAGGTGGCCATAATTACTACCAAAGCAATAAATACCAGAGTTTTTTTAGTTCCTAAAATACTCCCGAGAACCAACATACTGGGTAGGCTCAATGCCGGACCGGCTAGCAAAAGAGCTAAGGCTGGACCTTTACCCATGCCTGCTCCCAATAACCCTTGTAAGATAGGGATTTCAGTAAGGGTAGCAAAATACATCAAAGCTCCCACTACCGAGGCAAATAAATTTGACCATAAGCTATTTCCTCCCACTAAATTCTCAATCCAAATTCTTGGCATTAATGCTTCACTCCCTGGTCTACCCAATAAAAAACCGGTTACTAAAACCCCTCCCAGTAAAAGAGGTAAGATCTGCTCAGCAAAGCCCCAACTGGAAGTTACCCATTGAACTCGTTCTTCTTTATTAAACCACTTAATAATCATCCAGGATAAAATAATTAAAAGAATAGCGGTTATAAACCACTTAAAACTATAAATTATTTGCCAAATTTTAATTGATTCATCTTTTCCCCAATTAGCAAAAATTAATATTCCTATCATAGTGGCAAAATAAAAGGTGTTCTGCCATAAAGGTCTCTCTTCTTGCTCTGTTTTGCCGATAGCTAAATTTTTATTTGCCTTGCTGTTTTTCTTTTTCTCGTCCTCACGAAAAATAAAATACATAGACAAACCAATAACTACGGAAAGAGTAATAGCACCAACAGCACGAGCTAAACCTAACTCAAATCCCAAAACCCGCGCAGTTAAGATAATTGCCAATACATTAATAGCTGGTCCGGAATAAAGAAAGGCGGTCGCTGGCCCTATTCCTGCGCCACGTTTATAAATTCCAGCAAAAAGCGGTAAAACCGTGCAAGAACAAACTGCTAAGATGGTGCCAGAAACAGAGGCAACCGTATAACTTAAAAATTTATTGGCCTCTGCTCCAAAATATTTAGTAACGTTTTCTTGACTGATAAAATTAGCAATTGCTCCAGCGATGAAAAAAGCAGGAATCAAGCACAATAATACGTGTTGGCGGGCATAATCTTGTGCCATTAATAAGGATTCCATCAGGGCATTTAATATTTTAGAGCCGCTAAAGGGCATAAAATAAAAAAATGCAAATATTCCAAAAATAATTAAAAAATTATATTTTTTCTTCATTGTTTTATCCTCGGCTTTCTCTTGTCTTCTCTTTTTTACATTTGTTAAAACATTTTAAATCTCTAGAAGATAATTTAATTTCCTATTTAAAACTAATATTATTTCTAATAAAAGATAGCCATATTGCTATGTGTTAATTAAAAAAAATCAGGCAATGCTTTTTTATTGATTGCCGCAAAGAGTATCCCGATTAGCTTTGACTGCTTTTTTTAAATCTTCTAAAATAATCGAGTCATCATTGAGCCAGCCACTTAGGTTCCCCATTATAATTCGACTATACTCATCCCCTCTTCGGTTAATGAAATATTCATTCCAAGACTTGTCTGGACGGCTATCAATTAGACCGGCTTCCTTGAGTTTTTTGAGGTGCCGGGAAACACTAGGCTGACGGATGTCCAATACATAAGTCAACTCACAGACACACATCGGTCTATGTTCCAATAATTTCAAAATACGGAGCCGATTCCTATCGGATAACATATTGTAAATTTGAGATAATCTTTTCATAATCAATATTTTCCTTGACTACATAGCTATATTGCTATATAATAATAATAACATTAAATATTTATTTGTCAATAAATAAATTGATGTGAAATATGAATTAGGAAAAGATTTTTCATATAGAATCGTTTAAACGTTTAAATCCAAAGGAAAATACTATTATGAAATAAATTTTGAGTTGTTAAAAATTGTGTAATATTTTTGGAGAACTTTATGGAGAAAATCGCAAAAAAACCAATTTTTATTGTTTTGTTGGCTCTATTCGTATTTTATCTTTTAAATATGAGTGTTAGCAGTGAAATTGTTCAGGAAAAATTGAATGACAAGAATGTTTTAATTGAGCTATTTATTAATGCCGAATGTACCATTTGCCCAAAAGCAGCATTTTGCCTGGAAGATTTAGCCTGGAGTTATGAATCCGGCAAAGTTATTTTGGTGGAAGAACATATCTGGGGGGATGGTTATGATTCCCCGGAAACCAATGAACGATATAACTGGTATGTAGAAGACGGTGTTAAGGGAACGCCGGATATTTTTTTTAACGGTCTGTCTGAACGTGTTCAGGGATTATGTTGTGATTGTGACGATATTGAGAAGCATTATTTATATTACCAGAGCATTATTGAAAAGGAATTGGCCAAAACATCACCTATTGACCTGATTGCTGAAAAATCTTACTTTGGAAATAAAATAATTATTCAGGGTCGATTAGAAAATATTAGCCATGAACTTTTACAAAATCTAATCATCGGTGGAATAATCTATTTTGAAGGTGAGGGAAGCGAGTTTTTTTATCTGGTTAAAGATGTATTTGATAGTCAGGATATCTATCAGCTTGTACCCCTGGAGGAGAAGAAATTTAACTTTGTTTCTAAAATTGAATTAACCAAAAATGATGATAATGATAATGCTGATAAATACCATAGCGTTATCTTTATTCAGGATAAATTTAATAAGGAAATCTTACAATCACTTTTAATTAAATAAAAGCATAGTATTTAACTTAATGGTATTTTGAAATGACCAAATAGCAGCAAATAATAAGAATGTAAATACTCCAAATAGAATTAAAAATTGTATTTTTGTTTCATGATGATTTATTTTTACTCTCTCTTATCTTCTCTTTTTTACATTTGTTAAAATTATTTAGATCCCTAGAGGACAATTTAGCTTCTTCTCTTAATCCCCGGATAATTTCAATAGTCTCAAATCTTTGATTAACAGAGTAGATTATCCACTTTTCATGACTCTTATAAATTGATATGATATTTAAGTTTTCATTATCTGTATACCCATCATTTTGACGCCATCTTGTGTTTTCATAGATAGTATTGCTGGTTCAGCAATTAGACACTGTCCTTCTTTAAGGATAATTTTTTCTTGATTAACTTTTGCTTCTGCTGTTCCTTTAATAACATAAAAGATTACATAAGAAAGCATTTCACAGGTTGGCATCTCTCCATCGGATGGAAGTTCGATAATTCTTGCTTTAAATTCCTTTGCTTTATAAAAGACATTCTTATCTCTCTCTTCATAGGGATATGACTTCATTGTTTTAAGATTAAATAGTTGCATTATCCTTACCTCCTATAGATTTACTTGTTTTTTATCACGCCATTCAATTAGTCGTTCTATTAATAGTTGAAATAATTAAAGACTGCTCTTTAAATAAAATAAGAAAACTCCCATCTTGCTTTTAATCCTTTAATGCCTTCTGTTATTTTATTATCATAAATAATGCTAATTTTCATTTTTCACCTATACTTTATTAATGTTTTAAACGTGCCTTTCAGAAAACTCTGAAACCCTTGTCTAATAAGGGTTTTAGGAAGGTTATTGATTAACTTCTACTTGGAAACCGCGCACAGCAGCGGGCAGGCCTGCGAGCAAAAAACTCGCACAATCATCACCGGCTGCGTAATGAAGATGTTCGTGCAGACGAAGATTCCGAACCGAATTCCCATTGACCAGCGACCAGAGATGTCACAACTCGCGAAGAATTCGGCCATTGGGAAACTGACAGTCTTATTTCCCGTAAGAGTTCTGCGGCATTAAATTCTACTTGTGAGCGAAAGACCAAGTTATTGTTCTTGACAAAAATGCCAAAGAAAACTGCAGAAGAAACTTCGGTTGCCATTATTAACCGATTATAATCTCTACCGTTTTACGCACAACAGACATTAACCATGGATAACGGCACAGAAAACGCTAAACATGGAGACATATCGAAATCTCTCGGAACCAAATGCTACTTCGCACATCCATACCATTCATGGGAACGCGGTACCAACGAAAATAATAACGGTTTGATTCGCTGGTACTTGCCAAAAGGAACAGATTTTAGTAAACTATCGGATGAACAAATTATGTACATTGAATCAACTTTCAACCATCGCCCAAGAAAGTGTCTGGGGTTTAAAACCCCACTTGAGGCCGCTTGCTCCTTTGTTGCACTTGTTTATTGAATCCAGCTACATAATTCAATTCTATTTTACTAATAATAATTTTACCAAGGTTTTTAGATCATCGGCGGTGTATTGCATATTTAGAGGGTGAGAAAATGTTACTTCTCTTTGTTTGCCGTTACTATCCTTGATGGTGTATGTTTGCTTGCCATTTATAACAAGCCCCTGACAATTCAAACCGTCTTCTATCGTGCGTTTATATCCTTCTTCTGTGCTAAAATCTATATATTCTACAAATACCTGCCCTTTATATTCCTTTGTTAAGCCATCCAACAAATCAGTTACTTCTTTCCCGCAGGCACCTAAGTGCAAATAGGCCTTTATGGTGACTTTTCCCGCCAGCGCAGAAGCCTCTTGTTCAGCTTCTGGCTCGCTTGCAGTTTGTGTATTTTTACTGCTACTTGTGTCTTCTTCAATATTACTAACTGGTTTTTGACCATAAATTAAATACGACGCGCCAAAAATACAAATTGCGATTAATATTCCAAATATAATTAAATTAGAAAATCTTTTTTTAGCCAACCTCATAGTTTTTACCTCCTTTCATTTAAAGTTGTCTCAAGGCTTCAGAAGGAAGCGATGAGGATATCCTTGGGAAATGGTTTTCTCTGTTATATTGGAAGAATTTTCCCTTGATTGCTGTGTATTTTTGTCCGAACATCCGCCCGCAATAAATACCAAACAGAACAGCAATTGCTACTAATTTCCAATGGTCTATAATGTTATTTCTCATACTAAACCTCAATTCTAGCATCCTTCAAGAATCATTCTTTACCTTTATTTTTCGGTTTTCTCCAAATAATTGCATTTGCATGGATAGTTAGAGGTAAATAACCTTTCTCTCTTTGTCTTTTTCTAAATTCGTCAAGAGTGGTTTTCCATATCTCCATTTGTTCATTTGTTTGTATTCTGTTTAACGTCGCTTTTTTGGGACCTCTTGTTTCTAGAATAACATCGTAATCGTCTACTGAATTAATACGGAATGTTCTAATTTTAGAATGAACTTGGGCATCCGGGATATGTGTTTCTTTTAACAACGTTTGAAGGACACCGGGATTACTTCGAATGCAATTTTTAGGGGGGCGAGATAAATCTTCCTTTAAAACGCTTGCAGTAATTTCCCTAAACTCTTTATAATGTTCAAGAGCCGGCAGTGTAAATCCAAAATACCCGCCAGGTCTTAAAACTCTCTTCATCTCTTGTATAGCTTTTATCCTATCGTTTACTTGCTGAAGGACGAAATTACTAACAACACGATCAAATGCATTGTTCGGAAAGTCAAGGTCTTCTGCCTTACCAAGCATAAATGATATATTGGGAATTTTCATTTCTTCTTTTCTCTGTAACGCCCGTGATATAAATCTGTTTGAGATATCCACTCCTATAACTTTCCCTTTTTGCCCGACCATTTTCAATATCGAAAAAGTACTAACCCCAATTCCACATCCCATATCTAAAACATGCATTCCTTTCTCAATATTACACAATTCTGCAAGCCAATCGGAGAAGGTCCTAAAGAGCGGTTCAGTAAGCTCGTACCCATCAGATTTCGCATTCATATTTTTACTCCCCTTTAATAATTTTACCATCTTCAAGGATTATTCTTCTCTCAGTTAGGTCGGCAACCTTGTTGTTATGTGTTGCAATAATAATTGTCACTTTTTCCTGCTTATTTAAAGTCATAAGTAGATCCAGTATTTTTTCACCTGTCTTTGTATCTAAATCACCCGTTGGCTCGTCGGCTAAAATTATTTTGGGTTTGTTAATAAGCGCTCTGGCAATAGCCACCCTTTGTTGTTCGCCACCGCTCAATTCTCCTGGCAAGTGTTTTTCTCTGGTATCTAAGCCAACCTTTTCAATAACTTCCTTCGCGGTACGGTAACATTCATCCTTTTTCATTTTTATCGGGAGTAACGGTAATATTATATTTTCAATAACCGAAAGCGTCGGGATAAGATTAAACTGCTGAAATATAAACCCTATCTCATCTCGCCTAAAATCTGCAAGTTTTTGCGCATTTAATGCCGAAATATTTTCTTCATCAATGGATATAGAGCCGGAATCACATTTGTCAAGCCCGCCGATTAAACTTAAGAGAGTGGATTTTCCGCTGCCGGATGGACCCATTAAAGCAACTACCTCGCCATTTTCAATGGAAAAACTTACCCCTTTTAATGCTTCAACTTTCGTAGTGCCTTTGTTGTATGTTTTTGTAATATTATAGATTTTTATCATATTTCTCACCTTTCATTTAAAGTTGTCTTAATGCTTCGGAAGGAAGTAATGAAGATATCCTTCTTGCTCCTGCATACCCAGCGAGAAGCCCTAAAATTACCGCTACCGACATTCCTATCAAAATTAGATATGGAGAAAATACGACATTTACTGTTAAATCGGTTGCAAGAGTAGATGCTGCGCATGCAGGGTAGGAGGCAATCGCTTCAGGGATAGCAAAATTCGAGTTTATTACAAATAAGTAGGTGATTATGTAACCCATAAAACATCCGATAATGCCCCCGATTAGCGACTGAATGACATTTTCAATGGTTATCAGTTTTACCACGTCCATATCTCGCCAGCCAATAGCTTTCATTACGCCTATTTCATTTTTTCTTTCGTAAACAGCCGCCAGAGATGATTTAATAACAAATAATGTTACCAGGATAATAACTATTAGCGATATGCCGGTGGCCATAGTTTTTGTCATAGAAGACATTCCAGCGACTGTGGCCAGAAAATCAGCGCTGGTGGTGATTGTAACCTTTTCGTCTACCGTGGTTCTTATTTTTTCTTCAATAGCTTTGGGGTCAGCTTGACTTGACAGTTTAAGGAATACCGTGGTAAGTATATCACCTTTGTCTACAATCTGTTTTGCGGTATTAATAGGGACAAAAACTTCGGCTCCCGCTATTCTTGCTGTTCGCCCTGTGTTAATAATACCTACTACTTCAAAATCTTTTCCTCCAATATCAATTTTTGAACCCACCTTAAAGCCTTCACCGATCGCGAATTCTTTGTCTACCACAGCTGCATATGTATCCGTATTTTGTAGATACCGCCCTTCAACTATTTCGCAACATTCGCCCTTCTTATCAGTTGGTTTTATTGGACCAATGTCGGTAATATCTGGGTTTAACCCAGTGATGATAAATGGACGACCATCTTTAAATGACAAAAACTCCAGCACGCCTGCTATTGCGGAAATCTCGCCATTATCGCCTAAATTATTAAAGGCCTCGGCCGGCATGGGGTTTAAATTAGTTGGAAGTTTTATAATGTCAAAGGCGCATGGTTCACCGTGAAGCTGTATAAGCATATCCGCCCCGGCCGATTTCATCGGCTGTAGCGCGCTCTGTTCTACGCTCTTTGATATTCCTAATACTCCTACAAGGAGCGCTACGGAAAACATAACGCCAAGTATTGATAATAAGGCCCGAGTTTTCCTTCTCATTAATTCCTTTAACGCATATTCGAAAAATAATAGAATTGACATAATTTTTGCCTCAATATTTTTATAAATTTATTTTTATGGGCAGAGAGGGTAGAGCTTTCTACTCTACCCTCAGTTGTATCTATTTTACAGATGACATCCGCCGCTACAGTCTCCTTCACCAAAGCTACCGCTGCAACTTCCATTGCCAAGACAACCACTGCAATTTAGCGTGCTGTTAATCAGCGTTTGCTCGCTGATATTTTTCCCCTGCGCGATTTCTGCTGGTTTATTTTCTTGAGTATAAATAGATTGAGTAAGACCCAAAAACACCACGGTTATTACTATAATCAGGGTTAGGATAACCAATTTCTTTTTCATCTATATCCACCTCCTTTTAAATTATTTCCTAAACTTTTATAGAAGCAATTATTGTGCCAATTTTTGAGAATTGCCATTTATATTTTTTATATTTGAAAAATAATTTCTGAAATATGAAGTAAATAAATTGTTTTAGAAGCTTTGCTTAAATATTACGGGGCAAATCTTTTTAATATTTTTCTTGCTTTCAGTAGTCGTCTTGATCAAAAAGAACTAACTTTTCTCACTTTTTCATAAAAATACTGTGCAATTTTTTCTCAAAAGATTATCTTTTGCCTTTTTAATATAGTCTTAAGTTAATCAGACTTATCGGTCAAAATAAATACTTTTTCCAGTTACCGATAAAGGAATACCCATGTATGCAAAATCCAAGTGTCAGAGGACTCCAGGCTGTCTCTAATCACTGTACTCTTGCCCACATTACTGTTCTTTTGGTTGCCTTGACTGCTGCTAAGACCGGTAACAAAGATAAGATTCGCTTGGTAAAATCTTTCCTTCCTAATATTTAATTTTTAAAGGGCGAGTTTTCTGAAAGCCTATTTTAACTTTTTTTATTTCCAATCTTTTACTACCTACTACTTACTACCTACTTCTTTCAGTTCTCTTATTGTTTCTTCAACTGCTTTAATTTCATCAAGCAGGTTTTGTCGGTATTGTTCAAGATGGGCAAGATGCTCTTTTTTGGTAATGAAATGGCGATGAAATCCACCACAACAACAGCCCATTGGTTCTTGATGAAAGTCATGGTGCTGGGGATTTCTTTCACACATGCTTATCACCTCCTTTCACATTCAGGATTTAGGAGTGCCTTTCAGAAAACTCTGAAACCCTTTCTAAAAATAAAAGCATAAAATAAAATTAAATTGATATGATATTTAAGTTTTCATTATCTGTATACCCATTATTTTGACGCCATCTTGTGTTTTCATAGATAGTGTTGCTGGTTCAATAATTAGACACTGTCCTTCTTTAAGGATAATTTTTTCTTGATTAACTTTTGCTTCTGCTGTTCCTTTAACAACATAAAAGATTACATAAGAAAGCATTTCACAGGTTGGCATCTCTCCACCTGGTGGAAGTTCGATAATTCTTGTTTTAAACTCCTTAGCTTTATAAAAGACATTTTTATCTCTCTCTTCATAGGGATATGACTTCATTGTTTTAAGATTAAATAGTTGCATTATCCTTACCTCCTATAGATTTACTTGTTTTTTATCGCGCCATTCAATTTGTATATCAATCACTACATTAATCTTGCCTTATTATATAGGCCTTTCTTTTCTTTTTCACTGGTAAATAATTCTATCAAGTAGCCTATAGTAATTACTCCGAATATACTCATTATAAACCTGGTAACAGAAAACCTCCATCCCATAGAGGCTGTTTCAAATAGGAACATGGGCACTTTAGTCGTTGACCAAGCACCTATAAAAATAAGAATGTTGGAAAATTTTGCACCCTTTTTCATCAGAACTACGGCAATAGGGAAAGCAGCATAAAGAGGACCTGCCGCAAAGGACCCAAGGAAAAAAGCAATTAGAATTCCGAGTAAACCCGATTTCTCTCCCATAATTTTTTCCATTGTTTCCTTGGGAACCCACACATCCATAAGTCCTAAAAGTACAAATATGGGTGGGAGTATCTTTAACATCTCAAAAATAATTGATCCAAAATTGCTTATTGACTTTAACCCAATTTTTCTGTTAATCATAAGCAATATAATATTTAATCCCAAAATAAGAATAAACCATAAATATCTTTTGAAAATTTTTTTCATCTTAACACCACTCCTATTACTAAAGCTACAATAAAGGAAAACAGGTAGGCAAACGTGTTTCGCATGATGGAAATCTTTTTACCGAAATATTTAAATTCCAGGGGCAGGGTGATTATACCCACCATCATTAGTGTGCTTATAAAGACTGCTATCTGTGCATAACCAGCGCCATTTTTAAGGAGTAGGGCAGCAATAGGAAAAGCTATAAAACCTGGTATAAGGGTTATTGATCCGATGATTGAAGCAATCATCATACCTAGCCAACCAGCTTTCTGACCTAAAAGATTGGCGATAACCTCAGGACTTAGTAAGGCTAACACTATACCTAACAAAGCTAAAATAGTTAAAAATTGTGGTAGTATATTTTCGAATGACTTCCAGGCTTTTTTTAAAGCCATTTTAGTTTTCTTTTTATCTTTTTTGTATGAAACTATAAGAAATATAACTGCCAATAAATACAAAGCATAATCAAACATATTTATTACTCCTGCTCAAATTACTTTGAGTAGTTATAAATTTATTTAAAGATAATTATAATTATTCCAATCATAATCAATGTAATAAAATCGTCAATTATAGTAATTGGTGCTCCTTTTTTAAGAAGTGATGCCGCTTCAAAAAACAACATTAACCAGTAATCTTGAAAATATGAGTCCGCGACACGAAATCTAAAAGCAAACCTATAGAGATTATTATAATAAGAACAGTGAACAGAAGAAAGTTAATTAAGCTGCCAAACTCTTACCTATCAGAAGAAGAGTTCAGCAGCTTGTCAGACTTATTTTTAAATCTTTTATTTTTTTTCCGAAACACACTGATGATTTTTTTCGAAAATATCACCGTGACATTTTTTTATCTGTTCAGAAGTGCATTCCTCCGGTTTACCCTTAAGTCTTTCCGGATGTTCACATCTTTCTTTACTTATTTTTTTGTACATATTTTTCACCCCCTTTTAATTTTAATTCCGTTGGGAAATCC
>Ga0315277_10006166_pt1 | contig 15751 bp, 16 predicted proteins | sample YL17G05_15_MG_FD_203695 | JGI IMG/M metagenome (GOLD analysis project Ga0315277, IMG submission 203695) | Sediment microbial communities from Yellowstone Lake, YNP, Wyoming, USA - YL17G05_15 | ecosystem: Environmental > Aquatic > Freshwater > Lake > Sediment | place: USA: Wyoming | collected...
GCCGCCTTTCCAGGAGTAGAGCTTGATGAGGCGGCGGGGAAGCTCCACCGGGAAGGGAGCGGGGTGGCCGATCTTCTTGGCGGAGTCGGTAGGGAATTGCCAGATGCTGCGGGTGAGGGCGGTGAACTCCTCGCTGGTGAGGTCGGTGGCTAAGCCTTCGGCCGTGGCTAGGCTCTGCGAGCCGCCATCCCGGTCCGCCTGAGCGGACTTAGGGACCATGGCGGCCTGCTTCGCAGGCCTAGCCATCTCCCCCTCGGGCCGTTCGAGCTTGAACTGCTCCTTGCAGAAGACCAAGATGAACTCGTGCACATCCCGCAGGGTGGGATTGCTCGGGCTGCGCCAGCTACCCCAGGCGGTGGAGACGCCGACAGAGGCGGCCTTGTCCCAGATAATCTCGCCGCGCATGAGGAAGCCAAGCTCGATCAACTGCTGGGTGATGTAGGATTGCAGCGGCAGGTAGGGCTGGCGGTCCACTCCGGCGACATTCACACAGATGCGCCCGCCCGGCCGCAGCACCCGCTTGCACTCCACCCACACATCCCGCAGCAGGGTCAGATACTCCTCCAGGGGCAGCGCGTCGTTGTGGTTCTTGTAGTTCTTGCCGACATTGTACGGCGGCGAGCAGATCACCAGGTCTACCACCCCGTCCTCGATCATGTCGAGGTGGCGCGAGTCCGCGCAGTAGATGCGGTTGGCGATGGTGCGGGTGCCGACGACGGGTTCGTTGTTCTGCGACTGGTCCATCGGGGTCTCTTCTACGGCTTTCTCACCACCAAGGCACTAAGGACACAGAGAACGGCCAAGCTTCTCTCAGCTCTCTGCGCGTCTCCGTGGTGAGGCCGTCAGCCCATCTTCGCCTTCACTGCCACTCTGTCTCCCAGACGAGCCGGGGTCAGGTTCCCGGCGATGGTGGAGCCGTCTGTGTTGAGTTCGCGCACTCTCCCGCACACTCCTTCCAACCACTCGGGGTCGGAGACGGGTTTCTCGCCGATGATCTCACCTAGCGCAGGTGCTTGGCAAACCAATCCATGGCCCGGTTCTGGTAGTCGCAGACATAGCGCGGGGCGGACCAGCCGAAGCCGTGGCCGCCGGAGGGGTAGCGGACGAAGGTGGATTCGACGCCGAGGCGCTTGATGGTGGTGTAGACGATCTCGGAGTGGGAGATGGGCACCCGCGAGTCGTCCTCGGCGTGGAGGAGAAGCAGAGGGGCCTTGATCTTGTGGGCGTGGGTGGAGGCGGAGACGCGCCGATAGTCTTCCAGCCGCTCCCATGGTGGACCGCCCAGCTCTTGCTCTGACCACTGCTGCATGTCGGCGCTGTAGTAGAACATCGGCTCATCGGTGGCCGCGCACTCGGCCACGCCGGCGGCAAAGCGATCGGTGGTGCCCAGCAGCCACACGGTCATGAATCCACCGTAGGAGCCCCCGGTGACGCCCACACGCTTGCGGTCCACATATCCCTGCCGGATCACGTGATCGAGGGCGGCGAGGTAGTCGCGGGAATCCTCCGGGCCCCACTTGCCCACCACCGTGGTCTGGAACTTCTCCCCGTAGCCGCTGGAGCCGCGGCAGTTGGCGTAGATCACCACGAAGCCCTTGGCGGCCAGGGTCTGGACGTCGAGGCGCCAGGTCTCGAAAAAGGCGCCGTAGGGGCCGCCGTGGGTCATCACCACGGCGGGGTACTTCCTGCCGGGGCGGAAGCCCGGCGGCTTGACCACCCAGGCCTGAATCCTCGTGCCATCGAACGAGCGACACCAGAAGCACTCGGGCGCGGATACGGATCGGCCGCGCACGAGCGCGCCGTTCTCATTGGTGAGCCTTCGCTCGCGCTTGCCGGTTGGATCGCAGCAGTACAGCTCGGCGGGACGGTCGGGAGGGAGGTGGGTGAAGGCGATGCCGCCGGTGGCCTTCGAGATGGTGTAGCTGGCGACGAATCGCGGCTTGGGCAGGACTCGCTCGACCCGGCAGCTGAGGTCAGCGCGCCACAACGAGAGGAATCCCTCGTCGTGGCACTGGAAGCAGATCGCAGAGCCATCCGGCATCCACCGCGGCGCGTTCGGCAAGCGGTCGAGCGACGAGGTCAGGGGGATCGCTTCTCCCCCGCGGGAGGGCTGCGCGAACAGCTCCAGGTGCAGCCAGGGTATCTGCTCCTCGCGGGAGCCGACGAAGGCGATCCACTTGCCGTCAGGCGACCAGGTGGGGTCCCCGGCTCCGCCAGCGAGAGTGGTGAACCGCCGCGGCTTGCCGCCGGCGGCGGACATCAGCCAGATGTCGCCGACCAGATCCCAGTCCGGCTGGCGGCCGCGGTTGGAGACGAAGGCGATCTGCTCGCCATCGGGCGACCAGACGGGATTGGAGTCATCAGAGTTGCCATCAGTAAGCTTCTTCGGCTTTCCACCGCTTGCCGGCACCAGGTAGAGGTGTCTTCGGTCCTCCTTGGGCAGGAAGTCGGTGGAGCGGTAGCGCAGCTCGGTGATCTCCTTCACATCGGTGGCGTAGATGCGGCCTTTCTTCGCCTCGAACTTCGGCTGCTTGTCATCCCGCTGATCGTCTTCTCGCTTTGGGTCGCGGGCGAGGAAGGCGATGCGCTTGCCATCGGGCGACCAGACGGGACCGGAGGCTCCTTGTTTCAGTTGGGTGATGCGCTTCGCCTCGCCGCCGGAGATGGGGATCACCCAGATCTGGGACTTCGCCTTGTCGTCGTCCTTCTCAGGCGAGACGAAGGCGATGCGCTTGCCGTCCGGCGACCAGCGCGGCGAGCCATCGCGGTGGTGCCGGTTGGTGAGCTGCACGCGCCGGCGGCCGTCAGTGGAGACCAACCATATGTCTGCGAGCCAACGATCTTTCTCCCGGTTCGCCTGGGAGATAACACATGCCACCCACTGGCCATCGGGCGAGATCTGGGGATCGGCGACTGACCGCAAACGGTACACATCTTCAGCGGTGATGGCACGGCGAGAACGGGGCATGACGATCTCCTTCGGAATTCCTGCGCGGCCTCGCGGCGGGATGCAACGCCAGCTATGTCACGCGGGTCTCGCGCAGACGATGCGGCAGCGTTTGCCATCGGCTCGCAGTTCGCCACTTGCCACGGGATCCCTCCCAACGAGCCAGACACGGCCATCAGCGTGTGTGGTATACTGACGTGGCGAAGCATACGCCGCTGACAGCCCTGCCAGCGGCAGGTGAGTCGGCAATCCTGTCGAACAGACTGTACATGCCGACATGAATGTGGCAGCGGAGCAATACATGGGGCGCAAGTACAGAAACCCGCCCGTCGAGGAAGCCGTCTGTGAGTTCCAGTTCGAGCCCGGTGAGTGGGACGGTGCCATCCCCGGTCTCATCTATACACAGCTTCAGGACCCATTCAGCAAGCGGGAAGAGGCGGAGACAGTCTGGATCGAGTTCGACGAGACGAACGGAGGCCCCGAGCCCACACTCAGGAGATTCCGGCGGGTCCGGTACCAGCAGGAAGATGGCAGGGCTTTCGTAGACGTAGGCGAGCATTTCCTAGCGGTAGCGCGGCTGCAGCCGTACGAGAGCTGGGCGCAGCTCAAGCCGACGATCATGCGGGCACTTCGCGAGTATGACTCCGTGGCCCATCCTCGCGGGATCAGTCGGGTGTCTCTGCGCTACAGGAATCGGTTCAGATTCCGGCAGGCTCCGGTGAAGGCGGAGGACCACTTCGACTTCTATCCCTACCTGGGCGCGCGCCTACGCGACTACGACACCATCGCGTTCATCGTTGGGGTCCAGATGCCGTTCGACGAGAAGGCCAACGCTCTACGTCTGGAGATGACAAGCGCGAGTCCCGAAAAGGGTTACCCTCTTGTAACGGTGCTCGAATTCGACTTCCATACGCTGGTGGGGGGACACCTGTCGATTGCTACCATGGAGGAGTGGCTGGACACCGCGCACGAGCGGATAGAGGAAGTATTCGAGTCGTGCATCAAGGAACCGCTTAGGCGCACCTTTGACGAGGGTGAGTAGGCTATGGGTCCGAATGTGACTGCTTCCTCCCAGCCCAGCGGCCGTGGTCTATGGTCGTCACCGCGCAGGCAAGCGGTAACGCTTCGCGCTGTCTCCTCCCGCCAAGCGCGCCGGCCGGGGGCGGAGGGATGGACCGTCTGGGCTCCTGAGCTCAAGTGGTGCGGCATTGAGGTGCTGTACCAGGTGGCGAACTCGCGGGAGGCCAAGGCGTTTGTGCTAGGGCGGCCTTATCTCCTCGATGTCCTCTACGAAGCCTACGCTCACCTGATGCTGTCCTTCGGGGACTGGCCCAGGGTTGCTTTGCGGCAAGAGGTGGACCCCGAGATTTCCGAGCGGCAGTACCTGTGCGTGACCCTTGTCACGGATATTCCCGTTCTGGAGGCCATCCAGCGGATGGACAGATTCGACGAGCACTGGTGGCTGGATCGCATCGCCACTTACGGCCAGCGGCTGGTCTTCGTCTTGGAGTTCCAGTGATGTTCGACTGGGTGGACTACCTCGGGCTCGCCCACGAGATGGTGACACAGGGGGAGCCTTCGGGCGCGCCGGAGGAGTCCCGGTTGCGGTGTGCCGTCAGCAGGGCCTACTACGCGGCGTTCGGACGAGCCAAGGTGTACCTGTCAGACCTCTACGGACCAGGGAAGCTTCCACAGACGGCGGATGTGCACGAGTATGTCATCAGTCAGTTCAGAGATGACAGCGACGATCAGGTGTGGCGCGCCATCGGAGCCGACCTCGAACGCCTCCGCGAGTATCGCAATATGGCCGACTACCGCGAAAACGCGCATGGCTGGACGGCCAAGGCAACAGCTTCTCTCGTCTACGGCAAGAGAGCCGTCCAAGGAGTTGAGGGATTGGGCCTTCGGCCTTAGAGTGGCTGCAAGGTGCCACTGTCGCACCGCGGTGTGCGAGTCAGGACTCGGTCACCGCGCTCATGAACTCCTCGATGTACTCGGGCAGGTACCCGAAGTAGACGCTGGTCACGATCGGTCCGTCTCTCACGGCGGGCTCGTCCACGTACGTCGCCCCGGCGTTCTGCACGTCAATCGCCATGTCGCCCGGGCAGGCGATCTTCCGCCCACGCACTACGCCCGCCGAGACGAGAATCCAGGGGGCGTGGCAGATGGCGCCCACGATCTTGTTACGGGCCACCATCTCCCGGATGAGATCACATACATCCTCCCGATCACGCAGGAACATGGGGCCGTAGATGCCTCCGGGGAGGTGAACGGCGTCGAGGCTATCCACCTTCAGGTCGGCGATGGCCACCTCGGTGGTGAAGGGCAGGCCGTCCATACCGTGCCGCCCTTCCCCATACACCGTCGCGCCCGCCTCCGGCCCGGCCACAATCACCTGGGCTCCCGCCTCCTTGAGGCGGTAGTACGGGAACAACAGCTCGTGCTCGTGGTAGCCGCTGGCGATCAGGATAGCGATGCGCTTTCCCTCAAGCTGCATTGCGCGCTCTCCTCCCAAGCCCTGATGCCCTCCCCACTTGTTTCCACCTGCGGCTGGCGAATCCCCCGCACTCAGGGCACAAGGAGCGCGCCGATTGGGCACAGAATCTGGAACAGGACTTGGTCAGCGTTCGCGCTGACCAGATCGGCATCAGAGAGCGTCTCTGGAGGGACTCCCATGGCTGACGAGCTGGATTTCGAGAAGGTATTTGCAGGATTTCCGAAGGTCCTTTTCCCGTATGACAAGACGCTGCCGGTGAAGGGCTGGTTGGTGCAGGGGCCGAAGCAGCAGGTGGTGTTCTGGCACTCAGAGGTGCGGTATGAGAGCAAGGAGCACAGCCATCCCTACGCGGAGTGGGGGATCGTAATCACCGGCTGGTGTGACATCATCACTCCCGAGGGCAGGGGCAGATACAACGCCGGCGACGTGTTCCACCTCGCGCCAAGCGTGCCGCACGCCTCGGTCACCTCCGATGACTACCGATCCATGGATGTGTTCTTCTCGCCGAACCACCTGCAGGCCGAGACGGGGAAGGGGAGGTGATGGCAGGCGGTTTGTCGTCAAGAGAGCGAATGCTCGCCGCGATTGACGGCGCTCCGGGAGCGCCGGTTCCCTGCTCGTTCATGATCTTTCGCGCTCTGCGCGGCAAGTGCAAGGACGAGTTCGAGTTCGCCGAGCGGCAGATGGAGCTTGGCCTCGACGCGCGTGTCCAGGTGGATGACTTCCCGGTGCGGTTCTCGCCGGAGGTGAAGATCAGGGAGTGGGCCGAGAACGGCCGCCTCCACCGGGTCTATGAGACCCCCGCGGGCACGCTCACCGCGAGTGTGAAGCACACCGAGGACTGGCCCTACGGGGCGAGCATCCCGGTCTTCGACGACTGGTTCACGCCGCGGGCGGCGAAGTTCCCGGTAACGGAGCCGAAGCACCTGGGGGCGCTCCGCTACCTGCTCGTTCCGCCGCCGGCCGATGATCTGCTTGCCTTCACCAGGCAAGCGTCGGAGCGGAAAACCTTCGCGGACAAGCACGGGTTGCTGTTCACCGGCGGCTGGAAGTCGCAGCGGTTCATCCCGAGGGAGGACAAGCTGCTGATCGGCGACAACGGAGTCACCGGCACCGTCATTGATACCCTGATGTGGCTGTGCGGCGGGACCGAGCCGCTGATGTGGGCCTACGACCAGCCGGAGTTCCTGCGCGAGCTGATCGGGATGGTGGAGGAGTGGAATCGGAAGCGCCTTGCCATTCATCTGGAGACCGGAGTGGACCTGGTGATGCGCCGAGCCTGGTATGAGGGCACGGAGTTCTGGTCGCCGAAGCTGTTCCGGGAGTTCATCCTGCCAGGCCTGAAGAAGGAGGCGGCGCTCGCCCACCAGGCAGGCGCTCGCCTTGGTTACGTCATCACCAGCGGCGTCACCGCCATCGCCGACCTGATCGTCGAGTCCGGGGCCGATGTGATGGTGGGCGTGGACCCAGGAGAAGGCAAGGGCACCACGCTCACTCAGGTACGCGATCTCTTCGGCGGGAAGGTGGGCCTATGGGGTGGAGTGAGCGGGCCGCTGGTGGTCGAGGAGGGCACGGAGGACGATGTGCGCAGGGCGGTAGAGGAGGCGATAGAAGCGTTGGCGCCCACCGGCCGCTTCATCCTCTGTCCGGTGGACAACGTGCGCGCGGACACCGAGAAGGCGTGGCGCAATGTGCGGGTGTTCATTGACACATGGATATCGCTCACCAAGGGAGCCTAGCATGAGTCCGAAGTGTGGCGACGCCCGCTTCGCGGAGATCGTCAAGCAGACCGGCCTCAGGGCGCTCGACTACGTCCTGCGCTTCTGTCAGGACATGGACCCGAAGTCGCTGGAGTATGGGGGCATTCGCAATGTCTACAACCCCATGACCCAGCAGTTCCGGCGCGGCGGCCACGGGCTCTGCCTCACGTGGTCGGCCTCGCTCGCCGGGTTCGCGGCGCTGGCGGCCTACGATCTCACTGGCAACGAGTTCTACTTCGACCGCGTCAAGCTGATCGCCCGGTATGTGAGGAGCAATCAGAACCTGGACGAGTCGGACAAGCTTCGCTGCGGCACCTTCGTGGTGAGCAAGGATCGGCGGTTTGTGGATGTGCCGGACGCGTCGTGGGCGGGAAATCTGTTCGTGCACCTGTACCGTCGGACGGGTGAGAGGGAGTACCTCGATCGGGCCAGGCTCATCGCCGACTGGCTGCTGCGGGTGGCGCGGATGCCGCACGGCGGGTTTACGACCTTTTACTTGCTAGACAAGGAACAGCCTGTCGCCTATAGCCATGGCAGCGATGGGCAGCACGGCATCTTCCTAGCCAACCTGTATCAGGAGACCAAGGAGGAGAGGTACGCGGCCGCGCTCAAGCCCCTCGCCGACATGCTCTCCGGCCCCGGGCAGCACGAGAGCGGGGCCTACTACGCCTCTATCCTCGCCGATGGCACGCCTGTGTTCGAGGGGTGGGATGACGTGTCCGGGCACCCGCTGGTGGCGGGGATCAAGAGGATCGTCACCGGCCCGCGGCAGAACTACTACGCGGCTCTGTTCCTGGTGGAGCAGTACCGGCGAGATGGAGACAAGCGCTATCTCGAAAGCGTCCGCCGATGCTGCGAATGGTCGCTGGACACCTTCCGCCGGCTGGGGCACTTCCCGGACTGGCTGACACTTGGCCCCAATGGCGAGTGGCAGGCGGACCCGCTGGTTGACGTGGCTTCACCGGGCGCGATGACGCGCGTGTGGCTCGCCCTGAACAAGGTAGAGCCGAACCCGAAGTGGATGGAGGCGTGCTGCGCGATGGCGGAATGGGAGATGCGGTGGCAGCGCCAGACGCCGGAGTTCGCAGACCTGGACGGGGCCATCCTCGCCTCCCCCATCATCATCGCCTACTTCATCTCCTTCGCGGCGTGGGGGATGTTGGAGTTGGCGGAGCGGTTGGCAGTGCATGATACGAGGGCCGCCGCAAGGAGCGCGCCTAACGGCAGGCACGCCAGCAAGAGCGGCCACTGCTGACCAGTGAGAAGGTAACGTGCTCTGAAGAAGGGCGCGCCGTAGTGCGACCAGGGACGTAGCCACCAGAGGGAGACGGCACCCATCTGAACCGTCGCGCAAGCGAGGGCGTACCTATATCTGCGCCGCTTGCGGGCGAGAGCCGAGACCGCTCCGCTGAGGAGACCTGCAAGGAGTGGCGCCGTGATGAACCGAGCAAGCTTCAGCTGGTGATAGTACGGGTTGCCCATCGGCGGATCCCAGCGGTTCAGGTACCGTATCCACAGCCTGTCCGCGCATAGCAGGGCGAGCAGACCTGCAAGGACCGGCAGGAACATGATGGCTGCGGTAGAGAGCGGCGCCCAGAGTCGCGCTGAGGAACGCTTCTTACGCTGCTTGTCCTCCTCGACTGACTTGCCCCTCATGTTGTGTCCCTCCTAGCGTTGAGTTGGCAGGTCAACCGCTATTCGGCTGGCCGTTCAGCACGTTCCGCTCTCCCCAGTCCACATGCTGCTGCTCTGCGGATGTCGCGGTACGCATGGCGGCGGGCCCTTCGAGTTCCCTCCGGGTGAACTCCGGCACGAGCGCCCTACAGAGGTTATCCCGCCAACCCACACACGCTGTCCACGAGTTCCGTGATCGCTTCGACCTTCTCGATCTCACCTACCCGCATAGTCGTGCTGTGAATGGCTAGGCCGACGGTCGGTCCTGGTAGGCAACCAGCGCGCTTCGGAGCTCGGATACTAGTGCTGGCAAGTCGTGTGTGAGGGTGTCCCATACCACATCAAGGTCGATGTCGTAGTAGGCATGTACGATGCGGTTCCTCATCCCCACCACCGCGCCCCATGGAATCGTCGGGGCCTCAGAGCGCCCCTGTGGGGTGACCTTGGCGGCGGCTTCTCCGATCACCTCAATGGCCCGCACCAGCGCGAACGTCAGCATGCGGTCGGAGTTCAGGTCGGCTCGGCACCGGCCCTTGGCGAAGCCAAGGGCATCCCCCGCGGCATCGAGCATGTGCCGCAGGCGGACCACGTCCTCATCTCGCAGCATACATCACCTCTGCGCCCGCCACCACCTGATCTCTGAAGTAGCGGCTCAAGTCCCGAGCGGTGCGCATGTCCACCTTGCGGCCCAGAAGCTCCGAGAGGTCGATCTCCATCGCGGCGAGTGTCAGCAGCCCAACCGGATGGCCGGCCTCGAACTCCACCAGCACATCTACATCGCTGTCCGGGCCGAAGTCATCGCGCAACACGGAGCCGAAGAAGGCCAGCTTCCGGATGTGGTGGTTCCGGCAGAACTCGGCGAGACGGGCTTTGTCCACCTGAAGGCAAACGCTCATTCTGCTCACCTGGTGAATGCACTCACACTCAGCAACCTTATTCTACACGACGCGCCCGTGCTCCGCCACCGGCCTCGGCGGGGCCCTTTGACTCCGCTCAGGGCAAGCTATGGAAGCCCCGCCCTACAGCCTCTACTCCGCCAACCCACACACCCCGTCCACTAACTCCGTGATCGCTTCGACCTTCTCGATCTCGCCGACCTGGGAGATCTCGTCGGAGATGCCGAGGATGAGGCGAGGGGCGAACATGTCAATCACCTTGCGGGCGAAGGCGACGACCTCCTCCAGTGTGTAGCTCGGCAGGAAGTGGATCGCCGGCAGCAGGTCCAGGCAGACGAGCGCGTCGCCGACGGCGGCCTTGATCTCCTCCAGGGTGATATCGCCCATGGGCGCGGGGGTGAGGGCCTCGACGGAGTCGAGACCCGTGTCCTTGAGGTAGGGCAGGATAGCCTTGGCGTGGCCGTCCCAGTGGGAGTGGACGAAGCGGCCGGCGGCGTGCAGGCGCTGGCTGATTCTCTGCCAGCGAGGGAGCATGTACTTCTCCAGGACGCGCGGCGGGGTGAACTCGTTGGTGGCGTGGTCGCCAAGGTTGAAGATGAGGCAGGGAAGCTGGAGCGCGGCGGCGATCTGCCGGTCGTCCCGACGGTCGCAGACCTCCAGGTAGGCCGCCACCTCATCGGGGTGGTCGGCGAGCAGGTAGAAGGTGCCCGCCAGGCCGCACCAGTTCTTGATCAGCTCGGTGAACCCGGAGCTGTTGAGGAAGATGGTCGGCTCGGCCCGGTGGCCGACCCGAGCAGCCGCCTCCGCGAAGGTTTGCTGGTTGGCACGGTAGTCAGTGCGCTCGACGAGATCCACGAGCACCCGCAGGTCCGCGACCGTGCTCACCGGGTACTTCTCAATGCGGCGGTTGGCCAGCTCACCGTCGTGCCAGATATCACGGTGGAGGGTGTGGAGGGAGCCGCGGGGAGTGGTGATCGTCTCGAGGTAGTGATCGCCGTCCTGCTCCGCGGTCCGCACCACATCCGCGGGATTCTCGCATGGCTCGATTCCGCGGCTGGCCTCGTAGCGGATGGAGCAGTGGAGAGCGTCGTAGATGCTGAGGTTGTCGAGCCCTCGGAATCGCGGGGGCATTGTACCGTGCTGCAGGTGATGGTCAATCCAGGTCTCGAGCCGGGGCTGCCAGAGCACCGCGTTCGCCTTCCGCTCGAAGATGGCAAGGTTGAGTTCTCGTCTGGTCATGGTCCCGCCCACGATGTGGGATGGAGGGTATTACGCAGGGCAGGCGCCTGTCTCCTGCCCAGGGCCGGCCGGAAGGACGGCCCCGGCGGCGCATGGAACGAAGGCCGGAGAGACGAGGTACCTGGCATGACCTCCCGCGAACGCGTTATCCGCGCCCTCAGGTTTCAGAAGCCCGACCGCGCCCCCCGCGAGGTGTGGGCGCTGCCGGCGATCGAGTGGCACCGCGCCGACGAGATGGCGAAGCTGATCGAGCGCTTCCCGATGGACTTCACCACGCCGCGCTTCAGCTACGGGCCGAGCCGCCGCGCCCGCGGGGAGGAGTACCGGATGGGGGAGTGGTGGGATGCCTGGGGAAGCGGTTGGTTGGTGCTGGAAGAGAGCCGCCTGGGAGAGGTGAAGTGGCCTGCGCTGGCGGACTGGTCGGCGCTGGACAGCTACGAGCTGCCGTGGGAACTGGTGCGGGAGGCGGACTTCTCCCAGGTGAACCAGAGCTGCGCGGAGACCGATCTGTTCGTTCGCGGCGGGAGCCTGGCGAACATATTCGAGCGCATGCAGTTCCTGCGGGGAACCGAGAACCTGTTCCTCGATCTCGCCTACGGAGTGAAAGAGGTGTATCGGCTGCGCGATATGCTTCACGACATGCTCGTCACCGAGCTGAAGATGTGGGCGGAGACGGAGGTGGACGGGATCGGCTTCTGCGATGACTGGGGAGCGCAGCGGTCCCTGCTGATCTCGCCCGACCTCTGGCGCAGCTTCTTCAAGCCGCTCTACAAGGACTACTGCGACATCATCCACGAGGGCGGCAAGTTCGCCTTCTTCCACTCCGACGGATGCATCGAGGCGATCTACCCGGACCTGATCGAGATCGGCGTGGATGCCCTCAACTCGCAGCTCTTCTGCATGAACATCGAGGAGCTGGGGCGCAAGTACCGGGGGAAGATCACCTTCTGGGGAGAGGTGGACCGCCAGCACCTCCTGCCCCACGGCACCCCCGAGGAAGTCCGCGCTGCCGTCCGCCGGGCGCGCGCCGCGCTCGATGGCGGCACGGGTGGCGTGATTGCTCAGTGCGAATGGGGCGTCAACGACCCGCTGCAGAACATCATGGCGCTGTTTGAGGAGTGGGAGGGGCCCCTGTAGGCACGGCGCCCTGCCCCGCCAGCGGTTCGCCTTTCGGCAGGACGGCCCCGCATCGCACAGAAGTCACTCCTGGCGAATCACATCACCTGCGAGGGGAAATCGGGATGCCTGTCAGAGACACAGAGCGACTGCGAGAGGTTGTTGGCAAGGCCGTGCATGAGGTCAAGGTGACGGATGTGCACACTCACCTCTACTCCCCGCGGTTCGGCTCGTCGGGCGGGAGCGCAAGTCCGGCCCTGCTGTGGGGTGTGGATGAGCTGATTACCTATCACTACCTCATCGCGGAGACGTTCCGCTGGGTGGATATGCCTTACGAGGAGTACTGGAAGCTTATCAAGCAGGCGCAAGCTGATCTCATCTGGCGGACGCTGTTCGTGGAGAACTCACCTGTTGCTGAGTCGTGCCGCGGGGTGCTCACTGCGTTGCAGAAGCTGGGGTTGGACGTGGGTTCCCGCGATCTGGAGAGCTACCGTCACCACTTCGCCGGCATGGGCGTCGAGGAGTACGTGGATAGGGTCTTCGAGCTGTCGGGCGTCAAAGAAGTGGTGATGACGAACGATCCCTTCGATGAGGCGGAGAGGGAAGTGTGGGTGAGGGGAGGGGAGAGCGACTCCAGGTTTCACGCCGCGCTTCGGCTGGACGCGCTGCTGAACGCCTGGGAGTCGAGCTGGGAGAAGCTGGCAGGGTGGGGATACGCAGTCAATGGGAAGCTGACGGCGGCCACACTCGATGAGGTGAGGCGGTTTCTGAGGGAATGGGCCGAGCGCATGGGGGCGGTGTACATGGCGGTTTCGCTGCCGCCCACATTCGTGATGCCCGAGGACTCCCTGCGCGGAGTGCTGATCAAGGAGTGCGTGCTGCCAGTGTGCGAAGAGCTGAACCGCCCCTTCGCGATGATGATCGGGGTGAAGAAGCTGGTGAACCGCGGCCTGCGGCTGGCCGGCGATTCCGTAGGCCGGGCGAGCATCGAGGCAGTCGAGTATCTGTGCGCGACCTACTCGCGGAACAAGTTCCTGGTCACCATGCTCTCCCGCGAGAACCAGCACGAGCTGTGTGTCGCCGCCCGCAAGTTTCGCAACCTCATGCCCTTCGGCTGCTGGTGGTTCCTCAACAACCCGAGCCTGGTGGAGGAGATCACCCGCATCAGGCTGGAGCTGCTCGGGCTGAGCTTCATCGCCCAGCACTCGGATGCCCGCGTCCTCGATCAGCTTCTCTACAAATGGGACCACTCCCGCGGCGTCATTGCCGATGCCCTCTTTGACAAGTACCGCGATCTGATGGCCACCGGCTGGGCGATTGAGGAGTCGGAGATCAAGCGGGATGTGGAGAAGCTATTCGGCGGGAACTTCTGGAGCTTTGTGGAGAGGAGGCTGTAGGTTGAGGGGGACTCTGTGATGAGCTGCAAGGCGGTCGTGGTAGGAGCAGGCGGGATCTCGGGCTCCTGGTTTCCTCCGCTCATCGAGGAGGGAGTGGAGATCGCGGCGGTGGTGGACCTCCGGCTCGAGGCGGCCGAAGCACAGATCCGGGAACACGGCCTGAGCGCGAAGGCGTCCACCGACCTGGAGGCAACGCTTGCAGATGCCAGGCCCGACTTCGTGGTTGATCTCACGATGCCTGAGGCTCACTGTCAGGTGACGTGCACGGCACTGCGGGTCGGTTGCCACGTGATTGGCGAGAAGCCGATGGCCTCCAACATGGCCGAGGCGCGGCAGATGGTTGGCACCGCGGAGGAGACGGGCAGGCTGTACATGGTGAGCCAGTCCCGCCGCTGGGAGCCCAAGCACGATCGCCTGCGCCGCACCATCGTCTCCGGCGCCATCGGGGAGGTCACCACCATCAACTGCGACTTCTACATGGGCGTCCACTTCGGCGGCTTCCGGGAGGAGATGCCCAGCCCTCTGGTCCTCGACATGGCCATCCACCACTTCGACCTGGCTCGCTTCCTCACCGGCGCCGATCCCGTCGCCGTGTACGCTAAGGAGTTCAACCCCACGGGTTCGTGGTACGGCGGCGCGGCGGCGGCGAGCTGTGTGTTCGAGATGAGCGATGGGATTGTCTTCACATACCGGGGAAGCTGGTGCTCTTACGGCTGCCACACCAGTTGGAACGGGGACTGGCGGATCATCGGTGACAAGGGAACCCTGATCTACGAGCGGGACGAGGACCCCAGAGGCGAAGCCGTTGCCGGGGAGGAGGGCTTCTATCACCCGCTCGGAGCTATCGAGATCGCCGACTCGCCCATGCAGAAGACCTACATGCACGGCTCGCTCGCCGAGATGCTCGACTTCCTCCGCACCGGCCGCCTGCCCCAGACCGAGTGCCACGACAACATCAAGTCCCTGGCAATGGTGTTCGGGGCGGTGGAGAGCGCGCGGGAGGGGAGGCGGATAGAGGTAGTACCGTAGGGCAGGAGTTCATCTCCTGCCCAGATCTTCTGTGGGAGCCTAGTCCTCCAGGCGATCTGGAGCCGTGACAATCGCCCCGAGGACGGGGCTCCCACAAGTCATCGCCTTCGTCGCAGCCATCCTCGTATACGCTAATGTGCCAGTGGGGCAGGAGACAAACTCCTGCCCTACCAGAGGTGACGGCCCGCCGCCGCGGAACCTCCCGCCGATACCCTTTGGGCAGACTGCGAGTCTACCCTACCTGGAGTGTGCGCCATGAAGTGGACCCTGAACACTTACGAGGTCGGACAGAAGTGGGAGCTGGATCACCTGATCGAGATGTGCGTCAGGACAGGCTATCCGTACATTGAGTTCCTGATGGACTTTCAGCAGCCGCACGGGCTGGAGTGGGACACGCCGGAGGCGAGGTTCGCGGAGGTCAAGGAGAAGATCGAGGCGGCCGGGCTGAAGTTCGGCTCGTTCACAAGCTGCCAGAGGTTCGATTCCGCCGATGCGAAGGAGCGGGCGGAGTCGGTGAAGCGCGTGAAGCGGGTAATTGATATGGCGCGCAAGTTCGGGTGCGACCACGTGCGCGTGCTCGGCGATAAGCTCCCCAAGGAGGAGAGCGAGCGGGCCGCGGTGGTCGCCAACGTGGCCGACTGCATCGGCAAGCTGGGCGACTACGCGGGCCCGGGCATCGCCGTCTCCATCGAGATGCACAACAGCTTCACCGATCCGCACTATTCGATGGAGGTGATGCGGCTCACGAAGCGGCCGAACGTGGGCCTGGTCTTCAATGGGCAGTGGCCGGTGGGCAAGGAGTGGAAGTACTCGCTGCCCGCGGGGGCGAAGTCAATCAAGCCGTTCTATGACATGATCCGCCCGCACCTCACCTCCATCCACCACCACGGGATGGAGCTGCCGAGCGAGCTGGGCTACTGGCAGGAGTTCTTCAAGCTGGCGAAGGCGGACGGTTACCGCGGCTATGTGGCGAACGAATCCGCCTACACCGGCCCGGACCCGGAGCAGGTGCTTCGGCTGTACACGGCGCTGTTCCAGACGCTGATCGCGTAGACGAAAGGCGATCGGCGGCAGGGCACGCTGGAAGTGGCTAGGCCTTGTGGTAATCCAAGGCCGCCACCCCGGCCGCCGCAGGCGGACCTAGGGGCGTGCCCTGCCGGCAACCCTACTGGCACGCTGGAAGTGGCTAGGCCTTG
>Ga0315277_10006169_pt1 | contig 15748 bp, 12 predicted proteins | sample YL17G05_15_MG_FD_203695 | JGI IMG/M metagenome (GOLD analysis project Ga0315277, IMG submission 203695) | Sediment microbial communities from Yellowstone Lake, YNP, Wyoming, USA - YL17G05_15 | ecosystem: Environmental > Aquatic > Freshwater > Lake > Sediment | place: USA: Wyoming | collected...
CAGCGAAGGGATTCCCGATGTATCCGGGCTTGCGGGATGCGATTGTCAAACAGGCCGACAGGTTCCGTGAGCTCTATCCCACCTCCGCAGCCCTCTTTCTCCCAGGGAACCGGGTGCCGGAAATAGGAGAGATATTCCGCAATCCGGATTGGGCAAAAACCATGGATCGTCTGATCCGGGCAGAAAGGGAGGCCCTGAATAATGTCGCCTGGTGGGAAAAGCTTCTCGGCAGAAAAGCAGACCGCCATACCGGGCTTATGGCGGTGAGAGATTATTTCTATAAAGGCCCGCTAGCCGGGGAGATAGTGAAATATCAGAAAGAGAACAAATTCAAAGACCATGAAGGTAAAACAAACTCCGGGCTTCTCGACGTGGATGACTTCTTCTCCTATCGCTGCCAGATCGGCGAGCCGGCAAGCGTGCGCTACCGCGGCTACGATGTCTACAAGTGCGGCCCGTGGACACAGGGGCCCGTGTTCCTCGAGCAGTTGAACCTGCTGGAAGGGTTCGACCTGAAGAGCCTGGGAAACCCGCAGAGCGTGGAATATATCCACACCTGGATCGAGGCGGCAAAGCTGGCCCATGCGGACAAGGAGAAGTATTACGGCGACCCGGACTTTGTCTATGTGCCCCTGGCCGGCCTTCTTTCCAAGGAATATGCCGCTGAGCGGCGGAAACTGATCGACCCCAGACAGGCGTCGCTCGAGCTAAGGCCGGGAGACCCGTACCCTTATGACACACATTCCGAGAAACGCCCGCCGGACTTGAAATTGAGCGCCATAGATAAGATGCTCCTCGATCACGGGACAACAGGTACGCGGGCTATAGATAGCCAGGGGAACATGTTTTCTGCCACCCCGAGCGGCGGCTGGATCTGGTCATCGCCGATTATCCCAGGCCTCGGGTTTTGTCTGGGTACCAGGGTGCAGATGTTCTATCTCGAGGAGGGAAAGGCGAAATCCCTAGAAGGCGGGAAGAGGCCGTCAACGAGCCTCACTCCCACACTGGTCATGAAAGAAGGCAAACCCTTGATGGTTTTCGGCATGCCCGGAGGCGACCAGCAGGATCAGGGAACGCTGCTCTCGTTTCTCAATATTGTCGATTTCGGCATGGATCTCCAGGAGGCTCTGGATACGCCGAAGTTCTGGACCATGCATTTCCCGAGCCTCTTTTACCCGCACCGGGCAAGGCCGGGGAGCGTGTTTCTCGAGGGCCGGTTGGCCAATTTGGAGGCAACAGCTAAGGCTTTAAGCAAGATGGGGCATGTGGTGGAAATAGTGGAGCCGTGGACCGGGGATAACACCATGGTCTGCGCTATAGACCACGAACACGGGGTTCTTAAGGCTGCGGCAAATGCAAGATTTGAGTCTAGCTATGCGCTGGGGTGGTGAGGGTCACCGTCCCACCCCTCGCCCTTCTCCGCCACCTCGCGGAAATAAGTCATGGCCGGATTGCGCTTGAAATCGCGCAGGTAAATATCGATCAGGCCCCGATCAGCGAAACTGTAAAAGCTCTCCTCGCCAACTATCACATGGTCAAGAAGCTTTAGCTCGATAAGGCTGGTGGCGAATACAATGTCGCGTGTCAACTGCTTGTCTTCGAGAGAGGGAGTGGGGTCTCCGGAGGGGTGGTTGTGGGCCACCACAATGGCCGCGGCGTTGTAATTGAGGCTTTTCCTTAACAGTTCCCGCAGGTAGATTACGTTGTAAGACATGGTGCCCTGGAAAAGATCCTCGGTGTGCATCACTGCATGGCGGACATCGAGATAGAGTACCTTGAACACCTCGACATCGAGGTCCCTCATGCTGTGGCGCAAATAGTCGTAGACATCGGATGAGCCTTTGAGAAAGGGGCGGTCCTCGAGACCCGCCTCGAGGAATTTTCTGGCCACCTCGTGGATCAGTTTCAGGGCCATGGCGTTCTTAGGGCCTACCCCGGGCACAGAGCAGAGAGTTTCAGTAGAGGCTTCGAGCACTTTGCGCAGGCTGCCCAGGCGGGAGAGTAGCTCTCTCGATAGAGCCTTGCAGTCCCGCCGCGGGGTGCCGAGAGTCAAAAGCAGCTCGATTATCTCGTCATCCCGGAAAGCCCCCAATCCTTTTTCCAGGAATTTTTCTCTCAGACGGCCCCGGTGGCCTGAGCCAGGGGGAGGGGGGGAAGTTTCCTTTTTTATCTCGCTTTTGCTCATTGTCTAAAGAATAAGGAGATCAATAGTATGAAGCAAGAGTACAGAATACAGGAGACAGAAGATAGAAGCAGAATACAGGAGTCAGAATACAGGAGACAGAATAATAAAAACGGGAATACAGAATACAGGAGTCGGGAGTCAGAAGTCAGAAGAAAAAATAAATAAGAAATCTTATACTCTAGAATTCTAATTCCAGCCTCCAGCCTCCAGTTTCCAGCCTCCAGTCTCCAGCCTCCAGCCTCCAGTCTCCAGTCTCCAGCCTCCAGTCTCTTGCCTCCAGCCTCCAGCCTCCAGCCTCCAGTCTCCAGCCTACTTCCTACTGCCTGGTAATCGCCCACACATTCTGGTCGAAAGTGCCATTGGCATCAAGCATCACCCGCCGCAGGGTGCCATCCTCGGCCTCGAACCAGAACACCGTATTGCCTCCGGACGAGTAGATAGTCACCAGCAGGCCGAAATTCTTGGGAACCGAAAACTGCATGGTGGGCTTGATGTCCATGAAGTTCTGGGCCAGAAGATAGGAAAAGACACCAATAAGGCAGAGCGCGGCCAGAGCAATGGCCAGTAATTTCTTCCGCATGACATTCCTCCTTTTTTAACCTGGATTATTCATAAATTTTTAAAAGTAATCTAAACACACTATAAATAACTCTGAAAATTTGCTATAACTCATTTGGAATACAGGAGTCAGAATTATTAGAACCATAATCTCCGAAAAAATCTTCTGACTTCTGACTTCTTGATTGAGATTCCAGTAAATGCTTTGTAAACAGGGTAACCCTTACTTTATTCTATCAGTTTATGAGATATTCGAGTCAGACAAGTTTCATTTTCAGTGCGGCCTTAAAAATCGGGCGCAAAAAAGCGTTTTTGGCTCTCGTCATATAAAAACGCCTGCGGTGATCAGTGAAATATTTCCCTTCCTCGGGCAGGATGACCAGGGAAACCTTGATATTGGGGGCCACGCCGATCATGAGGCCCCTCTCCATGCAGGCTTCGTACATCCTGCGGAAAACCGGGATCATGTCCCTGGTTTTGGGCGGCGGCATGCCCTCGTAATCCGTACCCTGGAGAGGCCGGAACACGCAGACAGTCGGCACAGCGCCTACAGAGGTGATCCAGTCTATGGCTTCTATCGATCTTTCCGGGGGCTCGAGGCCGGCCACGATTTCTCCATTGGCAGTGTGGAAAACAGCAGCGCAGTATTCGATAGCCTCGAGGTAGCGATCAAGTCCGTACTGGCGGTTTTTGCCAGGGCAGGTCTCGGCAAAGAGCTTCCTGTCCCAAAGCTCGAAACAGAAAGACACCCGGTTGACACCCATTTTCTTTAACTCGCGGTACCTGGCCAGGTCGTGATGAGGCGGAGTCTGCACCCCGATCAGGAGGCCGAACTTTTTTTTCACGGCGCGGATATACGGTTCGAGGATATCGAGGTAGATATCCCCGGCGTAATGGCCGGTGTTGAAATCGACATAGGTGATCCGGTTCTCACACAGAGCGGACTCGACAGTCTCTACCACATCCTGGACATTTTTCTCCGGGGCGTCGTCCTGCCCCAGATTGAGTCCCACAGAACAGAACCTGCAGTTTGAGCGGGGCTTTTCCAGCCAGTAGTCGCAGACCCTGGCGGGGTAAATGGCGAGATAAGTACCCTGGAGGGTGCCTACTCGGTTCATTCTTAATCCGGAGGAGGTTTTCCGGTCATACCAGGCCGGCCGGGGGGTGAGGGTCACCGGGGCCACAGGCTCATTGTCCCTGTAAATCCGGTATGTCTTGTCCGGCTCGCGTTCAAGCAGGTAAGTGCTCGACCTGGCGAATTCCTCTGTCACCGGGATATTGGTATAGAGGCCTTCCGGCAGGATCACTTCCAGGCCGCTGCCCAGCCCGGCCCGGGTGCGCAGTATCTCCTTTCCGCCATCCTCCTCGATAGCGCAGCTTTCTCCGAGGCGGATGCCTTTGCAGTAGAGGTCCAGTTTCAATAGGCCGGGATTTTTACGAATATCGTGGATCATCTATCCTGGATCAGATTCAGCGGTTTACAATTCCCTGAATTATGGATTTAATAAAACATTATTCTCTTCTTTTTTCAACTCTTTTAAGGCGAAGGGATTATTTTACTTGAGATAGCCGAGTGAGCGGAGGCGTTCGATAACCTCCTGGTCATAGCGATAGGGGAACAGTGTATCCCTTACCGGCGGAGGGGGGCCGTAGGAAGTAACATAACGCAGGGGCATTGTGCCGCCTGGGCTGGGAGTACCAGCCTCGAGATGAGGCTTGCCGCCCATATTGCGGGCTACCGGCAGGCCGATAAGATAAAGTATAGTGGGAGCTACATCCTCGAGTGGCAGAACCTGTTCTGTTTTGCTGCCGGGATTGACATCTATTCCCTTGAAGATCACAACGCCTTTAAGGTCGTGCTCGCGGCCTTTCTTGCCGGGATCGAAAACCACAGTGACCAGTCCGAGCGGCTGGAATCTGTTCAAGAGTTCGCCGAGCAAGCGGTCGAGGTAGCGGTAATATTCCGGGAGCACCTTTTCGAGGTTTTTCGAGCTGACCAGCTCGGTGCGTTCTTCCAGTCGGCTGAGGATGTCGGCCCCCTGAAGGTAAAGGATCAGAAAACCGACCTGGTATCTATGGGCCAGGATAATGGCGGTCCGGGTGTAAAAGTAATCGGCGAAATAGACCGAGCGGATCAAGTCGGCTGCTTCCTCAGGGAGGTTCGACGCCAGGAGGCTTGAGATTTTCGGATAATTGGCGAGTACCCTCTGGAAAGGCTCGGTAAGGTCATCGCACAGCATTACCAGGGAGTCGAATTCCGCAGTAGGGAAGACCTCGTTGTCAAAAAAGTAAGTGGATGTGGTGGGTTTTATAGGCTGATCGCGGTGGATTACCGCAATTTTAGGGAATGTCCGCTCGCTGACCGTAAACCCCGAGCTGGAAGTCGCCGGCCAGGAGGCCCACCAGTTTACGACCCCTGTCCTTATTTTGAAAAGCTCGATAATTTCCCACACTGTCTTGGTAAGACGGGAGCTGGCGCTTAACGGTACCGGACGGACAAGGTGGGAAAAAGGGAACAGGTGCGAGAAAAGTGCATCCAGACCCGGCAAGGTTCCGCGCAGGCGGGGCTGCCTGGAAAGGCCCCAGAGAACCGGCAGGGTGAAATGGTCTATACCGTGTCTTTCCGGGTTGGCCCCAGTAGAGATCGTAGTCCAGATTTGCGGGGCGAGATAGTTTTTTTGCGATTCCAACCGGGCCGAGAACCCCTCTTTAAGCAGACGGGACAGGTTCGGCAATTCGCCTGATTCGGCAAGGCGGGAGAGGGATTCCGAATCGAAACCGTCGATCCCCACGAGCAGCATGGGCAGAGGGTGGACCGAATATCCTTCAAGAATGCTGGCCAGGCTGTAATCCGCCGCGCGGTAGCGCAGGATGCCTATTGCCCAGGCGCCTTCGATTAAAAGAACAAGGATGAGTGAGATCAGATAAGACCTGGCGGCAAGAGTTCTCCTGTACCTTGGATAATCAGGCACGCCGGCCAGAAGGAAATAGACAAAGCCGAGAAGCCTTCCCGCCATCAGCGAAACCAGGGCTATGGCAAAAAGGATAGTGAGGGAGATTATGCCCAATGGACGGACAAGCTCCGAATCCAGCGCCACCACATGCCACCATCCCAGAAGATAGATGCAGATAATTATTGTAGTGAAAGCGCTCAAGACTATCGAACGGAGAGTTCCGCCCTGAGCGAGACCCATCGATCCCTTGCCTTTGTGCATCCAGAAGATTGCGGGCAGAAGCACGATGCAGAAAGCAGCCAATGCATAAGCGGCCACTAAATAGAGGAAAAAGAGAAAGACATTCAGCGTTCTCTGAATAAAATAGGGATCGGCCAGCAAGGTTGCTGCTGTGGTCAGGCCGGCCAGTAAAAAGCCGACAACCAGGGAAACCTTTATTGTTACCAGAAGGCCGGTTTTCCATGGCCCGCCAGCGGGACGGCTCAAAAACCTTTCTACCGGGCTTTCGAGATAACCCAGCGCCTTGAGCCTCAGGCGGATTTCCTCTATGGGCAAATGGCCTTTCTCTTTCTGATTTTGATTCTGGCCTGTCTCTTCCAACCTATTTTTTCCTCAGGTAAATGTAGTCAGCAAGTTTTTCAAGAGGACTGCTCTGCGGGCCAAGGGGTAAGAGCGAGGCTTTTGCTGTTTTGATAAGGTCAGCGGCAAGAGCAGTTGACGATTCCAGCCCGAAGACAGTGACAAAGGTTATTTTTTTCGAGTCTGTCAGCACATCTTTGCCCAGTTCCGCATAAGAGGACTGGAAATTGAGAATATCATCCTTGATCTGGAAAGCGAGCCCCAGATTCTTGGCATAATTAGCGAGACATTCCACAATCTTTTTTTCCGCCCGGGAGAGCCGGGCACCGATAGTGGCCGAAAGGATGAAAAGGCTTCCTGTCTTATGGCTGTGTACGTACTCGAGCTCCTCGAGTTTCTTTTCCCTCAGGTGCAGATCTTTCCATTGGCCGCCGATCATGCCGGGCACACCGATACAGTCGGCGGCATCCTCGATAATTTTTCCCGCCTCGGCCGCGGGGATGCGGTTTTTAACCACCGCAAGGCCGATTAACCGGAAAGCCTGCATCAGAAGAGCATCCGCAGCCAGCACCGCGGTCGCTTCATCAGTGTGACGGTGCAGGGTTTTGCGGCCCCGCCTGAAATTGGAATCATCCATACAGGGCAGATCATCGAGGATAAGCGAGGCGGTGTGGATCATTTCAATGGCGCAGGCTGCTTCCAGAACAGACGAGCCCTTTCCTCCGGCAATCTCGGCGGAGAGCATGGTCAGCACGGGACGGATCCTCTTGCCTGGAGCCAGGAGGCTGTAACGCATGGCCTCGACAACCGGCCCGGCGAAAATGTCTTCGCCGGGAAGCATCTTCTCCAGCGCCTCCTCGAGCAGCGAAACATAAACCCTGAATTCCGCGGGCAGGCCTTCATCTGCGCTAAAGGCCGGGGAAACGCCGTTTCGGTCGGTATTTGCTCTAGTCTCTGGCATAAAGAAATCTAAAAATGTGGATAAATTATCCCCCGGTCAAGTGAAAAATCTGTTCAGGCTTGCCGGTCAAGGACTTATCTTCGTTTATCGGGTATCAGCCCCGGCAAAAAGATCACGGCCCTCGTATTCCTCAGGTACCGAACATCCCAAAAACCTGAGCACAGTAGGGGCGATATCCCTGAGGTCCGGGTCTGACAGATTTATTTTCCTGTTTACGAGTAGCACACCGGGTACAAGGTCGCGGTCGACCGAGCAGTGGTCCCCGCTCCATTTTTCGGTGTTCGGCTCGATAATGTCCCCAGCCACACCCCCGAGAGCGGTCTGCCAGCTTACACGATAGTTGTAATTGAAACCTACAACCAGATCAGGCGCTTGGTCAAGGCGAGGCCCGCGATATACCTCCCGTCCGGGATAAACTTTGCGAACCACCAGGGAATTATCCTGGGGATCGCGGAATGCCTCCAGGCGCTGGGCAATCTCCCGCATGAGCGCCGCGTATTCAGTACCAGGCTCGACAATTCCCAGTCTCTCCCGTCCCTTGAGGTTGACGAATATAAGTCCGAGACCCAGTGAGTAAGCCCGTGTGCCGGTCCAGTCCACGTTCTGAAAGAATTCTCCTATGTCGGACAGGTCTTTTAACTTGTACCGCTTGTTCTCGCCCCCTTTGAGCTTCATGTATCCATTTTCTACCAGCCAGGTATTGATATTCACGCCTTTGCGGAAAGAGGAAAAGCCATGGTCGCTCAAGATCACCAGAAGCGTATGCTCATCTTCAAACCGGCTACGCACGCGGCCCACGAAATCATCCATCCGACAGTAGACCTTGAGTATAGCATCACCGAACCGCTGGTCCAGCTCTTTGTCGTAAGCAGGATGATCCTTGTCGATCAGGCGCCAGAACATATGCTGCACACGGTCGGGGCAGGAAAAGACTTCAAAAAACAGGCTGGGCTTTTCATGTTCCAGAACATGAAAAGCCATAGCCTCCCGTTTGTCGATAATCAGATTCAGGTCTTCCAGAAAGGCTTTCTCATCGAGCTTTGATTCTTTGAGGGCTGCTGTTTCAGCAGCCCAGCCGCGGGTTTTGTAAAGCCCGATGCTGCCGGCGAGCACGGCTGAAAAATTACCCGGCCATGAGATCGGCAGAACCGGATCCTCCGGATGTATCTCGATCGGGCTCATGAATATTTTTACTTCTTGGCCCAGTTCCAGAAGGAAAAAGCGGGCCATGCCCTTGAGACAAACCAGGCAATTGAGGCTGAAATCCAATTCCACCCAGTCGCTCCACTGTCCCTGGGCCAGCGTTATCTTTTTCCGCTCAATGGTGATTGTCACCTGCGAGCGGTCACTTGAAAATTCGAATCCGACCGGAATAGTGAGAAATCCATCCTTTTCCAGAATGTCCAGTTCCCGGTCAATTTCTGACAGTTCTGTTACCGACCGTCCGGCCATTTTGTTCCGCAGCTCGAGCAAGCGCCGTATTTTCTGGCTTTTGATCGGGTTCCAGGGGCCGATTATATTTGCCTCCGCCCGCCGGTCGGGACCGAACTTGAGGTAGTAGACCTTGCCGCCGAAAGGAGTGTCCGGGACTTTTTCACTCTGAATGCCGGTGTAGAAAAAATGATAGGTTCCCTGGGTCAATCGGAGATCAGGAGTATTAAGTCCTGAAAGAAGAACAGACTCCGACTCCAGCTCGCAGGCCGGGAAGGCCATCGGCGCCTCGAGCGCTGCGCACTTGATACCCTGTTGGGCAGCGTGAACCCAGAATGGCTTGCCGCTCATCAGGTTCACCGCCCGGGTCCTGCGCCAGGGGATAAAATCCCAGAGGAATTCGGGACGGATTATTTTGACCGCAGCCATCTGTGGAGAGTAAGTTTCCCTATCCCGGTTGAGAAAATCGTAGATTCCGTGGACACCGGCCTGGGCGGATACGGAGAAAGTGGCCCAGGCCACCGGCGATTCCGGGGGAATGGAGCTTATCAGTTCGCTGAAAGAGCCATCCCGGGCCAGGCGGTCGAGATTAGGCAACAGGCCCCGGGACATATATTCTTTTAAAAGTACGGGGCTTACGGCATCAAAGCCAAGAATTATCACCCGCTCCTTTATTCGGCGCGGATGCGTTTTACTGTGCCGGCATCCTGACTCGGTCGGGAGAACTGCTGAGCAGAAAGCCAATGCTGATCCCTGGAGAAGTTGGCGGCGAGAGATTTTGGTTTTAAAGTTCTTTTTACCTGCCTTTTTCCCGTTTTTCTGTCCGGTCATAGAACTTTTATTATTTTGACCTGATTTATTCACAGTTCCTTTTTTCCCAGGCTGAACACAATGAGCGAAGCCATTTTGCGAATTTCTAAAGATATTATAGCATGTAAGCCACTGCGAAACCAATCTGAGCCAGCATCATCAGGCGGTACATGTGAGTCCATGAGGGATGGTTTTCGGTCCGGGCCAGGCTTGCCGGATCGCGGAGGATAAGCCAGGCTGTAAAAAGGCCATAGGCGGCAAGGACAAACCCGAGGACAGTAAGGAGAACCGGGTTTCCGGAAAGGATTGAAGCTTCCGAGGCGGGTCTGGCGATCATGACGCCCAGAGGCATGAACAACCAGGGCAGCACGAAAAAGGGAGCGATTATCCAGGCAGAGGTCTTGACTCCATAACGGATAGGCAGGGTCATGCAGCCTGCGGCGCGGTCGCCCTCCATGTCCGAGTAGTCTTTGGTGGATGAAGCGCCGAGGAGAAAAAGGAAAAATATTCCACCGATATACCAGGGCTCGATGTCGCCGACAATGGGAGCTACGCAGGACCAGCCAGCCACCTTGAGCAGGCACCCCCTGGGTACGGCAATGGTCAGGTTGGCCCCGAAAGGATACCTTTTGGTGCGGAACGGTTCTGCGGAATAAACATAGGTCAACAGGGCAGCGGCAGCCACGAGCCAGAAACATTCATGGCGGCTGTCGGGAGAGACCATCCAGGCCATGGCCAGAGCTGCGGAGTAAAGGGCGACAGAGAAAATCACTGCGGCCTGAATGCTGATCCGGCCCGAGGGAAGCATGCGCTGGGGCTTGTTTATCCGGTCGTTTTCCAGGTCGGTGATCTGGTTGAGCACATTGGAGGCGGCGTTGAGTGTCGCGGCCATGCCCGCACCCAGGGTGATATAAAAAAACCAAATGCTTGCGCCGGGAGCTGTCACCTGGGCGAGAAAGCTTACTCCATGGTGATGGGCCAGGGCACCCAGCGCACTGAACGCTCCGCTTACCATCCCCAAGAGAGGTGGCAGTAAAGTGAACGGCCTGGTAAAACGGAAATAACGGGAGATAACCTCCCGAACTCCATGGTTTTTCGTTTGTTCCCGGTCGATTGACATTAAAGCCTGTTTTAAAGCAGGCACGCTTCGCGAAGCGTCCCTACCGCTAATGAAGGTTTAATAAAAGTGCCAGAAAGATGCAGAAAATCGCTCCGAGGACAGTGTTCAGGAGATTCAGGCCATCGTGGCCCAGTAACCGGTGCACCCTGGGCATGGCCCCAAGAATGCTTTCCGCAAAAGCCCCGGAAAAGCCTCCCAGAAATGCAGCCGAAAAAAATTTCGGGGAAACCACCAGTCCTGCCAGCGAACCCAAAAAGACAAGAGCGCCGGAAGCCAAAAGTGAAGCTACGGTGCCTGCAATAGATATCGCCCCGGAAGTGCCTGCGGGAACGCGACGGAATGTTGTCGGCAATATTGCGGTTTTCCCGTACAGCGCGCCGATTTCGGTGCCCGAGGTATCGGCAGCCGCAGCAGCAAATGCAGCGACAAAAGCCGCACCGGCAAGCGGATGTCCTCCGGTTAGCCAGTAAGCAATACCTAGAATGATCCCGGCAGTGCAATTGGCCAATGCGTGGCTCGCTCCCCTTCTCCCGCCGGATTCCTGAGCGGCGCCCAGGGTCTCTTTCCGGCTGTACCCGAGCCGGGTGAGCGCGCTCCCCAGGATAAAAAATCCACCCAATACTACAAAACCCGGCCAGCCGGCAAAATAATAAATAATACCGCCGACTGTCACTCCACCGGTAAAGCCGCCTATGGTCACAGTGCCGAAAGACCAGGCGATGAGGCCGCAAAGGAGGCTGACTCCGAAAGCCTCGAGCAATGGATAAGGGCTAAAAAACAATGTTCTTCTCCATGGTTTATCATGCCTTTTTCAAAGCATCGCTCCGAGCACAGCCCCGGCAGCTAAAGGACAGGTGATATTGTCATCAAGTGGCAGGGGGAGGCTTTCCACCAGGGCTGCCGCGGCAGAGGCAGCACCGCAGGAAAGGAACACCATGTGTATTTCAGGAATTTTCACCGCACCACCGGCGGAGGTCCAGTAAAAGAGAATAAGCGAACCCGCCCAGGAGGAAAAGATAAAGACTAGAGAACCAACCCAAGTCTTGTCTCTGGACCAGGGGAGAAGCTTTTTTCCCCAGGCGCGGCCGGCAAGATTGCTGGTCGAATCTCCGAGAGAGAGGATAGCCCAGGCTGCGGCTGCAACATGAATGCGGTCATGAAAAATGAGTAACAGGGCCAGGATCGAGAGGGCATAATAAAGCTTTCCCGGGCTGAATCCCAGCCTGGTTTCCTCAGGCCTCACCCCGTCCGGCACGACCCGCGGAGAGAGAAAAAGGCCGTAAAGAGCGGCTGCCAGGCAGCAGACTACCGCCTGGGTGACAGTCAGGTAGCGAAGGAGAAAGGCGAAAACTAGGGGCAGGATATGTTCGATCTGGCGTTTGCTTTCCCCGGTCATTATCCACCCCGCCTTTTTTCTTTTCCAGATAAAATCTTTTCGCGCAGCCATTCCACGGTGCGTACAAGGCCCTCTTTGAGAGACAAGGCCTCATAGCCTAATGTCTTTCGGGCCAGGGCAGAATCATAAATCCAGTTTTTCTGAAAGATATCGACCACCCCCCGGGTAGTCCGGGGAACCCTGCCGGTAAATAAAGCCAATCCTTCCTCGACTGCGCCGGCAAGATAAGCCAGAGAATAAGGGAGAGAGAGTCGCGGCTTTCTTATCCCGGTCACCTCCTCCACAGTGTCGAAGAACTCCGCCATGCTTGCATTTTCACTGCCCAGGATATAACGGTCCCTACCGGTGCCCTTTTCCAGAGCCAGGAGCACACCGCGGACTATATCCCCGACAAAGACATAGTTCCAGCGCGGAGCGCCGTCGCCGAGCCGAAAATATAGTCTCCCTCTCAGGTAATCGAGAAGAATGCTGGTCACCAGGTTCCCGGAAGTAAGCGGGCCAGGCCCGTAAATAACCGCCGGATAGAGGATAGTGAGCGGCAGGCCCTGGCTGGCCAACTCCATTGCTCCGAGATTCGCCAGATATTTTGTTCGCTCGTAATCGTTCAAAAAACTATTGCGCTGGAATGGATCGGCCTCGGTCAGGGGTTTTCCCTCAGATGGCCCGAGAGCGAGGAAAGATGATATATAGATTATCCTCTGCGCTCCGGCCTCGCCGGCCCAGCGGAGAAATTCGAGCGTCCAGTCCACATTAACTCTGTCGAATAAGCGCCTGTCCCTGGCCCAGGTGGCGACCAGGGCCGCGGCATGGATTACCGCCTGGCAACCGTGAAGAGAATCCCTGTATGATAACGGGTCACCAAGGTTTCCGGTAACCAGGCGCACTCTCCCCCCAGGCTCGGCCAGGCTTTCCGGCAGCTTCTTATGCACCAGGAGAACCAGGCTGTGATCCGTATTCCTGAGCAGGTAATCGGTCAGATTCGTGCCCAGGAATCCTGTGGCGCCGGTGAGAAAGATATTCATCCCGTGTCGGCCTTGGAAAGAAATCGCCAGCGGTGAAATTCACAATTTACAACCTGCTGAAGATATTCAAGTTACAATCAGAGAGGTTAAAAAGCAAGGCGGGGACTGTGATCGACACTAGAGGAGTGTTGAAATCAGGAGAATTCCTGGATGCGTACAGTTATCTCCGGGCGATCCCCCAGGTTAAAACGGCCTTCCAGAGCGCCCTGGATCAGAAAGGCAGTGGAAAAAGCTTCGCATTCTGCGGCATCGGGGCCGGCAACCACCACCTGGCGCACTTCTTCCACGGGTTTCAAGGTGAGCGGGTCCATGATATGTCGCCTGGTCAATCCCCCGGATGTCCGGATGGCGTTGCGGTAATTTCCCGAGACCGAGATTGCGCAGTTGGTGAGAGTTACCTCTTCCTCCTTTTGCGCCAGCCCTCCCGGAGCTTCCAGTTCCATAGGCCAGCCCTCATTCCCCGGAGGCGCTCCACGGGCAAGCACAGTGCTTGTTCCTGCGGAAACCGCCAGGTCGGCGATTCCCCCGGAAAGGAGAATCTGTGCCCTTTTCTCCACGCACCAGCCCTTGGCAATACCCCCCAGGTCGATGAGCATTCCCGGTCTGGCCAGGCGCACGGTAAAACTCCGGGGATCGAGTTCCAGTTTGTCGCAGCCGGTAAGGTCTTTCAGCTCTTCGCTCTCTTTCGCAACTGTTCCAGGCATGTTTAAGCTCTCATAGTAGCCGAAAAAGCGCATGAGCGCGCCGGAAGTAATATCGAAAAGGCCGCAGGTTGCCTCCCAGTAGCGGCGGGATTCGGTAAGAAGCTCGAATGTGTCCGGGTCCACCACGACAGCTTCCCCTCCTGCGGCGCGGTTTATCCGGTTGACCTGGCTCTCCGGATTATAAATGCTGAGGCGGCGGTCATCCTCTTCCAGGGAGTCGAAAAACCGGTCAGCCAGGCTTTTCATCCACTCCCGTTTCTCAGGCGGGTGAAAGGCGTACAGCCTCACCAGGGTGCCCATCAGGTAATCCTGGCCCTGGTAATATTCATAATTATCCGGCGCCATGGATTGATTAATTTCCTTTTAGCCCAAAAACTTTATTTTCATTATAGTTTTTACTCCAGTAAGTGTGAAAGGGTTTTACATTTATATTGTTTTGTACCTGATTCAGCCTTGGATATTCACCAAGGTTAAGGAAGCGGGGATGATTTACCAAACATCAGGTTCTATAATTGTCAAATTAGAGGCTTTAAAAAGCCCTGAAGCTTTGAGATTCTCTTTTTGGAGCGTGTAGAAGACAAGTAATTCCCATTGCTTCTTTTGCCAGCAAAAGAAGTTTAAAATTTATCTTTTGCGGTTAGATGCAAACAACTTTATGCCCTGAGTAGTAATTTACGGATTCCACGGATAAAAGATAGGTTGAAAAGATGTTCTCTGTCAACTATGCGGGTAAGCAATGTCTATCTGATCTGGCGCTTAGATACATCTATTGTTATGTTAATTTTAAAGATTAATGATAAATCATCTAACTCGAAAAGGAGCTGATATATGGATTCCAAAGATTTGAACAATGCTGGGGAATGGCATTATTCCGGCAGGCGGGAATTTTTACGGACTATAGGTGCGGCCTCGGTTGGTCTTGCCGCAGCGGGGCTTCCGGTACTCGGGGAATCTGCTGCAAAAAGAGTTGCCACCTTGGACCCCGGCTCACCGCTCAGGATCGGGATGATCGGCCGGGAGGGACATCTCAATATAGTTTTCGACTCCCTGGAGAAAATCCCCGGCGCAGTGATTACGGCTTACGCTTTCGAGGATGGGGAGTGGGAGTACAACTCGGACGGCACGAAGCGGAAAGGGACGGCTTACGACATGGAGTCCAAGCGCAAGTGGGTCGAAAGCCAGGCCTGGGCCAAATCCAAGCCCAGACTCTACGAGACCTACCAGGAGATGCTGGACAAGGAAAAGCTCGACATAGCAGTGGTCTGCCTGCCTTATGCCAGAAATCCGTACGCCTCGGCCCGGGCCGCCGGAGCCAAAGTCCACGTGTTCAGCGAAAAGCCGGTAGCCGTGAATTATAGCGATCTCGAGATGCTCGATCAGGCGGTAAAAAAGAACGGAATACGCCTTTCCGCCATGTTCGCCATGCGCTGCGCCCCCTATGTTTGTACGATCAAGAAGGCAGTGGATAATGGAGTGATCGGCAAAGTATGCATGGCCCGGGGGCAGAAATCCTATAAGTGGGGCGAGGAGCGGCCCTGGTTTTACAAAATTCGCGAGATTTATGGCAGCTCAATTCTCTGGGTGGGAATCCACGCTATAGATTATATCCGCTATACCACCGGCCTCGAGGTGCGAAAAGTGAGCGCTTTCCACGGCAATCTGGCCCACCCTGATTACCCGGGCTGCCAGGATCATGGGGTGGTGATCATGGAGTTCGACAGCGGGGCTACCGGCGCAGTGAGCCTGGATTACCTCCGGCCGGAGACAGCCCCTTCCCACGGCGATGACCGCCTGAGAGTGATCGGCTCATCCGGGGTGGTGGAAAAGCGCGAGATAGTCGAGAGGGTCGAGCTTATTTCCGGCAAGGAAGCCCCCCGGGAGATTAAGCTCGAAACCCCGCCGGACCTTTTCGCCGATTTTGTGGGAGAGCTGCGCGGCCAGAACAGGCACCTGATCGGGCCGGATGAGGCGATAAGGGTCACCAGGATCTGTATCGCCGCCACCCAGGCCGCGGACCAGGGAAAGGTG
>Ga0315277_10006171_pt1 | contig 15747 bp, 18 predicted proteins | sample YL17G05_15_MG_FD_203695 | JGI IMG/M metagenome (GOLD analysis project Ga0315277, IMG submission 203695) | Sediment microbial communities from Yellowstone Lake, YNP, Wyoming, USA - YL17G05_15 | ecosystem: Environmental > Aquatic > Freshwater > Lake > Sediment | place: USA: Wyoming | collected...
AGTAAGCAAGAAGGCGATCCCAAGAATGATGAAAAAAATGAGGAGAATCTTCCGATAATGATGGAGACAGAGATAAGAGATTCCCTTAAGTAATTTCTTAACCATACGGGGATGGATTATAACAGATTTATCAGAGATATGTAAAAGTTAGAACCTTACTGACGAACATCATTTGACTCAGCAATAACTACTTCCTGTAATCCACGAGGGGCCAATTTGGCAAAGCATGCTCGATTGAAATTAGTAATCGATAGGTGGTCATTATCCTCTGACTTAAAGTTTTGATATGTCTTTCAAATCGAAACCTTTTGGCAGGTGCGGATCTTGGCAAGCAAATCCACAGTTTAGAGTTTAAAATTCTTCTTCGCCGCCTTTTTTGTTTCTTCCTTTTGTGAGTTTTGGAATATAAACTATAATTCACTCTTTCATCGAAATGATCAAATCAAGCTTACATCTACTCTCTTCACATTAGAAGAGGAAAAAATTCTGCAATCATAATTTTTAAAAATCTTCTCTCTTGTTATAAAAAACACTTGACAGGAAAGTGACAATGAAATACATTATTTCCTAATTGGAAACATATAAATTTTATTTTATTTAATTATTTCAATAGATAACATACACCTAAAAAATAAAGTTTTGTTCTCTTTTTCCACTTATGAAAGACAGGATCCATCGGAGGGGGGGGCTTTCAGGGGGTGAACAGCAGATGCTGACCATCGCAAGGACCTTGATAGGCAATCCAATGCTCCTTCTCATGGGTGAGCCATCTGAGGATTTAGCTCCCATAGTTACGAAATTGATCGAAGAACAAATTATGGAGCTAAAGAAAGAGGGATTGATTATTCTTCTTTCAGAACAGAATTCTAGCTTCGCCCTGAATGTTTCCGACCGAGCCTATATTCTGGAAAAGGGACATGTCCTATGGCACAAAGAATCATGATTAGCCGCCAAGCCGATCTAGAAGGTAAGATCGTACGTGTCAAAAAATTGCTTGGAATAAGATGAAATTGGTCTTAGAAGGGAGAAAAAGCTTTATGAGACCTAAGATCAAAAAAGTGGCTCTCTTGGGTTTGGGAACTCTGGGAGCCCAAATTGCTGCTCAAGCAGTAGTATCAGGCTATGATGTCTCTGCCTATGACCCTGATGATAAAGCCTTCCAGAGGTCTATAGAAACGTTTCTTTCGGTTAATTCATCCAAGGTCAGACTGTCGCCCATCAATGTTCCTCAATGGCCCTCCGCTGCAAAAAAGATCAAGAGACTTCCAAGTCTTGTCCAAGCAGTCAGCGATGCGGACCTTGTCATCGAGGTAGTACCTGAAAATCTGGACCTGAAACTAAAGATATGGAGGCAGATGGATGAATCCGCTCCCAGCCACGCCATCCTCGCTACAAACTCATCGTCTATACCCGTCTCAAAGTTAGAGAAGACGACCAAACGCCCTGAACAATGCCTGAATATTCACTTCTATCAAATGGTCCTCGGCCAAAATATGGCTGATATTATGGGCGGAACCAAAACCACTTCGGAAGTTTTAGAAGCAGGGTCGGAGTTCGTCCGTTCGCTTGGAGTCGTCCCGCTGAAGGTCAATAAGGAGATCCTCGGATTTTGCTTCAATCGTGTCTGGAGGTCGATCAAACGGGAGACGCTCTATATGTGGGCAGAAGGTTTTGTCGATTTTAGAGATATCGACCGGGCCTGGATGATCTTTACCGGAATGCCCTATGGACCCTTCGGCCTTATGGATAGTGTTGGACTCGACGTGGTCTACGACATCGAGATGGTCTACTACAATGAATCCAAAGACCCCAAGGACCACCCTCCTAAGACCCTTAAGGCTATGGTGGACCAAAAAGAGCTTGGCATTAAGACCCATAAGGGTTTTTACACATACCCTGATCCAGAATACAGCCGACCCGATTTTCTTAAAGGGTAGATTAATTGCATTATAAACCAATGGCAAAGGAAAGGGACTGGGTTATCTTTTTTAATCTTCCAAATGGTTCAAATGAGACTATCTACATCATTAAAACATTAAAGAAAGCTTTACCGGTTGAAGAGATTATAAAGCCTGTTGAAAAGATGAAGAAGCTTTTGGAAAATTTTAGAGACCGGTACTTGAAAGATACAGAGACCTTCCTTGGCAGCTGCATCTCCGTCACCTTTTTGGTAGACGGTGAGGCCAAAACTCTATATGGGTTTTGGGGTCTCGGGGGGTGATGCATCATATGGTAGGCATCCAAGATTCCGATTTTATTATCGCCGTCAATAATGATTCGGACGCTTAGATCTTCAATATATGGGACTTTGGGATGGTGGGAGACCACAAAGAGATTCTTCCTTTCTTGATCAAGGAGAACAAAGAAAAATTAAAATAGGAGGAAAAGGCCATGAGAAGACCGATAGGAAAATATTGGGATAGAGAGATTGAGACGATGTCGAGAAGAAGGTTAGTGGCTCTCCAACTTCAACTTCTCAAAGACGAAATCTCCTTTTCCTACAAGAACTCTCCTTACTACAGAATGTCATTCGATGAAAAGGGGGTGAAACCAAAAGACCTCAAGTCCATCGAAGACATTCAAAAATTCCCTTTCACCAATAAGAAGGTGGAAAGGGACAGGCAGCTTGCCGCCCCGGATCTGGGAGATATGGTGGCCGTTCCAGAGGATAAGGTCATCTATGTATCTGCCTCCAGTGGCTCAACGGGTGTTCCCACCCTCTCCCCATTCACTGCCGAGGATTTCGACCAGTTCCAGGATGTGGAGGCAAGGCTCTTTTGGGGAATTGGAATGAGGCCAAAGGACAGATATCTCCACGCTTTAAATTTCACCCTCTTTATTGGAGGTCCGGATGTGATTGGTGCTCAAAGGGTTGGGGCCCTTTGTATCTGGGGAGGAGCCATCCCATCCGAAAGGCTCCTCTTCATTATGAAGGAGTTCAAACCGACCATCACCTGGACGACTCCATCCTATGCTTGGTTCTTAGGCGAAACCGCTCTCAAACAAGGAATTGATCCAGCAAAGGATTTAGCCATCAACAAGATTATCGTTGCGGGTGAACCTGGAGGGTCCATCAAGTCGACAAGGGATGCCATCCAAAAACTTTGGGATGCAAAGGTCTATGACTTCTATGGAATCTCCGATATCTTTGGTGCCAATGCCGGAATGTGCGAAGAGGAGAACGGACTCCATCTCACAGAGGATCACAACCTCTTAGAGGTCTTGAACCCCGATACGCTTGAACCCGTTCCAGAGGGCGAGAAGGGAGAGATGGTCTTAACCACTTTGAAGAAGCGGGCCAGGCCCATGATCCGCTTCAGGACAGGGGACATCATTACAGCGAACAAAGAAGTCTGCCCATGTGGTAGAACCCATGTAAGGATCAATATCCATGGAAGGATCGACGACATGCTCATCCTCACAGGGGTGAATGTCTTTCCCAGCGATATTGAAAAGGTAGTCAGGGATTCTAAAGAACTGACAGGAGAATATCGTGTGATTGTCTATCGGGAAAAGCATCTCGACAAGTTTGATGTCGAAGTGGAGAAGAAAGATGGGATCGACATCCCTGATGAAAAATTGGCTGAGGAGATTCGGAGAAGACTGAAGAGTCTTTTGGGAGTTTCTCCAAGGGTGAAGATTTCAAAGGAGAATACCCTCGAAAGAGCGACCCATAAGGCGAAAAGGGTAATTGATAAACGGGAAAAGGTCTGGTCAGACCCCACATAACCCAAAAGGGATTTCATAAAACATAAAATAAATAAAGTATGTGAAATATGGCTAAACCATAATCCGTAATTAAATTTTTTATGAGGCTAAAAAAAGACTTGACAAAATTTTCCTTTTAGTTAATAAATATTTCGTTTTAGGAAAATCCCTATTTAAGGAAATTTAGGGCTCGATAGTATGATTAAAGAAGAAGAGGTAGCGAAAAATCTTAAAGCGTTTCGCTTACAGCAAGGACTAACCTTACAAGAGTTGGCAGAAAAAACCCATTTTAGCGTGGGCTACCTATCAAAGGTTGAAAATTCAAAAAAGGCGCCCCCTGTTTCCACATTGATCGTAATTACAAAAACATTGAATGTGAGCCTTTCAGATATTTTTGGCGAAGTGCCAACTGAGACTTCTATTTGCTTGGTTAAAAAGAATCAGAGGCAAGAGATGGCACGAGGGGGGACGGTTTTTGGATATTCCTATCAGACGCTAGCTCACAAATTCATACACAAACAGATGGATCCCTATATCCTGACAATTCCTTTGAAAGAACCTAAGGAACGTCCTCTCTTTCAGCACGAGGGTGAAGAGATACTTTTTGTACTTGAAGGAACCATGAAGTTTTTTCATGGTGAAAAAGAGTTAATCCTTGAAGAGGGAGATTGTATTTACTTCGATTCCGGCATACCACACAATGCTGTCTGCCTTGGAGATAAGGAAGTAAAATGCCTTATCGCCATTTATACTCCGAAATGAGATCAAGTGGATAGGTCTATGGATGCAAATTTCCTTAATAATGCCTTTTGATGATTGGGGATTCTTTTTGAAGTGGGATGCTGATTACTGACATTGGCAATCCCTAACATTGGTAGAAACCATTTATGAAAGGAGGATGCTATGAAACGGTATTGGGTGCGTAAGGTTTCGGTAGTTGGGGTAGCTATCTTGGGATTATTGTTCTTAACGTTACCTTTCATTTCTGTAACTAATGCGGCAACCATCAAGGTCGGCCTTATCACGGACCTCACAGGTGCAGCCTTTGTGAGTGCGAAAGACTCTGCTGATGGGGCCAAGTTGGCGGTGGAGCGCATGAACGCAGAGGGCGGCATTTTAGGTAATAAGGTGGAGTTGCTTGTCCGGGATAGTGCTCTCAAAGTAGACCTGGGTGTCTCTCATGCCCGGGAATTGATTTTAGATCAAAAAGTGAAGTTGATAGTCGGCCCGATCAGTAGTGGCGTGCGACTTGCAATCTCTGATTTATGTCGGAAGCATGAGGTCCCCCTTATAGACGGTATCGGTGGATCTGTGTCTCTGACCCGAGATAGAGGGCATGATTATTTCTGGCAATCGGCCAACGATACAGACGGTGAATCCTATACTGCGGCTGTCGGCTGCTCTAAATTCAAAGATGTGAAGACCATGATCACTCTAGCTCCCGACTATGTGTGGGGCCGGGAGGAGGTCGATGGGTTCAAGAGGGCGTTTAAAAAGTTGCGTCCCGACGTGCAGATATTGGAAAACTTCTGGCCCAAGCTTGGCGAGAAGGACTATACCCCTTACATTACTGCAATGATTGCTAAAAAACCAGATCTCTTGTACTCGGTTCTCTATGGAGGGGATTGGATCAACTTTGTGAAACAGGCAACACCCTACAACCTATTTAAAAAAATGAAGGTCATGTGCTTTGCCGAGGCATCTTGCCAGCAGGGATTGGGAAAGGAAGCCCCGGAGGGCACATGGGGATTCGCACGGGCCCCAGCCCCCTCTATCCAGACCCCCCAGATGAATAGCTTTATCAACGCATACAAGGAAATGATAGGAAAGTGGCCAACAGACACTTCCGTTACAACCTACGATGCGTTTATGATCTTTAAGTATGGGGCTGAGAAGGCAAAAAGCACCGATGGGCCTGCTTGGGTCAAGGCTATGAAAGGTGCCACAGTCGAAACATTAAGAGGCACCATAACATTCCGGGAATGCGACAACCTCTCCAACTCACCAGAATACATTGGACCGCTGGTCTATGACCCGAAATATGGCTACGTCGTCTTCAAACCGGCTCAGGCCATAGATACAACGCCGGCGCGGCTGACCTGTGAAGAGGTAATGGAGCTTCGGAAGAAAGCTAAGTAGTAATGGGTCCTGAATCTACAAAAGAGCTGTCATATGACCTTTGTCACCTTTGTTAACCAATTTATAAGCGGAGCGACGTACGGGCTGGTATTGTACATGATGGCCCTGGGATTGACCTTGATCTTTGGTGTCATGTCAATAGTGAACCTTGCCCATCCGTCGCTCTACATGCTGGGAGCCTTTTTGGGCTACTTTATCTGGTTTTCCCTGAAAGGATATTTTTTTTCCTTCTGGCTAAGTGTCCTATTAGTTGGACTTGTGGTGGCTTGTGCTGGGATAATCCTCGAGCTCTTTCTTCGACCTCTAAGAGAGCATACAGAACAGATACTGTTCACCTATGCCTTTATGTATATTATAGCCGACCTGGTGAAGATGTTCTGGGGAGGGAGATATTACACCCTCCCCCGGCCTCCAGGGTTAGATGGGAGCATTATTGTGGACGGCATAACATTGCCGACCTACAATCTTTTCATCATCGGCGTCTCTCTCTTATTTGCTTTACTTTTATGGTTGCTACTAAGCAAGACCAAATTGGGAAAAATCATTAGGGCGGCGGTTTTTGATCGGGAAATGGTCGCAATGTTAGGGATTCGACTGCCCTGGTTATTTACCCTCGTCTTTGGCATAGGCGCCTTTCTTGCAGGGGCGGCAGGGCTTTTGGCCGCTCCAATGGGGAGCATTGGAGTGGGTATGGATGCAGAGATCATGGTACCGGTATTTGTTGTTTGTATTATCGGCGGCATGGGTAGCTTTTTAGGGGCACTGATTGCCTCACTTATCATTGGTGAGGTCTATGCCTTCGGTATTTTGGTTTTGCCGCAGATGGCAATGGCTTTTATGTTCGTGGTTGTTGTCGTGATTCTAATTATTCGCCCACAGGGGATTCTTGGAAAATCTTAAAGGTAAGGGAATGAATAAGGAAACGTTAGAAACCCTGAGACCTGGCATGAGGGGTTGGAAGCTATGGACACTCCTGGCCGGTGTCATTGTAGCAGTGATTATCCCACACCTTTTACCCCGCTACTACATTCACCTTTTGGATCTTTTTTTAATCGGCTCCCTATTTGCCCTAAGCTTCAATATTCTCTTAGGCTCTACGGGCCTTCTTTCCTTCAATCATGCCGCATATTTCGGCGTTGGCGCTTACGCTACTGCCTTGCTCATGAAAAATCTTGGCCTCCATTATTTTATAGCTATCCCCCTGAGCATGGCAATAACTGGCGTAATCGCCGCTATTATCGGATATTTTTGTTCGCGGGTTGTGGCTATGCCATTTGCTATTCTTACCTTGGCCTTTGGTGAGCTCCTTTTTGTCATTTCATCTAAGTGGTACACCCTTACAAGGGGAGATGATGGAATTCAATCTGTGTACCCGCCAAGCATTATCGATTCAAGCGCTGGTTTTTATTACTTTACCCTCATCGTTGTTGCCTTGGCTACACTGGCTATCTGGCGAATTCTAAATTCTCCCTTTGGATATACCCTTCAATGTATCAGGGATAACAGGCAAAGGAGTCAATCTATTGGCATCAATGTGAGACACTATCAGTGGATGGTATTTATAGTATCCGGGGTATTTGCAGGACTGGCCGGAAGCATCTTTGTTACCTTTAACTGGTCAGTTGCTCCTACGGACTTAGGGGTTGTTAAGGGAGGAGAGCCGATAATCATGACCATAGTGGGCGGGCAATATGTGTTTGGTGGGCCCATTATTGGAGCAGCTATCTTCACTTTTTTTCAATTTTTTATTGGCAAGATCACTATCTACTGGGCCCTTATCATCGGAATCGTTTTGGCATTGGTCATACGTTTCATGCGTGGTGGAATAGGGGGTTTTATTCAAAAGAAAGTGACTGCGAGACGCCAGGCCCAACAAAGTGGAGTTTGAGGTGATTCTAAAAATTGATGGATTAACCAAAAATTTTGGAGCGCTTAAGGCAGTTAATGATGTCAGTTTTGGAATCGATCAAGGAGATTTGGTGGCCTTAATTGGTCCCAATGGAGCTGGCAAGAGCACTCTTTTTAACGTCATCACCGGGTTCCTAACTCCTGAGGCAGGAAAGGTGATTTTTAATGGGGAAGATATTACCAATCTGCCTCCCTATCGGATCGCCCATAAAAGAATTGGTGTGGCTTTTCAAGTCACCAACATCTTCCCAGGACTTACTGTCTTTCAAAACATTCAGGTTGCACTTTTTGCCTCTCGGGGAAAGACAAAGAATATGTTCTCGCTGGCCCCAAAGATGATGAAAGATGATACCAGTGAAGTATTAGAGACAGTCAGACTTTCCAAAATGGCCCAAACTCCAGCCGCTTCCTTGCCACAGCCAGATAAAAAGCGGTTGGAGTTGGGAATAGCCTTGGCAAGCAGGCCGGAACTTCTGCTTTTAGATGAACCAACTGCTGGACAGTCTGCTGAAGAGACCTTTTCAACTATGGAATTAGTCAAAAAGATTAACGAAGAACAGGGATTAACTATCCTGTTTATTGAGCATAAAATTCCGGTTGTATTCGGCATTGCCCACAGGATTATCGTATTGCAATACGGAAGTGTTATTGCTGATGGCGAACCACAGTCCGTGCGGGAGAATAAAGAGGTACAAAAAGCCTATTTCGGTGAGAAGGTATGATTCTTGAAGTAAAAGATATTCACACCTACTATGGGAGCAGCCACGTAATTTTCGGCCTTTCCCTAGATGTGTCGGAGAGGGAACTGGTGGGCCTGCTGGGAAGAAACGGGGCGGGCAAGACGACCACCCTGCTCAGTATCATGGGCGTTACCCCGCCAAAATCAGGGAGTATCAAATTCTTAGGCGAGGAGACGAGAGGCAAAGCCACATATCATATAGCCCGGCTTGGAATAGGATTTGTGCCTGATAACAGAAGAATTTTCCCGGACTTATCGGTTCTTGACAACCTGAAAATAGCAGAGAGAAAGCAATCGGGGAGTAATCCTTGGAGCGTAGAGAGGGTTTTTGATCTTTTTCCTCACCTGAGAGAATTGGTCAAGCGAAGAGGGAAAAATCTCAGTGGTGGAGAACAGCAGATGCTGGCCATCGGCCGAGCTCTCATGGGAAATCCACAGCTTTTACTCATGGATGAGCCCACTTCTGGTCTATCACCTTTGTTGGTAAATACGCTGGAAAAACAAGTTAAAAGGTTGAAAAACGAGGGTGTGACGGTCCTCCTCTCAGAACAAAATGCAGCTTTTACCACCAACTTGACTGATCGGACCTATATTATCGACATGGGAATGATCCGTTACGAGGGAGAGACAAAGGATCTCATCAAAAACGAAGAGATACACAAGAGATATCTGCTGATTTAATTTGACCTATCCAAATGAGGGCTCCTCGGTTATGAAAGAATTCCAAGTTAGTATGGTTTTGTAGGGGGACTATCAGTGACCGTGCCAGTGGCAAAAACTGCACATATGTCCATTTACAACTGTTGAGTCATTGAGGAGTCATTAAAAGGCATTCTGTATGGATTGCTTGTATGACCTGAGACAAGATGCACTGTACTTTATTTTAGGATGGCGCGATATCGCTATAGATGCTGGCACTGACAGATAAATCAACTATTAAAAAGATGGTACACAATGTAGCCAGTATTGCACTGACTTACTCGGACCTGGACTTGGTTGATATGGTTCAAGCACGTTTCCCCGATGCCTTTTAAGATACTGCTTAGCTAATGGGCGTATAATTTGGCTGAATTCATATTTGGCTGAATTCATATAGAGGTATTAATACTGATGGAAAAGAAATTAAAGAATAAGGCAATCATTACAGCGGCTCTCACAGGGGCCATTCATACACCAACAATGTCCCCCTATCTACCGATTACGCCCCAGCAGCTCATTGATGAAATTCTTGCAGTTCATGAAGCGGGCGGGGCAGTCACCCATTTGCATGTCAGGGACCCGAAGAATGGCATTCCAACAGCAGACCAGGATGTTTATAGGGAGATCGCTACTGAGGTGAAGAAACGTTGTAATATAATCCTGTGCCCAACAACGGGCGGTAAATTCGGAGAGCCTGTGGAGAAAAGGGTAAAGGTTGTTTCTAATTTAAAGCCGGAAATGGCTTCATTGAACGCTGGTTCTCTAAACTTCGCCCTTTTTCACGTTGTGGACAAATTCAAAGGATGGAAATACGAATGGGAGAAACAATATCTTGAAGACACAGAAGATTTCATTTTCCCGAACACATTCAAAACTATGCGGCAATATCTGGCTATCTTTAATGAAATGGGAACTAAACCGGAATTTGAAATTTACGATGTTGGTATGATCAACAACCTGGCCTTTTTAATCGAGGCCGGCTATGTCAAGAAGCCAGTATCGCTGCAGTTTATCATGGGTGTCCTGGGAGGTATTCACCCATCAGTAGAAAACCTCATATTTTTATATGAAACCGCTAAGAAGATAATAGGTGATTTCGAGTTTTCTACCTGTGTCGCAGGTAGGGCTCAATTTTCCCTCTGCACGCAGTCGCTGATTATGGGGGGAAATGCTCGTGTTGGACTAGAAGATAATCTTTACCTTGAAAAAGGCGTTTTGGCGAAAAGCAATGCAGAGCAGGTAGCTAAAATTATTCGAATTGCCCGTGAACTCGGCATCGAGCCAGCGACACCCGATGAAGCCAGACAAATACTCGGTTTGAAGGGCTTGGATAAAGTCAATTTCTAAATTTGGCACGCGGACTTAGCTGGAGTAAAATTTTTTAATCATGTTGCTATGTAATCCACTATAGTAAATGGGGTCATCCATAAGATGCGGCCTGGCAAGACCGCGTAGTCTTGTAGGTGGGAAGCCTACACAGGTAGCCGTTAGCCACGAGCCTGGAATCCAACCTTGCAGGTGTTATTCTCATCCCCTTTTCTGCGGACTCCCTCCTGTCTTCTACAAATCTCCCCGGTACTCCTTTCTCAATTCTCTTTTGGCTATTTTCCCTGAGCCTGTCTTGGGCAATGCTCCCCGGAAATCAACAGACTTAGGTGCTTTATATATGGCCAACTTTTCTCTGCAAAAACGGAAGGCTTATCTCCGATTATGGTAAAGGAAGTCAAGGATGTTCTCGAGGAAATAGGCAGGGCGGGCACTTCTATTTTGCTCGTGGAACATAACTTCAAGATGGCCATCTCCCTGGCAAAACGTGTCTTTGTCATGAGTAAGGCCCGAATTGATTTTTCAGGAACCACAGAAGAGCTTGAAGCTAATCCCAAGATAAGAGAAAAATACCTCGAGGTTTAGCCCAAAAAGTGAAAGAGTTAAAAAAAGAATCAATATTCTATTGTCAAAGAGCAAGTGTTGGGTCATAAATATCCGGCCTTATTACTCCAAAAGAAGAAATAGTGTATATCTGCTATCTATCATCTGTTTCCGATACTTCAAAAAAGCCACAATCTGATTTTCATATATTCACCTGGGATACGTGATTTCTACCAGTAATCCTCAGCCCAAGATGTTATCGTTGAGCGATGACTTGTGTGTAATCCTCAAAATCTAAGCTTAATTGAACACGAGTTGTGAGGTCCAAGTCAGATTATTAGAGAGGTTTCAGGACAATTTATTTTGGGTCTGATTCTTTTCTTCCAGGCTTTATGGAAACCGTAGTTCATGGGGCCGAAAATCTGGAGGGAGCGATGCATTTTGAAAAGCCTTCGGAAGACGGAGCCCCACGAGAGAAAGGAGGAGTTGAGCCATTCAAAACCCTCCTGAAGTTTTTCCGGGCGCATCCCTTTCGGAGCAAACGTCACATGCTCCATATCATAGAGATCCCATTGATCCGTCAATATCCTTCCCTCCTTCTTTAGCCTCTCTCTTAAAAGGGTCCCTGGATAAGGAGTAAGAATAGGAAAAAGTGCGCCGTCAATCTTTGCTTGATGACAGAGATCTAGAATTTTTTTAAATGTATCTGGAGTGTCGTGATCATATCCCAGGATAAAGGAGGCTAAGAGCCCAATGCCATGGTCATGAAATTTCTTCGCTGCTTCGATTGGAGAAATTTCAAGGTTTGTCTTTTTTCCCATCAAAGAAAGGTTTTCCTGAATGAGGGATTCGAATCCCACGAAGAGCGCCATGCACCCACTTTTGGAGGCCAGTTCGAGCAACTCCTCATCATTGACAAAGCTGAGCGGGGCATGGCTGGCCCACTTGAATTGAAGGGATGCCATTTCCTGAAAAAGGGTTTTTGCATAGGGTCGGTTGCCAACAAGATTATCATCCACGAGAAAGAGAAAGACGCTCTCCTGTCTCAGCACCTCCAACTCTTCCATGACGAGGGGGATAGGTCTTGTCCGGTAACTTCTTCCAAAAAAGGAAGAGACAGAACAAAATTCACACTGAAAGGGACAACCCCGGGTCGTCTGGATGGTATTGGTGAAGAGATAACCTTTTTCCTTAATGATATTTCTTCTTGGAATTTGGATATCTGACAGCGAAACAAGTTCATCATCCTTATAGATTTTCTTTGATCGTGACTTCTGAAAATCTTTGATCACCTGCTTCCAGATCCGATCTCCTTCTCCAATCACAATGGCATCCGCATGGTTTAATGCTTCCTCAGGAAGGTGGGAGACATGAAAGCCTCCAAGGACAACCTTCTTCCCTCGATTGCGAAACTCATCTGCAATCTCGTAAGCCCTGACGGCCTGCGGAGTCATCACTGTAATTCCGATTAAATCCGCTTCGGCGTTGAAATCGATTCTTCCCAAATTTTCATCGATGATTGAAACCTCCACATCCTCCGGCGTTGAAGCAGCCAGGGTAAGGACGCTCAGTGGAGGAAATTTGAATTTAATTTGCCCCCAGAGGTTTGATGGAGACCAGCCAGGCACAATAAAAAGGATTTTCATGAAGAAGTCCCTTCGTAACACTTTAGCTTTTGATAAAATCGCGCCCATGAGACACCGGTCAGGGGTGCCGGAAAAGTTTTAGAGCGGAAACCTTTTACTTGATCATTCAGGTGGCTCCAAAAGTATTGCAGTGTCTTATTCACTTTTTCCATTTCAATACTGTTAAACATGAAAGACCGCATTCTAAAACTTTGGAAGCATCTCTGACCGGGAAACCAATCCCATTCCATTTCAAAGAGCTAAAGCGTTACGTCCCTTCCAGCAGGGATTTAAGACGAAAGAGGGCGAGCTCTGTCAGCTCATCGTGTTTCTTCTCCCCGCCCAAAAGAAACCATCCTACCTTATAGATCCAACGCCTAATCTGATAGACGAGAGTATGGGTCACCTCTGTTCCGGATTCCATTTCCTTCAAATCCCAGATCTCGATCCCGCCCTGAAATATTCCGTTAAGAAACTGAGAAACGATTTTCCGGTTACTTTCAAGATGGATCACTTCTGAATCCCATTCCGGTTGAATTCGAAAACGAAGTTTGAAATGAAGCCTCGTTCCAACTCGAAATTCGCCAGAAGTGACCCTTTCGACCGAGATCTGTTCAATAGGACACCATTGTCTTAATTGATCCAGATCGGTAAGAGTGCGGTATATCTCTTCCGACTCCTTTTTAATTAGAGTCTGATGTTGATTCACTTTTCCTTGATAGATCCTTTCTCCGATGGAGTAGATTGTTTCTGACCCCTTAAACCAATTCTTAAACATATCCAGTTTTCCTTAAATCAATAATCCCCCTCAATCCCCCTTTACAAAAGGGGGAGGCAATCCCCCCTCCCTTTTCTACCTGCCAGCAGGCAGGAAGGGAGGCCGGGTGGGATTAAATCGCTTACGCTTACCTCTTTGCCCAGTAACAGAAAAAATTAAACCACTGGTCCGGATATCGGCTGATGATCTCTTCAAATCTCTTTGCGATTTCCTGAACCCCTTGTTTCACAGCCTCCTTCTTATCCATATCCATTCTTATCAGAATGGGCTCACCGATAATCCCCCAGTATCTCATCTTCTGCTCAAGGACGACAAAAACCGGGATGATGGTTGCCCCTGTCTCCAGAGCTAACTGGACAGCGCCTGTGGGAAAGAGGGTCGATTGGCCGAAGAATTCAATTTCAACGCCCTGCCCTTCGTAGATTCGGTCTGCCACCATGGCCACGATCTCGCTCCCCCTCAGTCGCTTTATGATCTCAAGGACGGCAAAGTTGGGCCTCTCTTTTAGATCAATGGTGATGGTCTTAATCCCTGCCTTCTTACGAAGTCTTTCTTCATAACGGGAAAGGTATTGACTCTCTTCCTTAAGGGTGAGGATGTTAATCGGGTAACCCTTGGAAGCTAAAACATAGCCTCCCAATTCCCAATTACCCAGATGAGGGGTGATACAGATCACCCCTTTTCCTCTGGCAAGGGCCTTCACCAAATTTTCCTCTCCCATCTCTTTTTCAACCCACTTCCCTTTGTTGGTGGAATTGATCCGATGCATCGCCATATAGTCCAGGAGCTTGTGAGAGTAGTTTTGAAAGCATCGCTTGGCAAACCGCTTAACTTCTTCTTCGGAATAGCTCCCTCCCCCTATCACCCGGAGATTCTCTTTCACATTTTCCTTGTACTTATTCAGGATAAAGAAAACGAGGTGGTTACCTAAAGAAGCGAAAAAAAAGTGCATCGATCTTGGAACCAATCGAGAGAAAAGGTAGAAAAGAGAGATGAAGAAACTGACCTGTCGGCCTGTCAACGACGTCTCCTCCTTCTCTCCAAGAGGTCGATGAAGGCCTCCATACGAGTCAGAACGCCTGTAGCACCTGTGTGTTCGTCAATCATCACGCAGAGATAAAGTATCTTCCCATTCTCCGCTGCCCTGTGTCTGACTAAAGGTTCGATCATGGAATCGACTCCGCACGAAAAACAGGTGAGATAGATCAGACCTTCCACCTCGTTCGAACGAAGAAAGTGAAGACTGGCTCCGAGAATCTCCCGGCCGGAGTCCCAGTAGATATCCTTTCCAAACTCTCGAATCTCTGAATCAATCACTTCTTTGGGAACCCTCTCTTGAGTATAGAGAGAGGCATGGGTTTCTTCAAGAATTCTTAAGAGATCGAAATTAAAAAAGGGATCATAAAGACAATAGGCGTGGCCAACAACAGCAATCTTTTTCCCTGAGTTATTTTTCGGAGAGGAGTGGTTCTTCTTTCCAGCCTCTTCAAAAAGGTCAGGGAGCCTCTCCCCTCCTTCCATTCTCTTTTGAATGAGTTCGTAGGCACTCTCCGCCTTTTGAAAAGCCTGCTTAATCTCCTTTGATCTCTTCCCTAAGGCCAAAGCTATTTCTGAGAAGGAATGGAAAAGGCTCGAATTCCGATGACGTTCATCCACATAAGGATCTAAAATCGCCGGCAGTCCGGAAATAGAATATTTCAGCATCTCCGGCAGTCCTGCCAGACGGGGACAAGAGCAGGTTTTTCCATCCACGCTGAGGAGACGGGGGAGGAATAGAAAATCCACCTGATCTTTGATGTTGAGAGTATGGGCAAAGGCCATCTTCATGGGGATGCATGTATCGTCATCGGCAAACTTGAAACCCTCCTCAATAAGACCCCGGTGGCTCGGCCTTGAGACCACCACCTCAAAACCGAGTGTTTCAAAGAAGGTTTTCCAAAAAGGAAAGTAACGATAATAGTGGAGGGCACGAGGGATTCCAATCCGAACGTTCATTCGTTTCTCTTGTTCATAATTGTTTCCCTCCCCCTTGATGGGGGAGGGTGAGGGTGGGGGTGAGGATAATTATATCCCCCCACCTCAATCCTCCCCCGCAAGGGGGAAGGAGATAGAGCTTGACCTTTCCCTTCGCTTCTGAAGAAGATCGACAAAGGCGCTCAATCGCGTATCAATCATCGTCTCGGAGAGGTTTTCACTCAATGAGAAGGTGAGAATCGGGAGATCATATTCCCGGCTCACTCTGACCAGAATATTCTTGGCCACCGCCTCCAGCATGCATCCAA
>Ga0315277_10006173_pt1 | contig 15746 bp, 9 predicted proteins | sample YL17G05_15_MG_FD_203695 | JGI IMG/M metagenome (GOLD analysis project Ga0315277, IMG submission 203695) | Sediment microbial communities from Yellowstone Lake, YNP, Wyoming, USA - YL17G05_15 | ecosystem: Environmental > Aquatic > Freshwater > Lake > Sediment | place: USA: Wyoming | collected...
ACAGAATACCATCTACACCTAACTCCATCATTCTGTTGACGTTGGAGGTTGTGTTCAACGTGTAGACATAGATGGCCAGACCGTGTTGACGCGCATCACGCACCATGCCCCGTGTCAGTTCATGCTTTGCACAAACGAACGCCGTTGCGCCGACACGCCCCGCCAGCTTTGATGGAAGCCGCCCAAAATCACGATACACGTTGTAAATGACACCGGTGATCGCTTCGGGGTTCACCCGCTTGATATTGGCGACCATCCGATGATCGAATGACGAGAAGAGGACAGCGCGGTTCATCCCCGCGCCCTCGACAAGCTCAAGCACCTTGCGCTCCAGCAGGAAGGGCTTTTCACGATGAAGGAAATCGGATTTCAGCTCGATGTTCACCCAGCGTCGCCCGTTGAGGAAGCGCAGGACTTCGCGCAGCGTCGGAATCCGCTCGCTTGAATAGGATGTATGGAACCACGAACCGGCATCGAATTCTTTGATCTCCCCAAGGGTATAACCGCGCGCTGCGCCGTTTCCCGTTGAGGTGCGCTGAAGCGTTCGGTCGTGAAGAACGATGACTTCTTCATCCCTGGACAAACGCACATCAAGCTCGATCATATCGATCCCGGGCATCTCGCACGCAAGCTTGAAGGCGGCAAGCGTGTTCTCCGGCGCCTTGCCCGAGATGCCTCGGTGGGCAATCACGTACGGTGAACGTTCGGGAGTTGTCTTCGGCTGAAACGGTTGCATCAAGGCTCAAACCTAGCCGGTAGCGGTGGTTTTCTTGCGTTTGCTCTTTCCGAGGATTGAGATTATTTCTTCTTGGATGGTCGAGATATCGCGCATGCCGTCGATTTGCGTGAAACGACCCGAGCGACGGTAGAAATCCTTCAGGGGCTTGGTATCCCGCAAATAAACATCCAGCCGCCGGCGCGCAGTCTCAAGCGTGTCATCCGACCGCTGATACAGTTCCCCGCCGCACCGAGGACATTTGGCGGGATCGTCCTTGAGAAGCTGGCTGGGGTTGAAGATACGCCCGCACGATCGACACGAACGCCGGTCCGTGAGGCGGCGGACAACTTCGTCGTGCTCGACACGAAGGCTGATGACGCCGTCCAGCCGTATGCCGAGTTCCTCAAAGAGTCGATCGAGCGCTTCAGCTTGGGGGATCGTTCGGGGGAATCCATCCAGAATGAACCCATCTTTCGCTTTACCCGAGGCGACCACCTCGCGTATCAAACCAATCATCACGTCATCGGGAACAAGCGCTCCGGCATCGAGATATCCCTTCGCTTTCATGCCGAGTGGACTCTTCTTCGCCACGGCCTCTCGCAACAAATCGCCCGTCGAGATGTGTGGAATATGGAATCGTTCTGTCAGGAGCTTCGCCTGCGTGCCTTTTCCGGAACCGGGAGGTCCGAAGATAATGATACGCATCAGTCGATCTTCCAAGTCGAAAACGTTTCGAGAAACCTACACTATGGGAACGGTAGAGCCTGCCTTTGGAGAACTTCTTGAAACCTGCACTTCTTTCCGCACCCGCCTCCCGCCAGCCTGTGCCTCCTTGACTGCAAGCTGTCCGCAAGCAGCCTCGATGTCCTCCCCTGCACTGCTTCGGATCATTACCGTGATATTGGACTGCCGGAGTGCGCTCGCGAAGGCTTCCACGCGGTTGAGCGGGGTCGGTTTCAGTGCGGCAGCAAACCCCGTTGGCTGCGTGAAGTCAATCGAATGGAACGGGATGATGTTAACCTTGCAGGGGATTCGCTTTGACAGCTTGACGAAGCGATGGATATCCTCATCGGTATCGTTGAAACCATCAAACAAAATGTACTCAAACGTGGGACGCCGGCGCGTCTTCCGATAGTAGTATTCCAATGCTTGCACCACGTCATCAACGCTATGCTTCTTGGTAATCGGCATGAACTGCTTTCGTTTCTCGTTGTCCAACGAATGAAGAGAGAGGGCCAGTTTCACCTTTTGGTGTTCATCGGCCATCTGTCGAATCTTGTCTGCATATCCGGCTGTGGAGATGGTGATGTGCCGAGCACCGATGTTCAGCGACCGGTCGTCGGTGATGATCTCCACCGATTTCATCACCTCGCCGTAGTTGAGCATCGGCTCTCCCATACCCATATAGACGAGATTGGTGATGCGCCGATGAGCGTGTCGCTGGGCTTGGATGACCTGGTCGACGATCTCGCCGGCAGTCAAATTGCGTGAAAAGCCCATCGTCCCCGTCGCACAGAAGCTACAATCGAGGGGGCATCCAACTTGCGTTGAGAGGCAGAGTGTCAGGCGTTTTTCTGCCGCCGGGGAGCTTTCCTCTGCGGGAATCAGAACACTTTCGATCCGCAGACCATCGTGCAGCTTGAAAAGGAATTTCGTGGTTCCGTCAGTGGGCGAAACGCTCTTGGCAACGAGTTCGAGGTTATCGAGAATTGCCGTTTGATTCAGAAGGGAGCGGAATTCTTTGGAAATATCCGTCATCTCGTCGAATGAGGAAGCCCCCTTGGCATAGATCCAGGAGAAAAGCTGTCCAGCCCGGTATTTTTTTTCTCCAAGCGATTCAACGAACTCCCGCAACTCTTTGAGCGTCAGGCCCTTGAGATTCTTCCTCGTCATTGCGCTGCAAAATACGGAAATTCGCTTCTGATGGCAAGGTGAGGAGGGAAAAAATGCCGTCCGGCGGAGATTTTCGAAATCTACAAGATTTCGGGAATCTGCGGGTGAACTAGATAATCCATCAGGTTTCTCAAACCTGATGGGTACGGCTGGGAACTCAGCTCACTCCCGGTTGGTCAGCATATTCACCCCTATCATTGGCTCTAAGGGGCCTTCGCTTGGGGGATCTCCGTCACCTCGAGGCGCAAGCCTCCGATCTCGATTGATAAACAAGAGCCCTTAAGCTATATTGAACTCGCAAGAACCGATTCCACCTCACTGTCAAATGGAGTGAATTATGAAACGCCTACTCGGCCTCATTCTGCTTGTTGCGCCTCTTCTCTACGCAGGGAGTGACGATGCGCGGCTGAAGAATTCCTACCGGGAAGACAAGAGCGGCTGGATTTATGTCCACCTCGAAGGTACGCCCAACCAAATCGGATACCAACACGGTTATCATCTCGCAGCTGAAATCGATGATGCGATAAGGATGTTTGCTTACTACTTCGAGAAGGGATCAACGGCAAAAGACTGGAAGTTCTTCCGCGAGGCTGCCGAGCGGATCTTCTGGCCGAAGCTGGAGAAGGAGTATCAGGAAGAGATCCAAGGCATTGCCGAAGGGGTGGCCGCGCGAGGTTACAAGTATGACAAGATCGACATCACGGTGTTGAATGCGAACATCGAACTCGCCTCCTACTACGTTCCGTGGCTCGCCAACAAGATCAAGCAGGATTCCATGAACAATCAGGCACCTGGCAAATGCAGCGCGTTCATCGCGACGGGCAGCTACACGGAAGACGGAAAGATCGTGATCGCACACAACAACTGGAGCGACTACATCGTCGGCGAGCGATGGAACGTCATCGCGGATATCGTCCCGGCCATGGGCTATCGAATTCTGATGGATTGCATACCCGGATTCATTCACAGCGGCGACGATTTCGCGATCAACAGCGCGGGACTCTTGTACACTGAAACCACCATCACGCAATTCAAAGGATTTGATGAGAACGGAACACCGGAATTCATGCGCGCGCGGAAGGCAGCGCAGTACGCAAGCTCCATCGACGACTACATCAAGATCATGACCACGAACAACAACGGGGCCTATGCTAACGACTGGCTCGTTGGCGACATCAAGACCAATGAAATTGCGCGTCTCGAGCTCGGTTTGAAGAACTATCGTGTCTGGCGGACGTTTGACGGATGGTATGAAGGTTCAAACTTTCCCTGCGATCCAAAGTTGACGGCAGAAGAAACGACGTTTGATCCGAACGATATGACGAACTCAGCAAACAGCAGGAAATGTCGTTGGGCGCAACTGGCGCTGGAGAAGAGAGGAACGATCAACGCGGAACTCGCCAAGGCGATGGAGGGAGATCATTTCGATCCGATCAGGAACGCCGTGGCGATCAATGGCGGAGTGCTCTGTGGTCACGTTGACAGAGATCCGCGCGGAGCACCGGAATGGAGTTCACCGCCGTACTATCCGACCGGCGCCGTGCAGGGCAAGGTAACGACTGCGGCGCTCGCGAAGGAAATGAAAATCTGGGCGAGGATGGGTCACCCTTGTGGCGAGGATTTCCTGGCCGCGCCGTTCTTCCAGAAGCATCCTGAGTTCAAGTGGCAGGAGAAGTTTCTGAAGGATATGAAGGGAAATCCGTGGACGTTGTTTGAGGCGAAGAAGTAGGAGCATCGACTATTGCGAATGGGCCTCCATGAGCCTTACTCAGATGTACTTGCAACAACGAACATGTGCTCGATGCGGACAGAATTGCGCGATTTCACCGTAGAGAGCTACCCGGATGCTTGGTCAAACCCAAGGACTGAAACATTTGACTTTGACGAAAACCGTGATTACGCTTACATAAAGAGAGTCGCTCGCAGGATGGATTGCGCGTCCTTGCGTGACGAGGAAGATTGCAGACAAGGGTCGTAACTCCTTGAGAAAGAGAGTCGAAACATGATTGACACCCTCACGCTGAAGAACTTTAAGGGGTTCTCACACCTTGACCACCTCAAGATCAAACCAATTACTATCCTATGCGGAACCAATAGCTGCGGCAAGAGCTCAATTCTGCAGAGCCTCTTGCTCTTGAAGCAAACGCTCGAAAGTCAAAACCCGAATCAAACTCTCTTGCTCAATGGTCGATTTACCCACTTGGGAACGTTCGACAACATCGTCTTTCAAAAGAATCCCGAGAATCGAGTAACTCTTGACTTGAAATTCGCATTGAGTGAGCAGGATACATGGAAAAGAGGAGGCCGACATTCCCTGCCAATTCGCTATGTTATGCAACAGCTTTTCCCAGAAGTCTCGAAAGAATATGGTCAAGGGGGAAGATATCAAATTGCGATTCGTTTCATCTTGGCTAGCCCGAAGGTCAAATATATTTTCTCCGATGTGAGACAGACAGTAGTCGAGGAGTTTCATTGTACAATTGAGTGGTTACGCCGCAATGGTGAAATAGTTCCCGGAGGTCACTTCAGTTTCGTCCTTGATCCCGCGGGGTATTATCTGGGAAAGTGGGAAAACATCAGAGTCGGGTTTCTTACTCCGGATGGATCGAACGCGCCGATGTCTGGCGAGGGAAAGATGAAGATCCAGTTTGGAAACCTGTTTCCGATTTCTTTTGGGGACGTCGATGCATCTAAAGAGAAGTCTCAACCGCCTCCAGTGTTCTATTTAGCGTATCAGATGAGGGATGTTGCTCAGGCAGTCTTCAGTTCTGTCACATATCTGGGTCCTCTTCGCGAGGAGCCGTCGCGAAGATACATTTATGAAAATGAGGTACTTGAAATAGGAATAAAGGGTGAGAATGCGGCGTATATATATACTTCCGAGCAAGATAACGTGCTGTCTGATCATTTCTTGTACGATTCAAACGAGAATACATTTAAGTCTGTATCGAGCATGAAGGTCTCGGACGCCGTCACGCATTGGCTCGATCTGATGGAGATTAAGGGGTTCAAGCCAGAGCCGCTTAGTGAGATTATCTACTTAAACCTGAATTCTGGTGCGTCGGACAAGACTCGAGTCAACATCGCTGATGTCGGTTTTGGAGTTAGCCAAATATTCCCGATCATCTTGGAGGGAATTCGAATGGACAAAGGGAATACGCTCTTGCTCGAGCAACCCGAGATCCATCTTCATCCCAATCTGCAAATGCAGATGGCTGACTATTTCATTTCACTCGCCCTCTCGAAAAGGAAGTTGATCATCGAAACGCATAGTGATCATATAGTGAATCGACTTGTCCGACGAATTGTTGAAGATCAGAACCTTTCCCTTGCCGATCTAATCGGTATTTACTTCATACGCATGACTGAGCACGGAGCCGAATACGAAGAGGTAAATATTGATGAAAAGAAGGGCATAGCGAACTGGCCGTTAGATTTCTTCGACCAGACTGCCACCGAACAAGAACGGATTCTACAGGCAGGTCTGGAAAAGAGAAGAAAACAAAGAGAGTCGCAACAGGGGGGCAAGTGAACACTGCGTTCGATCCGGCACTTTTGTTTATATCCGACGCAGAATGGTCGGATGAGGCCAGAAGGGACCAATTCCTACAACACATTTCCGGCCACTTGCGGATGGTCGAAGACTTTCAAATAAGCAAGATTCTCTGGTGTGACAACCTAGAACAGTTTCTCTGGGCACATCCGCAACTTCCGCCTTGGAGGGCCGAGGTTCATTGGAGAAACCAGCTTGTGCCGATTATCGCACGTCTTTTTCGAAAGAACTTATTACTCATCGACACCTCAAATTGTCTTTTGGGCTGTTCAATAACACCTGAACTGTCAACCAACTATGGAAGGCCGGAGATCGATGCTTGTTTCAGACAATTAATGCACGCTGTGATCCAACAAGCACAACAGCTGAGATTCAACCCAGGCGCTGAAAACATTACGGGAAACAGTATCGTTACTTTCTCGTGTGAATGCCACGGGCTGAGAGTTGAGGCAAGAATGATAAGTTTGCCGAGAGATTGGCTTGGAGAGATTGACTTCGGCGATTTTTGGCCCTCGAAAGCAAATGAGGCCAAAATACTGCGACAGGCAATTGTTGTCGTGACAAAAAGAGACCTGGCAAGTGAGACTTCTAACTACAGATATAAGTTTGATTTTCACAGCGATTTCGTTGAAGACCTTTGCCGCGAACAGGATTCCCGAACAGAGATTGTGAGAGGATTAGCAAAAAGGCTACTGATGACCCAAGCGCAAGCATCTTCCGACGAAGGTCTTCAGGATGAGGAGGTGAAGGGCAAAGACGAAAGGCGAATGAGGATCTCGAGAAGCAAGAGAGTGCATTATGAGTACTCTGGTCAAGCCAGCATTCGATTCTTGAGATATTACGGCGAAGGCGAGCACGATGCTGGGTTGAATTGACGGATCATTGAGTAAGTAGAAACGAGAAACCTCGAGTTGCGTTAGCGGCTCGGGGTTTTCTATTTGTAAGGAGAGAAGTGTGGTGACACACCATTGGCAGGGGGATGTATCTCGGCCAGTTTGCTAGCCAATCACTGCCATATGAGCCCGTTTTACCGTTAGGGGAGTGCCACGGTCAAAGAGGGAAACTATGTAATCAACTGGCATGTTGCAATATGATGGAAGTTGCCGCGGTCATATACCGAAACCATATAATCAATAGTTCGGCGAAATACTCATAAGCTTAGGAGGACATAATGCCAGGCGAAGCAGTCATAGTAACATTCAAGGCGAGCCTTCGTGGTGAGCTGATCCAACCTACCGATGCGGGCTACGATGAGGCCCGTAAGGTCTACAATGCAATGATTAACCGACGCCCCGCCTTGATTGTACGTTGCGCGGATGTGGCGGACGTGATAACCGCAGTTCAGTTCGCCCGCGAGAACAAGATGCTCCTTTCTATTCGAGGCGGCGGCCATAACGCCGGAGGCCTTGGTGTATGCGACAACGGCTTGGTCATCGACCTCTCGCGATTGAAGGGCGTTCGAGTTGATCCCGTGGAGCGTACGGCCCGGGTCGAGGGGGGCTGCACGTGGGGTGACGTAGACCATGCAACTCATGCCTTTGGCCTGGCTGCGCCTACTGGCATCATTTCCACCACTGGCGTCGGCGGACTCACCCTGGGCGGTGGACTCGGCCACTTGACGCGCAGGTGCGGCCTCACCATCGACAATCTTCTGGCCGCGGACGTGGTGCTCGCGGATGGGCGTTTCGTCACTGCCAGCGCCGAAAAAAACCAGGATCTCTTTTGGGCAATCCGCGGGGGTGGGGGCAACTTTGGCGTCGTCACCTCATTCCAGTTTAGACTCCACCCCGTCCACACTGATTATGCCGGGCCGATGCTCTACGAAATGAGCCAGGCTCCCAAGGTGATGGCGTGGTACCGTGAGTTTATCCGCAAAGCGCCGGAAGACCTCACCGGCTTCTTCGCCTTCCTGATCGTGCCACCGGGGCCACCGTTCCCTGAGCCCCTCCACAACAAGACGATGTGTGGTATCGTGTGGTGTTACAGTGGACCGATGGAGAAGGCCGAGGAGATTTTTAAACCCATCCGGAGCTTTAGTCCACCAGCCCTTGACCTCGTCGGCCCGATCCCGCACACGGCGCTTCAGAGCATGTTCGATGGTCTGTATCCACCGGGCCTCCAGTGGTACTGGAAGGCTGACTTCGTCAACGAATTAAGCGACGAGGCCATCGCGCTCCACGTGAAGTATGGCTCGAAGATTCCAACTATGCAATCGAGCATGCACCTCTACCCGATCAACGGGGCAGCGCACCGCGTCGGCAAGAACGACACACCGTGGAGCTACCGCGATGCCACATGGGCTCAGGTCATCGTTGGCGTCGATCCAAATCCTGCCAACAAGGACCGGATCAGCGCGTGGGCGAAAGAGTATTGGGATGCAGTGCATCCTCACTCGGCGGGGGGTGCATACGTGAATTTCATGATGGACGAAGGTGAGGATCGGGTGAAGGCATCCTACAAGGGGAACTATGAGCGGCTGGTCACCATCAAGAGCAAATACGATCCGACGAACCTTTTCCGCGTGAACCAGAACATCAAGCCTACCGTGTGACAGCGCCTCAAAGTACAGCACAGCCTTTCTAATGTCCTGGACGCGGAACGCTGAGAAAGATCGACGATGCGCCTAAGAAGGTGCTCCAAGCGACGGAAACCGCGCTCGGTGTTCAGGTTAGCTGTGCTCAGTTGCACCTCGTTGCTTCTTGAGTCGTTCAGCGAGCGGAATGTACCTGTTTCGGATACGAGCCAGTTCTTTCGTAGCAACGAAAAAGCTCGTGCTGCCCAGGTAGGCGCAGCCTCCGTTTACCCCCCAGGTGAAGATGGTTTCCCCGGGGCTTGTTTTTCCCCTTCTTCGAGAAGCATCCTCAGTTCAAGTGGCAGGAGAGGTTTTTGAGGGACATGAAGGGGAATCCGTGGACGCTGTTTGAGGCGAAGAAATAGTCTCCAGAATAGGGTCAAACGTGACGAAACACAACCCTCCAGACGCCGTAAGATCTTGATAGGGTTTTGCAATTGGGAGGGAATATGAACAAGCACCTGCATGCCAAACACCGGGTTTTCCTGCTTCTTTTTCCGCTGTTGTTGATTCTCGCCGGTTGCGAGATCAACGACTTTGATGGCGACCCGAACTCTGAATATCGGGAGAGCTTCCTCTTCACGAAAGCAGTCGGAGCACGATCGGAACTCTTCATCAGCAACGTCAATGGTGCTGTGATGATCATCGGAGTCGATACGCTGAACGAAGTGCGAATATCAGGTTCCAAGATTGTCAAGGATCAGTCCGATGATGAAGCCAGACGGCACATTGTCGACATCGAAATCGACATGCAAGAGTCTCCTTCGACGCTGACCATCAAGACTCTTCAGCCGAATACGAGCGGAAGAAGAACGTATCAAGTCAACTATGAAGTGATGATTCCCAGCTCGTGGAGAGTCACCGTCAGTAATGTCAACGGAAACGTCGATATTCAGAACATTCGAAATACGGTGAGCACAATGGTCGTCAATGGCACCGTGAACGCCACTGAAATTGCAGGCAACGTCAGCGTGACTGTCACTAATGGAGTGATCAGCGGAAAGGTGCAGATCCCGGAGAACGGATCCTGTGCGTTCAACCTCGTCAACGGTAACACGACTCTGCTTGTGCCCCGAACGACTTCCGCTTCGGTGACAGCGACGGTCACGCTTGGCACCGTTTCCGTTTCCAACCTACCGATCGTCTATAGCACGAACACGCGCACGAGCGTGACAGGAATCGTTGGAGCAGGGAAAGGGACTATTCGGCTTTCGTCTGTAAATGGAGTAGTTCAGTTGCTTGGATACTAGAGCCAACAGGCGTAGGCAGGAATTCCCCAGGCGCGAACATCATTTCTGAAACCTGCATTTCATCCCGCCGCAAATAAGAAAACCCCGGGCTGTTTCCACAACTCGGGGTTCTTCGCAAGGGCCTGTCCGCGTGGGGCACTATCGCGATGAGAGCGCCACTGTTTTCTTCCCTTCGTCCACTCCTTTTAAGAACTTGATGAGCCCTGCCATGTACACCTGCTGGTCATCATACATGTCTATGTGGCTTCCGTTCGGGCAGAGCAGGTAACTCCCGTTCTGGACCTGCATCGAAATCCATTTCATGTGTTCCGGATCCATTGTGTCGTACTTCGCCCCAACAACCAGAGTCGGGACGGAGATGTTCTTGAGGCCTGCTTTTCTGTCCCACTTTTCCAACCTTCCCGATAGGCCGAACTCACTCGGGCCCTGCATCAGCACGTATACGTCTTTATTCATCTTGGCGAATGCGCGGTTAAGGGGATCCGGCCATTCCTTCAAGCGGCAGATGTGCTCCATGTAGAAGTTCGGGATCAAGAGCTCCATGTACTTCGGGTTCTCGAAGTCTTTTCGTGATTCGAACGCTCGGATCTGCTTCAGGATGGCAGGATCCATCTGTTTCGCCAGAACGGTTTGGGCGTACACGTCATACTCAGGGGCGCTCGCCATCATATTGGAGATAATCAGCCCCTTCAAATGCTGCTGGTATTTCAGCGCGTACTCCATCGCGAGGATTCCGCCCCAGGAGTGTCCCAAGAGATAGAAGTTCTCTTTGTTGAGGCCGAGGGCTTGCCGCACCTGCTCCACTTCTTCGACGAACCGTTCCGTTGTCCAGAGGTCCTTGTCCTTCGGCTGATCTGAATAGGCAGATCCCAGCTGGTCGTAGTAGATGAATTCGATCCCTTCCTGTGGCAAGAAACTCTCGAAACATTCGAAATATTCGTGCGTTGCGCCCGGCCCGCCATGGAGCAACAGGACCTTCATCCTGGGATTGTTTCCAAACCGTTTCGTCCAAACGTGATATGTCCCCTTAGGCGTTTGGACCGGGACCATCTTGATGCCCCCCGTCTGTACACCGGTCTCATCGGTTTTGAAATAGGTCTTCAATGCGGAGGACTCTTCGCGTTGGGAACACGCAACGAAGAGTACCGCAAGGGTAAGCGACGCGAGGGGTCGTACTGAAATAATCATGGCTCAAACCTTTCGTTTGGGTGATTGTTGATACGAGACGGGATTGGAGAATAGCCGATGTTGTTGAGAGGAAACGGCGGGAGAAAACTACTCAATTGGGGGAGGAATGTCAAGCCGGGCAGTGTTGAAGTCCGGCGAATCTCGTCGGGCCGAGATCCTGCCATACTTGGGCGGGACCGTCGCGAGCGTTCATCATCCCAGCCGAAATAGAAAACTCCAAGCAACGTGCGTCACTTGGGGTCCTACAATAGATCCCCCGTCAAACGGCGATGGGGTCCTCATTCCGACGATGAACTTATCTCCGCCTTTGGCGGGATCGATAAGTTCAGCCAGCCCGCCGTGCGTTCTGGCGGGTCGGAATGGGACTGGCATCGTCCTGTGGAACAAAAAAGAAAACCCCAAGCCATGAAACGACTTGGGGTTCTAGATTAAATCCTGGCATCGACCTACTCTCCCGTACCGTTGCCAGCACAGTACCATCGGCTCCGGGGGGCTTAACTGCTCTGTTCGGAATGGGAAGAGGTGTTTCACCCTCGATATTGACACCAGAAATTGAAACTCAACTGAGAAGATTGCACAACCTGAAGTTGTTGCAACTCATCCACTACATTATTGATGCACCGGATCTGATCTGTGATCAATAAAAATAATGGTTAAGTCGCACGACCTATTAGTACCACTCGACTCGAGCATTGCTGCTCTTACATCTGTGGCCTATCAACCAAGTAATCTCCTTGGGGTCTTTAGTCCCCCCGACAAGTCGGGGGGAGGGAAACCTAATCTTGGGGCGGGTTTCGCACTTAGATGCTTTCAGTGCTTATCCCATCCGGACATGGCTACCGAGCAATGCCACTGGCGTGACAACTCGTACACCGTCGGTCCGTTCACTCTGGTCCTCTCGTACTAGGAGCGACACCCCTCAAGTTTCCTCCGCCCGCACAGGATAGGGACCGAACTGTCTCACGACGTTCTGAACCCAGTTCACGTACCGCTTTAATTGGCGAACAGCCAAACCCTTGGGACCTTCTCCAGCCCCAGGATGCGATGAACCGACATCGAGGTGCCAAACCTTGCCGTCGATATGAACTCTTGGGCAAGATCAGCCTGTTATCCCCGGCGTACCTTTTATCCTTTGAGCGTTGGCTCTTCCACTCGAAGCCAACGGATCACTAAATCCTGCTTTCGCATCTGCTCGACTTGTGAGTCTCACAGTTAAGCTCCCTTATGCTTTTACACTCGACGCATGATTACCAACCATGCTGAGGGAACCTTTGAGAGCCTCCGTTACAGTTTAGGAGGCGACCGCCCCAGTCAAACTACCCGCCTAACACTGTTCCTCCACCGGATTCACGGCGGTAGGTTAGAATTCAATCAGAACAAGGGTGGTATTTCACTGACGACTCCACCGAAGCTAGCGCCCCGGCTTCGCAGTCTCCCACCTATGCTACACATGCTTTGACCGAACCCAATGCTAGGGTGCAGTAAAGGTGCACGGGGTCTTTCCGTCCATGTGCGGGGAACCGGCGTCTTCACCGGTACCACAATTTCACCGAGCCCGTGGTTGAGACAGTGACCAAATCGTTACACCATTCGTGCAGGTCGGAACTTACCCGACAAGGAATTTCGCTACCTTAGGACCGTTATAGTTACGGCCGCCGTTTACCGGGGCTTCGGTCGCAAGCTTTGTCCCGATTGCTCGGGATTGACCCGCTTCCTTAACCTTCCGGCACCGGGCAGGTGTCACTCTATATACATCGCCTTCACGGCTTAGCATAGAGATGTGTTTTTGTTAAACAGTCGCTTGGCCCATTTCACTGCGACCCCATTCTGCCAGCGTTGTACACGCCTACATACTAGGGGCACCCCTTATTCCGAAGTTACGGGGTCAATTTGCCGAGTTCCTTAACCACGGCTCACTCGAGCACCTTAGAATGTTCTTCTCATCTACCTGTGTCGGTTTGCGGTACGGACTGTCTACAATCTCCCATACGAGGTTTTTCTTGGCAGCCTGGTTACGTCGAGTTGTGGCCCATACGGGCACCCTGTTCACCTCTCGGCGATAACTGGGAAGCGGATTTGCCTACCTCCCACGCCTACGGGCTTAAACCAGCTAAGCCAACAGCTGGCCCGACTTCACTTCTGCGTCACCCCTTATAGTCAAACGATTGCAGACAGGTACAGGAATATTCAACCTGTTTTCCATCGCTTACGCCTTTCGGCCTCAGCTTAGGGTCCGACTAACCCTGAGACGATTAACGTTGCTCAGGAAACCTTAGACTTTCGGTGGGAAAGTTTTTCACTTTCCTTATCGTTACTTATGCCTACATCTTCTTTTCCATCAACTCCAGCATGGCTCACGCCACACCTTCGATGTCGATGGAATGCTCCCCTACCATAGTATTGCTACTATCCGCAGCTTCGGTACGAGGTTTAGTCCCGAGCATTATCGGCGCTAAGTCGCTTGACTAGTGAGCTATTACGCACTCTTTAAATGAATGGCTGCTTCTAAGCCAACATCCTAGTTGTCTGAGCAACTCAACATCCTTTCTCTGTTAACCTCGATTTAGGGACCTTAGCTGGCGGTCTGGGTTATTCCCCTCTCGGCGTCGAAGCTTATCCCTCGTCGCCTGACTCCCGTGAAACATATCAACGGAATTCGGAGTTTGTCTGGGTTTGGTATCGTTGTGACGACCCTAGCCCAATCAGTGCTCTACCTCCGTGATACTATGACACGAGGCTAGCCCTAAAGCTATTTCGGGGAGTACGAGCTATCTCCGAGTTTGATTGGTCTTTCGCTCCTACCCTCAGTTCATCCGAGCGGTTTTCAACCCACATCAGTTCGGACCTCCATGAGGTGTTACCCTCACTTCATCCTGACCAAGGGTAGATCACACGGGTTCGCGTCTGCCGCACGTTACTGATCCCCGACTTGCGTCGGGGCAAGCGCCCAGTTAGGACTCGCTTTCGCTACGGCTACAGTTCTGAGAACTTTAACCTTGCAACGCACGAGCAACTCGTAGGCTCATTAAGCAAAAGGCACGCTGTCACTCCTCCCGCCTGCAAGCAGACGGGATTCGCTCCAACCGTTTGTAAGCATATGGTTTCAGGTACTATTTCACCCCCTTCTTAAGGGTGCTTTTCACCTTTCCCTCACGGTACTTGTTCACTATCGGTCACCAAAGAGTATTTAGCCTTACCAGATGGTTCTGGCAGATTCCCACAGACTTCCACTTATTCCGTGGTACTTGGGATCCTCTCGGGAGTCAATCCGTTTTCGCTTACGGGACTATCACCCTCTGTGGTCCAGCGTTCCAGAAGATTCAGCTAACGAATTGATTGTTGACTCCCCGGCCTATCGACGATTCAGCCTAAGAGTCCCACTACACCTCTGATACAAGGGTCGTCGCCTTGAACGTATCAGAAGGTTTAGGCTCTTTCCTGTTCGCTCGCCGCTACTGAGGAAATCACGATTGTTTTCTTTTCCTGGGGTTACTGAGATGTTTCACTTCTCCCCGTTGGCTCTACCCTGCCTATGAATTCAGCAGGGAGTTCCGAGACATAACTCTCGGAGGGTTGCCCCATTCGGACATCACCGGGTCAGAGGCTGTTTCCGCCTGTCCGGCGCTTATCGCAGGTAGCCGCGTCCTTCATCGCCTTTTGGTGCCAAGGCATCCACCATATGCCCTTAGTAACTTAACCAAAAATCTTTATTGAATCACAGACAGATCTCCGCCAAAAGGCGGAGTCGGTGCATCAATAATATTTTGGACGAGAAACTTTAGGTTATGCTTGAACTCTGCTCCCGTCATTGGTCCCGACGATCATCAGGACTACTAGCCCGGGTGCTTCATTCAATCTTCTCAATTGTCAAAGAACAAGACGAATCTCGAAATGCGAATTTCTAATTTCGAAATTGGCAATTCGAAATTCGACATTACTTTGTGGAGCTGATCGGGATCGAACCGACGACCTTCTGGTTGCAAACCAGACGCTCTCCCAACTGAGCTACAGCCCCAAACAATCTCCAATTGTCAATGGACAATTTTCAATTGATAGGGCACTGGACTTTTTTTTGCACGCCCTGTCGTGGGCCTAAGTGGAGTTGAACCACTGACCTCACGCTTATCAGGCGTGCGCTCTAACCAACTGAGCTATAGGCCCAGAGGAAATTAAAAAATGGGAAACGCGCAAATGGAAAAATGGAGATCCTACATCAATTTTCCCATTTTTCAATTTCCCATTTCAAAAAATGAAAGTGTGCACAGCCCGAATCGCATCGAACAAGGATGGAGTCTTGAGATTCGATCCCGACTTTCATCGGCATCAAGTCTCCTTAGAAAGGAGGTGATCCAGCCGCACCTTCCGGTACGGCTACCTTGTTACGACTTAGCCCCAGTCACTGGTTTTACCTTAGGCGCCTCCCTCCTTGCGGTTGGGTAGGCGACTTCGGGTACCCCCAGCTTCCATGGCTTGACGGGCGGTGTGTACAAGGCCCGGGAACGTATTCACCGCGGCGTGCTGATCCGCGATTACTAGCAATTCCAGCTTCATGAGGGCGAGTTGCAGCCCTCA
>Ga0315277_10006174_pt1 | contig 15745 bp, 16 predicted proteins | sample YL17G05_15_MG_FD_203695 | JGI IMG/M metagenome (GOLD analysis project Ga0315277, IMG submission 203695) | Sediment microbial communities from Yellowstone Lake, YNP, Wyoming, USA - YL17G05_15 | ecosystem: Environmental > Aquatic > Freshwater > Lake > Sediment | place: USA: Wyoming | collected...
TGTGCTGAGTGTCAGCGCGCGAACGAAGCTGGGTTTGGAAGCCTGGTTCCGACGGCTCTGGGAACTGCTGGCGATGGTGCGGGTTTACTCGAAAGAGCCGGGGCATCCTGCGGACCTGCACAAGCCGTTCGTGTTGCCTGCCGGTTCAACCATCGCCGACCTCGCGCGTTTGATTCACCGTGACTTGCCGGACACGATGAAGTTCGCCCGGCTGTGGGGTCACAGCCGTTTCGCAGGCCAGCAGGTTCACAAAACGGAGGTCCTCCGCGACCGAGACATTGTCGAGATTCACGAGTGAACATCTCGCCGCGTCACACGACCCTCCTGACACCGCCCAGACTCAAAGCACTTTTGCCCGGCCTGGAATCGGCACGGGGTACTCGCCGGCCGCATCCGGCGCCACGGGCGGCGCGGCGTCGAGCGACGTAATCTGCTCCAAGCCCGGTGCGAGTTCGAGATTCGAAGCCAGCGCGTCGTCGTAGGCGATGACCTGCCCGGATTCCGCGGCCATGCGGCCCATGATCGAAACCAAACACGCCTGCGCGGCGCGCTCCGTTTCGTTCCACGGCTTGTCGTTGCGGATGGCGTCGAACAAGAGGTCGTGCTCGCGTTGATACGGGTCCACGTTCTTGCCTTGATGTCGCCACACGAGGTTTTCCGAAGTTTGCGACTGCCCCTTGTAGATGCGCGACTTCGCCGCCGCGAGATTTTCCATCAACACCGCTGAGCCTTTCGTGCCATGCGCGAAGTCGGAGAAGATATCCCAGCATCCGGTGACGTGACGGCCTTGCGCGAGCAGTTTCGCGCCGTCGGCAAAGGTGTATTCGACAACGTATTGGTCGAGCATCTGGTCCGGGTCAGTGCGGGCGACGCGCGCGCCCTGGCCTTGCGCGCTCACCGGCCACGCGTTCTTGGCCCAGCAACACACGTCAATGTTGTGGATCAGCCAGTCCACGAAGAAACTCGCGTTGAGCCAGTTAAAACAACTGTAATTCCGAATCTGGTGTGCCAGCTCGGTTTCGTCGGCCTGCTTCGGATGAAACCCCACCGGCCCATGCATGCGGTAGGTGCGCAGGAGAACGACCTCGCCAATTGCGCCATCGTGAATGCGCCGCACGACTTCCTCGCGCGGCGGATCGTGCCGCCACATGAGGCCGCTCGCGACCTTGAGATTCTTCTGGGCCGCCAATTCCCCCGCGCGCAGGATGCGCCGCACGCCGGGCGCGTCCACCGCAAAGGATTTTTCCATGAACACATTCACGCCCTTCGCCACCGCATACTCGAAGTGAACCGGCCGAAACGCCGCCGGCGTCGCTAAGAGCACGAGGTCGCCCCTGCCCAACAGGTCAATCGCTTTCTTGAACGCATCGAAGCCGACAAAGCGGCGGTCCGGCGGCACATCCACTTGCGAGGCGAACTTCGCGCTCAACACTTTGAAACTGTTCTCGACCCGCTGTGGGAACACATCGGCCAGTGCGACGAGTTTCGTCGAGCCTTTCGTCGAAAGGGCATTGCCAGCGGCGCCGGTGCCACGGCCACCGCAGCCGACAAGCGCGATCCTGATTGTGTTGCTCTCGGCGGCGTAACCGGGGTGCGGCATTGTGAGCGGCGCGGCCAGCGCGGCCCCGGCCAGCGCGCCGCCGGAGGTTTTGAGGAAATCACGCCGCGTGGTGAGCGAGGGTTGGGAGGCACTTGGGTTGATCATGATTCGTTCTTTCGTCTGGTTGGTGATTTCAAGCACGGGCACGCTGCTTCAGGTAATCGCGGGCTTTGGCCAGCGCGGCGGACATGGCTTCGGTCTCGACTTCGCCGTGCATGAAGGGATTCACATACCGGCGGTAATTCGCCTTCGCGAGCGCGCGCAACCACGGACGGAAATCAGTCGGGCCGTGGCCGGGCAACTGACCCGTGCCCGGCTGGTTTTGCCACGCGTAGAAAAAGAACAACTGCCGGCCGCAAATCCCGATGGCTTCCTCGACCGACGCGCCGATGGCTTGCAGATGATACGGCGCAAGGGCGATCCCCAGCCGCGGCGAGCGGTTCAGGTCCATGAGGGCTTTGAACGAGTCCAGCGAATTGAGCAGTGCGTCGCCGTGGTTTTCGATGGCGAGATACGAGCGGTTTTTCTCGGCCAGTTCCGCGAGCGGCCTCAAGCTTTCGAGGAACGCGCGCATCTTCGCCGGGAGTTCCGCGGGCGGGCACGGCCCGGCGCTGCCTTGGATGGCAACGCCTCCGCCGGCTTTGCCAAGCAGTTCGGCATACTTGGCGTAACCGCCGACGTAGCAGGAAAAGGCGTAGAGCTTGAGCCGATGCTTCACGAGCAGCGCGCGCAGGCCGTCGGGGCCGAGCCGCGTCCGGGCGTCGTCGAGATGCGGGCAACCTTGATACGCGCTCCAGATGTCAACCGCCTCGAAACCCAGCTTGGCGATGCGTTCGCAGGCTTGTTCGAGCGGAAGCTGCTTGAAGTGGACGGAGGACGTCGAAAGCCGGCAGCGCCAGGGCGGGCGTGTTTCAAACGGCGACCCCGCCAAGCCGTGTACTGGCGCGAAAGCACCCGCGGCCAAACCAAGTGCGGCATGTTTGAGGAACGACCGACGCGAGAATCCTCGGGCGGCTCCGCCCGCGTCGCGTTGCGTCTGGTTCACGCTTGCTTCCATCCTGTGCCTCCGGCGTTGATGTCGAGGTCAGTATGCGGAAGCGCACCGGGCTGTAAAGCTCCGGGAACCCGCAAGCGAGTGCGGACGCGCGAGACGTGCGCTGCCGGAAACCTAAACGGAGCGGCGACGCTTCACGAAAGCGCCGTCGCTCCGTGCTTTCCGAATTCGCTTGGTGGCCCAATCGGTCAATCGCTCACCGCAATCCGGCGCGGTTGCAGTTGTGGGGATTTCGGCAGCACGAGCGTCAGCAGACCCTGTTCGATCTTCGCGGAAATCTTTGACGTGTCCAACGCGGGATCGAGTTCGAACACGCGACGGAACTCGGCTACGGATCGCTCGCGCACCAGCGGGTCGCCGCTGGTCTTCTCGAGCGAGCGCCGGCCGTGAATGGTGATTTCATTGCCCTCGAGCGTAACTTCGAGGCCGTCCTTGTTCACGCCGGGCATCTCGGCTTCGAGCACATAATCGCTCTTCGTTTCGTAGATATTGACCGGCGGCGTGAGGTATTCCACGCGGACGGGCTGGGGTTCGGAGCGCGGTTCTTTTTGGAGTGTTGTTTGCATGGTCATTGGAGATTGGTCGTGTTCCGGCGGGCGCGGCGGCCCGCCGGAACGGGTTCTCGGTTCATCCCACCTTCACTTCGATCTGTTTCGGCTTGGCTTCCTCGGTCTTCGGGAGCGTGACCGTGAGCACACCGTCCTTGTAGCTGGCGGTGATCTTCTCGACCGCCACGGGCGCGGGCAGCGCCACGGTGCGTTGGAAGCGGCCGACGAAGCGTTCGGCACGATGCACCTCGGCGCTTTCGCGCTTCCGCTCCTCACGCCGCTCGCCGGAGATTGTCAGGCAGCCGTCATGCACGGTCAGGTTGATGTCGTCCTTCTTCATGCCCGGCAGTTCGGCCGTGACGATGAAGTGGTCCTTGTCTTCGAACAGGTCAAGGGCTGGCATCCAGCCACCCAAGAGGCTCGAAGTGCGGGCCAGCTCGGTGAAGGGCGATTCGAATAGGCGGTCAATTTCCGTCCGCAGGTCCGAGAGCCGCCCAAACACGGGCCAGCTTGTCAACTCAGGTCGTTGCCATCTTGTCAGCATCATGGTCATGTCCTTTCGTTTGCTGTTTGCGATTCTTCCAAGCGACGCGCGTGCCAGAAGAGGCGGGAACGGATAACCGCTTGAGATTCAATGGGCGCTCGTTGCGGGCGATCTTCGCGGGTGTGACGAGCCGTGGCACGTTGTCACAGCCGGACGGGGAGAGCGCTCGCAAACTGTGCCGCGGTTGCGCACTGCGGTTCGGCAAAAGCAAAACCCAAGTGGCGTTGCCACCACTTGAGTTTGAAGCTGAAATGGAGCTGGCTTAATCGAAGGCGTGCCCGGCGCAGCAGAGCACATCCTTGACCTTGTGCCGGACGAGGTCCTTGACGGCTTGGCGGGCAGGGCCGAGATATTTGCGCGGATCGAACTCGCCGGGTTTTTCCGTAAACACTTTGCGGATGCCAGCGGTCATGGCGATGCGGAGGTCGGTGTCAATGTTGACCTTCGTGCAACCGGTGCGGCGGGCGACTTCGATGTCGGCCTCCGGCACGCCTTTCGCATCGGGCATCTTGCCACCGTATTTGTTGACCTCTGCGACAAGTTGCTGGGGGACGCTCGATGCGCCGTGGAGCACCAGCGGATAATCGCCCAAACCGGCATCCATGAGCGCCTGCTTGATGAGCTTGAGGCGTTCGAGGTCGAGGTGTTGCTCGCCTTTGAACTTGTAGGCGCCGTGCGAATTCCCGATGGCGACCGCCAGCGAATCGCAGCCGGACGCCTTGACGAACTTCACCGCGTCATCCGGCACGGTGTAATGGCCGCTCACGGAATGCGCGCCGCCTTCCTCGCCTTCGTCAAACTGCGCGCCGACCAAGTGGCCCAACTCGGATTCGACGACGCAATTGTGCTTGTGGGCGTACTCGACGACCTTCTTGGTGATTTCCACATTCTTGTCGAACGGCTCGTGTGAGGCATCAATCATGACGCTGGTGAACCCCTCGTCAATGCACTGCTTGCACAGCTCGAAGGTGTCGCCGTGGTCGAGGTGGATGGCGATGGGGATGTTGGAAAGGCTGACCGCGGCTTCGATGAGTTTCTTGAGATAAACCGGGTTGGCGTATTGCCGCGCGCCCTTGGAGATTTGGAGGATCAGGGGAGCTTTCTCCTCTTCGCAGGCCTCCACAATGGCCTGGATCAGCTCCATGTTGTTGACGTTGAAAGCGCCGAGGGCGTATTTGCCCTTCAAGGCCTTGGCGAACAAGTCGCGTGTGTGTGTCAGTGGCATAATTTCCAGTTGGTTGATTACAGCGCCGCACCTTCAGTGCGACAGGGTGAGAGAATACCGGACGCCGTCGCTCAAGGAAATAAAAATTCATGTCCGCGGCAGGAGCGGACCGCTTCACGGCTACGGCTTGCCGGCGTTGGCCGCGGCTTCCTCCGCCGCGAGACGCTTCTTCTCCTTCCGTTCCCACCACCACGCGATCCAGACGGTGATTTCGTAGAGCAACTGCATCGGCACTGCCATCAGAATCTGCGTGATCACCTCCGGCGTCGTGAGGATGGCGCCAAGCGTGAAGTTGATGACGATGACATAGCGGCGCGCCGACGCGAGCTTCGCGTAATCCAGGATGCCGATCTTCACAAGGACCAGCACCACCACTGGCAGCTCAAAGCCCACGCCCATGCCCAGCATGAACTTACAGACGAAGCTGATGTACTCCTCCGCCCGCCATTGCGGCGTGGTAAAACCCAGCCATTGGGAGTATTGCACCGAGGCCGTGAGCGCCACCGGCATCAGCACGAAATAGCAGAACGCCACGCCGACGAAAAACAGCCCCAGCCCCCAGAACATGCCGCGGTAAACGTATTTCTTCTCCCGCATCTTCAACGCCGGGAAGACAAACGCCGACACGAAATAGACGATGAACGGCGCGGCGAGCACGATGCCCGCGTAAATCGCCATGTGGAAAGCCAGGATGAAACTCCCCGCCGGGCTGAAGATCACGATGGGAATGTTCAGCCGGTCGGCGGCCGCAACGAGCGCAGCGTTTGTGTCGGCGCGAACGCCCAGCACCCAGATGGCGTCGTTCGTGCCGAACGGCACCGGCTCAATCCGCAACGCGACGTGGTTGTTCGTGCCGAACGGATAGTGCGAGCGTTCTTCCTTGCTCAGTTGGAAGGTGCCCAGTTGGTTCGTGGCGAAGAACACGCTGACGCGCTGCGGCGCGTTCGGATCGTTCGGGTTCTGCTTTCGGAAAAGCCACGAGCCGTAGGAGGTTTTGCCGAACGCAGATTCCCGGAGCGACCGGACGAGCCAGCTCTCAGAGATGTATTTGCCGAAGCTCGAGACCGAATGGGCCTCGTCAAGCGGATGCAGGAGCACCTTGGCGACCACCGGCCCGCCGAGGAGGCAGATCACGACCGCCACGAACAGCGTGGCGCCGCTCTTGATGAGCACCCAGCGGAGATCTTCGAGGTGTTCGAGGAAAGACTTGACGGGGCCGCCGCCGTCCTCGTCATCGGTTTCGGTACGCAACTCCTCGGCGTCGTCTGCCATGCGCGGGCGGTGGCTGAAACGTCAGGCCTTTTGCTCGGGAACGGTGGTGTCGGGCTTCTGCGGAGTGGTGTCCGTGACCTGGCGGGGCGGCGACGTGTAGCTGTTCTCCTCAGTGGCCCGCTGGACTTCGTCCGTCACTTCGCGCGTGGCCTTCTTGAATTCCTTGATGCCCTGACCCAGGCCCTTCGCGAGCTCCGGCAGCTTCTTCGCGCCAAACAGAATGAGCACCAGCGCGAGAATCAATACGATTTCGCCGCCGCCAAGACTGAACAATGCAAGCATCGGGTTCATAAATTCACCAGTCGCAAACACACTAAGCCAGGCGGCGGCGCGAGTAAAGCGCCAAAACCCGGCTTGCGAAAAACCAGTTTGGGCCGGCTGCGCCTACTTGGGCGTCAGCAGCACGAACTCATCGCGGCGATTCATCTTGTACGCCGCTTCGTCATGACCCGCCACCGCCGGCTTGTCCTCGCCGAAGCTGATCGTGTCCACGCGGTCGGGCGCAATGCCGTCGGCAATGAGAGCCTCGCGCACGGCCAGCGCCCGACGCTCGCCGAGCGAACGGTTGTATTCCTCCGTGCCGCGTTCATCGCAGTTCCCCTCGATCTTCACCGCATGGGAGGGATTCGCTTTCAGATATGCCGACACGACTTCGATCTTGGACTTCTCACCGCTCTTCACCACGGCGCTGTCGAAATCGAAATACACGGTCTGTGCCTTGAATTTCTCGTGGTCCTCCGGCCAGCCAGGGTGGCCGGGGCCTGGCGGCGTGCCAACGAACGGCTCTGCTGGCGCCGAACTTGGACCAGTTCCGCCGCCGATTATGCCGCCAGGAGGTGGCTCCGTCGGGGTGCCTATCCTGGAACTGGGCAACGTCGTGACACCGATGGGTTTCTTCTTGCAGCCGACGAACGGCACGGTGAGAACGAGTCCGAGGACAATCAGATTTAGAAACTTTGCGCTTTTCATTTTTGGTTTTCGTTGAGAGCCGGGCTACTTCGCCCAACTGGGTTGTGAATTGCTCCCGGAAATCCGGGGGACATCTTTGACTTGTTTCGTGGGCACGTCAAGCAGAGACAGGCCGCGTCCGCCGCCGCGCCGCCGCGCGAAGACGACCGTCCGCGAGTTTGCCGCCCAGGACGGGTCTTCGCCGCTGACCAGCACGGAGGCCGACCCGCCGGACGCCGGCACGACGCAGATTTCAAAACCGCCCATCATGGCCGTGAACACAATCCACTTCCCATCCGGCGACCAGTCCGGCTCGGTGGGATTGCTGACGCCGCCGGTGCTGATGCGCTCGGCCGTCCCACCCGACGCGGGCACCTTGCACAACATCCGCCGATCCTTGCTCTTCGTGGCGAAACAAATCCATTGCCCGTCCGGCGACCAGCACGGGGAGGAATCATCCTCGCGCGTGGCGGTCAACCGCTTCAAGTTCGTGCCGTCGGCGTCGCAGACGTAAACGTCCGGCGCGCCGTCCTTGCTGAGAATCATCGCAACGCGGCGTCCGTCCGGCGACACGGCGGCGCTGGTGTTCAAACCGGAATGTCGCGAAATCGCTTTGCGCTGACCGGTGCCGAGGTCGTGCCGGAAGATGTCCGGGTTGTCGAACTTGTAGGAGGTGTAGTAAAGCACCGTCTGTCCCGGCGCCCAGCACGGCGCAGCGACGATGGTGTTGTCGTGGGTCACGGCCTGCGCGTTGTGGCCGTCGTAATCACTCACGTAAATCTCGCCGGCGGGGCCGGTGTCCACCTTGAAGGCGATGCGGGTTTGGGCGACGCCTTTCTTGCCGGTGACGGCCTGGACCACGTCATCGGCCAGCGCGTGCGCCTGCCGGCGGAGCGACACGCCGCTGTAGGCTTTGGAAAACACCGGCGTCTTCGCAAGCGCCAGCGCGCCTTGCACGTTGCCGTTGTTGTTGCCGGTGAGCGCGTAAACCGCCTGCTCCGCGCCGACGAACTTGAACCCGGCCACTTCGAGATCGAAGCGCAACGTGGCATCCACCTCGCTGGAAAAACCGCTCATCGTAATGGGCACGGGCGCTTTGGTACCGGGCTGCCAGGTTTCCTTTTCAACGATGATTTCCTCGGCGCGGGCCAGGGTCAGGCTGAAAGTTAGGCCGAAGAAAAGGAAAGTGAGCTTGTTGATTTTCATCCGAGCTGGCGTTTGGCTTTGAGGTTGAAGCTGATGGTGAACGTGCGTTGGTCTTCCTTGGCGCCCTCCGGAAACGGCGCGACAAACGTCACGCGCTCCAATGTGCGCTGCACAGAAGCGTCCACGGAGGCGTTGCCCGAGGGGCTGATAATCTTGAACGCGAGCACGGTGCCGTTGCGGCGGATGGTCACGCTCGCCTTCGTGGTGGCTTGGTCATCGTCCACATCCGTAGGCACGACCCAAGCCTGGGTGTAAACACTTTTTACGACCTGCGCGTAGTTGGCGAACGCCTGGCCGCCTGGGCCCGGGATTTCCACTGTCGTGCTGGAGGAAGCGACATTCCCGACGCCAGCCAGCGCCCGTGCGACTGCTACGCGCCGTGCGTCTGCCGCCGCCTTGGCCTGCGCCCGCTCGGCCGCGTCAGAAATCTCATCGGAGGAATTCTTGGCGCGTGAGTCGGAATTGCGCACAACCATCTTTGGGTTGACGGTCACGTGTTTGCCGGTGGAGGGCTTCGTCGGGTCAGGTTCCTCCGACATCTTTTGCGGCAATGGTTTTTCGCGTATCGGCTCAGGTGGTTTGACGACGGATTCCTGTTTAGGCTGCTGTGCCGGCGGCGGAGGTTGCACGATTGCCGGCGGCGGGAGCTGAGGAGGCTGTTTCACATTCGGGATGCCGCTGGGGTTGGAAACCGGCGCGTCCGTGAGGATGTCGGGAATGACCGTTAGCACGTCCAAGTCCGGCGACCTGCCTGGCGGCGCGAGAAACGCTGAGCCAAACAACAGCGCGCTCGCCAGCAGGCCGTGCAGGCTTGCTGAGGCGAGGACGCACTTTTTCTGGAGGCGATCCATCAGCGTTTCACCGGTTCGGTGCGCAGCGAGAATTTGGTGATGCCGTTGCGCTGGCAGCGGTCTACGACCGCCGCCACGTTTTTGTAGGCGCCGTCGCCGTCGGCCCGGATGTAAACCACCAGGTTCGGGTTGAATTTGAAGTCCTGCGCCAACTGAGCTTCCATTTGGTCCAGCTTCATGCTGCTTCTTTGATACTTGTAAGCCCCTTGCGCCGTGATTTCCACCGTGCGGATGTCGCGTTTGTCCACCTTCGGGTCGGGCCGCCCGCCCTGCGGCAGCTTGAGGTTGATGCTTTGCTCCAGCAATGGTGTCGTGATGACGAAGATGATCAACAGCACGAACGCCAGATCGAGCAGCGGCGTGATGTTGATCTCGCTCAGCGTCACCAGATGACTGCGTTGGGAAAAGCGGCGCATGGCTTAGCGGTTATTCCTCTTCAAGATATTCCGTTTCCATCTTCGACACCAACTCTTGCGCGAAGTTGTCCAGCGTGACCGTCAGTGTCCGCAGGGTGTGGACGAGCCAATTGTAAGCGAACATCGAAGGGATGGCGACGAGCAAACCGGCGACCGTGGTGATGAGCGCCGCCGAAACGCCTGGCGCCATGACCGAAAGCGACGCCGTGCCCTGCGGAGACATGGCAATGCCGGCGAACGTGCTCATCACGCCCCAGACCGTGCCGAGCAACCCGAGGAACGGCCCGCCGCTCACCGCGATCGCCAGCAGGATGAGGCCGGATTCGAGCTTGAGCGATTCCTGCGCGACGGTGTTTTCAAGCGAGCGTTTGACATGCTCCATACCCTTCAACGACACGTTGCGTTTGCGGCCCTCGCCGGATTCCGTTTTGAGCCGCGCGTCCAGTTCCATGCTGCCGGCCTGATAGACGGCAAACAGCGGACAGCCCTCCGCTTGAATCCGCCGGTCGAACATGTCGAGCACGTGCTTCTGGGTGAGGAATTCCTGGTTGAAATACTGGTTGAGTTTCTTGGCGCGGCGCATCTGGAGCGCCTTGGAGATCATCACGGACCACGCCATGATGGAGAAAAGGACGAGGCAGACGATGATGGCCTTGGCCTCAGGCCGGGCCTGGTTCCAAACGTAAACCAGCTCGGGTGTGTTTCCGGCTGCTGCAAACAAAATGGGTGCGTTCATTCCAACACGATTAAACGGCGCCGCTAAAGGGGTCGTGAGGAACCGAAGCGCCCACGCGGAACGTGATCAACTGCCAAAGCTGTCTTCCAACCAACGGACGCGAGCCTTTTAAGCTCTGCCCGCCGGAAATGCAAAACGTTTTTTGGGAAAGTTGTTCACCACCCGGGGGTCGCGGGCGAATCGAAGACACAAGCCGATCGGACTTCGTAACGCCGGTTTTCCAACCGGCGCTCATCGGCAACCGGTTGGCCGACTGGAAAGTCGCCGTTACGCGCTGGCTCACTGATAGAAATAGCCCAGTTCCCTCAACGAGGCGTAGTCCTTCACCCGTTCCGGCGTCGCCCGCCCGATGATGACGTGGTCCAGCACCTCGATCTTAAGCAGTTGCCCGGCGCGGATCAGATCGCGCGTGACCTTGATGTCGCCCTCGGACGGCGTCGGGTCGCCGCTCGGATGATTGTGGGCCAGCACAATGGCCGCAGCGTTGGCGGCGATGGCCGCACGGAACACCTCCCGCGGGTGCACGAGGATGGTATCGAGCAGGCCCTGGGCGACCGGATGCCAGCGGATCAGCCGGCGGCGCGTGTTCAGCAGCAGCACGTAGAGCGTCTCAACCGGGTTCTGCCGGAATTGCTCCCGCATGAGTTCGACGACGGCGGGCGGATTGTCCAGCATGGGTGACTCCGCGCCTTTTTCGTCCGCGAGCTTCCTGCCCAGCGCAAACGCCGCTGCCAGCGTGACCGCTTTGTCACGGCCCACGCCTTTGACCTGACAGAGATCGTCCACCGACGCCTGCGCCAGCGCGTGCAGACTGTCTCCGTGCTGGGCGAGCAACTGACGGCCAACTTCCACCGCGTTCGCGCCGCGCAACCCGGTGCGGAGCAGAATCGCGATGAGTTCCGCCGGTGTGAGGGCGGCAGCGCCTTTGGCGGCCAGTCGCTCGCGCGGGCGTTCGCTGGCGGGTTGGTCTTTGATGCGCCGGAGTGTGGTCACCGTCAAGCCGGCGGGCTGATCTTGAATCCGCGTGGGCTGCGACATGGCAGGCTTGTAACCGACGCCGGCGAGGTTGGCACGCGGAAAATACGCCGAGGCAATCTCGCACGGCCAGTGCCGCCAAGTATTTCTTTCCCTGCCCGCGGGTTTTCGCTATTGCTGAGCCATGCCGGCGCCGCTCCACAAAGGTGAGAAAATTCTCCGGGGCATTCCCGTGTCCCCCGGCGTTTCGCGCGGCAAACTCCTGGTCTTGCGCAAGGCTGACACGACCGTCCCGCGCCGTGAACTCGACGAGCCGGAACTGGCCAGCGAAATCGAGCGCCTCGAACGCGCGCTCGTGGACACGCGCCATCAAATCCTCGAAGTCCAGCGCAAGGTCTGCGAGGTCCTCGGGGCAGACGAGGGCAGTATTTTTGACGCGCACCTGTTGGTGCTCGAAGACCGCGTGCTCGTGGACGAAGTGGGCCGGCTCATCCGCAACGACCGCGTCAACGCCGAGCACGCCTACCAGGCCGTCGCCGAAAAATACGCCGCCGCGCTGGCCACGGTGGATGACGAATACCTGCGTGAGCGCGTCGCCGACATGCGCGACGTCACGGCGCGAGTGTTGAGCAATCTTCAAGGCCGGGCGCACGGCGTGGACCTGCGCCACTTGAGCGAGCCGTGCATCATCATCAGCCACGATCTCACGCCCACCGACACGGCGCAGATGGACCGGCAAAACGTGCTGGGGTTTGGCACGGACATCGGCAGCAAGACCTCGCACACGGCCATCATGGCGCGCTCGCTCAAGCTGCCGGCTGTCGTCGGTTTGAAGACCGCGACGCACGATTTGGAGAACGCGGCTTATGCCCTGCTCGACGGTTTCAATGGGCTGATCATCGTCAATCCGACCGACCAGACGCTGTTTGAATACGGTCAACTTGTCCGTCGGCAGGTTTCGCTTGAGGAGAAACTGCGGGATTTATTACCGCAACCCGCGGTGACGCTCGATGCGCACCACGTACCGTTGCTCGCCAACATCGAGCAAGCGGACGACGCCGACTCCGTGAAAGCCAGCGGTGCGGAAGGCGTGGGCCTGTTCCGCACCGAGTATCTCTTCATCAACCGCGGCGCGCCGCCCAGCGAAGAGGACCAGTTCCAAGCTTACCGGCAGGTCGCGTCCGCGCTCCGGCCCAATCCGGTGACCATCCGCACGCTCGACCTCGGCGGCGACAAGTTCCTCTCACACCTCGCCGTGCCGACTGAGATGAATCCGTTCCTCGGCTGGCGCGCCATCCGGTTCTGCTTGCAGCAGCAGGATATTTTCGCCGCCCAACTCCGCGCCATCCTCCGCGCCAGCGCCGAGGGGAACGTGAAGATGATGTATCCGATGATCTCCGGCCTGGACGAGGTGAACGAGGCCAACGCGCTCCTGGACGCCTGCAAGGCGGAGTTGCGCACCAAAGGCCAGCCGTTCGACGAGCAGATGCAGGTGGGCGCGATGATCGAGATTCCGTCGGCGGCGCTGATTGCGGGCGCGCTCGCCCGGCGGGTGAAGTTCTTCAGCATCGGCACGAACGACCTGATCCAGTACTCGCTGGCAGTGGATCGGATGAATGAACGCATCGCGCACCTCTACGACCCGACACATCCGGCCATCCTGCAACTCATCCACGCGACTGTGACCGCCGGGCGCAAATACAACGTAAGGGTCAGCGTGTGCGGCGAGATGGCGGGCGATCCGGTGCTCGTGCCGCTGCTGCTCGGAATGGGTGTGGACGAATTGAGCGCCGCGCCGCCGCTCGTGCCGGCCGTCAAATACCTCGTGCGCCGGCTCAAGCTGGCCGAGACGCAGGAGTTGGCGAACTTCGCGCTCAACTGCGAGTCCAGCGCGGAAATTCTGTCCCGTTGCGAAGCCCTCGCCCGTGCCGCCGCGCCGAGTCTGTTTGAAAGCCGGCTTTGATTCGCGGTCTCGAATTCCAGTTGATTCCCCGCTGCCGGTTGGCGCTTAATCCCCGGCCATGAAAGTCATCATTCTCGCTGCCGGCTACGCGACGCGGCTGTATCCGCTCACGCTGACGCGACCCAAGCCGCTCCTGCCTGTCGCCGGCAAGCCGATGATCGAGTACGTCCTCGACAATCTCGCGCCCATTGGTGGCATTGACCGCGTCTTTGTCGTGACGAACGTCAAGTTCGCCAGCCAGTTCCAAGAATGGGCCGACGCCTACCGCGGCGCGAAGCTCAACTTCACCATCGTCAACGACGGCTCGACCGACGACACGAACAAGCTTGGGGCCATTGGCGACATCCATTACGTCTTGCAAGCCCAGCAGGTGGACGACGATCTCATCGTGGTGGCGGGCGACAACTTGTTCAGTCAGAAGCTCGACGACTTCGGGCGCGTCTGCCGTGAGAAATCAGCCCCTGTGCTGGCGCTCTACGACGTGGGCGACCTGGAGCAAATCAAAAAGTACAACGCCATCACACTGGACGGTGATGGCCGCATCACGTTCTTCGAGGAGAAACCCAAGAACCCGACGAGCACGCTGACCGGCATCGCGCTCTACTACTACCTCGCCGAGGGCAACAACCCGGACCAACCGGGCCGCCTCGTGCAATGGCTATACCCGCGCACGCCGTTTTACACGTGGATCGTGCCCGGCCTCTGGTTCGACATCGGCTCGAAGGAAACGCTGGTGGAGGCGAACCAGATTTTTGCCAATCTCTGTCCTTCGTGGCGGCGGACGTGAGTCCGCTCAAACTTCTCGTCCGGAATGTGCCCTGCCTCGAGAGAAATTGGATCGAGCTGATGTTCGATGCTGCCAACGAACTGCGTCGTGGCTGGGCGTAAGCAGACCGCCGCTGCTTGAACCCAAGATGGCGGCGCCCGCCAGAGACGCCGCTACGGGGACTGCTTCAGCCGATAAAAGCGGTTCCCCGCAGGCGGATTGGCGATGAACGTCTTCGTGCTGCCATCATCGGCAATCCCGCTGGTCACGTTGCTCCAATTCACTGAGCTGACGTTGTTCGTGTTTTGTTGCAGCGTCCAGCCAGTGGAAGGCGACGGCCAGAAAACCGCCACCGTGTTCGTCGTCGTGCGGAGGATGGAGAGCCACGGCGCGCCAGGCGTTTGCACGGCGGCGATGATGCTCCAGAATCCGCCGACGAGCGTGAAGTTGCCGCCGCTCATGGTCCCGGCATCCGGCTGGCCGATGGTGCCGCTGACAGTGTAAATGCCGCCCGTGCTCGTGCCGCCGCCGCCGTCTATCGTGGACCAGTCAATGGAATACTGCCCCCAGGCCCGAAGGCAGAAGGCAGAATGAAGAAGGCAGAAGGCAATGACGAGTGACGAATGACGAAGCCCGAATAACGAACTCGGCCGACGCAAGCCGGTTTCAGACTTCGAGCTTCGGATTTGTCTCGGATTTCGGATTTCGGATTTCGGATTTCTCATGGTCGTTCGTTTCACTTGGCGGTTTGGGTGAGGCGGCAGACTGCTTCCTGCAATTCGGCGACGCTGGTTTTGAGTGCCTGGAGTTCGGCGTCCTTGGCGCGGAGTTCCGAACGCAGCGCGGCATTTGCCGTTTCCACTTTCTGATTCAAGCCCTGGATCGCCGCCAGCGCCACACCATCGGCGTCAACCGTCGTGATGCCGGTGTCGGTTTCCCCCAAGCCGAAGGCGGCGTGGAAATCCTGCGCCATCGGGCCGATGTGCCGGATGGCAGCGTCCTGGCTCTTGTAGTTCCAGGTGGCCAGTGGCAGAGTAGCCATTCTCGCCAGCACGGCGCGCGCGTCCACTGCTTGCAGGTTTTCCTTCGCGTGGCGGTCGCTCATGCTGGTCCAACTGCCGCCGCCGGGGGCCAGGTAAACGCCAACGGTCGCCCCGCTATTCGCGAAGAGCCGGTAGCCGCCGCTGGCCCGCATTGTCACCGAATCGGCGTTTGTCGAAGCGACATCGGCGTTGTACGAGTCGCCCCAGACGAAGGCGCCGGTGTGGTTGGCTTTGGCGCGGTAACCCGCGGCAAAGGCGTAGTTCGTGGCGGCGTTCGCGCGCCCACCCGGGATGGTCGCAAACAGAGCGTTGGCCGAGATGTTGTTGTTGTAGCCCCCGCCAATGGTGCTCTGGTAGGAGTTCGTGCCGATATTGTTCGCCTGTCCTCCGGCGATGGTGGCGGTCCCGGAATCTGCTGCGATGTTGTTGTCGAAGCCCCCGCCAATTATGCTGTAATCGGCATTCGTGCCGATGTCGTTGAGCGTTCCTCCCGCGATGGTGGCATCCTCAGCTTTGGCCGCGATGCTGTTGTTGTTGCCCCCGCCGATCACGGCGAAACTGGAGCTCGCGCGGATGTTGTTGTTAGCGCCACCCGCGA
>Ga0315277_10006176_pt1 | contig 15742 bp, 21 predicted proteins | sample YL17G05_15_MG_FD_203695 | JGI IMG/M metagenome (GOLD analysis project Ga0315277, IMG submission 203695) | Sediment microbial communities from Yellowstone Lake, YNP, Wyoming, USA - YL17G05_15 | ecosystem: Environmental > Aquatic > Freshwater > Lake > Sediment | place: USA: Wyoming | collected...
TTATGCTTAGACATATTTATAATCATGTTCTATAGCTTCTAATAAAAACTATGCATAGAACAATAACTATTATCACAACATCAATCAAATAAATGAAATTTTGTCCTAATTCTTTAGGTAGAAATGAATTGAATGTATTTATCAAAATCATGATTAAAGCTACAATAAGGGCAAAAATTATATTGTCATAAACAAATGTTTTTCTTTGTCTGTGTAGTGTGAACATATTCAAACCTTAGATGTTCTTAATCTGCTAGTATAATGTTTTAAACGGGTTACACGATGTTTTATGCCATTCAAATGATTCTTTACACGAACCTTTATCATAAATTTTCTGAAGAGCATTTCCTCATAAAATTTAATTCCAACAATCATTGCTGCAGAAACTATAGAGAATACCACAACAATGGACAAAGCGATATTTACAGGTCCAAGATATGTGACAATACCAACAGGATAAAACATTGAGGACAACGTAATGATTGCTATGCAAATGTCTAAAAGCAGTGAACCATAAGCCAGCCAATCAATGAATTTCTTCAATTTTTTTTTATGTAAAAAATATTTAGAATTTTCTATATTAAATTCCATCTCCTATCGACCCAAATATGAAAGACCATAATAGGCTCCTAAAATGCATAGACCCTCTATCGTAGCACACCCTAGGAGTATTCCAGTAAGTCTTAAAAAATCAGAATACGAACTGTTTGGCCCTATATCTCCTAATTCGAACCCTCTTTTTAATTCTCGTTGGAGGTCGTATTCATGACAGTGATTTGTCATATGATTCATGATAAATGAATGTTTCCTGACTTCATTTCATTTGAGAAAATGTTTTAACTAAATTTTTTATATAAGAAATTTAATAATCTTTTTTAACTAGTTTTTTTATATATTAATTGGAACTGCATGAGAAATAGAGCTAATTTAGAGATTGTTTACGATATTTTGTCTTTTGTTAGAAATCGTCCTGAGGGAGCAAAACCAACTCATATACTTTACAGAGCAAATTTGTCTCCAAAACTCCTAAATCAATATTTAAGTATGATGATAGGTGACGGTCTAATCGAAAAAGTTGAAGAAAAAAATAAAGCTCTCTATAAGATTACAAAAAAAGGATTAAACTTTTTGGAAAAATTAAAAGCTGTCGATAAAATGTGCCATATAATCGAATTAATTCCACACAAAAGAATTAAATATAGATAGTTATTATGAAATCTTTTTCAGTGGGTTCAAATCTTCGCAAAATTTTTCCAAGTATTTTTCCTTAAAAGCAATGTAGCAAATCCTGCGCTGATAGCTGAATCAGCTGCCATCAACAAAAATAGAGTTCGAAAACCAAAGACAGTTACAATTGCTCCACCGATTATTGCCCCTATGCCTGCGATGATTCTTGTTGATCCTTCCCAATAACCCCAGTCCTCGGTTTCTTTTCCTTTGTCTATAGATTTGGAAAAAATAGAATCCCAAGCGGGGTTATGGAAAGCGATCACAACTCCCAAAGCTGCTTGCAACATCACAAGATGAAAAGGTGTTCGAATGAAAATGTAGCCAAGATTGATAAAAGCTTCAAGAGCATAACCAAGAACTATTAGTTTCCTTTGGTTCCATTTGGTTTCGAATTTACCAAAAACGATTGTTAATACACCAATTACAACACTGTAAATTGCCCAAGAAGTAGAAGCTGTTAACAGATCTCCCCCAATTTTTTCCACAAATATGGCATATATTGGACCGAAAGCTCCTGCTGATATGTTGAAGAACAAAGAGCTTAACAGCAATATCTTAATTGCCTTGTGCATAAAAGATATTATGAATTTAAATTAAAAAATTGCACTACTCTGTTAACCTTTAAATATCAGCTTTAGATATAATAAAACCAATAAAACTATGATGGCGATTGACGTGAAGGTTGAAAATCTGAACGCAAAGCGAGAGAATTGGGTTTAGCTTAGAGGGATCTCTATTTAAGGAAGAACAAATTCTAAAGATAAAAAAACTTGTTAAAGAGCTCGATCAATTTAGAGGAAGGCACACTGAACTTGTTTCTGTTTATGTTCCAGCCGATTATAACTTGCCTGATGTGGTAAATCAGATAACTAATGAAAAGTCTACGGCTTCGAACATCAAAAGTAAGAATACAAGGAAAAATGTTCTGACTGCTTTGGAAAAAATTGTTCAGCATCTGAGATTATTCAAACAAACTCCAGCTAATGGTTTGGTTGTTTTCTGTGGAAACATATCACCAATTGAAGGAAAAGAAGACATAAGAATTTGGAGCTTTGAACCACCGATAAAAATGCAGCAAAAAATTTACTGGTGTGATCAACGTTTTATTCTTGATCCTTTGAAGGATCTTGTTGCTGAGAAAGAGGTCTATGGTTTGCTTGTTCTCGATGCAAGAGAAGCAAACATCGGTTTTTTGAGAGGAAAAATGCTCGAGCAAGTGAAACATATGGATTCAACAGTTCCTTCTAAGAGCGTCAAAGGAGGGATGTCACAGATGAGATATGACAGAATAAGAGAAGATGCTTTGAACGAGTTCTTTACAAAGGTTGCTGAGGCCGCATCTGAAATCTTTTTGAAAGAAAAAGACCTTGTTGGAATAATTGTTGGCGGTCCAGGACCAAACAAGGAAAATTTCTACAAAAGGAAATATCTTCATTATCAGGTACAAGAAAAAGTTCTTGGAGTAAGGGATACTGGCTACACAGGAGAATTTGGCTTAGAAGAATTGGTTCAAAGATCAAAAGATCTGATGGAACAAGCGGCAATAGTTAAAGAAAGAGAACTGATGGAAAAATTCTTCAAAGGGTTGAAAGGAGAGGGAAATGTTGTTTATGGTTTTACTGAAACTGAAGAGGCATTGGGAATAGGAGCGGTTGAGACTTTACTGCTATCAGAAGACTTCAACTGGGTTCATGTCAAATTAAAATGTTCCTCTTGCGGTAATGAAGAAAGAAAAAATTTGCCTGAAAATGTTGCTGCAAAACAAATGTGCGAAAAATGCGGTCAGCAAATGGCTGTTGAAGAGACGAAGGAATTGAGTGATGTCTTGGCAGAAAAAGCAGTCGATTCAGGGGCAAGGGTTGAATATATTTCAACTTCAACACAAGAAGGAAAGCAATTCAAAGAATTGGGAGGTGTTGGGGCTTTTCTGAGATACAAACTGAAGAAAGATTAGATTGGTAGTCCAAAACCGATTGCCAGTTTTTCCATCTTCTTATACGCAACAATAAATTCCTGCCCTTTTGTTGTCAATCGATAATAAATTCTGTTTCCATCCGTGAAGTCTTCGATGAAACCATTTGTCAAAAGCATCGCAAGATATTTTTTCAACAGTTTATGCGATAGGTTTGCTTTGTATAGGATGTGTGTGGGTTTTGCCCTGTTTCCTGATAATTGAATAGTTCTAAGAATATCCAGTATCACATTCATTGTGGATCTTCTTTGGCCATTCATCTAATCTTCGCTCTGGTAAGCATGTACAAAAATGTAATGAAACTGAAAAGCAAGGACAAATGAGCTGCTACATAAAAGAACTCACTTAGTAAAGCGATGAAGAGCAACAGATGATAGAGTGTTAACAAAATAAAAGATAGCATGACAAGGAATGCGGCTTTATTTTTATTTGTCATATAGTTCGTGACAGTTCTGAACACCACGAACGAGAGAAGGAAGATTGAAACTAAATTGAAAGACAAAAATCCAGAATACCAGAATGGGAGAACGATGAATTGGAAGAATTGTGTTTTTTCAGGCAGATACATTTTTATGAATAAGGCATATGCAACTAGTGAGGACAAGTAATAGAGCCAGTAACCAACATCATCAATTCCTACATGCGGATCAAGAATAGCAAAATGACATTCTGTAGCACAAGAAGCTCTGAATAAGATGTAAAAATAGCTACTGGTTATTGTTAGAGTTAGAAAACCCATGCTCAGGACAATGAAACCTAAATACAGATAGAAATGGGATTTTTTATTGCTAACATTATAGAGTCTAGATGCTTGCAGGGTAACAAAAAATCCTATCAGAGTTGCAATTGCATACATGGCAGAGTCAAAACCGTAAAACCAAATTGGAATCAATAGAGCCATAATAAGTTATTGCGAGCTTATTAATTTATTTTTGTTAGAACAGAGTTCTGTATTTTCATTTCACAATGAGTATATCTATTGAAAAGAATTTTATTTTTAGTTCTGGCTGAGCAGAAGCAACTTCAATATAGTGATTTTACAGCTCAAAAAGAACTGAGGAGGTGATGTAAAACACAGCTCGGGAATTTTCTCTCCCTTCTTTTTTTTTCTATGTAAATAATTTAAGCTTGAATATTTTATGGAAGTACAAAAAAGTCAGACTACTGCAAATCGTATAGAATTCTCTATTTTTGAAGACGGAAGGGACATTGCTAGAGCTTACCTATGTATTCTACCCCCAGATTCTCCGTTTCATTATCACTCCAAACCATTTGGATTCATGACAGGTGTTTTTGTTGAAGGATATTATAGAAGTCAGGGTTATGGAACTGCCATTATAAAAGAATTGCTTGATGTAGCAAAACAGAAGTGTTACAAATTAATTGCAACAAGCAGAGATTCCAACCAAGAAATTCATAAGTTATATGAAAAATTAGGATTTCGAAGACACGGCATAGAATTTAGGATGGATTTTGAAACAGAACCATATTTTTAAAGAATATATGGCGAGTAATTTCAAGACTCAGTTATGATTTTAAGAAAAAGAAAAACAGGGTTTTGGGCTCGGCGGAAAAGTTTGATTTGAGTTGTACTCCTTGAGGTTTTCACCTCGACCTAGTACGCTCGTTCCAAACTCTCCAGATACAACAGGTTGCCATTCAGCGAGATAGACACAGCAGTTCACGCGCAGTGACCCATTACCGCCATGCCAATCCTAGATCGATGGTCAGAGCCTGCAGCACCTAGCTGTAGGAAAGCCTTTTGGGCCTGAACTCCACAACCCACCAGATTTACCCATCCTGTTAATATATATTTTTGAATCTTGACTCTTAAAGGTTTTGGTTTAATATCAAACTAATTTTAAACATTCAACTAATGTTACCATTCAGTGATGAATTTGATAGCAATTTTGAAAGTTTTTGGATAAACACAATTTTTTGAATTAAAGGTTTAGATTGAAAAATTTCATCGCATTTTCTCCGCATTCTTTCCAGACTTTGTCAAAACTAATTTTTTTAATCTCAGCAATTTTTTCAGCCACAGCCCTTATACTAGTTGGCTCGTTTCTTACTTTCTTTCCTTCAGAAAAAACTAAAGGATGGTTCCAAGGCGCATCTGTTTCTAAAAGTAAAAATTCTAATGGCATATCCCGCACAACTTTCCCATATTTTTTGCTTCTCAGAACAATCGGGCCTATAGACACATACCATCTTTTTTCTATAATTTTTTTAACTGAATGATAATCGCCAAATAGATGCAGGTGAACTTGCTTAGCATCCTCTTGATCTAAAATTTTTATTGTTTCCTCGTGAGCATCTCGAGAATGAATCGTTAAAGGAAGGTTGATTTCTTTTGCAAAATTAATAAATTCTACAAAAAGTTCTTTTTGTTTTTTTCTACCTCCTTCATCCTTAACCCAGTTATAATCCAACCCAACTTCTCCTATTCCAACAATTTTTTTTCTATTCTCTTTAATCTTTTCAATAAATTCATCCTTTTCTTTTCCGGAAATTTCCTTTACATATTCCGGATGAATTCCAGCAACAGCAAAAACAAATCCCTTATATTGTTCAACAAGGCTTAGAGTCAAATCAAAATCTTTAGGGTTAGCACAAGATGTGATAACTGCTTTCAGTTCTTTCTTAGCTCTTTCTATTACTTCATCTCTATCTTTGTCATAGTCAGGTTGTTCCAAATGACAGTGAACATCTATCATACTAATCTTATAATATACGGATAATAAAAAACATTTCTGGAGACATGCTGTTAGTTCTATTTACTTCTAGATTATTCCATCGATGTTAACCGCTTGAATCCATATCAAAAATTCTTTCAAACTTGCTAGACACTTCCTCGGAATAGATTATCACAGAAGCCTCACGGTTTTTCTTCAAAGCGTTTTCACTCCAATTCATCGACCCCACCAAGACAATGGCATCATCGATCACCATGAATTTCGAATGCGTATTGTGGAATTTGCTTGATGCCCAGCTAACTGCTATTCCATTGTTAAGGAGGTAATTGAACATGTTGTTGTTTTGGTAAACTGATGATTCAAGTATAACTTTTACAGAAACGCCATGTTCTCTCGCACTAATCAGGTCATCGGCCAAAGATTTGTATGAAAATTCATAAACCTCCAATTTTATTTCATATTTTGCGTTTCTAATCAGATCGGATGTCACTTGGGAATCATCAGGTGAAAAAACCGGGACTACAGTACCATTATAACATGTTGTAGTTGAAAAATATTTTGTTTGACTGATCAAAATTATTAACCCGATTGCAGCAACTGAGACAATTAGTTTTGATATCACAAAATCACCGCAACTATTGTTGGTAAGAGTAAAACACCCATCAGATGTGTAGAACGTGTGCCAAAATGGGATGAGAGTGTGCCTATGCATGTTGCAGTGAATGCTATCATCACGCCGTAAATACCCGTGAAATTTAATATTAACAAAAGACTGATGCAAAAGCCAAAGGTTTTAAGGTGTTTTCCATCAATCCTTGAAAACAATCTTCCCAAAGGCTTGGCAAGAAAAATCAAAATGCAAGCAGATATACATGCTGAAACAGCTATAGATCCAACAAAAAGAACTGTTTGCGCAAAATAAGTTTCTCCCATAACTTCCTGTATGTCATACGCCAAATTGCTTCTAATTGTTCCAGTCGAACCTAAGACAAGAAGTGACAACGTCATAAAGGCAAGGGATATCAATGGCAATACGAACAGCACTTCTTCATGTTTGAATATACCACCTACCTGCAAAGCGAGTGTAGAGGTTTGGCTGCGTTTCATTCCCGGTATGAAACTTGCAAATGCACTTGTGATGAATGCGATTACAGCAACCCTAGTTTTTCTCATCCAAGTGATATCCTGTGTTGAATCAGTGTTTTCATATTTTTTTGAAATGAGGGAACTGAATCCGTAGAGGCCTATGAATACAGGTAGCAACAGGTATTCCGAAGAAACAATGCCACTGTATTTTGTAATCATCCCAAGCAAGCCAGATAAACAAAAAATTATTGCTGCAAAAATTTTTTTCTTCCACCCTCTTTCAACCCAAATCATATAAATGCACAAAAAGAGCAGCATCCAACCAGCAAGCGGTTTCAAGCTGCTATAAACTACAGGATAAATTTTTTCTGCAAAAAACAAAAGAGGCAGTGAAACAAGTATGCCAACAAGACCACCACTTACTACCAAGTTCATCCCACGTTTGAGCGACTCTTCTGTTAGTCTGCTAGAGACGGAATCAACAGCCAGTGCAGTAGCTTCATTACCTATCCGAAATATCATCGGCGACAAAAATTCGAAAAATGAAGCTGATATTTCAATTGCCACAACAGTAACAGCAAGATGATAGTTTGATGATATTAATCCATATGTGATGATGAGGAGAGAAAGATTCTCAGAGCTGAAGCCTGGTATAAAACCTGCTGCAAATCCAAGTGCGACACCAACTAATATGAAAATTAAAATGTCGAAAATAAAATCACTTCATGTATATTTCCTTCGGCATTATCTCCAACTCTTCTTTATATTTCGTGACCAAACCGACGATTTCTACAATATCACCACGTTTTAGAGTTAATTTTTTGAACTTGTTGTCTAGAATAGGAACAGTTATGTTACTGCCGTCATCAATTGTCCAATACAAGTTACCGGCTTTGCTCTTTCTTATGTTGCCTATTCTTCCACTGATTTTTACAAGCCTACCAGCCATAGAATCTTCAATATCTTCAATCCTCAGTTCAATTGGTTTGATGTTACTTACTGCAAAATATATTCCTGTTAAACCAACTATTGCAAGAACAAGGATGAGCAACATCATTTGATTTGACTTATCAATCTTTATACCAAACTCCATATTGAGTTGTTACAAAAATAAGCTTCATAAAAAACTAGAACTACTTTGGGTGGTTAACTTTTTCTTCGTTATACAGTCTTCATTTGATTTTTATCAAATCATTTCTTCTCTTCGACTATTAAGGCAAATGCTGTGCCATACTGGAAAAGTCGTGAACTGATTTCTTCTTTCAATATAATGTCGCTTGATGTATAAGCATCTGTGGCTCATGCAGCGTGATGTTGTGGTGATGTGGTGGATATGTTCGAACATGTATGATGCAAAGAATGCTATTGGCGCTGTTTAAACCATTTGTTTTTCTGAAACAACATCAACTTCTAAGAAATATCTTGAAACATCAGTTACTATTCCTCTATCTCTCACATAACCTGAAACATTGACATAGAAAAAACGTCGTGGTGAGATACTATAGCCAGTTCCATTAAAGGTATATCCAACATAATTTTCAAAATTAATTTTATCACTAACTATGGCTATGCCTGTAGAACTTTCATTTAAACTTTTAAAATTCCTTATTCCTTCGTTTGATTGCAAGTAATAAGTATCGCCGAAGAAAGCTCCCACATTTTTTACTACCTGACCTTGAACTTTTATATAAGAAACTACGAACAACGCAGGATTTCTAGCCAAATCATCTAAAGTTGTCGTAGTACTACCGCAATCTTGTGGGCAGTTGCATTTATTTTCTCCAGATCCACAAATTCCATCTCCACATTTTATACAAATGAAGTTGGCACCAGGTGCTGGTATACAATTCCCATCTACGATACTGTATACATAACTTTGATTTAAACCAGAACAACAATTTCGAGGAACTGTTGGTACACCAGGCTCTGATTGGCCTTCTTCTAGACATGGCAATGCTGTTGTAGTTGTGCTAGAAGTCGTAGTTAAAGAAATATTAAGAGGTTTTTGATTAAAAATAAAAATTCCAATTACCATAGCAATAAGAACTATAGCAATCATTGCTGATGTAATTCCTTTCATTCCTATTTCACTAATCTAATTTTTAATTTTAGTAACCTTAAATATCATATAGTTTTTATTTGGTTTATACCAAATCATTTTTCAAGACATTATAACTTTACCTTAAACTTTACCCTAAATTTCACATTAGGTTTTTTCTTTTTCTAAAATTAAGGCAGATTATTGTTAATGAATTGTCTATGGATCTATTTCTGCAAGTTTGTTTGCCATCCAAGACAATGTTCCATTTTTATACGCATCATAAAGTCCACTCCAAACAGGCATCCATCTGTATGGAATGAATGAAATATTTTGAGCATCTGAAACGTTTGTCATTGATTTGATTGCATTCTCGTTGCTTAAGGATGCGAGTGTTACTTGACCTCCCGGAGATTCGTAATTAAAAATAAGAGTAATGTTTGGCTGATAAGATAAAATATTATTTATTTTAACAGAGTTCAGTTGCAAAGTTTCTGTGTCAAGTGGCGTTTGTACGGCATCGATATATGGCCATGGCTGACCATCAGCACGCTCTCTATAGTTAGTCGGCATGATATGTTCAAAACCTAAGTTATGAATGTCTGTGAGGAATTTGGTTATGACAGCATCATTATTTGTATTTCTGATTATCTGGTTGAAATTTTCAAAAGCTACGCATTTCGTGTCGTTGATATAATTCTTAAGAATATTCACAGCAAGGGAATAAATGGCTGCATCGTTCAAATCCCAATCTTTTTCACCTATACCAAAGCAAAGATTCGGAGTTATTTCTTTCAATTGATTGATAAATGGAACCCACTGGGCATACTTGTCTGGATCAAGTCTTTGAATGACTGGTACGAGCATTGTTGGCTTCTTTGGAAAATTTTTCAAAGCATTAATTACAGTTGATTGATTTTCAGGCATTTTCCATTCCCCTGCATGATTTACAGCTCCGCCTAGATTGAAGGGACGATAGTATATACTGGGTGTGGTTGTTGTCGTGATAGTAGGTTGAATTGTAGTAGTTGTTGTACTGTGATTAATTGGGGTTTTAGGTTTAACAAATAGAAACAAAAGACCAATAAAAATTATGAAAATTAAAATCCCTATAAACAAATAAGATAGGCTCTTCATACTAATAAAATAGTTTTGTTTTAATTTTAAGTCTGCAGCCAAGGATTGTTAAAAGAGTTTATGAATCTACTTCAGCAAGTTTGTTTGCAATCCAATTCAATGTATTCAATTGATATGGATCATAATTCTTGCTCCAAGGAGGCATCCATTTATAAGGAATTGAAGAGGAATTTTGTTGATTGGCAGCAATAGACATAGCATCAATACTTTCATCTGCTCCTAAGCTAGCAAGAGTTTCTTGACCAGTAGGATTCTCGTAATTTACCAGCACAATAAATCCTGATGGAGAGTTTTGAATAATTTCTTGTATTTTATCTGATCTTGCAAGCCAAGTAGGTGGTGATAATCGATGATCAACAGCTATTTGTGCAGCATCCAAATATTGCCAATTTCCACCATTTGGTTTTTTCCATGGATTAGAGATTATATGTTGAAAACCTAAATTATGCAAGTCAGTAAGAAGTTTATTCACAGCAGCATCTCCGCTAACTTCTACAAAACTATCAAAATGATCGATACGTATACAACTTGTATATCTCGCATATTTCGTGGCAAGAGATATCATGTTATTGTAAATAGTAAGATCGCTCAAATCATATTGATCTTTAAAACCCAATGCGAAGCAAAGATTAGGAGTGATTTGCTTTAACCTATTGATAAAATCAGAGTATAAATCAGGATCGGTATTAAGTAGAACATCAGTTATTATTGTTGGTCTTTTTGGAAAATTTTGCAATTCAAAAATTATAACATCGTTACTTTCATTAATAGTTTTATCGTGATTTTCATTTGCATATATTAAGTTGAATGGGCGATAGTAAATGTTTTGAAGCGTAGTTGTAGTTGTTGTTGGAATAGTGGTTGTTGTTTGATTGAATAAGGTATGCGGTTTAATTACAATATAGTATGAAATTACCAGAGAAACACAAATGACAATTATGAATGCTAATCCTAAGAATAGTTGATACTGACCTTTTTTCATAATTATATTTTAAACTTGAGAATGATTTACTTTTTCTCTTCGGCTATTAAGGCAGATACTAGTTCGTTGTGGAAAAGTCTTGAACTAAAATCTTCTGAGAATATTATATCGTCTCATGTATTAGTATCTGTGGCTCATATTGCGTGATGTGGTGGTGATGTGGTAGGTATGTTGATTAAATCCTAATCTTTATAATCAAGACCCGATAATCTGCAATAACAAGTACATAAAAAAGTAGAGGATAATGAATACAACAGAAGTAAAAATAGTAGCATCAATAATGCTATTCTTAATTCTTTTATTTTCTTCCATTTTAGGAAAATGGCGATATGTCTCTAAAAAGATAATTAACCATTCAATAACAGAAAATACAAGCAAGAGTGGAACAAACATAGTATTTAAAATATCGATTTGCATTTTGGTTTGTCACCCACCCAATATTTCCATCAGTGAAATGTGATTAATTTCATTTGACATGCCTCACCCTTCTCACTATCGAATCAATCTCAAACTTAAATGGCAACTTTTCTATTTCCGCTATTGCAGACTCAACTAATTGTTCCCTTCCTTCGTAATCTTCGCCAGCCCATTCTTCTTCGTCTAAAGGAAAAAGATCCCCAATTAAACATCTCAGACTAAACGAAGTTTTTACGTCTAAGACATACGCCACATCATGCTTCTCGTCCATTTTTCTGAAACCACTACTATCTCGAGACCATCCCAGTTTAAAAAATTCATTTAAATGTTTCTCGGCATCAATTCGCTTCACTTTTAACTTAATCTCGAACAGTTGTTGCATTCGCATCACCGCAGCTGAATCTTAAATTCTGTTTTCATTCCATCAATATCATTGCCGATTTCTTTCAATCCCTCAATAACTGCCTTTATTTTGTTATGGTTGTAAAGAGTCTCCAAATGCTGAAGTCTTTTCTTGATAGCAACTGTCCTATCTAAAAAATTTTTATCTATTGCCTCTATCAGAACAAGATATTCAATCTTTTTCTCGATAGTTTCCATCTTACCTAACGATCTCTGTAAGGCAAAGAACACTACTTGTTTTGAGATTGTAAAATATTTTGACTTCTCCCTAAATGTTTCGATATTGTAAAGTTTAGAAAAAAAGAAATTCACTATATGACAGAATTCCTCTATACCCACAAATTCTTCAATAACATCATCTCTTATCCTTTCTACGTTAATTTTCATCAACAACACTCTCAGTCAGAAGAAGCTATCAGCCGTATCCGCGGCGGTTAAAGGTGAGCCTCATCACCTTAGTTTTTATTTGATTCAACAACTACTTTAACCTTGCCATTTTACCTGAATCCTGAAAGAAAATAAACTAGAAATATTAATAAGAAAACAGAATAAATTATAAATAAGGCTATGAAGCTAGCCGTCAAATGCCGCAATCATCAAATTGTGGATGATAGCTTCTACTCCTGTACAATGTGGTGTCATGAGCGGTCTAGCCATAGAGAAACTTAAGACGTTGTCAGAAGCACTTGCGAAGCTTACAAAAGACGACATAAATATATCAAGAAGCTTAAAAGATTCTGCCAATAGGTTAAGTAAGCTCGAATTAAATTTGGTACTTCTGGGCCAGTTCAAGAGAGGGAAAAGCACTTTGGCAAATTGCTTACTGGGGAAAAGCATTTTACCTTCATCGACAGTGCCTCTTACTACAGTAGTAACAGAAATCAGATTCGGAGAAGATGATGCATTAAGCGTGGTTTTTAAAAATGGGAAGAATATATCCCAACCTCTAAATAAAATCTCCGAGTATGTTACAGAGAAGAAAAATCCAAAAAATCAAAAGGGCGTAGACCGTGTAGTGGTTTTTTGCCGTTCTGATTTCTTGAAAAACGGTATTGTCTTGATAGATACTCCTGGGACCAGCTCTACATTTTTGCACAACACAAAAGTAGCTAACGATTATCTGCCGAATTGTGATGCGGCAATACTCCTCATATCCGCTGATTCTCCTTTGTCATCAGAAGAAACAAATTTCATAATTAGCATAAAAAAATATGCATCAAAGATATTTTTTGTTGTAAACAAATGCGACTATTTTTCAAAACATGAGATAAAAGATATATTGAAGCATATAGAAACCGAACTTTCAAAAATAGACGTAAATGCTGATTTAATACCTCTATCTGCACGTCTGGGACTAAAAGGAAAAGTCGAGAAGAATAAAAAAATATTGGAAAACAGCGGTATCAAAAAACTGGAAAATACACTAATGAAATTTTTGTCAAAAAAGAAACGTGAAACACTTTTAGATTCAACCAATCTTAAACTTAACTCAATTTCCAACTCTCTCTACAACAGATTGAAATCTGAATATGCTTCTGTTGATATGGATGCGAAAAGCTTCCAAAAGAAAATCGCAGAGTTTCATGATCAGTTTGAGAGAGTCAAGCAATCGGTATTGATGTATTCAGGCTCGATAGATTCGGAATTCTCTGACATTATGGCAGATATAGATAACAGTATGGAAGATGCGAAGGGGAAACTGCCGAAGATAATCCAAGGGAAGATTGTGAAATCGTTAGAAATGAGGGATGGCAAGGTAAAATTTGTAGATCGTGTGAATTCTTTGATGAAGAAACATGTTGAAGGAGAATTGAAAATATGGTGGAATGAGTTAGATAGAAGAATAAAAGAAAGAGTCAAAGAAATGGAAAAGCGTTATGTCAATCTGGTCAATGACACAAACCTCGAACTCGAAAGCATTTCTAAGGATATTTTCAACTTCGGCATCAGGCCCATATCATGCGATTGCACTATAAATTTTCGCACGATATTTTACTTCCAAGTGTCGGGCTTCAGACAAGAGTCCATGATTTTACCATCATTAAATACCTTGTTACCTTCGAATATGGTAAAGAAAAGAATATTCAGAGAACTCGAAAGTAAGATTGAAGAAGAGGTAGATACCAATCTAGGCAGAATACGATACGATTACCTTCAGCGTCTAGAGAAAGGTAAGGAAAATTTCAAGGAATCTTTGTTCAAGCAACTGGAAAAAACCAAGAAAGAAATTGAAATTGGATTAAAAAAAGGAAAAGCCTTTTCGGATAAGACCCTAGAAGAAAAAATCAAGATGAAAAAATTGCTTGATAAGCAAATATCCATAGTTTCTGAGATAATTAAAGAAACAGGTGGTTTGTAATCAAATTTATTCTTACAACGCAACATGGGTCAATGATTGAATTAAACGAATATCGGAAAAGAAAATTAATTTCTTGGATACTGTCAAAGCAAAACAAAGATGGCGGATTTGCTTTTCCGAATCCATTGCCTTCTATGTCTTCGGCAACATTCTATGCTACTTCTACTTTGAAGCTACTCCAAGTTGAAATTCCAAATAAGGACAAAACAATAAAATATTTACTTAACTTACAATCATCTGATGGCAAATATCACGGTATTTACACCGTTTTTTTCTCCGTTAAAACTTTATCCTTTTTTAATCTATCACCAGAGAATCCACCTGGAGCAATAAAAGATATTCTAGAATATCTTGTCAGATGGAAAAAGATAGGTAAATACTACATACAAATTGCAAGCCCTCTTGAAACAATTTACTATTCGACTGAAATTCTAACATTACTCAATTATAAAAAAGCTTTGGATGAAATCCCAAAAATAGCTCTCAAGTTTCTCAATGATGATGGAGGTTTTGGGATTTACAATAATTCTGAAATCGTGAGTACATATTTTGCTCTGGCTACACTATACCTAATCAAATATCCACTTCAAGAACCTGAAAAAACTGCCCGCTTTCTTAAGAAGTGTCAGAACCATGACTATGGATTTGCCTCAGTCCCACGAGCATATTCTCTTTTTATAGAAGACACTTATTATGGAATTAAAAGCTTAGAGTTCTTTAATGAAAAAATAGACAGACCTGAACAGACGTTCAAGTTCATTCTCAAATGCCAGGATGAAGATGGTGGGTTTAATCGTTCTGTAGCTGGTGGCTGTTCTACATTAGAAAATTGTTTTTACGCAGTGCATATTTTAGATTCTCTCTCTAAATACAAAATAGGATGAGTGAAATGATGAATAAAAAATGGTTGAATAGGAATGTTGCGGCGATGGGAGTTACAAGTCTGTTCAGCGATGCTAGTCATGAGATGGCGACTTCTGCATTGCCAACCTTTTTAACAGTTCTAGTTGGACCTGCTCTTGCCCCACAACTTCTTGGAATAATAAGCGGTTTGTCCGATGGATTAGCAAGTTTTATGAAAACATTCTCCGGATGGTTTAGCGACAAAATCGGAAAAAGGAAACCCCTCATGGTGTTGGGGTATGTTCTTACTGGTTTTTTTGTCGGACTTATAGGATTTGCAACAAATTGGATAGAAGTGCTTTTCTATAGGGTTCTTGCATGGGTTGGAAGGGGGACGAGAGAACCTCCAAGAGATGCGATGCTTGCAGATTCTGTTGATAAAAGGTTTTATGGGCATGCGTTCGGATTTCATCGAGCCATGGACACACTGGGAGCAATAATTGGTCCTCTCCTTGCATTTTTCCTTCTAACTCTCGTAGACATAAGAAACATTTTCTATCTTTCCTTTATCCCAGGTGCA
>Ga0315277_10006178_pt1 | contig 15736 bp, 12 predicted proteins | sample YL17G05_15_MG_FD_203695 | JGI IMG/M metagenome (GOLD analysis project Ga0315277, IMG submission 203695) | Sediment microbial communities from Yellowstone Lake, YNP, Wyoming, USA - YL17G05_15 | ecosystem: Environmental > Aquatic > Freshwater > Lake > Sediment | place: USA: Wyoming | collected...
GTGAACCATGTTTTCACAGCGATCCGGGAGATCATGATGAGCGCCGATCCTGCATTGAGGATTGAAGTCCGTGATTTTGGCGTGCTTGAAGTGAAGCCGACGAAATCGAAACCGAAAGCGCGTAATCCCAGATCGGGAGAGGTGATTTACGTGCCGCCGCGCCGGAAAACGCACTTCAAGCCGAGCAAGCTCCTCAAGAAATTTCTTTCCCAGCCGCTCGATGGGCGCAAAACAACCGTCACACCGCCTGTCGGTTGAGGTAACTGACCACCCATGGAAGAAAATCGCCGGATTATCGGTATTGATTACGGATCAAAGAGGATCGGTGTGGCTATGAGCGATCCTCTCAACATAATTGCTCAGGGTTTATGTATCGTTCCTAATACCGATCAGGCACTGAAGGCGATTCAGGAAATTGTCGAAAAGCACAACGCAGGGGCGATCGTTATAGGCATGCCGCTCAATTTGAAGGGGGATAGAGGCCGGACGGCGGTTGAAACAGAAGCATTTGCTCACAGTCTCGAAGAGAACCTTTCCATTCCTGTCGTTCGTCAGGACGAGCGTTTCACGACAACCATCGCGCACCGTACACTCAGGTCCATGAATACCGGAAAGAAGGAGCGCCGGAATAAGGAACGGATCGATCTCATGGCGGCGGCATTAATACTCCAGAGTTATCTCGACAGATTAAATGTTATACGGAGAGAACAAGGCGTGGAATGAATCTGCGCGGAAAATTCGAACCAATAATCGTTGTGGTCCGAAATATCGGATTGTGGGTGCGCCGCCATCTGGTTCTCACTGCCCTGATGCTGTTATGCCTCTTTGTGTTTCTCGAATACCTTTCTCTCCCCTCAAAGGCCGAACTGAGAAAAATCAGGAAGGTAAATCCGCGGGTAACCGCGCTTATGAAACAGAGGCAGGAGGAGGCGGAAAAGAGGAAGAAGAAATTTTATTTAAGCCAGCAGTGGGTACCCCTTTCGCTGATTAACGACAACCTGAAGCGAGCAGTCATCGTAGCAGAGGACGGCACGTTTTATCAGCATGAGGGCATAGACTGGTATGAGGTGAAGGAATCGATAAGGAAGGATATTCAGAAAGGCAGATTCGCAAGAGGTGCGAGTACCATCACACAACAACTAGTAAAAAATCTCTTTCTCTCGACTTCCAAAGACCCGATCCGTAAATTAAAAGAGGTGATTATCGCCATGATGCTCGAGGATGAACTTCCGAAGTCGCGTATTCTGGAGCTTTACCTGAATATCGTCGAATTGGGTGACGGTCTTTTCGGAGTTGAAGCCGCTTCGCAAAAATATTTCGGCAAGCATGCTTCCGAATTAACCCGTGAAGATGCCGCGCGCCTCGCCGCTGTCATACCCAGTCCGCTCCGCCACGTGCCAACGGGCGATACACGGTACGTGCGGAACAGGACGAATGTTATACTGGCACGGATGAGCGCCCGGGGATGGTGAGAACAGGGATCAATGAGGATAAAATCGAGATGAATTACCGCGACGTCAATCTGCTGATTGAAGGGGGTGAAGGTTTCACCGTGGAATTCAAACGGCGCATCTCTTCGCCTGAAAAAATTGCACGAACAATAATTTCCTTTGCGAATACGAAAGGCGGTACAATTTTATTCGGTGTAGACGACGATGGTTCAATCATCGGAGTTGAGAGTGAAAAGTCGGAAATTGAACTGATCGAAATTGCCGGACGTGATTTCGTAGATCCTCCGATTGAACCCATGATCGATATCGTACCATTCGACGGGCGGGATGTCATTGTATGCCACATTGCTGAAAGCAAGGTAAAACCTCATTACTTTCTTGGTGCGCAGGACAGGCTCGACGGAGAATACACCCGCGTGTACATCAGAGTGAACGATAAAACGATAATGGCGAGCAAAGAGGTTGTCAGGATTCTCCAGAATGAAAATCCTGATGCCCCGCCGCTCACCATGGCGATCGGTGAAAATGAGCGGCGATTGTTTAGCTACCTCGACGACCACGAGAGAATCACTGTCCGCGAATTCGGCAGGTTAGTGAACATCAGCGACAGGCGTGCATCACGCATTCTGGTACGTCTGGTGCGGACCGGAGTTATCCGAATCCACACGCATGAAAAGACCGAATATTTTACATTAGCTTATGATATTACGGCCAAATGAGAACGATGATCCTGACAAACATTATCACATCCCGCAATCCGGTACCGGTCAGCATTTTTTTCCTTTACAATTACAATCTGCATCCAGTTTGCATTTCTGTCACATTTATTTCAAATTTCCATTAAATCTATGAAATCACTCTCAAAGCTGTCTGTTTCAAACGAACGCATTTTATCCTCTCTGTCAGAAATAATGACCGACCTGCTCGCCGTTTGCGATGTGAACGGAACGGTTCACGCAGCAAACGTTCAATGCAGGAAATTTTTCGGGCAGAAATTCCGTCGGAGGCGGATGAGCCTCCGGCTCAATGGTGGACCTATGCCTCGGTTTGAGCGTATAATCAATGCGGCTGACAGAAAATCATTCAGGGACTCTTTCCGTCGTTGTGTGAACGGGGGGAAGGAGCAATCTCTACGGTGCCGTACGCCGAGCACGAACGACGGTGAAATGATATTCGATATCCGTCTGGTTCGGATCGGTGGTGCATCGGGGGATAAGCGGCACATTCTGGTGCTTGCACGAGATGTAACATCAGCGGTCGATGCAGAAAAGCAGATTCGACTGCTTGCCACTACGGTGAGCTGTACGCGGGATGCGTTTGTAATGACCGATCAGAAAGGAAAATTTCTTTTCCTGAGTCCGTCAACGAAAAATATGTACGGATATTCTGAGAAGGAACTGATCGGGAAGAATATCCGTCTATTGCGGTCGCGTTCTACGACGAAGAATCTTCAGCTTGAGATTGCTCAGGCAACGCTCAACGGGGGTTGGTCGGGTGAAATCATCGAACGAAGGAAGGATGGGAGTGAATTTCCGGTTGAATTATGGACATCGCCCATGTACGATATTGACCGCAAGCCGTTGGCAACCATATGGGTGACAAGAGATATTTCCGCGAGGAAACAAGCCGAACGGAAATTACGGAGTATTGCTGAAAGACTTCAGCTGATGTTAGACAACATCGATCTCCTCGTGTTCGAGCTTGATGCCGATGGTCGTTTCCTCCTTTCGCGCGGAAAAGCTTTGGAGAAATTGGGACTGAAACCGGATGAAGTGGTGGGCGTTTCTGCACTTGAACTTTACAAGGCATTTCCAGAGGTCGTGGATTTACTCTCGGCGACGTATAAGGGACAGCAAGTGGCAAAGGATGTAGAGGTCGGTGGCTACATTTGGGGAGTAAATTCCATACCGTTACGGGATAGACGCGGGAAGATCATTAGGGTGTTCGGTACGGCTGTCGATGTCTCGGAGCGATACAGGGCTGAAGAAACACTCCGCCGCGAATCAAAACTCCTGCGGACCTTAATGGACAATATACCTGATACAATATATTTCAAAGATCTGAATTCCCGTTTTACGCGCATCAATAAAGCACAGGCGAAGGTCCTCAATGTAAATAATCCGGATGACGCGATAGGTAAAACAGATGCGGATTTCTTCCCGCGCGAACATGCTGATCGTGCATTAAGAGACGAGCAGGATGTCATGCAATACGGTAAACCGCTCCTCGGGAAAGTGGAGCACATTATTTATCCGGATGGGTCGGTGCAGTGGTTTTCAACGACAAAAGTACCGATGAGAGACGAAGAAGGAAGAATCAGCGGCATGGTCGGCAGTTCAAGAGACATCACCGATTTAAAATATGCCGAGGAGCTGGAAGATGCGCTGTATCGTATCGCGGAAGAGACGAGTTCAGCTACCGATCTGAAGAAAGTATTTTCGACGATCCATGGCATCATAAGCGAGCTGATGTACGCAAAAAATTTCTTTATCGCTTTGTACGACAAGAAAAACGATATTCTTTCTTTTCCGTACTTCGTCGACGAAGTCGATGTCCCCCCTGAACCGGGAACGGCGGGAAAGGGACTCACGGCGTATATCCTGCGGACGGGAAGATCTCTGTTGTGCAATCAGGAGGTGAGCGATGAGCTGGAGAGCAGGGGGGAAGCGGAATTGGTGGGGGTACCGTGTCCGATCTGGCTGGGCGTGCCTCTGATTATCGAAGGAGAATCGATCGGTGCAATGGTCGTCCAACACTATTCGGATCCGAATGCTTACGGGGAACGTGAAAAGAATATACTTGAATTCGTATCGACACAGGTTGCCAAAGCAATACAACGGAAGCGAACCGAGGAGATTATAAAGGAGAGTGAGGATCGGTATAGGGCGTTTGTCGAGCAGAGTTCGGAAGGGATTTGGCGGTATGAGTGTCAAGTACCGATTCCCGTTACCCTCCAGGAAGATGAGCAGGTGAAACTTCTCTTCGAAAGCACACATCTGGCCGAGTGCAACGATGCAATGGCGCACATGTACGGGTATTCCTCCTCGCTGGATCTCATCGGCACGCGCTTGATGGATTTGCTACCGGTCGAAGACCCGCACAACAGCGAATTCCTGAAGCAGTTTATCCGTTCGGGATACCGGATCAAGGATGCGGAATCACACGAAGTTGACAGGGGCGGCGATGTTCGGATAATAATGAATAATCTTCTCGGCCTTATTGAGAATGGCGCGTTAATTCGCATCTGGGGCATTCAACGGGATATTACCGAGAGGAGACATTCAGAAAATCTCCTCCTGCATTCGGAGGAAAAATACAGAACCCTTTTCGAAGAGTCGCAGGATTGCATCATACTGAGCGAACCCGATGGATCTCTCCTCGATATCAATCCGGCCGGCGTGAAACTCTTCGGATACTCGGACAAGGACGAGCTCCTCCGGAAGAACGCAGCTTCCGACCTTTATTTTAATCCCACGGATCGCAATAAATTCCGTGATAGCATTGATACGGACGGCCTGATCAAGGATCTTGAGGTTACTGTCATACGAAAAGACGGACAGAAGCGGGTTGTCCTGGAAAGCTCGAGCGTTATCCGCGATCCTATGAATCAGATCGTGGGCTACCGGTCATTTCTGCGTGATATAACGGAACGGAAAAAGCTGGAAGAGCAGCTGCGGCAAGCTCAAAAGATGGAGAGCATCGGTACTCTGGCAGGCGGCGTGGCGCACGACTTTAACAACATTCTCGGTATTATTCTTGGTTATGCTTCGCTGCTGGCAACGCCGGATCTCGACGAGGCGAAGGCCAAGCAAAGTATAGAAACGATCAAACGGGCCGGTCAGCGCGGTGCGGATTTGGTCAGGCAGTTACTCACATTTGCCCGGAAGGGTGATCCAAGCTTCTCATCTGTCAATTTGAACGAGACGGTCAGCGAACTGATGAAAATGCTGAAGCAGACCTTCCCGAGGACGGTTGCGATCGTCGGTGAACTGAGCGATAATCTTCCGTCAGTCGTCGCGGATCCGAGCCAGCTCCATCAGGCGCTCCTCAATCTCTGTGTAAATTCCCGTGATTCGATGGTCGGCGACGAACCCAGCAGTCCCGGGGGCGGAACGCTGACAATCTCGACCGGGTTTCTGAAATATAAGGATGTCATCGCCCGGTTTATCGACGCCAAACCGAATGATTATGTGTTCATAGAGGTAGGGGATACCGGCGTTGGCATGGATGAGGCAACGCTCGGAAGGATGTTTGAACCCTTCTTTACGACGAAGGAAATCGGCAAAGGAACGGGCCTTGGTCTCGCAGTCGTCTATGGCGTCGTCAACAGCCACGATGCGCTGGTCGACGTTCAGAGCAAGAAAGGCGTAGGAACAAGATTCACGCTCTACTTCCCCGTTCCACAACAGATGCAGGCCGTCGAAAAGCGGGAAGAAATTGTGGTGAGCGGGATAAAATCCGGAAGCGAAACGATTCTCCTCGTGGAAGACGAGGATATGCTTGCGCTTCTTCTTAAGCAAATTTTAGAGGATAATGGTTATACGGTAATCATCGCAAAAGACGGAGAGGAAGGATTAAGTATCTACAAAAACAGATCGCAGGAGATCCATCTCATACTGTCCGATATGGGATTGCCGCTTCTGGGGGGATATGAAATGTTTATGAAGATGAAGGAGATCAATCCGCGCGTGAAGGCAATCATGGCAAGCGGTTATTTCAATCCGAATTTAAAAATGGATTTGATAAATGCCGGCGCAAAGGATTTTATTCAGAAGCCATACGTTGCGGACAACGTTATCGCGCGGGTTCGCGAAGTACTCGATGAAGGATAAGAAGTTACTTTTAGTTGAGGATGCGTATGCATTCGAAAATCGCAATCCCGAATGCAACCGCTGCGTTAAGCGATTGTTTCATCCCAAACATCGGAATTTCGATGCCAAGGTCTGCACACTCGATAATTTCTTTTGATACGCCGGTTATTTCGTTTCCCACGATAATGCAGAGCGGAAAATCTACCCGGTCGAGAGAATAGTAAGGAATGCTCGGGTGAACGTGTTCAAGGACGCAGATTTTGACTTTTTGTGATTTGAGACGGTGAATTATATCCATGGGGTTTTTTGCGTACTCCCACGGAACAGTTTTCGTCGCACCAAGCGCCGTCTTGTCGATTTCCTTCCTTGGGGGATGCGGTGTAAAGCCGCTTAGGTAGAGTTTTTCTATCCTTGCCCCATCGGCAATTCTGAATATGGCTCCCACATTGTAAAGACTCCGTATATTGTCCATCAGGCCATATACAGGAAATCTCTCTAATTTCGACAAATTTTCCGGGGAATGGCGAAATTGTGCAATCTCTTCGTGTGTCATTTTGCGCATAGATTCGATGAATATAATGATTTTTATTCATTTTTGATTGATTAACAATGAGGTATTTTGTATATTACCTGACCGTAGTGTCCTCCATGATGCATGTAAATATTTGAAGAAACTAGTCATTGCCATTGATGGCCCTGCCGCATCAGGCAAGAGTACCACTGCAAAATTAGTTGCGAAACGTCTCGGGTATATGTACATCGATACTGGAGCCATGTATCGCGCCATGACGTTTAAAGTGCTCGAAAATAACATCCCGATCGATGATGAAGCCGCCATTTCCCGACTGGCAGAGGTTACTCGCATCGAAATGACGGAGAATAATGATCATCTGACAGTGTTCCTTGACAAGCGCGATGTTACGAAAGAAATTCGATTGCAGGCTGTGACCAATGCGGCCAGCGCTGTCAGCTCCCACAGAATAGTCCGTGAGCTGATGGTCCGGGAACAGCAGCGCATGGGGCAACGCGGAGGAGTAGTGGTTGAGGGAAGAGACATCGGTACCGTAGTTTTTCCCGGCGCCGAGCTGAAAATTTTTATGATTGCCTCTCCCGAAATTCGCGCTGAACGCCGACGAAAAGAATTAGATGCGAGCGGCGTAAAAGTTCCAGTCGAACAGCTGGTTAAAGAGATCGTTGAACGTGATAGAAAGGATTCAGAGCGGTATCTGAGTCCCTTGAAACGCGCCGATGGCGCTATTGTGCTTGATACGTCCCACATGACGATTGATGAACAGGTTGATTTTATATTGGATAAGGTGAAAAGACTTACTAACGGAACGGATGAGAGTACGCATTGATCAGAGCGCCGGCTTTTGCTGGGGTGTTATCAGGACAATCAACATCGCGGAGACAAAGTTAAAGGAGAAAGAGAGGGACAGCAATCTCTACGTCCTGGGCGATATCATACACAATCCGATGGAAATCGAGAGACTTGAGAAAGAAGGATTGAAGACGATATCCAGTGCCGACTTGTCCGGTATCCGCGACGGAAAAGTCTTAATCCGTGCGCACGGCGAACCTCCCTCTACCTTCGAAGAGGCGAAGAGACTTGGCGTTGAATTAATCGATGCAACATGCCCGGTTGTTCGTAAGGTCCAGGAACGAATCCGCAAGTTTTACGTCGACGGGTATCAGGTCGTTATATATGGAAAAAAAGATCACGCGGAAATAATAGCACTCGTAGGGCAGACGAACGGCGAAGCAATCGTCATCAAATCGATCGATGAAATCGACACGCTTGACGTCAGAAGGAAGACGGTTCTCTTTTCACAGACGACGATGGACAAACAGACGTTCCATCGTTTGAAGGAAGAATTTCAGAAGAGAATCAAAGATCTTGTAATTGAAAGTTTCGAGGAGCAGGCGTGCGAGTTCTACGCGAAAGATACCATCTGCGGCCAGGTTTCTGGGCGCGACAAGAAGCTGCGTCAGTTTGCCAGCGAGAATGACATCATGATCTTCGTCGCGGGGAAGAACAGCTCGAATGGAAAAGTTCTTTACCAGATTTGCCGTGATGAGAATCCGCGGATTTACTTCGTGGAAAACGAAACCGAAGTTAAATCCGAATGGCTGGACGGAGTCGACACGGTTGGAATAAGCGGAGCAACCTCCACCCCCCAGTGGCTTATGGGACGGGTGAAAACGCGTATCGAAGAGATGTTAGGTATCGCTCAGGAGAGCGAAACGAAAGAGTATAACAAGTCATCATAAATTAACTGTTCTATTAAAATCGGAGTAACGTTACTGCGGGCAAGAGACGGTCGATGACTTCCGCCCCGCTGCGGGAACGACTTCGAATAATCATAAAAATGTATTCAATAACATTTTAGGAGATTTAATGGCACTCGGGCACAACGGCACCACAGATCAGGAAAAAACACTTTCATCATCACCCGCCGATTCGTATAGCGGAAAATCCGGGAATTTGCAACGGCAGAGGAGAACAATATCCGAAATCGAAGAACGGGAATACTCTGAACAGGAGTACAAAGAGCTCTCAGAGCTGTACAATCAGACATTCAGCAACGTTCAGGAATCGCAGATAGTCAAGGGAAGGGTTGTCGCGATTACTGAAGACAACGTCGCGATCGATATAGGCTTTAAATCGGAAGGGCTTGTTTCTATAACGGAATTTCCCAACATCGACGAACTGAAACCGGGGGATGAAATTGAAGTCTTCCTTGAAAGTGTTGAAAACAAAGATGGTCAGCTTGTGCTGTCGAGAAAACGCGCCGATTTCATGCGCACGTGGGAACGCGTGGTGAAAGCCTACGAAACGGGCGAGATTCTCACCGGCAAAATTTCACGGCGTATCAAGGGCGGATTGGTAGTCGACCTGATGGGACTTGATGCATTTCTGCCCGGTTCTCAGATCGATATCAGACCTGTCCGCGATTTCGATCAGTTCATCGGTAAAACGTTGGAATTCAAAGTAGCAAAAATCAACCATCCGAACGAAAATGTAGTCGTTAGTCATAAAGTTCTCATCGAAGCAGAAATCCAGGAACAGCGTAATGCGATACTCAACAGTCTGGAAAAAGGACAAGTTCTGGAGGGAACGGTAAAAGCGATTACCGATTTTGGTGTCTTCATTGATCTTGGAGGTGTCGACGGTCTCATACATATTACGGATCTTTCCTGGGGTCGTATAAATCACCCGTCGGAAGTTTTAAAGCTCGATCAGACGATCAACGTAGTTGTGCTCGAATTCGATGAGGCGAAAAAACGCATATCTCTAGGGCTTAAACAACTTCAGCCGCACCCATGGGAAAATATCGAAACGAAGTATCCCGTTGGAACAAAGGTTACCGGAAAAGTGGTGTCACTCGCCGATTACGGTGCATTCATTGAAGTCGAAAAGGGCATCGAAGGTCTCATTCACATATCGGAAATGTCATGGACCCAGCATATCAAGCATCCGTCTCAGGTGGTCTCAATGGGTCAGCTTATAGATGCGATAATTCTCAGTCTCGACAAGGAAAATAAGAAGATTTCGCTCGGCATGAAGCAGTTGGAGCCTGATCCGTGGCTCTCTCTTCTCGAGAAATATCCAATCAACTCCAGGCACGTTGGTACCGTCAGGAATCTGACAAATTTTGGCGTCTTTGTCGAACTTGAGGAGGGCGTTGATGGTTTAGTACACATATCAGATCTCTCATGGACGAAGAAGATACGCCACCCCGGAGAAATGGTAAAGAAAAGCGAAAAGCTGGATGTCGTCATTCTGGGTATCGATGTCGAACAGAGGAGAATATCACTCGGACATAAACAGGTGAAAGATAATCCCTGGGATTCGTTCGGTGATGTGTATAAAATCGGGGTGGAGACATCGGGGAAAATCGTACGGATCATTGAGAAAGGCGTCATCGTGGAGCTTCCGCTCGGCGTGGATGGCTTTGTCCCCGTGTCACAGCTGGCAATGACGCAACTGAAAAATATCAGCGATTCATTCCACGTCGGCGATGAACTCCCTCTCCGGATTCTGGAATTCGACAAGGAAAGCAAAAAGATAGTTCTTTCGGCAGTCGAATACCTGAAGCAGAAGGAACAGAAGACCATCGACGAGTATGTGACGAAACATAAACTCCCGCCGATGACTATGAAGGATGTCGCGGAGATATCCGGCAAACCGATTGAAATCCCGCCGGAAATACTGAATGAACCGCCAACATCCGATTACATGATGTGATTCCTTTAGACAGGAGAAGAAGATAGGAGCGGTACCAGAATAAATTAACGCAGAGGCGCAGAGTGCGCAGGAAGTTGTAAAATATTCTCTGCGTTTCTCTGCGCCTCTGCGTTTTATCTTTTACTACGGCATGAAAAAAGTTGCCTTTCAAACACTGGGATGCAAGTTAAATTTTGCGGAATCATCAACGATCGGCCGCCAGTTCGTGGAACGCGGCTTTACGGTGGTGAATCCCGATCAGCCTTCTGATATCTTCGTCCTGAATACCTGCACCGTCACACAAAAAGCCGAGCGCGAATGCCGCCGTCTCATACGCCGTGTCCTGCGTCGGTCACCCGAAACTTACGTCATAGTTGTCGGATGTTATTCACAATTACAAGCAAAGGAAATTGCGAAAATAAACGGCGTGGATCTAATACTTGGCGGAGAGGAAAAATTCCATCCTTTAAATTATGCTGGGGAATTCCGTAAATCTTCAGCCCCCGGAATCTTCATATCGCGCATCAATGAAACCGAAAATATCCACCCTGCCTACTCGTCTGATGTCGGGGGACGAACGCGCGCCTTTCTCAAGATACAGGACGGCTGTGACTATAACTGTTCATTTTGTACCATCCCGGGCGCACGCGGCATGAGCCGGAGTCTGCCGGTTCAGACTATCGTCGATCAGGCACGGCAGATCATAAATCAGGGACACCGGGAAATCGTGCTCACGGGCGTGAATGTAGGAGATTATGGACGAAAGAACGGCACTGACCTCCTCGGCCTCATGAAGGAACTGGAAAAACTGGACGGTATCGAACGGATCAGGATCAGTTCGGTGGAGCCGAACCTGCTAACCAGACAAACAGTCGATTTTATATTGCAATCAGATAAATACTGCAAACACTTTCACATTCCATTGCAGAGCGGAAGCAATATAATCCTCAGACGCATGCGGCGCCGATATACGACGGAATCATACAGAGACCTTGTCGAATATATTAACAATAATGACCCTGAGGCAGGCATAGGTATCGACGTGATTGCTGGTTTCCCAGGCGAAACGGATATACTGTTCAATCAAACGGTTTCGTTTCTGGAGGATTTGCAGTTTTCTTACATTCACGCGTTCACGTATTCGGAAAGACCGGGTACACCGGCGACGGATTACGCAGAAATAATTCAACCGAACGTCCGACATGCTCGAAACGAAGTACTCCGCTCCATTGGAAAAAAGAAAAAAACAGAATTTATTAAAAGATTCATCGGAAAATCACTCACCGTCCTGTTCGAGAATTCCCAGAACGACGGTTTTGTATCTGGATTAAGTTCAAATTACATTCGCATATCTGCGGAAGGACATGCATCTCTGATCAATCAGCTACGATGTGTAACTATTACAGAAGTTCACGATGAAACGTGCGCAGGATTTATCAAAGAAAGTGTGAATATGACACAGAATGCGCCCGAGGTTTGTGTATCGTGACCGATCGATTAAAAACCATGGAGATTGTATCTATGCGAATAAACATTTTCCTCATATTCATGGCTGTTCAGGTTGCTGTTGCACAGCCGTCGCTCATCGAACCGCTCGAGAAAAATGGAGCGCCTAAAACCTTGTCGATCAACAACGCGGATTTCACCTCCCCGCTTATGGAAGTCGAAGGGAAAAAGAGCGTTCCGCTCGCTGTCCTTTACTCCTTACTCCTGCCGGGAATGGGGGAGCTCTATGCCGGCGACTACAGAACCGGCAAGTATCTGACCGCAGCGGAAGGGATGCTGTGGGTTACGCTTATCGGCCTTGATCGTTACGGGACATGGCTTCAGGATGATGCGCGCACTTTCGCCGTACAGCATGCTGGTATAAGCCTCGCCGGCAAAAATGACCGGTACTTCGTTGATGTGGGAAACTACAACACCGTTTACGACTATAACGAAAAGATGCTGAGAGACAGGAATCCGTATAAACTTTACGGTGAAAATTCCGCTTTCGCGTGGGTGTGGGATGCACGGGCAAACCGTGAATACTATCGGGACCTCCGGATCAAGAGCGACAATATGTTCAACAGCGTAAACTTTGTCGCTGCGGCGATCGCAGTTAACCACATTATCAGCGCCATCAACGCGGCACGCGTCGCGATGTCGTACAACGCACGTGCCGATCACGCAAGTTCTTTGGAAATCAGGGCGGGGGTGATGGGCGGCATCAGTCACCCGCACGGAATTATGATTTCCGTTTTGAAATCATTTTGAAGATCGTACGGTTACACTGATCCGGCATGCGGAAATATAAATTGCTCCTGGAGTATGACGGAACCCGTTACGTTGGCTGGCAGAGACAGGAAAACGGTCCGAGCATTCAGGGTGAAATTGAAAGCGTGCTCGGAGAAATACTGCAGGAAAGTGTTGACGTTATCGGCGCCGGGAGAACGGACGCGGGTGTTCATGCGCGCGGTCAGACGGCTCACGTGCTCACAAACTCACAGCTCTCGGCGATGGAGATCAAGGGAGGGCTGAATGGTTTACTTCCCGACGATATCGTTGTACTGGAAGTAGACGAGGTGGGTCTGGATTTTCATGCCCGGTATTCTGCACGGGAACGTCAGTATTCATATCTCATATCGCAGATACCGACCGCATTATTACGGAATTATTCATGGATTGTGAAATATCCGCTTGACATAAATCTTCTTCGGCGGACGACAGACGTAGTGGCAGGTAAACACGATTTTCAGTCTTTTTGCAAATCAGGCTCAGACGTTGATAGCTATTCCTGTACGGTGACGGAATCGCGATGGGATGGTGATGCATCCTGCCTGCGGTATACGATCGGCGCAAATCGTTTCCTGCGCGGGATGGTCCGCGCTATCGTCGGGACAATGGTGGATGTTGCGCGTGGTTATATCTCTTATGATGATTTTGTTGATATACTCGGGAGGAAGAACCGCTGCGATGCCGGTGTATCTGCTCCGGCGAAAGGGCTTACTCTCGAAAGGGTAATTTATTAATTTATATTTATGAAGGGAAGACTCATGAAACAATTTAAAAAATCCCGGATTGTTCTTTCAGCAATCATGTTGCTTACCGTTTTCGGTCTGCAGTGCGCATTAAATATCTTTCCTGAATCTGAGGATATCAAGTTAGGCAAACAGCTTGATGGTGAAATCCGGAAAAATACCAAGGAGTATCCGATTCTTCAAAATCGTCCGGATGTAAAAGATTATCTGACCTCCATCGGGAATAAAATACTCATGGCGCCGAGCATCACCAAAAGGGGCATATATGCCTATTCGTTTGAAATTGTAAACAATGACTCTGTGGTCAATGCCTTCGCAACGCCGGGGGGATATATTTATGTGTATACAGGATTGTTAAAGTTTATAGATAATGAAGCAACACTTGCCGGGATCGTGGCTCATGAAATAGCGCATGCCGAGCGTCGGCATGCAACTACGCGTATGACAAAAGCGTACGGTGTGCAGATTCTTCTGGGTTTGATACTCGGTGAAAAGCCGTCACAGGTAGTTGAGATCACAGCCAACCTTTTTACAGGGCTTGCGTTTCTGGCAAACAGCAGATCGGATGAGACAGAAGCCGATGAATACTCAATAAAATATCTGACAAGTACTGAATATTATCCGGGGGCAATCACTCAATTTTTCAGCAAAATGCAGGCAAATCGAGGCGGACGGAGCGGCGGTGCGCTGGAGAGGATGCTTTCAACACATCCGCTTGATGCAGATAGGATAGCTCATGTCAATAAAATTCTGACAACGATGGGTAATCCAACCGCAAACGAGGCGAACATATTTTCGGAAAAATATAAAGCGTTTAAAACGAAATTACCCTGAAAATCACCCTTTCTTTTTCAAATAGGCTGTTTTTAGATTATTTTAATCAAATACATCTGTTTGATTTACACGCATCTTTCTTGTACATTTGAACAAGGAATTCATCGTCTTTTGACAATTTAGGCGCAATATTTCACTGTATGCTGGCACAGGTAATCGGAAATATCATTTTTATTTTCCTCATCGTTTTCGCGAATGGTTTTTTCGTAGTGGCAGAGTTCGCGCTTGTCAAAGTACGTATTACCCAGATAAATGAACAGCTGAAACGGGGCCGCCGGTTTGCTCCGCTCGCGCAGCACATTCTGGAACATCTCGATTCATACCTCTCTGCCTGTCAGCTCGGAATTACATTTACAAGTCTGGGTCTGGGATGGGTTGGCGAACCTCTCCTTGCCGAAATGCTCCGGGAGCCGTTCCATTCGATCGGCATGGTGAATGAACAGGTGCTACATATCTTCTCGTTCGCAGTGAGCTTCGGTATACTGACCTTCCTCCACATTGTCCTGGGCGAACAGGCACCGAAAATGCTTGCCATACAAAAAGCCGAAACGGCAATGATGATCGTGGCGTTTCCCCTACAGCTCTTTTACCGCGTATTCGGACCGGTAATATGGATACTTAACGTATGCGCGAATTTCGTTCTGCGGACTATCGGCATAAATCCGGTCAGACCGGCTGAATTGGTTCATTCGGCCGAAGAGCTGGAAATGATGGTCGACGAAGGCGCACGTACCGGAGTTCTGACCAAGACCGAGCAGGAGCTGATATCGAGTATTTTCGAGTTCTCCAATACGACCGCAAAAGAAATCATGGTTCCCCGCACGGAAGTCATCGCGATAAACATGGATACTTCGAGGGAACGGTTGATTCAGATCGTAACTGAAGAGGGATACTCGCGGATGCCTGTTTATAAGGACTCGATCGATAATATCATCGGATGTATATATACAAAGGACCTCATCAGCCTGCTTGAGCACCGTGATCTGATAGTCCTTCATGATATAATCCGCCCGGCCTATTTCGTTCCCGATGCGAAAAAAATCAGTCAGCTCATGAAGGAACTCCAGCTGCAGAAGATACATATGGCGATCGTCATAGATGAATTCGGTGGGACGGAAGGCATCGTGACAATGGAAGATATCCTCGAAGAAATCGTCGGCGAGATACACGATGAGTACGACGAAGTCCTTAAGGATATCGAACACGCAACCGACGGATCGGCTCTCGTCAATGCGAGAATGAATATCAAGGACTTCAACGAAAAGTATTCGGCAGAAATACCGGAAGATCCTGAGTACGATACCATCAACGGATTTCTGTTGAAGTTAACAGGCCATATACCGGAGATGCACGAAGAAATTTCGTACAACAACCTGCACATTACGGTTATTA
>Ga0315277_10006179_pt1 | contig 15735 bp, 13 predicted proteins | sample YL17G05_15_MG_FD_203695 | JGI IMG/M metagenome (GOLD analysis project Ga0315277, IMG submission 203695) | Sediment microbial communities from Yellowstone Lake, YNP, Wyoming, USA - YL17G05_15 | ecosystem: Environmental > Aquatic > Freshwater > Lake > Sediment | place: USA: Wyoming | collected...
TGTTTCGAATGTCAGGCGATCTGCCCCATCGGAAAGGGTAATAGATAACAGGGATGAGAATCCTCCCCCTTTTTGTCTTCTGGTGTCTCTGGTACCTCAACTTTTCGACCCGGACGATCTTCTCACCCATCCTTCCCCTCATCGAAGACAGTCTTCTGCTTTCTCATGGAAAGGCCGGGGGTCTCTTCATCTCTCTTTCAGTCGGGTATAGCCTCTCCCTGCTGGCCACTGGTCGTCTGACCCTGGCCTGGGGTTATAAGAGAACCGTGGCCATTGGTTTTTTGGGCGTGAGCCTTGTCTTCTTCGGATTTCAGTTTGCGGAGAGTTATGTTTCGTTCCACCTTCTCTTCTTTCTTCTTGGCATTGCCACAGGGACCTACATCCCCAGCATTCTTCCCATCATCACCGAAATATATGAGTCCCGAAATTGGGGAAAGGCCATCGGCCTTCACGATTCCGCGGCAAGCTTTTCAATCTTCTCCATTCCCATTCTTATGGCTTATGGCTTGCAGTTCTTTTCCTATAAAACCCCTCTCCTCCTTTTGGGGATCGTTTCTCTGATCTTCCCTCTCTTTTTTTGGAAGGTCTCTGCAGAGCCTAAAAAGGAGCCACTCCAAAAGGGAGAGAGTTATACCGGCCTCTTTAAAAAGAGGACGATCTGGATCATGATCCTTTTCTGGATATTATCCTCGGCATCCAGCATGGGGGTTTACTCCATTCTTCCCCTTTATCTCATCAAAGAGAGAGGGATTGACTTCGACCTGGCTAATAATCTATTGGGGATCTCGAGGGCGGGCGGAATGGCTGTGCCCATTCTTATTGGCTTTCTGGTTGATCGCTATGGGTACCGAACCATCCTGTTTCTGAGCCTCCTTATGACTGGATTGAGCACGATTGCGCTCTCTCTATCGTCCCCCCTAAGCCTGATTTTTATCTCCCTCACCCTTCAGGCCGTCCTCTCCCTGGGATTTTTTCCCGTAGCCTTGGCCACGATTTCTAAGTTGGCCCCCCTTTCCAGCCGGTCGATGGTGCTTGGGGTGATCATGTCCGTAGGCGTTGGGTTTGGAATGGGAGTTACCCCATTTCTGCTTGGATTGACGGCTGACCATTTCAACTTCAGAGTTGGGATCTTCTGGCTGGGTGTGTTGACCTCGCTCTCCTCCCTTTCAGTTCATCTTCTTAAGGAAGAGAGGACTGGATAGAGCCCATTTATTAACGTGTCCACACTATTAGTATCCATTCCCTTCCTTACCACCACAATATCTTGTGAAAGGTTTTAATTTTGACCTTGACAAAGGGGAGGTTTTCATGTTAACCTTGTGAAAGAATATTACAAGGACAAGGAGGCTGGTATATGGAACTTAATGATCCGCTGATACTGACGGGGCACCCCCCCCCTCCCCAAAAATTAAAAAGAAGTGCGTCTCTCTTCCCCCGTCTCTTCCTGAGAATCATCCTCGTCATCGTCATCTCCACCCTCTCCATTCATCTCCCCGACTTCACAGTCAAGACCCCGAACAGGGAGCAAACCATCAAGGAGATTACGGGGATATTGGAGAGGTATTCAACAGATCTGGATAAGGTGACCAGGATCGAACTGGCAGAAGCCATCTACGAGGAGGCGGAACGTTATAACCAGGACCCCAAGTTCATTCTGGCTCTGATTGCCATTGAGAGTTCATTTCAGAACCAGTCTGTTTCCGAGAAGGGCGCCAAGGGGTTGATGCAGCTCATGCCCTATGTGGCCGAATCCCTTGCCCAGGAACTTGGCATTGAGTGGAATGGGGATCCCACCCTTTTCAATCCTTCTCTCAACATAAGAATGGGAATTCACTATCTTTCTCAGCTCATCCTCGATTTTGATGACCTCAGGATAGCCATGGCGGCATATAATTATGGGCCTACTTATGTTAAAAGCCTTATTGAGAGAAGGCAGCGAATTCCAGTTCACTACTACCGCAGGGTTCTCACCGCCTACCATACCCTTTAGCATCCAGATTATGTAGAAAATAGGTTTCGTTCAACGGTAACGATGCCCGTTTCGTCAAGGCCTGCCTGCAGTAGGCAGGGGTTACGTTTATCGTCTTAAATTCTTACCCTTACCCTTTGACGCTAAACGATACGGGCCTCCTAACCCTAACCGTGACCTATAGACTATTTTCATGGTTAGGGAGCGCCCTCCTGGCATGGAGCATGAGGTAGAATATAACCCGGTTATTCCCTCTCCCCTGACGCCTGCCTACCTCTGCCTGTGTCAGGGGATGGAGATAATGGGCAGGCGTCAAGGGAGAGGATAATACTTGATAATTTTCATCGTTCAGGTTTTATGATAAGGTATTACTGAAGTAAACCCCGTTAGAAATTCCAGCGGGGCATTATTTCTAACGGGGTAAAGGAGAAGAATTCGATGGCTTTTGTCCCTTCTTATATCAGCCTTTACGAAAGAGGGGAGATCCAAAAGAGAATCGGGCTCCTTATGGATATTCTCAAGGAGTGCCGGCTCTGTCCGAGGGAGTGCCGGGTCAACCGGCTAAACGGAGAGGTTGGTTATTGCAAAGCTCCATCGGAGCTGATGGTATCGAGCGCATTTCCCCATTTTGGCGAAGAACCCCCTCTGGTCGGATACCACGGCTCAGGGACGATCTTCCTCACCCACTGCAGCCTCCGCTGCCTCTTCTGCCAGAATTATGATATCAGCCACGAGGGAAAGGGTGAGCGTGTCCCCCCCTCTGATATGGCCCTGGCCATGAAGAGGCTTCAGGAGATGGGCTGCCATAACATCAACTTCGTCACCCCCACCCATTATACCCCACAGATCATAGCCTCCCTTCCCGAGGCGATTGAGATGGGACTTCAGCTCCCCATTGTCTACAACTGCTCCGGTTATGAATCGATGGAGGTGATTCAGCTCCTTGACGGGATTGTGGACATCTATATGCCTGATGCGAAGTATATGGATGAGAAACATGCCCGGAGGTATTCCAATGCTCCGGACTACCCGGAGGTCCTCAAAAAGATTCTTAAGGAGATGCATCGCCAGGTAGGAGACCTGAGAATGAATTCGGCTGGGATTGCTGAAAGGGGGCTTCTCATCCGGCATCTGGTGATGCCCAATGGGGTTGCTTCCTCTGAAGCGGTCCTGAAGTTCATCGCCGAGGAGGTCTCCGCTGACTCCTATGTGAACATCATGGCCCAGTACCGGCCTGAGTACCGGGCTTTCGATGATCCCGATATCAGCCGGAAGATCACCCAGAAGGAGTTTACAGAAACGATCCAAATGGCGAAGCGTTTCCATCTCTACAGGGGGTTTTAATCAATTTTAAACGAATGATACGAATGGTATCGAATTTTACGAATATTTTAAAATTGCATATCAGGTGTTTGATTCATTCGCTGTCATTTGTTCTATTCGCTCTGGATATCTATCATTAGGTATGACACTATCTCCCAAGCAATTAGAAGAAATACTAAAAGAAGTCGGGTCTCTTAAAAGGAAAGTCCAGCAACTCTCCAGGGAAATCGAATCGATCCGGTCAATCTCATCAGAAGGGCTGTCTTCCGTGGAGGGGCTGCTTAGGACAAGAGGGATTCGGGTCTTTAGAAAAAATCCCGCCGATCGGCTCTTCTTCCCTTCCGACCTTTCCGGGCCCTGTCAAACCCGATTCTATGAGATGATGAAGAGGTATTCCTTCCGGCTCGTGCTTCGGGATATGATCAAGAACCAGGATGGGTTTCGCATCCGGGATTTGACCCACTACTGCTCTTCAAAAGTCGTCCGGGAATACTGTGAGATTCTCTGTGACATGGGAGTGATCATAAAGAGCGGAAGGCTGAGTTACCGGACCGGCGTCAGGCCCCTTTACAGTTTCGGACCGACCTTAGAGTGGTTCATTGCCGAGATGTTTAAAAGGGAGTTTGCCTCGCCTGCCCTTTATGGAGTGAGCGTGAAGAAGACTCGGTCCGGCGGGGATTACGATGTGATGGCCTCCTGGAATCAGAGACTGGTCTATGCGGAGGTGAAGTCCTCCCCTCCCAAAGGGGTTGAACAGGCTGAGATCTCCACCTTCTTCTCAAGGCTGGAAGACCTCTTGCCCGATGTGGCCATCCTCTTCAATGATACTCAATTGAGGATGAAAGATAAACTGGTCGTCATGTTTGAGGAGGCACTGAGCCGAAGATATGGAGAGGAGTCAAAAAAGCTCTATCCTGTGGAGAGGTTAATCGGAGAACTCTTCCATATCCAGCACTGTATTTTCATCGTCAACAGCAAGAAGGATGTGGTGGAGAATTTTGGGATCTGCCTGAGGGATTGTCTTCGATACGGAGGCAGACGACCATGAAGCATAAGGAGCTGGCAGACCTCTTCGAAAAGATGGCTGATATCCTTGAATTTAAAAGTGAGAATCCTTTTAAGATCAGTGCTTACCGTAAAGCCTCAAGGATTTTGCGCGACCTGACACAGGATATCGAGGAGATTTCCAAGAAGGGTGAGCTGAAGAACATTCCTGGAATCGGCGAGGGAATGGCCCAAAAGATTGAGGAGTATCTGAAGACAGGAGAGGTCTCCAAATATGAGGAGGTGAGAAAAGGGGTCTCCGATCAGTTGATCGCCATGATGGATATACCGGGAATGGGACCTAAGACTTTAGCTTTGATTCATAAAGAGAGAGGGATTGGTAATCTTTCTCAATTGGAAAAAGTTGTGGAGGATGGTTCTCTCATCGGCCTTCCCGGGATGGGTGAGAAGAAGGTCGAAAACATCAGGCGTGGTATCCAGCTCCTCAAGCAGAGCAAGGGAAGGATGAATCTGGGCATGGCCTTTCCCGTCGCAAAACGGATTGTTGAGGCCCTGAGAGAGAGGACAGGTTCAAAGAAGATTGAATGGGCAGGTTCCCTCCGCAGGATGAGGGAGAACATCGGAGACATCGACCTTTTAGCCACTGGAAAGGATCTTAAAAAGATCGTTCATGCCTTCACCCACCTACCCGAGGTCAAAGAAGTGCTGGCCTCGGGAGAGACAAAGGCTTCTGTCATTGTGGAAGGAGGACTTCAGATTGATCTTCGGGCAGTGGAAGAGGGTTCCTATGGTGCTGCTCTCCAATACTTCACAGGATCGAAAGCCCATAACATCCACCTCAGAGGGATTGCCAAGGCAAAGGGGATTAAGATCAATGAGTATGGTGTTTTCAAAGGTGAGAAGAAGATCGGTGGCAAAGAAGAGAAGGATGTTTATAAGGCTCTTGGAATGGTTTGGATCGAGCCCGAACTTCGGGAAGATCGTGGAGAGATCGAAGCCGCACAGAAGAAGAATCTCCCAAAACTGGTTCTGGAGTCAGAGATTAAAGGGGACTTCCATGTGCATTCGAATTGGAGCGATGGGAGTTCTTCGATTGAGGAGGTAGCCCGGGCAGCTCAAAAGAAGGGTTATCAGTATATTGCGATCTGCGATCACTCCAAATCGTTAAAGATTGCCCACGGGCTCGATGAAACGAGACTGACCAAGCAGATGGAAGAGATTGATCGAATCAATGAGAAGTTGAAAAACTTTAGGATTCTGAAAGGAACCGAAGTCGACATTCTCAGCGATGGGAGATTGGATCTTTCTGAAAAAGTTTTGGAGAGGCTTGACATCGTCATTGCCGCCATCCACAGCGGATTCAAACAGGGAAGGGAGAAGATGACGAAAAGGATCATAAGAGCCATTGAAAATCCGTTTGTAAATATCATTGCCCATCCTTCCGGAAGGCTGTTGGGAGCAAGGGACCCCTATGAGGTTGATATTGATGAGGTGATGGAGGCGGCAAAGAAATACGGAAAGGCACTGGAGATTAATGCCTATTTCGAGCGCCTCGATCTGGATGACATCCACTGCCGGAAGGCAAAAGAGATGAGTATAAGGGTGGCGATTGGAACCGACACCCATCATTTGGACCAGATGTGGATGATGAGCCTGGGAGTGGCGGTTGCCAGAAGGGGCTGGCTCGAAACCAAAGATGTTCTCAATACCCTTTCCTTAAAAGAGATTCTGAAATGGTGCCAACGGCCAAGATAAACAAGAATAGAATTAACCATTGATTTTATCTCTGCTCATGAAGTTCATCTCGCCTGGTAAAGGTAAAGCCTCCCAGATGAAATCCTTTTTTCAACCGTGCCATAGCTCTTCGTTTCGAGGATTCATACTGGTCATCCTCATGAACAATCTTCGTCAATTCCTCGGCTAATAGCCTGGTAACGGAGACGTCCTTTTTCGCCGCGAGGACCTTAACTTTTTTCAGGACATTCCTATCCAAAGAAAGCGTAATATTCTGTTTCATAAAATCTTCCGGTGACTTAATACCCATATCCACGCAATTTACGTGTGACACAATATTGAATTAAAAGTCAACGACGACGTTTCAGAACCTGTTGAAGGTCTGTTTGATCTCCTCGGCGAATTAGGGAGGGGGAGACGATCATTTGAACCCCTCCCCAATTTATTCAGATAAAAATTCAATTGCCAGCTTGTTGAACTTCTCCGGATACTCTTCGTGGGGGCTGTGTCCAGCCTTTTCAAAGATCACCAATTTCGATCCCTTCCAAAGGTCATTTAATCTTTTTGATCGATCTAAAGGAATGGCTATATCTTCTCTACCGTGAATGATTAGGGTCGGTATGCTCATTTTGGACAAAAGATTGGCTTCTTTTTCGACATAGGGCTCCTTTAAGACATTTCTAAGGATAAACATCATTCCAGCATAAGAACCTTTAATGCAATAGGGTTGTAAAACTTCTTTACAATACTCCTCGGTTGCCTTGTTTTTATCGTAAAACCATATCGTTTTAATATTGTTTTCCATCAAAGCATCTCCGGGAATGGCATTCATAAATTCACCAATAAAGGGGAACTGATAAATCTTACCGATCGTCGTCATGGGATAAGGGATAACTGCCGGGTCAACTAAAATAAGGCGATCAACCCTCTCAGGATGGTGTGCCGCCACATAAACCGAAATCCCTCCCCCCATGGATTGCCCCACAAGGGTGGCCTTTTTGATATTCAGGGCATCCATAAATCCCACGATCTGTTTTCCGTATCGTTCGAAGCTGTATTCCTTTTCCCCCAATCTTTCGCTATATCCCCATCCCCAAAGGTCGATTGCATAGACCTTGAAATTTTTGGCCAAGGCATCGATATTTTTCTTCCACATCACCGTATGATAGAGGAAGCCATGAATCAGTATGATGGGCTGGCCATTCCCGGCTTCCACATAGTGAACCTTTTTGCCTTCTACAGTGACGAATTTACCCTTTGCAAATTTTTGGACAGCTTCCTCATAGGTACAGGTTTCTTTAGATGTCAATTGTGGGAGAATGATGATGAATAATACCAATGCACCGACAATAATGAATAATGTGATGAATAATTTCATGGTTTCCTCCTTCCTTTTTAGGGTATTAAGGTAAAAATCTATCTCTAACTCGGATTCGCCTCAATCATTTTTCCGTAATAGCATTTTAAAGGACGCGAAATCATATAGGCTCCGCATAGATTACAGTGAATGCACCTTGACAGCTCACGGCTCCCACTTCTGATCTTCTCCGGAAAAGCAGGATCGGCAATAAGGGCCCTACAAAGGGAAATGTAATCTGCGTCTCCTTTTATGATGATCTCTTCCATGCTGGCAGGATCCGTTATGCCGCCGACAAGGAAAACAGGGACTTTCACTTTACTCTTGATGGCCTGTGCGCTCTCTCTATTGTAAGCCTGAATCATAGGAGGTGGGTTGATGATCTTGCGGCCAAAATGCTTCATAACAAAACGAAATACAAAGCTTTTGCTCCTGTACATGGGCCATTCACTGAGAATGGCATCGACCGGGACGTTGCCTCTTAGCATCGAATATCCATCCTCCATGATTCCACAGCTCACCTCAATTCCGTCAAAACCCATCTCACCCATCATCTGCGCCATGACCGCACTCTCTTCTATCTTTAAACCATTTTTCATGTTATCGGTACCACTGATCTTAATTAGAATGGGAAAATCATCTCCCACCTTTTTTCGACATCGCTCGTAAATCTCTCGAACAAAACGCGTGCGGTTCTCTAAGGAGCCGCCCCACCGATCTTTTCGGCGGTTGGTATGGGGACAAAGAAACTGGTTGATGAGATACCCATGAGCCGCATGGATTTGCACCGCATCGAACCCAGCCTCCTTGACTCTGCGGGCTGCTTGGGCAAACGCTTCGATGATTCTCTCTATGTCCTCCTCGATCATCTCGCGTGGTTTGACGAACAGGGATTTTTCCTTTACAACCGAAGGCCCCATGGGCTTAGTGCCGATAGCCTCTCGTGTTGTCTGTCTTCCGCAATGAGCAATCTGCATGGCAATCCGGGCACCATTCTCATGAACCAAATCAACTAACTCCCGGTACCTGGGGATTTGGTCGTCCGTATCGATGCCTTGCATCCCTGCGAAAGGGCCCTTGCCGTCTGGGGTCACAAAGGCAAATCCCGTAATAATCAAACCTACTCCGCCCTTCGCTAGCCGTTCGTACAGCCTGAAAAGGTCCTGAGTAGGAAACCCGTTTCGGTCCGCCATTCCTTCGTGGGTCGCTGACCGAACCAACCGGTTTTTCAGCTCCATTCCCTTTATGCTCGTTTTTTCGAAAAGGACAGACATGTTTGTTCCTAGTTACAGAGAAGACAATATGCGATAAAAGTGGAATCACCCGATTAAACCTTCAAAGGTTCAAAAAACCATTCGTCTACGAAAGCAGCCAGTCGATTCTCTTGACGTATGCAAAAAATTACGTTATTTTGATAGGGTGATTAAGCCTGACTCCTCTCTTGAACCCGATTGGGATGAGGACAATGTTAACCACATTGCCGAACATGGTCTTCGACCAGAACAGGTTGAAGAAGTTTATTATAATGAAGGGCCATTTCCTCCTCTCGCTCTTAAAACTAAAAAGAGAAGAGGTCGAATTACTGAATATCGTTATCGGTTATGGGGCACCGATGCATCGGGAATGTATATCGAAGCAATTATTGCCCCATACTCTGAATTTGGGCTTTGGAGGTGTGTCACCGCATTCCCCATGTCGCCATCCACACAGAAAGCATATTTAAGGAGAATCAAAATATGAAAAAAATCCCCCAAAAAATTAAAAAGAAGCTAAAAAGCGAAGCTAAAGCATGGGATTCTTCGATTTCGCAAGAGAAACCCGAAGAAGTGTCCAAGCTGATCGAAAGAGCAGATTTATTTGTCGCATACCGGCCTCCTCGGCAGCCCGTTTCCGTGCGATTAGATCCTTTCGACCTTGCATTATTAAAGCGGATCGCACGTAATAAAGGGCTCCCTTTCACCCAGCTTATGTCCATGTGGCTGCACGAAAAAGTTGAGCAGGAGAAAACCCGAGCCGGAGCTTAAGTATATGCTCCTGAATCCCATTAATCCTCTAATGTAAACCCGTCCCCAATTTCTACTATTCCACAAATCTCACCAAGACAGAGCCAGTTCTTTCTCGTATTTTTCGACCCAGCCGTCGGCGCCGCATTCTTTTAGGATCTCTATGGCTTTGTTGAGATTCTCCTGGGCTTTCAATCGATCACCTTTTCGTTTGAACAGGTCTGCATAGAGGGCATAATCCCTCCCCAGGTGGAACATCATCCGATTTCTTTGATCGGCTTCAATTGCCTTTTGAATCCAGTGGTCCGCCTCAGACATGTGTCGGTCATCAATGTTGAGCAGAATCTCTCCAATAAATCCTTGAATCCAGCCCTCGGCTGCTTTTACCTTGTTATTTCTTGAATGGATATATAAAGATTCTAAATCCACATTCCTCTCTTTATTCATCACCTTTGATCTCGCTAAAGCTACTTTCCCCCATCCCACCCAGGAAGGAAATAATCGGTTGCGCTCGAAAGCCCAAACCCCTTTTTCGTAGTGTTCTTTAGATCTCTGGAAATTTCCCGCTTCATAATAGATATCTCCAAGGTGATATTCTGTAATACCATCCCAACCAGAGAAATTGATCCTCTCACAAAATTCGAGTCCCTTCAACAGGTTTTTTTCAGCTTCTTCGAACAATCCTTTCCCATAACAAGAAGTTCCGTGACTTGCATACGCTATTGCCTTTGAATAAATATCCCCGCTCTCTTCAGCAATCTGGAGACCCTCGTTCGAAGTCTTGAATTGCAAATCTATTCTTCCATGGTACCAATGAGAAAAGTAGGCCAAATTGCTCTTACTTATTGCAATGCCCCAAAAATTTTTTGCTGCGACATTAATATCAATAGCTCCTTGTAAGTATTTAATTGATCTTTCAAATTCACAGTTCGTCCCTAAAGCATATCCAAACCAGCTACTTGCCAAAACAAAACTAACAATGTCTTTTACCTCTTCCGATATTTTTAAAGCCTCCTCGAAACCTTTAAATCCCTCTGAATAATTTTCCTGTACAAAACAATAGTATGTGCCAAGGATGGTGTATATCTGACAAAGCCTCCTCTTATAATTGTGTTTTATGGCCAAATCAATAATTGGATCTATGGCTTCTTTGGCCTCAACAAAATAGTTCATTTGAGCAATATAGAGCCCAAGGACCACCCTTGCATCAATAATCTGTTTTTCAACATCCTCTGTCTGGGTTAATCTTCCAAGAGATGCTACTCTTTTCGAGGCATAGGCAATTGCATCATTAAACGAAGCTTTCTTCTCGGCCCTCCTGCCTGCCAACCTCGAATACTCAGCGCTCTTCGAATAATTCTCACTCAAAAAATAGTGCTCGGATAAAACTTCGTAATGCTCATTCAAAATGCCTTTGTTTAACTCTTCGATGGCATTTCCGATCTCTTCATGAAGTTTTTTCTTTCTCTTTGCTAAAATCGAGTCATAAACCACTTCACGGGTCAGGGCGTGTTTGAAGACATAATTTGATTGAGGGTATATACCTCTTTCATAAAGAAGTTCTGAGTCTTTAAGGATGGAAAGATGGGAGAGCAACTCTTTTTCTGGCAGGTTAGCTACATGACTTATAAGCGGATAGCTAAATTCCCTTTCAATGACAGACCCAGTCTGAAGCACTTCTTTTGCTCTTTCAGGAAGGGAATCAACCCTTGCCATGATAACATCCTGGATCGTTGAAGGAATAGTGAGTTTCTGGATATCTTTCGATAATTGATATGCGTTTTCTTTCCTCTCTATAATTTTTAGGTCTCTAAGTGACTTTATAAACTCTTCGATGAAAAATGGGACCCCCTCTGTTTTCTCAAGGATCAGTTCCTCTAAAGTTCTTTCGATCTCCCTTGTGCCTAAAATGTGCGTCACCATCTCAAGGCTTTCCCTGTTCGAAAGCCGATGCAACGTTAGCTGATTGTGATAGGACTTTGCGCCCCAGGTGTGAACAAACTCAGGCCGATAGGTGAATATTAATAATACCCTTGAACCTGGTATGCTATCCAAATGGCTCCTTAAGACATCCTCCGAACTCTTATCCATCCAGTGCAGGTCTTCAAATGCCATGACCAAGGGCCGTATCTCAGAACCTTTTAGAACGAGGCGTTTAATTGATTCATTAATCCTATCCTTCTTTGCCTCAGGACTCATGGAGATCTGATCAATACCACTCTCTTTGACTGAGAGAAGCTCAAGAAGATATGGAAGAGTTGAAGCTTCGTCGACTCCTATTAATCTCAGTCCCTTTTTAACTTTTTCTCTGATTTCCTGATCCCCCTCTCCCTCCTGTATATCAAAGTTTGACTTCAAGATATCTATCACTGGATGATAAGCAACCCCCCTGCTGTAAGAGAGACATTTCCCTTCGAGGAAGGTAACATCTTCGTTTGTAACAACCTTCCTGAACTCATATAAAAGCCTGGACTTTCCACATCCGGCCTCAGACATAATGGAAAACGCCTGACCCTTGCCTGCTTTAACCCTCTCAAAACCATCCAACAGGAGCTCAAGCTCCCGCTCCCTTCCAACGAAAGAAGTAAGCCCACGCTCTGCACTGACATCAAATCTTGTCCTCCTGGTACTGGGAGCAATTACTTGATAGACTTTGACAGGCTCTTCCTTACCTTTAACCTTCTTTTCACCCAGGGCTTCAAACCGGAAGAACCCCTCGGTGAGTTTGAAAGTGTCTTCAGTCACATACGTGGTTCCAGGTTCTGCTAAACCTTCCGTTCGGGAGGCCAAATTCACCGTGTCTCCCACTGCCTTAAACTCAACCCGAAGGTCATTACCTAATGTACCAACAACCACAGGACCCGTATGGATGCCAATCCGCATCTTGATGAGATGTCTTTTGCTTTCGCTCTTGAGCTGATCACTGAACTTGCTTATCTCCCGATGGATGGCTAACGCAGATCGAACAGCTCGCTGGGGAGCATCCTCAAGGGCAATCGGGGCTCCAAAAAGAGCCATAATTCCGTCGCCTGTCAGCTCGTTGACCGTCCCTTCATAGTCATGGACCTTGTGGATGAGGATTTCATAGACCTTGTCCATAAGGGAGTAAGCTTCCTCAGGACCAAGCTTTTCGGTTAGGCTGGTATACCCCTCCATGTCACAAAACATCACCGTAACCTGCTTCCGCTCACCTTCAATTCGGTCACGTTGAGATAAGATTTTATCAGTTAGCCCCCCAGGAAGATATTTTTGAATCTTGGCTATCTTCTCATCAAAGGAGAGTTCTTTAGGGAGCGGTTTTGAGGAAAGACTTAAATCGTGACCACACTCACCACAGAATTTGAATTGAGGAGAATTTGAAGAATTGCAATGGGGACAGATCTTTTCTAATTTGGCACCACACTCCCCACAAAACTTCAAGTTTTCAGGATTTTCAAACTGACATCCTTGGCATTTCATGTTTGGTTTCCTCAGTAAGGCTATAGAAAATCTGTAAATGGATCATGACCACACCTAAAACTCCTTGACTTAAAAATGAAAAAGAGCTATTAAAAATTCAGAGGAAAATACATGAAAGCAATAGAAACCAAAGGGCACCTGCTTCCTAACGGGACTATTCAACTCGATGAACCAATCAATGCACCAGTTGGAGAAGTCCGTCTTGTAATCCTTTACCCTGAAGACATCAACCAGGACCGCCCAAAGAAGCTATCGCCCGCAGAAAGAAAACGAATTGTGTCCATTATGGACAGTGTGGCTGAACTTTCTTTAAAAAAAGGCCCCCCTGTTAGCAATCGTAAACATGACCAGTACCTCTATGGCAAGAGCGAATGAACGTTTTTGTCGATACCGGCGCCTGGTTTGCTTATTTCGTTCGACGAGACCCCGATCATAGCCTGGCCCGGGAATGGGTTACACACAATAACTCTCCATTAATTACTTCTGACTACATTCTCGATGAACTCCTTACCCTTCTTAAAATCCGCGAGAGTCACACCGTAGCTGTGGCTGCGGGGAAAATTTTAACTGAGGAGAGAATATGCCAAATCATAAAAATCACTCCCGATGATTTTAATCGTGCTTGGCATGTTTTTATCCAATTTAGCGATAAAGATTGGTCTTTTACAGATTGCACGAGCAAAGTGATCATGGAACGTTTAAACATTTCTACAGCCTTCTCCTTCGATGAGCACTTCGAACAATTTGGGTCTATCGTACGAGTCCCGTAAATTTAACTACGCAGGTACCCGTCCTCAATTTCTACTGTTCTGTTAATCTCACGAAGACTGAGCCAACTCTTTCTCGTATTTTTCAACCCAGCCGTCGGCACCGCATTCTTTGAAGATTTCTATGGCTTTGCCGAGATTTTCCCGGGCTTTTAATTTATTGCCTCTTCGTTTGAATAACTCTGCGTAGAGAGCATAATCTTTCCCCAGGTGGAACATCATACGGTTTCTTTGATCCGCTTCGATGGCCTTCTGAATCCAATGCTCTGCCTCAGATATGTGTTGACCATCAATGTTGAGCAGAATTTCTCCGATATATCTTTGGAACCAGCCTTCGATTACCTTTACCTTATTATTTCGTGAAAGGGCATACAAAGATTCTAAATTCACATCTTTCTTTTTATTCATCACCTTTGATCTTGCTGCACCTACTTTTGCAAGATTCGCCCAGGAAGGCCATAATCGGGTATTATTTAAAGTTCTACTTCCTTCCTCGTAATGTTCTTTGGATCTCGTAAAATCTCCCATTCCAAAGTAGGTCTCTCCAAGGTAAAAGTGTGCAACCGCTTCCCAGGTAAGGAAATTGATCCTTTCACTGAATTCGGCCCCTTTTAGCAGATGTTTTTCCGCCTCTTCCAACAATCTTTTTGCATAGCAGGAGAATCCATGACTCCCAGACGCAATCGCTTTAGAATATATATCCCCGCTTTCTTCTGCAATCCTGACAGCCTCATGGCTTGTTTGGAACCCTAAATCAATTTTCCCAGCCCAGTAATAAAGAAGTGCCAGATTACTCTTCATTACTACAATCCCCCAAAGATTTTTAACTGCCAAATTAACATCGAGAGCTTTCTGTATATGGTTTGATGCCTTTTCAAATTCACAGTTCCAACCCAAGGCCAATCCAAACCAGTAGCTTGCCAAAACTAAACTGACAATGTCTTTAACTTCCTCAGATATCTTTAAGGCCTCTTCCAAAACTTTAAATGTCTCTGGGAAATTCTCTTCCACAAAAAAATGATATGTTCCCAAGATGGTATATATCTGGCAAAGCCTCCTTTTATAATTATGTTCTATGACCAAATCAATAATCGGGTCAATGGCTTCTTTTGCCTCAATAAGATAGGTCATTTGAGCCATGTAGAGCCCAAGAACTACCCTTGCATCTATAATCTGTTTTTGCATATCATTTGTCTGTGGTAATTTTTCAAGAGATGTTACCCTTTTTTTTGTATAGGCAATCGCATCGTTTAGCGAAGCTGTCTTTTCAGCCTTCCTGCTCGCCACCCTCGAATACTCAGCACTCTTCGAATAATTCTCGCTCAAGAAATAGTGTTCGGATAAAACTTCGTAATGCTCACTTAAACTATCTCTGTACAATTCTTCGATAGCATTCCCAATTTCCTCATGAAGTTTCTTCTTTCTCTTGTCCAAAATCGAGCCATAAACCACTTCACGGGTCAGGGCATTCTTAAAGATATAATTCGATTGAGGGTATATACCTCTCTCATAAAGAAGCTCTGAGTCCTTTAAGGCTGAAAGATGTGAGAGCAATTCTTGTTCCAGGAAGCCCATTAGAAGATTTATCAATGGATAGCTGAACTCCCTCTCGATGACGGATCCTGTCTGAAGCACCTCTTTCGCCCCCTCAGGCAGCGAATCAACCCTCGCCATGATTATATCTTGTATTGTAGATGGAATGGTCAGTTGATGGATATCTTTGGATAAACGATATACATTTTCTTTTCTTTCTATAACTTTTAGGTCTTTAAGGGATTTTATAAACTCTTCGATGAAAAAGGGAACACCTTCTGTCTTCTCAAGAAGCAACTCCTCAAGAGCCCTTTCAATCTCCTTTGTGCCCAAAAGGTGGTTCACCATCTCAAGGCTCTCCCGGTTGGAGAGCCGGTGCAAAGTTAATTGACTGTGATAGGACTTAGCGCCCCAGGTGTGCACAAACTCAGGACGGTAGGTGAATATCAATAAAACCCTTGACCCCGGTATGCTCTCTAAAAGGTTTTTGGCTACATCCTCCGAACTCTTATCCAACCAGTGGAGATCCTCAAAGGCTATGACCAAGGGCCGTATCTCCGAACCTTTGAGAGTGATCCGCTTTAT
>Ga0315277_10006183_pt1 | contig 15734 bp, 12 predicted proteins | sample YL17G05_15_MG_FD_203695 | JGI IMG/M metagenome (GOLD analysis project Ga0315277, IMG submission 203695) | Sediment microbial communities from Yellowstone Lake, YNP, Wyoming, USA - YL17G05_15 | ecosystem: Environmental > Aquatic > Freshwater > Lake > Sediment | place: USA: Wyoming | collected...
CACCAGAGACATGGTAGCTAAGGTTCTTCAGATGAAGTTACTTGGCTCTGATGTGGCCACCGTTACTGGCTATTTAACGGACGTGCTGAGGGCTCATGACGGGTTGCCAATGAAATATCCTTGCCGAGCTGGTAAAACGATAATCGCGATTGACTGCAATCTGAATGTGTTTCCATGTTACAAGCGGGAAAAGCTGTTCAATCTCAGGGAACGGCAGGACCTGAATACGTCCGTTCCCGATAATGCTCTGTGCGACAACAGATATTGCTTGATAAACTGTTTCAAGGAGGCCTCTCTTGCTTCAAAGGAGACGTTTCTGCGAGCGGTGAAGGAAGAACTCTTTTCCAATCCCAAATTTTATCTAAAACTGATCAGCTAAATAGGAGCCAGTTCCTCAAACGCGTGGTCGTCTCAAAACACGTTCACCGATGTCAACGATCTTCAACGCAAGTTGATCCTATGCTCAAGGAACAGTGCAGTCAAGTTTGTGGTGCCACAAAGCCGAGAAGGATAAATCTGTGTCAACAATGTCTGAACAAAAAAAGAATGAAGGGAAGAGCGATAGAGCAAGGTTCCTCGACGTCTTTCTTTCCATGTTAAAGTCAAGGCTCTCCATACACAGACCCTTTTTCCTAGCCCATGCAATCACATATGGCTGCAATTCCAGATGCAAGACATGCACCTACTGGCAGATGTCGAACAGAAAGAAAGACGACCTGTCCACAGAAGGTGCATTCAGCCTTCTTGACGAAGCCTACGATTTCGGCATGCGCGGCTACTACCTCTTTGGCGGGGAGCCAATCGTCAGGAATGACATTGGGAAGGTTGTCGATTATGCGAAGGACAAGGGCTTCTTGACGACGATGAACACGAATGCATCTCTTCTAGCGGCGAAGGCGGAGTCCCTGCGGAATCTCGATTTCATTTTCGTTTCGTTGGATTATTTCAACGAATATCATGATTTTATCAGGGGAAGGCGTGGCTCCTTCGACGAAGTCATCAAGGGCATTCGGAGGATCAGGGATGTGGGGGATACGAGAGTCACTTTGGTGACTACAATCAGCACCTTGAATCTTGACGCGATCGAACCGATGGCGAAGCTTGCTCGTGACTTACAAGTCGGTATCTCGTATAATTCGGTGGAGCCCACTGTTCAATCGAGCTTTGAAGAGGGAAGGACAGAATCGCCAGTGAGGGATCTTGGGCTGAACAAGATGCAGCTCCAAGCCTTTTATTATTCGTTGATGAGGTTGAAGCAAGAGGGATACCCGCTGATGGAAACCGAATATGTGTTGAAGCACTTTGTCAATGGGAAACGATGGACATGTCAGTTCCCAAAGATGTTCGTCTACGTATCTGCCGACAAGAAGATCTTCAGTTGCACCTATGACCATACCTACGATCTTAAGCGCGGATCATTCGAAGACTACTTTTCGAGCAGACTCTACCGAGATCACGTTGCCATGGCTGAGAAGTGTAATGTGTGCGTCAGGACTTGTGTGAGAGGGTATTCCTACGCATATGATCTAAAGATCCTGAACTTCATGAACCTAGTTGGAGACGCACGAATCCTATTGAGACAAAACAGATCGCGCGCTAGTGACAATTCTAATAGGATTGACGGCGATCTGGATTAAATCTTCACTACAGAAAGGGTACATGAAATTGAAGTCAAAATGGGCAAGAGAAGTCATCATAAAAAAGCGGGAACGCAACGTAACACCATCAGTTTTTTACGTATGGAGATTTTGTAAACATGTTAAACAAATACGACAACATCGCCCACAAGTCTTGCTCATCGAATTCGTCTTTTTTAGCGTGCGTTTCACGCTTTCTCGCATGCAAAGACTATTTTCCGCCTAGTGACGAAGAACTTTCCCAGGGAAAATGCCAGTGTGTTTTCCTTTCTGCACTACGATCTGTCCGTTGACTATCACGTATTCTATGCCTTCTGGATACTTGTGCGGATAATTTTTCAAAGGAAAACTGTAAGGGAATCGATCTGTAGCTTTGTCTTTTATAGTGGCAGGGTTGAAAATGACCATGTCGGCCCACATGCCTTCTCTGAGCAAACCGCGATCTTTCAATCCTAGTTTTTGGGCGGGAAAAGACGTCATTTTTCGGATGGCTTCATGAAGCGACAGAATGCCTTCTTCTCTGACGTATCTTTCCAGGATGTAGGGGTATTCACCATAGCCGCACGGCGAGTATCCCTCGATCTTCTTCAGCACGCCGTACGTTGCGGAGGCAGCGCCGTCAGTGCAGACCATCATCAACGGGTGTCTCAGCAACGTGCGTATATCTTCTTCCTCAATGTAATAGAAAAGAGCACTCACGTCGCCTTTCTCTTCAACCATCAAGTCAAAATAAGCGTCAAAGGAATCTACCTTTCTCATCTTTGCGATTTCTTTGATGCTTTTGCCTATCAGATGTTGATTTTTCTTACAATGAAACAGGAATATTCTGTCCCAGCGACCGTGTTTTACGAGTCCAACGTAGCCTGGTCCGGGATGCTTGTCTTCCAATATTTCTTTTTTGATTTTTTCACGGCTTCGGGGGTCTTTTAGCCTTTCCGCAGTTTTCTCATTTCCGCCTACCTGTGCCCATTGTGGAAGCACCTGACCCAAGTAGGGATTGAAATCGGTGTGTGCATCATTGTCTAGAGTGACTTCGACTCCGCGTGCCCTGGCCTGGTCATAGATCTCAAACATCTCTTTCAGCTTTTCATGACCACCATATTTGGGGCAGTTATGCGATACTTCTACTGGCACACCTGCTTGCTCACCTATTTCTATGGCTTCCTTCAATGAGTCCACTATCATCTCTCTCTCGCCTCGTGTGTGAGACGTGTAGAAGCCACCGTAATTGGATATCACTTTGCAGAGTTCAATCAATTCTGAGGTTTCTGCAAAACACCCTGGCAAATACACCAACCCGCTTGACAATCCAAAGGCGCCGTCTTCCATAGATTCCGCAACGAGGGTCTTCATTTGTTCCATTTCATGTTTCGTCGGGCGTCTGTCGTCAACTCCGATGACTGCGGTTCTAACTGTGCCGTGGCCCACGAGAGCCGCAACATTTACTGAAACTGCCTTCTCCAATTGACCTAGGTATTCACCAAAAGTCTTCCAGTTCCATTTCACTTCACCAGCCTCAATGCCCCATTGTTCCTTAAGCAAGCGCAAAGTCTTCTTGTTCGTCGGCGCTGTGCTTAAACCACAATTGCCGACAACCTCGGTTGTCACGCCTTGTCTTATCTTGCTTTCAGCACGCGGATTCATCAAGAGTGTAAGGTCAGAGTGTGTATGGATATCAATGAAGCCCGGAGAAATCACCAGCCCCTTGACGTCCAGAACTCGTTCGGCCTTCGCGTTGATGCGTCTGTCAATCGCTGCTATTTTTCCGTTTGAAACGCCAACATCGGCCTTGAACCAAGGATTTCCTGCCCCGTCGATTACGAGCCCATTCTTAACGAGTAAATCAAACATCACGTGAACCATGATCTGCTATTATTTGCACACTTTAAATGTCTTCTCAGTCAAGAAATATCTTGGAAAGACTTTAAAACAGATTGAATTAATCCTAGAAGGCGATGGAAAATGCTGAATTTTTCGAAGGTCAATAAGTATATTGATGTTCTTATAGACGAACACATCAAAAAACTGCAAGAGTTCATACGTCAACCGAGTGTTTCAGCAGAAAACTACGGCGTCCGAGAGTGCGCTGAACTCCTAGAAAACTATTTTCTGAACTTAGGATGCAAGAACGCTAGGCTCATAGAAACCGGAAGCTTTCCGGTAGTCTACGGCGAATATAATGCGCATGCTGAAAAAACGTTGCTTGTCTACATGATGTATGACACCCAGCCATTTGCTGGAGAGAAGTGGACCAGTCCACCTCTAGAAGCTAGGCTAGTTGAGATTGCACCTTTTGGAAGATGTGTCATTGGCAGAGGAGCCATAAACAGCAAAGGCCCCCTAGTGGCCTTCTTGAACGCACTCGAATCTATTGTGGCTGTAGGAGAGGAAATTCCAGTTAATCTCAAGCTTATGGCGCAAGGAGATGAGGAATTAGAGAGCACACATTTCGCAGAGTTTGTGAAGAAGCACAAAAAGATGCTGGAAGCCGATGCCCTCTTCGGTCCGGACGCTTGTCAAGATGAGAAAGGAAAGGTGATAGTTGGGCTTGGCTGGAAGGGTGTCGAATACGTGGAACTTGAGTGCAGCGGCAAATCCTGGGGAAGAGGACCCGTGGAATTCGACATTCATAGCAGCGACAAATCCTGGGTCGACAGCCCTGCATGGCGCATGATTCATGCCTTGGCTTCCATGACCTCAGATGATGGAAACAAGATACTCATTGACGATTGGTGCGAAAATGTGAAACCGCCAAACAAAGAAGACCTCGCACTCACCAATAAACTTGTTAAGACATTTGACGAAGAAACAATAAAGCGTGAATCAAGAGTAGACCACTTCATAGATGACCTGCATGGAAAGGATCTGCTTCTGCAATACATGTATTCAACAACGTTAAACATTGATGGCATCTGGGGCGGCTACATCGGTCCAGGATCAAAAACAGTGCTTCCTCACAAGGTCACTGTGAAAATGGACTCGAGACTCGTTCCCAACCAGAATTCAAAGGAAGTTATCCGGAAGATTCGCAGGCACTTGGACAAGCTCGGATATGCAGACATTAAGATCAGGTCTCTAGATCCATACGAGTGGGCCAAGACAAGCGTGAAGGAACCTATCGCGCAAGCCGCAATTAAAGCGTACCGAAAAATGGGATATGAACCTGAAATCTGGCCTATCACCGCTTCAAGCGTTCCATACTATCTGTTTAATCGTGGACCATTATACTTGCCGTTTATCGATGCAGGTCTTGGACATGGTGAAAGAGCCCATTCACCAGACGAATACTTCGTTATTGACGGAAACGACAAGGTTGCAGGTCTAGCAGGTTGCGAGAAATCTTTTGCAATAATACTCGATACGTACGCCAAGTATTCAGCACGTACACATTCTTGATCTCATGCTGTCAACAAGCATCATGTTACATTTCAAGATGATTGGTGGACTAGAATGAAAAAGATGGATAAATCTAGGAAATTGTATGAAGAAGCAAGAAAACTAACGCCTGGCGGCGTTCAGAGTGGACTGCGATTCTTCGATCCTTACCCTATCTTTATCTCCAAAGCGAAGGGCGCTAAGATTTACGATGTAGACGAAAACGAATACATTGACTACCACTTGGCTTTTGGTCCAGTTGTCTTGGGACATTCTGACCCAAGCGTCATTGCGGCAGTGAAAGATCAACTTGACGAGGGAATAGTCTTTGGTCTCTGCAGCGAGTTAGAAGTTGAAGTTGCCAAAAAAATCACAACTTACGTTCCCTCCGCCCAGATGGTTAGATTCTGCAACAGCGGAACAGAAGCAACTTACCATGCAATTCGCGTTGCTCGAGCGTACACGAAGAGAGACAAAATCGTGAAGTTTGAAGGCGCGTATCATGGTTGGCACGACTACGTTGCTGTCAGCACAAGCCCATCTTTGAAAGATGCTGGTCCGAGAGAATTGCCGACATCAGTTCCTGACACGGAAGGATTGTCTAAGGAGATTGTCGAGAACACAATCGTCGTTCCCTTCAACGACCCTGAAGATTTGGAGGCAACGATCAAGAAACACAGACGCGACATCGCTGCGCTGATAACGGAGCCGATTCTTCACGGAAATTCTACATGTATTCTCCCTGAAAAGGGGTTCTTGGAGTTCCTAAGAGAAATCACAACGAGACATGATATCGTGTTGATATTCGATGAAGTTGTCACTGGTTTCCGCCATAGTTTGGGCGGGGCTCAGAAGCTATTCAACGTAACACCAGATCTGACCACATTTGGGAAAGGAATGGCAAATGGTTTCCCAGTTGCCGCAGTCTGTGGAAAAGAGGATATCATGAAGAGATTCAGACCCACAGGCAAGGTGGATTATGGAGGAACCTTCAATGGAAATCCTGTCAGCATGGCTGCAACTTTGGCGACGATCAAGAAACTAGAAAACGGCGGCGTCTACCACAAGCTGTTCCATCTTGGAGAAAACATCAGAAACCAACTTAACGAAGTAATCTTCGAACTCAAGCTTAGAGCGCAGGCTGTTGGCTTCGGGTCCATATTCCAACTTCTCTTCACGGAAAAGAAAATCCGCAACTATAGAGACGCATTAACATCTAATGCCGAAGAATTCAAGAAATTCCACCGAGAAATGATGAGCAAGGGAATATTCATCCTTCCGCATGCTTACAAAAGATGCCACCTCTCCGCCGCTCACACCGATGAAGACATAAAATACACGGTCGAAAGTGCAAGAGAGATCCTAGGAAACATGGGAAGAAACAGAACTAAATGTGGTGTTGGGAAATAACGCGCGCGATTTCGAATTAGCTAGGGTTTTGGGTTTCGAAGGCAGAGTTTTATCCAAACCAAACCTCATGTCTCTCTTGACAGAAGCGTGGCAAGTTCCTCAATTGTCAGCGAGCCCACGTTTCCTGTTCCGTGTTTCCTGACTGCTACCTTCTCTTGAATGACTTCATGTTTGCCGACTATAACCATGTACGGGATCTTCTGAAGCTCTGCATCCCTGATCTTGTAGCTCACCGTTGACGTGCTATCGTCAAGTTGCGCTCTTATCCCATCAGCCGCCAGTTCTCCCCTAACTGATTTAGCGTATTCAAAGCAGTCGTTGTTTACCGGTATGATCTTCACTTGTGTCGGCGCAAGCCACGTCGGCAGGTTCCCGCTGCAATGCTCCAGTAGTATGGCGAAGAACCGTTCTATCGCTCCCAGCAACACCCGGTGGATCATCACCACCTCATGCTCTTTGTTGTCGGCTCCTACGTAGTTCACGTTGAACCGTTTCGGAAGGTTAAAGTCAAACTGCAGAGTCGTGCACTGCCACTCTCTGCCTGCTGAGTCAACGATGTTCACATCAATCTTCGGTCCATAGAACACTGCACCGCCAGGCATCTCGCTGTATGCTATTTGTTTCTCCTTCAAGGCTTCAGCTAGAGCCTTCTGAGCGCTAGCCCAATCTTCGTCTGAACCCATGTACTGCTCAGGATGTCTATAGTCGCGGGTTGATAGATATACTCGGAATTCGCTGAAGTCAAACTTACCGAGCATCTTTCTCATGAAATCTATCAGCTTCAGGATCTCGTCTTTCACCTGTTCGGCAGTGCAGAAAATGTGCGAGTCGTCCTGAGTCAGCCCTCTCACTCTCAGCAATCCCAGCAAGGTGCCAGATCGCTCGTATCGGTAAACCGTGCCCCATTCCGCATAGCGTATCGGCAGCTCTCGGTAGCTTCTGGGCTTGGACTTGTAGATGGCGATGTGAAACGGGCAGTTCATAGGCTTTACAACGTAGCCTTCGCCGTCCTTCTCGAACACATACATGTTCTGTTCGTAGTAGTCCAGATGCCCGGACGTCTGCCAAAGTGTCTTACGCGCAATGTGCGGCGTAGTCACCAGTTGATAACCGTTCGCTATGTGCTCTTTTTCCCAGTAGTCCCTGATCAGGTTGCGCACGATTGTGCCCTTCGGATGCCAAAGCACCAAGCCGCTGCCAACGTCTTCGCTTATCGAGAACAGGTCCAGTTGCTGTCCGATCAGTCTGTGGTCTGCGGATGAAGTCTCTCTTTCCTTTTGCTTGTTTTGTTCTAAAACATTCACGGGGTGTCTAGGGTGTTGTCTGCTTTTGACAACATGTTTAGGGTTCTGTTTGATGATACCCCATTGGAAACACCAAGCCCCTACATAACCCGGATAGCCTATTTATCCTTTGTTCTGAAGTATCCCACATAGACAAGCCCAGCGTCTTAGCGCGCGCTTCCAAAACAATTTTAGACGACTTCTGAGCAATGTATGAAGTAGGCGGAAATTCGTTTCGATCGTTGGTTCGACGACGAAACGATGTTTAACACCCTTTAAGTTGCTCTTTCGTGTGACCCATTTTAGGTGCACAAGTCGCCGTGTCCCTTGCATATCTCTTGTGTGAGTGGGGTGACTGACGCCTGCAGCGCCTTTGCTTCTTCCGACGCCAATTCGAGTGCATAATGATCGACTCTGTTCAAATAGATGTATGCATCAAGGAAATCTGTGCCTATGACGGTCGGTCGATCTCTGATATTTCCGTATAGCCTATCCACGAACGAGACAGCCTTTGACGTCTCATTCTCGCTGATCAACAAACTCGGGGAATTCGTGAAGTTGAGAAAACTTTGGAAAAGCTCGTCAACCGCCTCATAGTGTTCTTTATCATCGGGATCAAGCTTCATTAGTTCCAAGAGTGACAGATGTCCAGAGTCAGAGCTCCGGAAGATTTGCTGATAACCAATTTCTAAGAAGCTGATATTAGAGTATTCATCTCTGTGGGTCCAAAACATTAGAGGTGCACCCCAACCATCTGAAGTGTACGTGCCTGACAAACTGGTCAAAGAAGCGGAAACTTGCTCTGCAAATCGATATCTTGTCTCCATAAATGTTGAGGTTACCTGGGAGTTTACTGATTGAAGGTATATACTGCTTGCGATAGATAAAACGAGGACTGCTGTCATGAATATGAAAAGCGGTTTTGGACGTATCCTTCCTACGGATTTCTTTAGGCCTGAACCTTTCTTCTCGGGCTCTTCAATCTTCGACATCAGAGAAGTTGCTGCTCGACCAAAATCTGAGAGGACGTACTTCCCGTTTTCTTTTTTTATAAGCTCCTTTAGACTGTCGAGGTGGTAACTCAGATGTGAACCATCAACGTCAACTTGCCCAAGAATGTCTGTGAAAGTTCTTGAACCATCTTCTAGAATCCGGAGAATTCTCCTCCTGACTGGATGTTTCAGCGATGAGAAAATAACTGAATAGGTTTCTTCTTCCGGTTTCTCTGACAAGACTTAGCCCCCACAAAAGGTACGCTAGGAACGCGTTAAAATGGCTTTTTCTCAATAAAAATTGAGTCAAAAAAAGCGGATGAGGGAAATGAACCTGACTGAACATTCGCATACGACCCGGAAAAAAAGAACATGGAAATGCCACAAGTCGTTGCGCGCGCGGCTGAACGAAAGGGCGATGGTCAGCGAGAAAAACAAGGTATCAAGAGACATGCGAACCCAATATACTGATGCCTCCGTGATCAGAGGCTATTTTCTCTGAGGTCTCGGGCTTTGTAGCCACATATTTCAGGCTCTAGCTTCTGTTTTTATTTTGCCGTCGAGAGTCTCTATCAGTTTAGCTATCTTGTAAACTGCGTACGCCACGAGCACAGTAACTGCGACTTCTGCTATGTTGCTGAGCATGTTGACAAGTTCGCTCAAAGTCATGCGTTGCACCTCCTACGAGTCAAGGTTCAGTTCTTTCATCTCGCTGAGATCCAGTAGAGAGTTCAGCTTGATTTTGCTCTGCGAAATCGTGTAGAGAACGTCGTTTATGAACAAGGCACGTGTGATTTGATGTGAGGCCTCTCGAACGTTTCCGTTGTCAGCGTGCGTTACAGTTCCTTGCGGCACTATTCTTCCTCCCTGACTTGCTGAGACAGTGAAAACGTAGATGCCTTGCCAGACTGTTTCTCCGTATGCAGGTGGCGGAACGCCGTTTGGGTACTGGCTCTCATTGACTTTGGCAACTGAAACAGGCAAAACGAGAAGTTTCTTTTCAAGGCTAAAGCTTGAATAGTATCGATTTGAGCGAAGCAGAGCCTGCTGCGATGCTATCAGTTTGAAAGTTGATTATGAAATTTCAGCAAACATGGGACTTTGTCCTTTTCCATCATGCTGGAAGCATTCGCTTTTGGTAAGGTGCTTTGCAGGTCGCAAGAATGCGCGGAGGTGCCCGATCCAGCGGTAGCTTTTTAAGTTGTAAAGAGGATTAGTTTTTAGGTGTTGAGAGTGTCCGATTCTGGGCAGAGACGATGGAAGATTCTATCGCTTGTTTTGTTGTTGGGGTTGATTGCATCGCTTACCTGGAACGTCTACTCAACCTTCTTTATTAATTCTAGCAATGAAGCTGCGAATGTTCCTCTGGAATTTTCTTTTGCGTGGAGTAACGAAAGTCAAAGGATCGTCAACGATACGTTTCGGTTGTCGCTCAAGATCTGGCTGAACGGAGAAAACCTTACGATGATTATCACGGCAAACGATGATGAATTTGACGCGGGCGACTACGTAGGCCTGGTTTTTGACACGGATCAAAACGGCTACATCGACCTTGGCGATGAGTCCTATGGACTGTTTGCATGCAATCGTACAGGGCCCTCAGATCTCGGTGAAGATGGCTTACTTGCATGGGCACAAGTGCCTTCGAGGCCAGGTCCACAGAACGTTACGTATGTCCCACTTATTGGCTACACATTTGTTGTCCAGTTTCCGTTTCCTTGGTATTCTCGGCAGTGGAATCCGGCTCAAGTGATCAGAAACGGAACCTACAACCAGTTGCACGTGTGTTACTTCGACCAAGGTGCAGAACTAAAAGGACAAAGAGGAGCGGTGTTCGCAAGATTCGCTTTCTATATGAACGAGGTGCAATAGAAGAATGAGCAAAGTTCTCAAAGCGACGTTGCTGATCTTCCTCATCACGATGGCTCCTGCTTTCTTTGCCAGTCCTGTCGTGGCAGAAGAAAACTCCTCAAAACTGTTCGTGATAATCGTTTGCGGATGGTACACACATCTGCTTCAGTTCTCTTCCTTCAATTGTGACACCGCTTACGCCTATCATGTGCTGTCGTTGCACTACTCTTGCGAAGACATCAACTACCTGAGCACCTACCCACAAGATCCAGGAGTCAATCAAACGGCAACCAAGAACAACGTACGGCAGGCAATAAACAGACTTGCTACCAACTCAAGTCTAATCTCAAAACCAGATTCTAACGACATAGTGTTCATCTACATATCTACTCACGGTGGAGGATACAATAGCAAGGAAAACCATATAGAAGAGGGACCTGACGGAGAACCTGTGGGTCGCTATGATGGGAGCCAAGGTGACCCGATAAATGAGGACGATGAGGTGCGTGAGAGCACTTTAGGTGTTGACGCTAACAACGACAATGATACGAACGATTGGGTAGGGATTGATGAATCTATTATCATTGGAAACGAGACAGTTGATGGCTCGTACTATGAAGTCTATTGGGATGATGAACTCAAACAAGATATTGACGGAATTAACGATAATGCAACAGTGATTGTTGCTAGGCAGGGGTGCTTGGGAGAAAACATGTCCTGCTATCAAGGTGGACTCATAGATGATTTGAGTGATCCTGATAGAAATAGAATAATCATGAGTTCATCTAATGAGACTTGGTACTCTTCCGGAAGCTATGGTGAATACCTAGGAGATGATGGATACGGGTTTAGTGAGTGGTCGGAACGCTTTTTCGATGCGTTGAATGGCAGAAGGGCTTTCTTCGACAGGGATTCTCATACTGTGACGGAATCGAATACTACGGCAAACGCCGACCTGAATGGAGATTGGCGAGTCTCAATGAAAGAAGCCTGGGATTGGGCTTGGAACAGTGACGAAAAACGCTTGTCGGGAGATGAAACACCTTGGTTTGACGATAACGGCAACAAGCTTCCAACATACAAAAATGAAAGCGATTACATGGACTCTACAGATGGGCAGTTGGCAAGCCAGACTTTCCTCCCTCCGCTTCCAGTAGACTTGTCGGTTGTCAGTGTTCAGCCGATGCAAGACATCGATCTTATTCAGGTGTATCATAACAGTACGTACCGAATAGATAGCATAGCATTGCATTACAACGTGACCGTTCACCGGGCTGATGGTCACGCGAACCCAAGCATGGTGAACGCCACGGTATCGCTGAAAAGAACAAACTGCGACAACTCAAGCGACACAAGGCTCATCTGCGGCTTACCTGTGTATAATCTGGAACTAGGCAGTACGCGATGTCTGGTTCTCTCTTGGAACGAAAGTGGCACGCTGAATCAGGGCTACTGGAATATTAGTGCATGTATCAACTCTACATATTATGAAGAGCAACCGGCGAACAACGAGTGCTCAGATGGCATGGTTGAAGCAAGGCCCTTAATAGGTGATGTTAATGGAGAGGGTGTAGTCAACATTCTTGACGCTATACGGTTGTCAAATGCGTTTGGTAAGAATTCAACCCACCCAAAATTCGACCCTGATGCTGATCTGAACTCCGACGGCGTGGTCAACATTCTCGACGCAATAACCCTGGCCAATCATTTCTATGAAAAGATGCCTTGGTATGGCCAATCACCTGGAGGCGGAAAGTCATCAGGTGAAGGATCAGCCAGTTCAGGAGTGAAAGGTGCGGCAGCTGAGAGCACCACCCTGTTAGTGGACCCAGGCCAACTCGCTGTGTTCAAGGGCGAAATGTTCACGGTTAGCGTGAAAGTGCAGAATGCAGTTGATCTTCGCGGCTGGGAATTCCAGCTTTACTGGAATAACACTGTTCTCAACTGCACAAACGCAAACATCCAAACTCCAGCTGAATGGCAAGACAGCACAATGGAATTTGCTCCTGGCTTTGAAAACAACTATAATGCCACGCACGGACGCTTCTTCAAGGCTCAGTCCGCGATAGACCCTGCTCCATCGTTCAACGGGTCAATGACCATCGTAACCCTGACTTTTCAGGCGATGCAGCCAGGAACAACCTCCCTGACCCTCACGGACACCCTGTTAGGGAACAGCACGGCCCAACCCATAACCTGCAGTGTGTCAAGCGGTTCTGTGAACGTCTATTATGGGAGGTACATGCGTAGCGACATCCAAACCATAAACGGCCTAAACGCCTACAAGCTGAACATCCCCGAGTCAAACAGCAGCGTGTCCAACACGCAATATGGAGACGAACCCGTGGCCTATTGGGGCATAAGGGCCTGGGTCAGACACTCCAACGGCACCGAGCAGGAATTAAGCTTGGGCGGGCAGACTGGAACGCCCATGGCGGTTGTTTCGAGAGGCAGTGGCTCGGGCCTGCAGAGCGCCACGGTCACCGTCGCCCAAACAATGCTGCAGCCAACGGACTCACTGGTCGTCCGCGTCTACACGAAGGTGGGAACCGACTCAGGCTGGACTCTTTCCGCAGCCTTCACCACCGAACAGCTTCAAGCCGCCACGCTCCAAGCCACAACGTGGACAGTGTACTACTACACCTACGCCTTCTGGAACAGGTACACCGAGACGGAAACAGCCAAACTCTATTGGGGAACTACCACATACAACACCCGCATACAAAACCTCCAATACGGCTAGAACCATTTCTAACGTCAATCCCTATTTCTTCTTGGCTTTTAGCATGCATTAGCGCATAGCGCGCATTTCAATTTGTTACAATCGGTGAACTCTAGCTTGAGTATTTGAAACTGAAGCCTTTGTGGACTTTTCTGACTGTGGCCGTCAAGAGCCTGACGGCATTAATCACATCTTTGACATCCAAAAGTTCGTATGAGTGAGCATATCTCGTTGGAATGGATATCACGCAACTCGGGACACCTTCCCTCGTCAAATGAATCGTGGCGGCGTCAGTAGAACCCTTGGGCAGAACTTCCATTTGATATGGGATTTTTTCTTCTTCTGCAGTTGAAACCAGAAGATCTCTCACTTTTAGGTGAGAGATCAAACCAAAGGCGCCACCCGCGTCATCCATGACTTTTATGGCTGGGCCTGCGCCGACCCTTGTGACTTGATCTTTCTCGGCAACACCTGGAATGTCCCCTGCAAGCGTTATGTCAACGGCTATAGCCATGTCGGGAGCGATCTTGTAGGCCGCAACTTGTGCTCCACGGCAACCAACTTCCTCTTGGACATCCGCCACACCGTACACGTTGGATTCAAGTCGCTTTTTTGCAAGGTTCTTCATAGTTTCGATGATTATGCATACGCCTACGCGGTCGTCAAATGCCTTGCTGGCAAGTATGTTTCCTGACCCGAGAATTTTGAATGGGCGTTCAAAAGTGACTGGGTCTCCTATTCGGACACCTAACTTCTCAGCCTCGACTTTGCTCTTGGCTCCTATGTCAATGAAAAACGCCTTCAGGTCAGGCATCTTGTTGGCTTCCTCTGGTGTTTCAGGAGGCTTGAAGGACGTCAAGCCGCTTACAGGACTTTTTTTACAATGGACGATCACAGGCTGAGAAAACAATGATCGTGGAGAGACTCCGCCGATTTTTTCGAAGTAGAGAAAGCCTTTTTCGTCTATGTGTTTGACGAGAAGCCCGATCTCATCCATGTGCCCTGCGAGCATGATCTTTGGGCCATCCTTCACAGTGGCCTTTTTGAGCGAAATCACGTTGCCGAAATTGTCTGTTTCAATCGAATCGACATATCCTTCAAGCTCATGGTAAATCATCTTTCCAACATCTATCTCGTTACCCGATACTCCAGGTGCCTCAGTCAGGCGTTTTAGAAGACTCTTTATTTCGTTCTCCAAAGCAATTCAGCTCGCACACTGATGGCGTTGGACTATGCAGTCCAATTAATAAAAGATTTCTCTAGATCTCGGAAAGATGCTTAATACGACGCAATTGAGAAAACAGGATTGCAAGATTGTTACAGGATTATTGAATGAAAATGTCGCAAAACGATGGCAAGAGCCCTGTTCATATCTTGTGCGCCTCGTCAAGGTTTCACTCAACGTTCAGCAGGATTTGCAGAAAATGAGAAAAAGATAATTGATTCAGATTATGTGTAGTTCCTTTCCGATTTTCTCGAAAGCACCTATGGCGAAGTCTAAGTCCTTCTTTGTTAACGCAGCGTTCATAATTGTTCTGATTCTGGCTTTGTCTCTTACAACCATCGGAAATACAATCGGCAGTGCAAACACTCCTTCCTCGAAAAGCCTTGCACTAAACTTTTTGGCTACACCGCTCTCGCCAACGATGATGGGTGTGATTGGTGTTTCACTGTTGCCTATGTTGAACCCCAAGTCTTTCATTGCTTTCTTGAAGTATCGGGTGTGCTCCCACAATGTCTTCACGTGTTGCGGCTCTTTCTCTAAGACATCGACCGCTGCAATGCACGCGGCTGCAACTGCTGGCGGGTGTGATCCGCTGAGGAGCCATGTCCGCGACTTGTTGTAGGCAAAGTTGACCAAGTCTTTAGAGCCTGAAACGTGCCCACCTACGACTCCGAAAGCCTTTGAGAATGTGCCCATTTCAACTTGAACCTTATCTCTCGTGAGCTTGAAGTGTGAAACAATGCCTCTGCCACCTTCACCCAAAACCCCTTCGCCGTGAGCGTCATCCACGTAAACCATGCATCCATGTTCCGCGCCAAGCTTTGCTATTTGATCAAGCAGAGCGATGTCCCCGTCCATTGAGAAAACTCCATCCGTAATTATCAAGATTCGTCTATACGGCGGATTGTGCTTCTCTGCCTCTTTCAGAACGCGATCCAAGTCCTGCATGTCTGAATGCTTGTAAACAGCTCGTTCTCCGTGAGCCAACCGTACACCGTCGATGATACTGCCGTGGTTAAGCTCATCGCTTACTATCAAGTCCTCCTTTCCAACCAGTTGCGGAATCAATCCAGCATTTGCCGCAAAACCTGTCTGATAAACCAACGAAGCCTCTGCATGCTTGAACCTTGCAAGCCGCTTCTCAAGCTCAACGTGTATGTCCATGGTTCCAGCGATGGGACGCACTGAACCTGAACCTGCACCATGCGTTTCAACAGCCTTTATCGCGGCTTCTCTCAG